>Ga0067045_1031983_pt1 | contig 11077 bp, 8 predicted proteins | sample TerdegcTABiofilm_FD_59184 | JGI IMG/M metagenome (GOLD analysis project Ga0067045, IMG submission 59184) | Combined Assembly of (Gp0054472, Gp0054536) Wastewater bioreactor microbial communities from Singapore -Terephthalate degrading...
AAAAAGAACCGACTCAATTGAAGATGTTTACCATCATTTCCAATCTATTTCCACCTTGTCAATTTTGCTCTATCAATCTTCTTGGCAAATTGCTGAATTGTTCAGAAACGAAAAAAACTACAATCAAGCGATAAATTATTATATAGAATCTCTTTCTCATGCCTATGATGAATCAGAACGACTGAATTCTCTAATGGGTATTATTAAAATTCTTATAGAAAAAGAAAATTATTTAGAAGTTCTTCTTCTTACCAGAAAAATATACTATTCTCACCAAACAATGACCAGCCGGCAAGCTCGCGATTTGATCAATTCTATTGTGAATGAACTTCATCCTGAGGATTTTTCAATGAGAACCAGGTTAGAGGTTGCAACTTTTTTCTTTCAATTAGGATACACTACAGACTCTATCAGATTTTTGAATCAAATTGATTTCAATTCATTACTCCAAAATGAAATTCTTGAATATTGGGTTTTATGGTTAAGAATCTATTTACGTCAGGACAATTTAACGGATATGCAAAATGTTATCATTCAGAATAGTATGCTCATGGATCATCCTGATGGTTGGTTTTATACTGGAGTCTACCATCAGCGTCGTGGTGAATACACTCTGGCGAGTCTTGCCTATGAGAATCTTTTACGCCAGTTTCCAAATAGTGAATACACTCTAAATACCTTCCGCAACCTTTCTTTTTGTTATAGAGCATTAGGCGACGAAAAGAATTATCTTATTATTTTAGATCGAAGAAGAGAAAAATATCCCAGTGATAGTGAACCAGTCTGGGAAAAATTCTGGTATCTTTATCAAAAAGGAGAATTAAGCTTAGCTCAATCGATTTTGGATTTACTTTCAACCTTTCCTGATGAGAAAAACCGTGCTCTTTTCTGGAAATTTAATATTAATCAATCCGAAGAAAACATCCACTACTTAGAAGAAATCATTAAAAGTAAAAATTTCGATTATTATTATGTTCGTGCCTGGCAAGAACTAAATAAAATAAATTGGCATCTTCCTTCATCTCGTGAGCTATTTCCGCCCCGGGAATTTATCACCAAAACTCAAATTTTTTCTGGGAATCAAAAAATTCATTGGAATCGTTATCTCATCCTGAGTAGCCTTTCCCTTCATGCTAATGCCGAGGCCGAACTTTTGACACTGCAAAGGCTCATGCCAAACCATCCAGAAATTTATTTTGAATTAAGCCGCTTTTACGCTCGGAACCAGGAATATCGAAAAAGTCAAATTTATGCAATTTATTTTCAAAACCACTATCCAGATTTTAAGCACTATAAAAATGTATGGAAAAAAATTTATCCAGATTACTATCTATCAATAATTAAAGACTTAAGTAGTAAGAATTCCATTGATCCTTATCTCGTTCTTGCAATTATCAAGGCAGAAAGTGCTTTTGAACTTGACATAATGTCACCGGTTGGAGCAGTTGGTTTAATGCAACTCATGCCATCTACAGCTGCTTGGATGATTGAAACTGGAATGAACAGGGTTGTTGATTTTGCCGATTGGAATGAGTCACTGCTTATGAAACCAGAAATTAACCTTGAATTAGGAATTACCTACTTGAGGTATCTATTCGATTATTTCAAACAAAAAATATGCCCGGCTATTGCCGCATACAATGCGGGACCGGGCAGATTAAACGAATGGATGAAGGGGGGAAATCAGTCTAATCCCGATTCCTTCATCGAAACTATTCCTTTTCTTGAAACCAAAAACTATATTAAAAAAGTAATAAATTTCTACTTTTTATATTCAATGATTTATACCGGACAGTTCACAATGTCCCCATGTATTTTTTAAATTGATCTATCTCCTTACTTCCTTCAACAATTCCTATTTCTAATACCATTTTTCGCGATTCACCGGGTCCTAAGGTTACTAATCGACCAGCTTCCCTCTCTTTTGGACGTCCCTCAGGTAAGGAATTACCCGGTTCAATGCCAAGTACATATTCGCCTTCACCGATCATTTTCCACTCGGTAAGGAAGGGCAAGGTTTCTTTTTTAAATTTCACATATAATCCTAAAGTCAATTTCTCGTTATGGAGAAGCGCCGCACTATATCCATCATGAAGAACTTTGGGGGTGTGGAAGAAAACTTGTTCAAAATAGTTCTTTTGGGGAGTATGGAAAATATTCCATTCTGAAAGCCCTTTTTCTGCTTCTGGGGTTCGTGGAATCGTTTTTTCAGCTGGAATATAAAGCTTACTTCCTTCATCAAGTAAGGGGAATCCCACATTAATATGATAAAGAATCATGAAAGGACTTTCTGACCAGCCTTCATTCACAACCTCATCCTCGATGTATATGGTTTTTTCCCCAAGTCGACTCCAAATTTTACGGTAAAGAACCAATTTATCTCCAAAAACCGATGCTTCTCGAATTTTACCCTGAACCCACATTTGGTAATCATCACCCTGCCAGGCTCCATCAGCATAAATGTTTTTTGCTGGTGTATAAGAAGCCCGTCCATGCAATCCTAAATTTTGCCCGGTTGCCGGGTCATGATTCGGTGAACCAAAATAGGTTAATCCACAAGTATTCATAAGACCACCATGAAATCCCCGAAGCCAACCAAAATCAGCTGGTTCAAAGTAATATGGAGCCACGGCTTGGGTTGCTGATCTCCAGGAAATCGCCATCCCCTTAAACCAAGTCCAGGCCAAATCCATTCCCCTATCTAACAAAACCGTATAGTGAAGACCTCCTCCCGTAATAATTTGAGCAGTACGATTTCCCCGTTCTGGTCCATCCTGTAACTCTGAAAGAATAACTCCTCCAATTTGGGATATGTCTCCAACTCGTTTTAATATTTCTTCTCGAGTCATTTCACGATTATAAATAAAAGCCATATCTATTCTCTCCTTTGCTTTCTAAAAAATGATAATATTTCATCAGTGCGAGTTCGTTCTTCTGGTAGAGGGGTTGGTGATCTTCTTTGTGATTCACGGAGAAACGCTGGCATATCGAGGTCGTCTTCAATCACAATTCTACTTTCAATGTCTTCCTCGACCTCTGGAGATAAAACTTCTTCTTCCTCTTTTTCGAAACGCGTTGCTATAACGGTTACTGAAACTTCATTGGTCATCGTTTCATCGACTTTGTTTCCAAATAAAATATCCGATTCAATACCAGCAGCATTTCTAACAATATCGGTAATTTCAGTTACTTCATGGAGAGTCATATCTGGTCCGCTTGTGATGTTGAGGAGAATTGACCGAGCACCTTTGATGGAAATTTCCAACAAAGGACTATAAATCGCTTCTTCGGCTGCATGCTTGGCTTTTTCTCTTCCTCGACCATGTCCAATACCAATTAACACTGTCCCGGCTCCGGTTAGAACGGTTCGTAAATCGGCAAGGTCTAAGTTTATATCCTGAGCAGACGATATCAAATCAGTTATACCTTTAACTGCTTGATAAAGAATATAATCAGCTGATTTAAATGCTTCTTGGAAAGAGGTATCTTTCTTCGCAACTTGCATAAGGCGGTCATTGGGAATAACAATAAGAGCATCAACAGTGTTTCGCAAAGCTTCAATACCAGCTTCAGCCTGGGTTTTTCTTTTATTTCCTTCGAATTGAAAAGGTTTGGTGACGACACCAATGGTTAAAGCACCGGCTTCTTTTGCAATCTGGGCGATAACCGGACTCGCTCCGGTACCGGTACCTCCTCCCAAACAGGCAGTTATAAAAACTAATTCTGAACCATTAATAAGGTCAACAATTTTTTCTTTATCTTGACGGGCAGCTTCCTCACCAATACGTGGATTACCACCAGTTCCCAATCCACGAGTAGTATTCATACCGATTTGCAATTTTTCATTGGCTAAAGATTTTTTTAAAGACTGAATGTCGGTATTGACAGCAACCAAATCAACACCTTCCAGGCCTGATTCAGCCATTTGGTTTACTGCATTATTTCCCCCTCCTCCAACTCCAATCACTTTAATAACTGCTATTCGTTCAGCTGCTTCATCTTTTTTTGATTTAGTTGGTGTTGTCTTTTTTACGATTTTGGGAGGAATAAGAGTTTTTTCTTCCGTCGGTGTAGCTGGTGGTGTGGTGCTTTCATCGACATCAAGATTTTTAGTTGTATCACGAATAAGCTCACGTTTGAAGTCTATTCTTTCGGAAAAGCCCCTTTTCAGGCTTTTCTTTTTCAAGTTCAATCACCTCTTTCGCAAGTGAAAGATAATCCTGTGCTCCACTGGATTCCGGTTCATACTCGATAGCTGGAACGCCATGACTTGAGGCTTCAGCAATAGTAATGTTTTTGTGAATAATCGTTTTAAAAGTTCGGTCTCCAAAATATTCATCTATCTCGTTCATGACTTCCCGATATAAATTGGTCCGGATGTCAGCTATGGTGATTAAGACGTAGACTTCCGGGTTATGTTTCAAACTTTCTCTCATAATATCAATCGTTTCGACAAATTCCTGGATACCGCGTAGAGCAAAATAATGAGGTTGAATCGTAACAATAACTTCACGACATGCTTTTAGAGAATTGATGGTCAAAATTCCTAATGACGGCGGGCAATCAATTAAGATATAATCAAATTGTGGTTTTGCACGTTGAATGCCAGAATTTAAAAAATCTTCCCGACCCAATTTATCGATTAAACGGTATTCTTCACCAGCTAAATCAATATTGGAAGGAGCAATATAAAGATTAGGAGTTTTAGTTGGAATAATGACATCATTGAGTTCCAAATGAAAAGGACTCCGAATGGGTTCGAGCACATTTAAAATAGTTTTTTCAAATTCATTTGGTTCAAATCCTAAACCAAGCGTAGAATGAGCTTGCGGATCCATGTCTATAATGAGAACCCTTCGAGCTTGATAAGCCAACGAAGCCCCTAAATTGATACATGTTGTTGTCTTGGCAACCCCACCTTTTTGATTGGCAACCGCAATAATTCTCATATGTCCCCCTTGTCGCCAAAAAAAGTTATAAACAATATTTCTTATGAATCACTTCGTGTATTTCGATGCGACAGGTTTTAGAAATAATTATAAACGCACGTCGTTTCAAAAATAAAAAAACGGTTAACACTGGGAAATTCTATTTAAACCAAAAATAAACCCCTTTAATCTCCTCCTTTGTTTAAATTTCCTTTCCCTATGTTAACCGTCTGATACCAAAGCGTCAAGTATATTTTTTTTCTTAATTGATTATTCTTCAGCAAATATGAATTAAAAAATTCTATTACTTTTCCTGACCCATTTTTTGGAGTACTTCAGCGCTTTTTTGTAAGAGTTGAAGAGCAGGTGGTCCAAATTTTACTACGATAGTCGCATAAAGAATATCGGTCACAAGGAGTTGAGCAACTCGGGAAACGGTAGATTCACCAAAGAATCCCGATTCTTCACAAGCAGCCGTAAGAACGCAATAATCAGCAAGTTTGGCTAATGGTGAGGATTCATAACTCGTAATGGTTGCTATGACGGCTTTGTTTTCTTTTGCTTTTTCAGCTGCCATGATGAGGGATGGATTAGTTCCGGAGTTCGAAACAACGACGACTAAATCTTTTGGTCCAGAGTGTGCAGCAGTAACCATCATCAGAGGGAGGTCGGTAAAGATCTTACAATTCATGTTTAAACGGCTGAGTCGACCAAAAAAACTCAGTCCAGCAATAGTAGATTTTCCACTACAAAAGATAATAATATTGCGTGCTTCAACAGCTTTGGAAGCAATTTTTTCAATGATATTTCTATCAATTTGCTGGAGAGTGCTTTTGGAAACCTCTTCTTGCGCTAAATAAATTTTTTGAATAATTGCATCAATGTTATCTTGAAAGCGGATCTCTCCATAAACCAATTCCTTCTCCTCTTCAACTCCTCCTAATTCATGAGCTAACTGAATTTTTAAAGCTTGGAAATTCTTCATATTTATTTTTTGAGAAAAACGGGTTAAAGTTGATTCACTGACTCCACTTTGACGGGCAACTTCATTTATTGTCATGTGAGTAAAGTCTTCAAAATGAGTAAATAAATAATCAGCCACTTTTTTCAAAGATGGAGTGAACGAAGAATAATTACTTTTAATTTTAATTATTAGGGGTGGTTTGTTTTGAGCCAATTGAGTATACCTCATTCCTTTAAGATTTAATAAACAGATTAGAATAAATATTTTCATCTGTCAATATTAAATTATGTATTTATATCAGAAAAATGTTATTAGAGATATAAAATAAATAATAAATAATTGTGAAAATTTAAAAACAAACTTGTGATAAAAGAAAATTATTCTTGGTTGGTTATTAATCAGGTATTGAATTATTTGCCTATTGTAGAAGGATTTTGTCATGTAACCAGATTGAAAAAAAATAAAAAGAAAAATAGAAATTTCAAAATATTTCGATAAAATGATGATATTGTTATATGAAATTATATTTAAGCTATTTTAGAAAACATTGATAATCATCCGCATACGGATCTCGATACAGTGAATAACAAAGGGCTCGACAACCATGGCAATCTTCAATAAAACAAGAGTGACATTTCCCTTTGAGATAAGAATGATCGGTTACGGTTTGTAGGAGCTTGGATTTTTCGAGAACCGCCCAGATTCCATCTTGAAGAACATTTCCTAAAGGAAAGATAAAACGTCGACAGGGGTAAAGCATTCCATCAGGCATAATGCAAAGAGCTTCGTTGAGATTACAAGGTGCCCCTAAAATATCAAAATCAGGATAAAATTGGATCCAAAAAGCTTTATAAGGAAGAAGATCTTCGGGAATAACATCAAGGTTAAAATATTGAATCAGTTTCTTTAAAAGATTTTCCCAGTCATATTTGTCTAAAACTAAATTTTTTAAACCTCTTCCCTGCCCTTCTGGAATGAATCTTTCCAGTATTACTCCATCGAGATGAAATTCTTTGCCAAAAGACAACATTGAATCAATTTCAGGAAGGTTCATCTTTTGTATTGTAAACATCACAACCGTCTTAAAATGAGGATGCGATTGGAGCATCTTAATTTTCTCCATGGTTGCCTTATAAGTGCCTCTGCCTCGTATAAGATCGTTACTTTGTGAGGTAGCTCCTTCCAGTGAAAGTTTAATAGTACTTAATTTTGAAAATTTTTCCAGGTCATGAAGATAATTTTCGTTTAATAACAAACCATTTGTTATTATCATGAGTTCCTGAACAACAGGGCTTTGATTTAGAAAGTGAAGCAGTGAAACAAGAACCGACTTGTCTAATAAAGGCTCTCCACCGGTTATATTAATACAGGTTGAATAATTTCGAGATTTTAATTCAGTGATAATTTTTTCGGCTACGGAGAGCAAAAAATCCAGAGTTGCTCCTTGAGAATATTCCGATTGATAACAATGATGGCATCGAAGATTGCAGCGATCAGTAATATGCCATTGAAAATTGAAGGTTCGCTCCATGCTTTCTTCCGTATTTTTCAGCTCGCTTTCAACCTTTTACTGCTCCACCTGAGAGTCCTTGAACCAATTCTTTTTCAATAACCATGAATAAAATAACAACTGGAATTAAAGCTAAAAATGCTGCTGCCATGAGATATTGCCATTGAACGGTCCAGCGACCTATGAAATTATAGAGACCAAGGGTTAATGGTCTTTTTTCCATTGAAGTAATAAAGGTAAGAGCGAACATAAACTCGTTCCAGGCTGAAATAAAAGTATAAATAATAGTTGTGACTAAACCCGGCATGGCAATCGGAATGAGAATTCGAGTTATAGTTTGAAGGCGAGAGCATCCGTCAATGAGTGCTGCTTCTTCAATAGCTTTGGGGATACCTCGAAAATATCCACTCAATAACCAAATAGCAAAAGCTAAAGTAAATACCCCATTGGTGAGGATTAAGGAAAGTAGATTATCTAAAAGACCAAGGCGAGCTACAACCTTAAAGAGTGAAATGACAACGATAATTGGAGAAAACATTTGAACCACTAAAAAAAGATACATCATAAAATTTTTCCCAACAAATCTTAAACGTGCAATGGCGTAGGCAGCTGGGATACAGAGCAGCATATTGAGAAGCGTGGTCCCGACCGCAACAATAAAACTATTTTTAAAATAAGATCCTAAGGGGTATTTTGTCCAAATATCAGAGAAGTTAGAAAAGGCAAGAGTTCTTGGTATCCAATGGGGAGGATTGGTGTACACTTCTGTTACTGATTTTAATGAAGTAGAGATCATAACAAAAAAAGGAAAAAGGAGCACTAAAAGAACAAAAATTATTGCGGGATAGATTAGATAATAAGTCATTGGTTTTCTCATCAGTTATTGAGCTCCTTCTCTGAAAAAATTTCGGGCGTAGATCACACTCACAGTGAGGAGAATTGCAAAAGTAATAACTGCCATGGCCGCTGAAGGACCAAATTTAATGTACTGAAAAGCATATTTGTAAATGTAGGTAATAAGAATATCGGTCGAATTGGCTGGACCTCCCTTGGTTAGAATATAAATGACATTAAAATCATTAAAAGTCCAAAGGATTGAAAGTAAAGTTGCCACAGTAAGGACCCCACTTAGAAGAGGTAAAGTGACAAAGCGGAATTTCGATATTGAGGTTGCACCATCGACTTCAGCCGCCTCGTACAATTCCTGGGGGATTGCCTGTAAACCAGCGAGAAAAACAAGAGCCATAAAAGGGATACCGCACCAAATATCGACCCACATGTTGGCAAAAAAAGCCGAACGAGGAAACGCGAGCCAAACGGGAGGATTCAACCCAAACCAACGTAAGGTATGATTTAATAACCCAAAATCATTATTATAAGTCCATTGCCAAAGCATGGCGCTAATTGGAATTGAGCTTGCCCATGGTATGATGATGAGTGTTCGAGCTAACTTTCTTCCTCTAAAATCAACATTTAAGAGAAGAGCAATAATCAAACCGATTACGGTTTTTGCGGTTACTGCCAGTGCTGTCCACACACAAGATCGAATTATGATTTGCCAAAATTCGGGGAGTTGAAATAAGGTCATATAATTTCCTAAACCGTAAAAACCGGTCAAGTTTGCTAATTTATTCACTTTAAAAAAAGACATGAGAAAAACATAAAAGATTGGATAAAACATAAACATAATTAAAAAAACAGCTGAAGGAATTAAAAGAAGGAATGCAAATCTTGACTCGGTATACCAAAACTTCCCAACCCGGTTCATAACTTACTCCTTTAATTTTTCGTTCATTTTGGTAAAAAAAAGATTTCAGAAGGAGGAGGATTACCTCCTCCTTCTGAAACTTGATTCTTTTTTATTGTCCTCTTAAGGCATCTATTGCAGCAGCGGCATCGTCCATTGCTTGTTGTGGTGTTTTCTGACCAAGGAAGGTGGCTTCTATATTATCCCAAATCAGATCGTTGCATTCAGGCCATTCAGCCATCAAAGGCCATGGTTTTGCTCCAGCAATTTGATCAACCATGACTTTATAGACTGGAGTTTGGAAGAATTCATTATCAGCAAGTGATTTGGTCACTGGTGGGAATCCAACCAGTTTATCAAATTCTAATCTCCATTCGTCAGAATAGAAAAAGTCCAAGAACTTCGAGGCTTCTGCTTTTGCTTTCGAATCTTTAAACATCACCATGGCATCGGTCACGATGAGTGAACTTTGCGGTTTTCCTTCAAAATGTGGGATCGGAGCTACGTCCCATTTAAAGGGGACATTAGCTTGGTTAAGAAGTGTTGCCCCAAATCCCCCTGTCATCATGATTGCAGCATTACCGGAAACAAATAAATTTTGAACTTCATCTCGTCGATATGCAGTCACCCCTGGTTGAGTTAAATTATCTTTTACCAGGTTGTTCATAAAAGTTAAAGCACCAACCCCTGCTTCACTGTTAACTGCGCATTTTCCGTAACTCCCATCTTCATTAAAATCAAAGAAGTATCCGCCATTAGCAAAAAGAAAATAGGCATATTCAGTTAATTCAACATATTTTTGACCAATCAATCCAATTCCATAAAAATTTTCATCAGGTTTTGCTACTTTTTCAAGCATGGTTCGCATTTCTTCCATAGTTTCTGGAGCTTTTTCTAAAATGTCAGAACGCCAATACATTAAACGGGTTCCAGCTGCTACTGGAAGTCCGTAAACGACACCTTTAATTTTTCCTTCAAATAAAGCTGGATCAATGTTATCGAGTAATTCTGGGCTAAGATGTTGTTCAATCGGTTCAACAACTTCCATATCCATTAATTCAAGCAACCAACGAGTACCTATGACTGAAAGATCAGGAGCATTCCCTCCAGCAATAAAGGTAATCAAACGATCATGAAAGTCATTCCAAGGTGTTGAGATTATTTCTAAATCAATATCTGGATATTTTTCCTCAAAAGCTTTTTCTAAATTTGTAGCATATTCCGGTGTTAATCCATCGTACTCTGCCCACATAACACGAACCTTCGTTGCAGCTCCAGCCATTAAAGCCAATCCAAAAACTAAAACCATTGAAAAACACATGATCCATAATGACTTTCTCATACTTCATGCCTCCCTTAAATTTTTTCAACATAATTTTCTTTAAAAAAATTATAAATTAAGTTATTTCACCTCCCTTAAAATACCAAAAACTGTTCAATACCTTATAAATATTTTATTTAAAGAAATATATTAAAAATAATAACCAGTATTATTATACCCTCATATTCATAATACAATCAAGGTTATATGAAAGGTTTGCTAACAAGGCATCGACAGAATAATGATAAGGCGGAATCATTTCTGCAATAAGAAAGTCATCATATCCAATTAATTTTAAACTCTCCATAACTGCTGGAAAATTCACATCGCCCTCAAGGGGCAGGCAGAATCCATTGATATTTCCCACTGAAAGTTTGAAGTCTTTTGCATGAATGGTAACAATTCGTTTCCCAAGGATTTCAATCCACTGCTCTGGATAACCTGATATGAGAACATTGGCGGTATCAAAATGAACCCTTACCCACTGATTATTGAAATTATCGATAAAGTTGCGAAATTCTAAGGGTGAAAGAAACAGCTTATTCCAAACGTTTTCTAAACCTAAGATTACTTTGGCATCAGCGGCAAATTTTGCTATTTCTGAAAT
>Ga0067045_1031986_pt1 | contig 11071 bp, 10 predicted proteins | sample TerdegcTABiofilm_FD_59184 | JGI IMG/M metagenome (GOLD analysis project Ga0067045, IMG submission 59184) | Combined Assembly of (Gp0054472, Gp0054536) Wastewater bioreactor microbial communities from Singapore -Terephthalate degrading...
AACCCGCAATTCGTCACTGAAGCGTTGCTGGCATTCCTGGCCAATCGTTGACGGCCCTGGCTGTAGGTGCGTGCTTGCCGGGTTGTCATCCCCATGGCGATCAGTCTCAGTGACTCTAGCTGCGCGACGGCCTGGACTTGATCATCGGTGGCCCAACTGGCGTAGGTCAAACCTGGCTCGCTCGCGCGCTGGCCCACAAGGCCTGCTGCGACGGTTACTGCCTGCGTTATCTGCGCTTGCCGCGCTTGATGGAAGAACTAGGCCTGGCCGACGACGACTGCCGCTTCGCGAAACTGATGGCGGGCCATGCCAAGATCGATTTGCTGATTCTGGACGACCGGGGCCTGGCGCCGTTTACCGCTGCGCAACGGTGCGACATCCTTGAACTACTGGACGACCACTACGGCAGCCGCTCGACGCTGGTGAACAGCCAAATGCCCGTGGACAAATGGCATGCGCTGATCGGCGACCCCATCTTGGACGATACGATCCTCGACCGGCTGGTGCACAACGCTTTGGGCCGAGTGGCCAAGTGTCATGGAATCCGCACGTTGGTGCGCTACAAACGTTTTGATGCTCATCGAGTTCTCTGTCCAGCCGACAGATGAAATTCTGCCCCTCCCTTCAAGTGCAATACTCCCATTTCAATTGCTTTGACCAGCGCAAGCCAGCGCGAGCTGACGCCGAATTTTCGACGAATACTGCAGAAGTGATAATTAACCCCCGCCTCAGTGCAATTGAGGATCCGTCCGATTTCCCAGGACGATTTGCCCTTGGCACACCACTTCAGGATCTCCTGCTCTTTGGCGGAGAGTTTCGGGCGGACTTGAGGTGTATGCGCGTAGCCGTGAGGCTTGGCGGGCGGTGTTTTAGATCGAGACTGGGCTGGGCTCGCAGAGTACATGGCTGGTCTCCCGGGGTAGGGGCGCCTTGGAGGGCGGTGAGTAACTCCAGGAGTGTGTTATAGCGCGATTTGGGGTGGTTGGAACCTGTAAGAAATAACAGGTCGGGGCGCTGTGTTCGTGGGCTGTTTGCGAGTGCAGTGGAATCGATCATCCAGGTGTTCGGGTTGACCAGAGCCCAGAGCCCAAAGCGCTCAGGCCTGTTTCGTCAAGTGGCGCCCGAGCCGAGCCTCCATAGGATGCCCAAACCCCGACTGCCGGATGCTTACGGCCATTTCACTGTTGGGAAAGGTTGGCGTGGCAGTCTTTTCAAATGGCGACGCAGTCGCGGCAAGTTGTTCGCAATTTTCCTAGCAGAACTGATAGTGGGCTTGGAGTCGGAGTTGTGTATAAATAATGAAGTATTTCATTAGTCTGAAATACGGGAGGTAGATTTGTTTTTTATTCTATTGTGAAGGGACGAAAAATGACTAGTCTAGTGAGTGATTTAGCAACTAAAAATGCGCTTCAAATCAGAACGGATTGGGAGGATTATTATGCCGTAAAGGTTAGCTGGCCCGTTTCAGACGAATTTACTGAATATCGTCTTATGGGGGCGCCAGGATTGCCTATTAATCTGCCTGAAAGTGAAATAACGCTAACTTCGTTGAGCCCGGATACGATGTATCGACTCTCTCTTTATGGAAGGCAGAAGCACAATGGTCAGTGGGGCAGTGAAGGTCCTAAGCATGATGTAAGGACAAAAAGTACTAAGCTTCACCTCTGGGTGACTGACGTTACAAAGACATCTTTCAAGTTGAATTGGCCAACTGATACGCAACGAGTAATAGTGAAAATTGATAATGGTCCGGAAGAGACTCATCATGGTTCGAACCGTTGGATGATAGTTAATGCAAGGCCAGGTCAGTCAGTAAAGTGTAGTGTTAGGTTGGACAATGCACGGGAATGGAATGACCTTGACTTTACGATGCCTAGAGACCGGCCGACCGCACCTGGTTACTTGGGTAAGTTTGAGCACACCGAAACTTCGGTTTTGTTGCATTGGGAGCGGGGAGCTGTCGATGGCGGTAAGATTCTTTACAGGGTGCGGCGCGATGAATTAGTGCTTGAGGAAACAGAAGATACTGCTTATAGGGATTTAACCCCAGAGCAAGGCCGCACTTATGTTTATAGCGTTTGTACAGTCGATGATCAGTACAACGAATCGGATCGGGTTACACTGACCCTCAGCTTCGATGACCTTACCCCGCCCACTGAAATATCAAACTTGAGAACCACTGATCTTAGCGTGCAGGTGCTCTGGGATCCGGCGTATGACTCTTCCGGACGTATTAAATACCATGTTTATCTGGATGGTGACCACAAGGGAACCACGGAAGAGACGGCATTTTCTATTACCGAGATGGAGTCAGGGAAGCGCTATCAGATCTGTGTAGAGGCTGAGGATGCTTCCGGTAATAAATCAGAAAAAGAATGTACAACCTACCCCCCCATCGGCATTCCTTTAAAGCACAGGCAGTAACCGTTTAACGCGGTTGGTTTTGCGCGATTGACCCCGTCCCGATGCACAAGCATCGGGACTTTTTGTGCTTGGGGTCTGTTGCGTTGCATGCCTTGTCAATCGGTGACAGTCGTACAGTCCTTCTTTCAACCCACTGTGTGTTTTCGGCTTAACTGACGCAACGAATGCCACGCCCCCCCTCGATCTGCCCGTACGCAGATGCTCCCTTCGCTCCTGCCACCCATCTCTAGGTGAGCTTCGGTTTTCGAACCCTGATCCTCCTTGTACTTGATAACACCAATACCCTTATTTTGATCCTGTCAGCCAAATGCTCTCCCCTGTATTTGCAGCGAAAATACCTACAAGGAGTAAGCAGCAGGTGGAAGGTTCCCCTTCATGGTGAAGGATAACTCCTACAAGATGATCGGATAGGTCTTGCATACCGGTCCTTCAGAAAGCACGAAGATGCGCCCCGTTTGAAATGCAATGCCAGCTCTCTTGGTTGGCATGAAAACCCGGTGCTGGACTTTCGTCGCTTGGCTGAAGCTTGCACTTTTACTTAGCTATTTAAAGGTGAATTTAATGTTCAAGAAAGTTGCAATGTCTACCTCTGCGCTGGCTTTGGCTTTGGCTTCTTCGGCGGCACTGGCTGTTCCTCAGCAGCATGATATTACTGTCATTGCTGATATTCCGGGCGCCGATTTTTATGTGCAGCCGGAAGACATGAGCACCATTCGCGACGAGCAGCGCCTGCTTTGGAATCAGGCGACGTCGCAGTTGGAAGGTATTACTCGCATGTTCAAGGTCAAGAGTTCCGTTGGTACTGGTACTGCCCCTGCTATTGAGGCGACTCTTATGGAGGCTGCGGAGATTGTGGATGTCAAAAATGCCAGTAAAAAAATTAACTTGAATGTAAGTTTTAACGGTGCGGCGCTGACTACTGTCGGTACCCCTGTAGAAGTTGTTGGCGAAGATGGTGCGACAACTGAAATTCGATCGCCGTTGGTAATCACCCCGGTTGCACCAGGCGGAGGCTACGCTGAAGGTAACTACCGCGGCTTCGTTAAAGTGATGTTCGACGCACCATAATGCTGAGTAAGTTATAACAGTCAGTTCGTTGTTTCTGTGGCCGGCGCTCTAAGCCGGCCGCATTCTTCCTTGCACATGCAAGCGCTAACTTGAGAAGTATTTCCATGTTTTCGAAGACTCCTATCGCAGGAGCGCTTGCGCTGATTATTTGCGCGGGTGCGCTTGCCAGTGAATCCAAACCTGCGGATAAATCCGTCAGTTTATTGCAACAGGCTGAAGGCTTGCCCGCGGAGTTTCATGAATTCTTTTTTGACGTGCCATTGGCGGTCCGCGTCGAAGTCGACCAACAGTTTTTGGGTGAGGCCATGATCCTGTTGACCCGAGATGAACGGGTCACGTTGATCAATTTTTCCGATACCCGCAACAGCGACCTGACTTCGGCCGAACGTGATGAGTGGTCTGCGTTCTTGACCCAGGGCGTGGCGCTGGGATCGTGCAAAAGTGCCTGCCCTCGGCAGTTGCAGTCTGTTCACTACAGTCTTGCAGACTCCATGGTGTCGTTGGTAACGGCCAATGCCGAGCGCGACCCGCAAACCCGACAGTTTCACGATCAACCGGAAGGCGGCAGCGTCGGGTTGATTGTCCGCAATCAATTGAACATCAGCGGTGGCCAGGAGCAGAACGCGGCCGGTCGTTATGGCCTGGAGGCAAGCGCGAGCCTGGGCAACTGGACAAACACGTTCAACGCCCAACTGTCGCGCATGTCCGGGGTAGACACTGGCATCAAGCACGCGGTTCACGAGTTGCATGCCCAGCGGGAACTGGAAGGCAGCTTCTTTCGTGCCGGGTACTTTACGCCCAGTGCCCAGGGTTTGACTCGGTCAGCGCGGACAATCGGCGCCGGCCCCGATACAGTGTTGGGCATGATGTACGGCAGTTCCGACAGCCTGGCAGTCGACGACCCTAAGCCGAGCCTCTATCCGATTTCGGTGACCGCCAATCGACAGGCAATGGTGGAGATTTATCGCAATGGCGTGCTGATCAACAGTCAGCAGGTGGCCAGCGGCCTTCAGACTCTGGACACGCGTCCGTTACCGGGCGGCATCTACGAAGTGGAAGTTCGCTTGATCGAAGACGGTCAAGTGATTTCCACCAACCAAGAGCTTATTTACAAGCCCACCAACTGGCGTAACCCGGAAAATCGCTGGCGTTACAACCTGTTTGCCGGTCGCGAAAGCAAGTTGCTCAGCAATTGGCAAGAACGCGATGACGGCGATCTGACGGCAGGTGCAGCCTTCAATTTTCTGCTGCACCCACGAGTGGTCCTGGGCGTGTCCGCCCGACAGGTCAAGGAGCAGATGCAGATGGGCACTTCCGCCGAGTTGACGGTGAGCGACAAGACCTCCGTCTTCAGCAGCTTGTCCCAGACCAAGGGCGAAGGCACGGGCGTGGAAGTGCAGGGCGTGCATCACTACAACGGTGGCAGTCTGGTATTGCGCCACCAGCGCAGTTGGCTGGACACACGCAACACTTATGAAACGCTGCCGGACGGAACGCACATCCGCCAACGCAATACGTACAACGGGCAAACCAGCAACACGTCTCTGTCGATGAGCCAACGCCTGAGCAGCAGGAGTTCGGTCAGTGCACAAGTCTCTCAAAGCCAGGGTTATTCCGAAGGTATGGGCATCGATTTGAGTTGGACCCGTAATGCACAGTTGTTTGGCAATGCTGCCGACTGGCGCGTGGCCGTGTTCGACCGGCCGGGTACCGTGGGTACTGCCGACCAGCGTAATCGCGGGATCGATATCAGTCTGCGCCTGGCACTGGGTTCAGACGGTCACCAGGTGTCCGGTAGCATCGGTCAGCGTACATCGCGTGACGGTGGGCGGGATGCCAATGCGTCCGTCACCTATCGTCGGGACCTCAAGGATCACGTATTGCAAAGCGTATCCGCCACCGCAAGCAGAGATGTATACGGGGCCGGCCTTGCGGGCACGGTCGACTTCAAGACTGACCAGGTCAACGGCTCTATGCATGCGCAGCGCTCTTCCTTCAACGGGGGCGTTACCGGTGGGTTGAATCTGGACAGTACTCTGGCGGTCAGTGGAACAAACGTAGTACTCAGCAGCCAGGCCACAACTCGCGAGGCGGGCATGATCGTTGATGTTGAGAGTGACGTGGATGATATCCAGTTACGCGCCGACGACTTCTCCGGCACCCACTCTACGCTGCGGGCAGGTCGCAATTTCATTCCGGTGTCGGCCTACAAGAACGGCACCGTGAACTTCGATTTCAACGGGACGGATGTTCCCGCGGCGACTATCCAGCCGGCGCGTACCACCTATCACTTGAACAAGGGTGGTGTGGACTATCGTCAGGTACGCATTCTGAAGACTGTGACAGTCATGGGCCGCTTGGTGGATGCCAATGGGAAGCCGCTGAAAGGCCACCATGTGATCAACCATGCCAGTCGTGGCGTCAGCGAAGTCGATGGGTTCTTTTCCATGGAACTTAGTGAAAAGTCACCTACGCTTGAAGTGCGGCACGACAGTCAGTTGTTATGCCAGTTCAGGCTCGATCCCACCTCCCAGCGCCGAGAGAATGATGTGCTGATGGTAGGCGATCTAAAGTGTCATCCAGACACATTAGCCGAAGCTGCTTATAAGTCTGAGAAAGCCAGTTGAAGGGCACTTATACAACAGCGGTCTGAATATGGCGTGCACAGGAAGGTCAAATGAACAAGTTAATGAATCGCCTTGTATTGGCGGGGATGCTTTGCGGGGTTTATCTGGGGTCTGCCCATGCCGCCACATTGAACGTAGAGGCAGAAATAAAGCCGGACCCGAGTAATCCGGCCAGTGCTGAAATTATTAATAACACCCCAGTTACCGGATTTTGTCTGGAATACCCGGGCCAATGCGCGAGCAATCGTATTCGAAGTAATACGTTTAATATTACTTTTCAGTCGTCTGGGGCTATTCCGCAGGATGGCAACCTGCCTTTTCATTTTCCAGCGACATGGCGCAGATTTAATGTCGCCCATGAAAGTATTCCTGGCGAAACCGCAGAGATCGAAATCCGAATTGCCGGTGCAGGAACCCGTTATCGCTTGAGTGACACTGCACAAGCGTTGACGGGGCGACCACCGGGTGCCGCGCCTCACGAATACCATGTCACTCTTTGGAGGCCTTCATGGGCTAATGCGATTGCCCCCTGTTTTTCAGTGATTTCTGATGGTGCTCATCCAAATGGAACGGACTACACAACTTTCTGGAGAATCTCTGAAGTGGCCAGCACCTGTGGTCCAAGAACCGCACGATTTGCAATTCCGTGGATGACTTTAGACAGGCTCGATGTAGATTATGAGTTACGCGCCGTTCGCCCGGAAAAATTGATCAGTGGAAACTATGTAGGGTCGTATACCTACACAATACCCAGCGACTTGAACATGGGTAATTTTAATGCCAGTGATTCTTCCATGACATTCAACCTGAACCTGGCAGTGAAACAAGACGTCAAGGTCGTGATGTCCTCCGACAGGGTTGTTCTGGCCCCCAGGGGCGGATGGATGGACTGGATCACTAACGGTCGCAAAGAGGAGAAGTTACTGGGAGACCTGCGTTTTTCCATATTGAGCAATGCACCGTTCAAGATGGAACTTACGTGTGAGCGTTTTTTGGGTGATACCTGTGCAATTAGCAATGGATCCCATCAGGTGCCGGTCGAGATGAGTGTCAGTCTGCCACCTCCGTGGGTCGATAATATGAATCAGCCAATATCGCGGCGTCCGCTGACAGTGGCCGGCACCGGTTTGCAATATCTAAAACTGATAGGCTCGCCAACTGGGCAACCCAGTCTTTTGCACTTCGAGGTGCAACCAGACTCAGTGAAGGATATGCAAGGCGACAGCAGTTATCGCGGAATCGTCTATGTCACCTTTGATTCAGACATTTAATGGCAGTAGCACGGCCTGAGGCTTAATCAGGCCAGTCTCCAGCACGAGGTTCATCACATGAAATTTTTTTGTACGTTGCTTTGCACATTGATGTTCAGCCTGAGCGCTCACGCAGGCCCGAGCCTGCAAATTGGTTCCTTTTATGACTTTATGAAAAGTAATCAAAGTAGTTATCTAAAACGTATTCATAACGGCGGCACATCAACAGCATTCGTGAAAATCGAGATCAAGGAGATTTTTTACGAGAAGAACGGTAAGTCCCGAGAGGAGCCCTTGAAGACCGTCGAAGGCAGTGCTCGCGATGGCCTGGTTGCCAGTCCGGCCCGATTGATCGTGCCCGCCAAGGGCACTCAAGGCACCCGTCTGTTGTATACCGGCGATCGTAGCAAGGAGCGATATTTCCGGGTCCGCTTTTTGCCGGTTGTACCTGAAAAAGAAGATAAATTCGCCGTCGCCGAAAGTGAGCGAGAGTCCTATGAAAAGAGCATGTCTGCCGGTTTCAACGTAATGGCCGGTTATGGCATGGTGTTTTTTGTTCGCCCGGCCACAACCCGTTTTGATACAGAAATAGACAACACTGCTGGTCGCTACCAGTTGAAAAATAATGGCAATAGCGTAGTTATCATCGACTCGTTCAAGGACTGCGCCGCCAGTAACGAAGAAGATTGCAAACCGACGAAAAAAGTACACTTGATTCCAGGCCATGACTTTGCGTTCGAGAAGCAAGCGGGTCGGGTCTATCGCTACAACTTGATTGAAGACGATAAGAAGATGCCGATGGACGTGAAGGGGCGATAAGCGTTCATGAACACCGATATGGAGCGCGAGTCTTCACAGACCGGTGGTCGGATACTTCAGATTTTTCCTCGGCACCTGTCAGTTCTGACAGTAGCGATTATCTCCTGCCGGGAGCTTAGCTAACCGCGACCCTGAGCCTTCCGGTTCAGGTCTGACGGTACTCATCACTAGGCAAGAGGGCTCATCATGACTCCACAAACACTTGCGGTTGCTGGCGTAAATACATTGCCGGCAGCGACCATAAAGCATGCACAGGACGACAACACTCTGTACCCCATTGGTGCCATTGAAGGCACTGTAGCGACCATCGCCTTTGAGGGAATGGAAGAAACCACGATCACATTGCATTGGGCAATCAAGGGTCAGGCTGAACCGACGTTTAGCCCGATTGAAAAAGAGGGCAGCGCCAGCGGTACTGTCGACATCGATGTTCCCTGGCAATGGGTGGGTGCCTGTATTGGGCACTCTGTGTTGATCTGGTACACCGCTACGGTGGGTGGTCAACTCAAGGAATCGGTTGTCCTGGAGTTGACCATAGAGCCCCTCAGGAATGAGGACTTGAAAAGCTCGTTGCCCAAGTTTGTTCACGCTGAAGTCATCGATTTCACCGTGCAACTGGATATGCACAGGTTCACTGGCGATGAAACCGTCACAATGAAGGCGTGGCCCTTTATCCAGGCGGGGCAGCGGCTGTTCGTCGGGGTAGGTGGGCAAGACTCAGAGCCGCCGATGCCAGTCATTTGGTTGGCTTATGATCACGTTGTAACCGTAGCTGAGGCCAAAATCGATCATGTTTTTGAGTTCAAACTACCCCGGGGCTGGCTGACAAGGCGTCTTGACAGGTCACGGCTAAGCGCTGAGAGCGCGGTTATTTTCAGTGGTTGCGTTCCAGTACCGCCCGTTCCCATCCCCGATCCTGTATCCGCAGTTCCGCTCCCGGAAAACGCCCACCTGTTTCGTCCAGCTACGTCTGCAATGCTACGGGTGGAGGCGCAGCTAAGCGAGTTTGATGATTTTGAGACTTATCCCCGCAAAGAGTTTGGAGGCCCTGGCACGGTTATCGATACAAATCTATTGATGTTTGAAACGGTCGCGGGCTCAGATTCATACATTGGACTTCATCAAGTTAGAGGCGCAGGCGAGCATCAGGAAGGCATGGTGGAAGGCCGCGCGCTCACGGTGCATTGTGGTGGGGGTGGATCTCAGTTGGCATCCATGCATTTCAAGTACGGATGCACAAGGGTCAGGTTCGGTTTTTCAGGTACTGGCGCAGCCGCCGCTAGCTTTTCTTTCTTTGATGCACACGGAACGTTGCTGGAGACTCAGGAGATAACCCCTCCTGCCTGGGTAGAGTCAAGAATACCCGAGGGCGATACCATCGCTCGCATTGATATACGAACTTCCAGTCACGGATCTATTGATTCGCTGACTACATGGCGCATCAGGGAGCCCAGCCCGGTCTAGTCCAATTGAAGCGATCATCACTGAGTGAATCTGTATTGACGTAACAGGTGCACTCAGCGATGTCGCGACTTGCGCCACGGGTCACGTGGGGGTTACTTCGGCCCGAGTATCGCGGCCAGTTTTTCCGGCGACGGTGCGCCTTGTTGCTGTTGCAGTTCGCCCTTGGCGTCCAGGTAGAAAATCGCCGGGGTGGCGGACAGTTCGAGTTCGTCCATCAACTTCAAGTTGGCGTCGAGCTTGGCCTGGACGTCTGCCGGGATGGTTTTCAGTGCCTTGAGGGTGCTTTGTTTGCCGGCCTTTTCGTGGGCGTCCAAGGCCTTGCCTGGGTCTTTGCTGGCCAGCAGGGCGGCGGATTTGCCTGGGCTGTCTTCGCGGATGATACCGACCATGATGTGTCGCAACTGCACCTTGCCGGACTTCACCCAAGGCCGTGCCTGCTCCCAGAACAGCGTGCAGTACGGGCAGTTGGGGTCACTGAACAGGTAGACCACGCGCGGTGCATCTTTGTTGCCGTCCTGAATCCAGTGGCTGGTTTCGAACTTGGCCCAGACTTCCTTGGCCATCGGTGCGTACACCAGTTTTTGCAGCGGCTCGGCGCTCAGGTCCTTGCCGTCCGCGTCATACAAGTTGCCCAGCAACACGTGTTTGCCATCGGGTGTCAGGTACAGGGCCATGCCGCGGTTCTGGTACTGCGCGGCATACCCGCGCAGGCCGTCGGGGGCATCGAAGGTACCGATGATTTTTGCACCCTTGGCTTCGATCTGTTTGATCGCGGCGGGCAGTTCTTCGGCCTGCACCAACGGCAGGTGCAACAGGGCAGTGCCCAGGGTCAGCGTCAGCAGGTGGCGGAGGCGGGGCATGGCAGTTTCCTTACAGAAGTGGCGGGTGCTGCGGCAGGGGTGACGGGCTCGAAGGCCTCCAGGGCGTGGGCCAGGCTGGCGTTCGACAGTTCGCCCAGATGGCTACTCAGCAGGCGTCCGTCCGGGCTATAGAACAGCGTGGTCGGCAGGGCCATGGAGCCCACGGCCTGGCCCAGGCGGCCGCCGCGGTCGAACAGCATGTTGCTCAGGCTCAGGCCCTGGGTCTCGAGAAAGGTGGCGACGCTCTGCATGCTTTCGCCCTGATTGACGAACAGGAAGGTCAGGTCCGGGCGTTGCTGCTGGGCGTGTTCCAGCACCGGCATTTCCCGGCGACAGGGTGGGCACCAGGTGGCCCACAGGTTGATTACCAGCGGACCGCCCTGGTAGTCGGTCAGTTGCAGGGTTTCCCCGGCGGCGTTGCGCAGGGTGATGTCCGGCAGGCGTGTGCCTTGTTCGTAGATGCTCAGCGACAGGCTTGCCAGCAGCCAGAACGCCAGGCCGCTGGCGACGCCAAAACCCATCGGGCGCCGAAGCCCGGGCCGCCGCCAGCCGCGATACA
>Ga0067045_1031987_pt1 | contig 11070 bp, 11 predicted proteins | sample TerdegcTABiofilm_FD_59184 | JGI IMG/M metagenome (GOLD analysis project Ga0067045, IMG submission 59184) | Combined Assembly of (Gp0054472, Gp0054536) Wastewater bioreactor microbial communities from Singapore -Terephthalate degrading...
TATCGTTGACTGCCACTCGGTGTCTTTCCAGATCGGTGCTGTCTTTCAGTTCGATGACATTTCGGACATTCGTTCATGCGTATATTATAACCCAAGATTTAGCCACTTCCCTAACAAAGCAATTTAGTTAATAATTTCATTAATGTTTTATAATTGAGCAAATTTTACCCGGATGGAAAGGTGAGATGGAAAATATTGACGGCGGCTTTGCTCCTGAAAAGGGAGGTGCAGCTACCCGGTCGGGCTTTAGCTTCGACCGTGGGTGGTTGCTTGTAATAGCAGTTGTTCTTACGATAACTGCATTGATTGTCAGCCGGCCCGACCCATTTAAGCGCATATTTTTCTTTGTACAAGATGGGATATGGGTCACAATCTCAGTTACGGTTATTTCATTCCTTTTGATGTTGATAACCGGTCTTATTGTTGCATTATTGCGTTTGACGAAGAGCGCATTCATTAAGGCTGTCGCCACGTCTTACGTTGAGATCATTCGTGGCATTCCGCTGTTGGTGCAATTATTGTTCTGGTATTTTGCGTTTCCAACTGTCATCCAGAGTATCGGCAAAGCGCTCCGCTTTTCATTGTTCGAAAATTATCTTGCCAACCCGGTCGCGATGGCTGTTGTTGGGTTAACTTTTTGTTATTCCGCTTATATGAGCGAGGTATATCGAGCTGGCATCCAAAGCATCTCCAAAGGGCAAATGGAAGCCGCGCGCAGCCTCGGCATGTCTTATGTCCAGGCCATGCGCTATGTCATCTTACCGCAAGCTGTGCGCGTGATTTTACCGCCGGTAGGAAATGAATTCATCTCCCTGCTAAAGGATTCATCCCTCATCAGCGTGGTAGCCGTAGCCGATATGACCCGGCGAGGGCGCGAGTTTATGGCAGCGAATTTTATACCGATCGAAACCTGGGTGATGGTGGCATTGCTCTACCTGATCATGACTCTGGTCGCCGCTCGCGTTGTCCATTGGATTGAGATCAAGACCCGGTTGGAGAAATAAAAAATGGAAGATCCAATTATCCACATTGAAAATGTCGTCAAACATTTTGACAAAGTTGCTGCGCTGAGGGGCATCAGTCTGGATATCATGCGGGGAGAAGTGGTTGTCATCATTGGCCCTTCTGGATCAGGCAAGTCCACCTTGCTGCGATGCATCAACCGCCTGGAAGAGTACGATGAAGGCTTGATCGTTGTAGACGGCATCCCGTTGAACAGCGCCGAAAACATCAATACCGTCCGCACCGAAGTTGGCATGGTCTTTCAGCAGTTCAACTTGTTCCCGCACCTTAAAGTGATTGATAACATTACACTGGCGCAGCGGATTGTTCGAAAACGCCCAAAAGCCGAAGCCGAAAAGCAGGCTTATGATTTATTGGAAAAAGTCGGCATCCCAGATAAAGCCCAGGCTTATCCGTGGCAACTTTCCGGTGGACAACAGCAACGCGTGGCTATTGCCCGCGCCCTCGCTATGAACCCTAAGATCATGCTTTTTGACGAACCCACCAGCGCACTGGATCCAGAGATGATCCAGGAAGTTTTGGACGTTATGTTAAACCTCGCTAAGGAAGGCATGACGATGGTCGTTGTTTCGCATGAAATGGGTTTCGCCAAAGCGGCAGCCGATCGGGCCATTTTAATGGATGAAGGCTACATCATCGAAGAAGCATTGCCCGAAGTTCTCTTCACGAATCCAAAACACGAACGTACAAAGCTTTTCTTGAGCAAAGTCTTATAGAATCTACGCAGCAGAAGATTTCAAATGAATTTTAAAAACGCTATTGTTCGCACACCAGGAAAAAACTTCTCTCAAGGTCTCACTTCGGCAAACCTCGGAGAGCCAGATTACCAAAAAACACTCGAACAGCATACTGCTTATTGCCGCGCTCTGCAACAGTGTGGGCTTAACCTGACGACCCTCGACCCCGATCTGGAATACCCAGATTCTACGTTTGTAGAAGATACAGCCGTTCTCATCCCCAGCGCAGCAATTTTAACCCGTCCTGGCGCTGCCAGCAGGATTGGCGAAGTCGCCGCAATTCATTTGCAACTACAACGCTTCTACCGCCAATTTTATAGCATCACATCTCCAGGCAGTCTCGAAGGAGGGGATATTTGCCAGGCGGGTTCCCATTTTTTCATCGGCCTTTCCGATCGCACCAATGAAGAAGGCGCCAGACAATTAGCAGAGTTTCTTGCAAAAGAAGGATACACCTCCAGCACAGTAGATATCCGAAATATCCGGGATATCCTCCACCTTAAGAGCGGCATCGCCTATCTGGGTGATAATACCCTCGTAGTAATCAAAAGTCTTAATGACCATCCTGCATTCAAAGGCTATAAGACCATCCTCATGGATCCCGAAGAGAATTATGCTGCGAATTGCGTCATGATAAACGGCCGTGTCCTGCTTGCAAAGGGATACCCGAAGTTCAAGGCTAAGTTAGAAGCGCTGGGCTTCACAACAATTCCTCTGGATGTCTCGGAATTCCAAAAAATGGATGGCGGCTTAAGCTGTCTTTCACTCAGGTTTTAACAAAGAACCTCTCCAACCAAAACGGTGGAGAGGTTCTCAAATGTTTCAAAAAGATTACTTACCTAGCAGCCATTTTTCGGTCAGTTTATCCAGCATGCCTTCGCTTTTAACAGCGGCCAGTCCTTCGTTCACCTTTTTGAGAAGATCAGGCTTCTTATTACAAACTGCGATGCCATAATTCTCATCCGTGAAAACTTCGCCCACAGCTTTAAGCTTGTCGGGGTTCTGTCCCACGAATCCCAGCGCAAGCGGGTTGTCAGAAATAACGGCGTCAAGTTGTCCGCTCATGACATCCAGGAAAGCGAGGTCAATCGAGTCATAAGCTGCATACTCGGCACCTTCGATCGCCTTGGCTTCAATCTCACCGGTTGTCCCCAATTGAGCGCCAACCTTTTTGCCCTTCAGATCATCCTTGCTTTTAATATCCTCATTGCCCTTGGCAACTACAACGATCTGACCCGCAGCAAAGTAAGGATCTGAGAATGCCATCGTCTTTTTGCGCTCATCAGTGATCGTAATAGCGGAAATTGCCAGATCATACTGACATTGAGAGAGACCAGTCAAGAGCGAGTCAAACGGAATATTAACAAATTCAACTTGAATACCCGCCTTTTCAGCAATGGCCTTCATTAAATCAATGTCCAGGCCCTCAACTTCTTTGGTGCTTTCATTGACAGTTTCAAAAGGGGGCCAGGTGGCATCGGTGGCTACGGTGTACTTCTCGGCTGCCTGCTGAGCAGGCTGGCAGGCTGCCAAAACCACGCTGAATAATGCCAGCGCGGTGAACAACAAAACGGTAGTGCGCTTCATTTCTTCCTCCTATGGCGAATTCTGTATAAAAGAATGTGAAAATTTTACCATATAAAGAAAATTTTTTTTGACTTTTATTCTTTTTTGTGCTATTCTACTGCTTTGAGTATGCCTCAATAAAACCATAGGATCATGGTTGCGTGGAAGGTTAAAATGCAGCGAGAACGTATCTCCGAAAATGTCTATTGGTTCCAAAGCGAGGTGTACGCCCAGGTAACCGCTGGCGTGGTTACTGGGCCGCAATGGGCGGTGGTCATTGACACCATGGCTTTGCCAGAAGAAACTCTGGAAATGCGTTCTTTCATTGAAGAAGATCTCAACGTACCCGTCCGATATATCATCAACACCCATCACCATGCTGATCACACCTGGGGGAGTTGTTTTTTTCCTGGAGCAACGATAATTTCACATGCGCTCTGTCGCCAACAGATGATGGAACGCGGTCAAAGTGCTTTGGATGCAGCCCGCAAACAGAACCCCGTTTTCAAACAGGTAAAAATTGTTCCTCCCCATTTGGTTTTCGATAAAGGTGAAATCTCTATTCGCGTTGGCAAGAAAAATCTGATCCTCTTTTCAACCCCCGGCCACAGCTTTGATGGCATATCCATTCTCATAGAAGAGGATCGTATTTTGTTTGCAGGCGATGCTTTCTTGCCGCTGCCCTACGTTGTCGATGGGGATATCGATATGCTAAGCGCCACGATCAAGCAGATCGGAAAAATGGGATTGGAGAACATTGTACAAGGCCATGGCGATATTATTTTACGAGGAGAAATCGACGAGGCGGTCAAAGAGAATCTTTCTTACCTGGCCGCCATACGAAAAGCTGTCAAAACCGCTGCAAAAAAGAAAAACCCACAAGATGCCCTGGCCCTCATTGATATCGAATCCTGCGGCAAAAGCCGGGTATACCTGGGCGGCCTGGCAGAAGAACTTCACCGCCGCAATATTCGTTACCTTTACCGCCAGATCTTGAAAGAAGAAGAAAACGAAACCCTGCCAGAAAAAGAGGAAGGCTAAAAACCTTCTTCTTTTTTTTAGACAGCTCAATCTCAACGCCCTAATTTCTCAGAGGCTTTCTTCATAAAATAAGCGCGCAGACCAACCACGCGCTCTTTACCTTGACGCAATCGATCCAGATTGGGACGTAGCGCCCAGATGACGATGAGCGTCGCGATGATTCCATAGACCACATAAGCCCAGGGCGAGAAGCCAGCCAAAGCCCGGTAAGCAAAGAATACAGTTGAAATGATCGTGATGCTGATTGTAGTAATCGAGGCATAACCGATAAAAAGAAACACAAATATTGCAAGCGGCAAGATCACCAGGCCGCTCTGCGGCCAAAGCGCTATTGAGCCCCCCAATGCCGGAGCGCCCCCGGCTCCACCCCGCAGCCGAAAACGCCCGCTGACAGGATCTTGCTCAGTTAGAAAAATGGAATAATTATGCCCTACAACGACAAGTACAGCAGCAATCACCTGATACCAGATATTCCCTGGTGCAAGCCAGCCTACCAGCCACCCTGATGCTACACCTTTAAGGACATCCAACAGTGCTGTGATAAGGCCGGCCAGTAATCCGGCTGCCCGAAAGGCATTGGTGCCTCCCGTCCGGCCGCTCTCAACCATGCGAACATCACGGCCATTGATAATCCTGACAACAAAATATCCAAAGGGTATTGAACCAGCCAAATAAGCCAGGAAAAAAATAACAAAGCCCTCTACAAACAGCATATTCTTCACTGCCTCCTGCATAGATATATTAACCCACTTTCTTGATTACGGTTTCTCAAATTAATGAAATACTAATTCAATTTCAAAAGCTCGGCCTTCTTGAATGGAAAAGGCTCGCATCACCCAACCTGCGTTGGTAAGAGAACAAATAATAGCTGCGCTTTCAGGATAAGCGTGCTCCTGTAAATCCGTATCCGAAGGGAATTCGGGCCCGCTCGGGTGAGAGTGAAATATGCCGATCAGGTCCATACCTTGCGATTCAAGCCACAGAATGGCTCGGATCTGTTCCGAAGCATTCATGCGGAAGCGCACCGGGCTCTGCAATTCATTACGGACTGGCAGCATGACCTCAACTCTTCCATCGCGCCCGCCAAGAATCCCGCAAGCTTCCTCTGGCAGGTGTTTTTCCAGATAATCTTCAATTTGTTTTCGAAGCTGCTCAGGCAACCGAATTGAGTCCAGCATCTTTTACCCTACAATAAATAAAGCGATACCCCAGATCACCGCTAACATCACGACTGGTTCGATCCACAAGGTACGCCAGGAGCGTTCTTCTTCAATGGCGCCAGCAGCCATCGTTAGCGCATATGCCGGCCCTAGCACCAAAAGTCCATAAGACAATGGTCGCAATGGCCAGTAATGTAATCCCAATGCGATCTGTCCCGTGCTGAGAGCAATTGCAATTGACCAGACAATGCACCAGCGCCCGCCTAACCGGAGGTATAAAGTGCGTAGGCTAACCAGTGCAACAGGGATGACCAAGCCAGGCAAAAGCAGGTAAAGGCGCGTCCCAACCGCCTTCAAGGTAATCGTAATGACAAGCAAAAGAGCAAAGGAAATTGCCGTCAGAACCATCGTAGCCAAAGGATGGTTTGCATCCGAAAGATCCACCACAATATATTCGGCTGCAAACACAATGACCAGTAGTCCGCTGCCAAAAGCAAATACCGCCCACCACTGAGGCCCTGCAGAGATTGAACTCAAGGGAAAGCCGATCACCAGGGCAGTTAACGCTGGAAGTAGTCCATGATGCCAGGTCATTTGCCCCCCTCTTTCTGGGTGGTCATACAGCAGCCATTCGGTTCCTGCAGCCGCCAATAGACCTGAAAGCAAAGTAAGCAGTGCGCCAAACCGGAGAGGAATGACAACAAAAATACCGGGAAGTTGAAGGCTCACATCTCCGGCAGGAACTCGGATAAATAAACCCAGAGCATAAATCAATAAAATCGTCGATGTCAAAACGCTCAATCGGTTTGCGTCCGGCAGGTGTTGGTGCTCTTCCATGAGGATCATTTTAACCCTTTCGGACATCGAATGCCAAGCCTCGTAGCAATATCTTAGAAGATGCCGAAACCCAATGTCGGGTTAAGGCGCAGGCACAAGCGGTTGTGGTAAAATACCCAAGCGTATGGAAAACGAAACAAAAAACGTCCCATTATCCCCTCCACGGCTGGTAGATGCGTTCATCACGGGATTCAACACCGTGGCAAACAACATTTACTTGATAATTTTTCCGGTGATATTCGACATTTTTCTTTGGTTTGGCCCACATATTAAAATCAAAAGCCTGCTTCAACCCATCACCGAAGAATTTTTTAAAGGCTTTTCGACAAGCGCCACCCCAGATATGCTCCAGGTTGTCCAGGTCAGTCAGGAAATGTGGATGTCTATTTTGGATCGCTTGAACCTGATGACTTTGCTGCACAGCTACCCAGTAGGTATTTTTAGCCTGATGAGCGCCATAAGCCCTTTAGAGAATCCATTCGGAAAACCGCAGTCCTTTGAAGTTTCATCAGCCCTTCAATTCTTCGCCATTTGGCTGGCGTTTGCGCTGACTGGGTTGCTGCTTGGCAGTTTATATTTCAATCAGGTAGCGCGATGCTGCCGCCAAGAGAATTTTTCTACCTCGTTACGGGCGCTAGGCCGCCAAACGCTTCAAGTTATCCTGCTGACCTTTATTCTGATTCTTTTCCTGGTTCTTTTATCGCTACCTTCCAGCATAATTTTGTCCATTATGGCGTTGATCAACCTGCTTTTAGCGCAGGCCGTTCTTATTCTCGTCTTTTTAGTATACATCTGGCTGCTCTTTCCGCTGGTTTTCTCACCCCATGGCATATTCTATTATCACCAAAAAGCCTTTTCAGCTATCCTCGCCAGTGCACGCGTGGTGCGCTTTTCGCTCCCAACCACCACCCTGTTCATCTTACTAATCGTCCTTCTCGCACAAGGAATGAACTTGATCTGGACCATTCCACCCACAACTTCATGGATGATGCTAATCGGCATCATTGGCCATGCCTTTACCAGCACCGGCCTTCTGGCAAGCAGCTTCATTTACTTTCGCAACAACTACCAATGGTTGCAGGAAAACCTCAGACGCCTGCCAACGCAACGCCTTAACGTCTGATTCCGGAGGATTTTGTGACACAATCAGCAAACCCACCAGGCGACTATACTGCAACAGACATCCAGGTTCTTGAAGGCCTGGAAGCAGTCCGCCGCCGCCCCGGAATGTATGTTGGCGGCACAGATATCAAAGCGCTTCACCACCTGGTTTACGAAGTTGTGGACAATTCAATTGATGAAGCGCTGGCTGGTGCCTGCGACAAGATCGAAGTAATCATTCATCCCGATAGCAGCGTCACAGTAGACGATAACGGACGCGGTATCCCAACCGATATGCATCCCATCAAGAAGAAATCTGCCCTTGAGGTGGTGATGACCACACTCCATGCCGGTGGAAAGTTTGGAAGCAGCAGCTACAAAGTCTCTGGTGGCTTGCATGGCGTCGGCGTCTCGGCAGTCAATGCCCTCTCTGAATGGTGCGAGGTAGAAGTCCGGCGCAATGGTCAGGTTTTCTTTCAACGCTATGAGCGCGGCATTCCGATTGAGCCTGTCAAGGTGATCGGAACCTGCCCAGCTGGAGTATCAGGAAATAAGACAACCTTCCGGTTTGATCGCGAAATTTTCAAAGACGACATTGATTTCAGATTTGACACCCTTGCACAGCGATTTCGCGAGATGGCCTTCGTCACCAAGAAGACACAGCTCCGTCTGGTAGACCATAGAACCCACAAAGAAGCCACCTTCTACTTTGACGGCGGGATCACGTCGTTCGTGCGCTACCTTAACCGCAATCGCGGCGTTCTCCACCCCGTTGTATACGCGGAAAAAGAAGTCGATCAAATCGGTATCGAAGCCGCCATCCAATTCACAGATGCCTATGCGGAATCGGTGTACTCGTTTGCTAACACCATTAATACTATTGACGGCGGCACCCATCTGACCGGTCTGCGCTCGGCGATCACGCGCGTTATCAACGATTACGCCCGCCGCAACAACCTGCTCAAGGATTCGGATGTAAACTTCACCGGCGATGACACTCGTGAAGGCCTCACGGCTATCATCAGCATCAAACACCCCGATCCCCAGTTCGAAAGCCAGACCAAAGTCAAATTGATGAACGCCGAGGTGCAAACCTACGTGCAGCAAGTTGTCGGAGAAGCATTTTACACCTTTTTAGAAGAGAACCCTTCCGCAGCCAAAGCGATCATCCAAAAATGTCTCACATCAGCCCGCGCCCGCGATGCTGCCCGTAAAGCCCGCGACCTTGTCATCCGCAAATCTGCTCTGGAAAGCCTCACGCTGCCCGGTAAATTGGCCGATTGCTCCGAGCGGGATTCCTCCAAGACGGAACTTTATATTGTAGAAGGAGACAGCGCTGGTGGCTCTGCAAAACAAGGCCGCGACCGGCACTTTCAAGCTATATTGCCCTTGAGGGGAAAGATCTTGAATACCGAGCGAGCTCGCCTGGATAAGATCCTTTCGAATAATGAGGTCAAAGCCTTAATCTCGGCCATTGGCACCAGCATCGGCGAGACGTTCGATTTATCGAACCTGCGCTATGGCCGCATCATCATCATGACCGATGCCGATGTCGACGGCAGCCACATTCGCACCCTTTTGCTAACTTTTTTCTTTCGCTACATGCCGCAGTTGATTGAACAGGGACACTTATTCATCGCCCAGCCCCCTCTTTACCGGGTTGCTTATAAGAATCAGGTGCGCTACGCGTATACCGAACAGGAAAAAGACAGGATCATCAAAGAACTAAACAGCCCCGCCGATAAGATCAACTTGCAACGCTACAAAGGTCTCGGAGAAATGAACCCACAGCAGCTTTGGGAAACTACCATGAATCCCGAAAACCGCACCCTCCTGCTCGTCACGATCGAAGATGCCGCCGCTGCTGACCGGACGTTTGACATGTTGATGGGCGAAGCCGTGCCGCCACGCACTCGTTTTATCCAGACCCACGCACGAGATGTCCGCAATCTCGATATTTAAAGCGGCAATGTAGAGTAATCAATCGGGAGCACTTTCGGAACTCCCGATTGATTATAGTTAAAGACCAGCGTCCTTTGATCAGTCGCTGCCTGTAAGTATGCCTTTATCAAACTTATATCCCAGCTTCATAAAACCTTTATATTTGCGTGCTAACATAAGCAAATAAGATCAAAAACGAAAAGCCGTCTTGTTAACCATGTCAAGGCGGAGGAAAAGGAGATGGAATGAAAACGTGGAAATGGTTAGCCATCCTCTTGTTAGGGTTGCTGGCAGTATTTATCGCAGCCGCTTTTCTGTTCGGAGGGATCGGGTATCGTTGGATGCCGATGCACTCCCGTTATGGAGGTTTTCCAATGATGGGCGGCCCTGGGATTTTTGGCGGCGGGATGATGTTTTTTGGCCTTCTGGTGCCTCTCTTGCTGCTCGGATTGATCGTCGTTGGCGGCGTAGCCATCTACAATGGGCTAAAAAAACCAGCCACGCCGGCATTGACCGGTTCTTGTTCGCATTGCGGTAGATCCGTTCAGGCAGATTGGGTCAACTGTCCTTACTGCGGTGAGAAATTATAAAAACTTTAATGGCGCATCTCGCCCCCAAACACATTTTGATGCTCCCGCTCGCCGGGGGCATTTTTATTTTGATTCGGCGAACACAGTCTTTACATGTGCGAGTAGCTTCAGAGGTGAATTTGCAGAAAACCCTTTTGTTTAAGTATGGTATTTTCATAAAAAGATGGGGATAAAAAAAGAGAATATCCATTTTTAAATATTGCTAAAAATTCTCACACTCCAGGTAAAAAACTCACAATGCGGGCACAGTTTTAGTAGTCTACCTCACTGCGCTAGCTGTGTATGGACCATAGGCTAAGGACTATATTGAGATCACAGAACCACCAATCTCAACTTTCTGTGGAAGCTACCATGTTAGAAAAAAGTGGTTGCTATCGTTTGCCCTGATCAATGAACGACAACCCAATCGCCCGGATCGAGGTTACCGACATCTGCAACATCCGATGTAAGGGGTGTAACCGTCAGTATATAACTGGACATTAGACACTAGAACAACTCAAGGAAGAAGTACTGTTTTTCAAGCGCTGGCGAAAACCAGAAAACTTTCCATCGCTGGCGACGAGCCGCTGATCCACCCACACGTCACCGAACTGATAGTTTTTATTGCTGATCTGGGCATTAAACCAGTAATCCTGACCAATGGAATGGCTTTAGCGCCTGACTGGTTGCAAAAACTAAAAATGGCTGGCCATGCCGGTTACCGTGCATCATGACAGTCACCAAATCGTCCACATTGGAAAGGGGTCAGAAAAAGGTCACAAATGCCAAAACCGATTTAGAAGAGACCGTGTTTTACCAAAAATAACAGCGTCATTTCCATCGTACCTCCAGCTCATAAACCACAAACCTGCTTGAAAACAGAATAAAATCTATACTCGGCTTGTTCAACCACCGTCCTCGGGGTCGCGAATTCTCCGCTAACACGCAAAACAAGCTCGAAATTAATCTGTTAGCTCGAAATTAATCTGTTAGCCCAAAGTTAAAATGTCACCCAAACTGCCAAAGTTAGAATGTCCCCTTTCAGGGAGCAGCTTTAGTAGGGTTACGAGTAGATATGGGTGAACGCCAGGGATG
>Ga0067045_1031990_pt1 | contig 11068 bp, 11 predicted proteins | sample TerdegcTABiofilm_FD_59184 | JGI IMG/M metagenome (GOLD analysis project Ga0067045, IMG submission 59184) | Combined Assembly of (Gp0054472, Gp0054536) Wastewater bioreactor microbial communities from Singapore -Terephthalate degrading...
CCGGCAGGGTAGGACACCACCAGACGAATGGGACGGCTGGGCCAGCCAGCCGCGTCGGCTTTGTCGGCCGCCTGGACATTCAGGGACAAGGTGGCAGGCAGCATGGCTGCCAGGGCACAGGTCAGCATGCTGCGACGCAGAAAGTTAGTCATCACTCGAAATCCAAAAATCAAGACCCGCATTTTTGACCAAAGTGAATTCCCAGGTTGATTTGAACGACGATTCGTCAATTCATTGGGCAGAAAACATCAAAATAAAACTTCAAACATTCAAATAGACCAACACTGCAGCTGGCCAGCATCTTGGTCGGCATGCCGCAATGACGGCCGCAGGCCTTGCCGCTAGACTGCAGCCATCACCACAGAGAAAGCACCCATGGCAGAACAAAACCCACTATCACGTCGCTCCCTGCTGCTGCAAGGCGGTGCTGCGGGCGCTGCACTGGGCGCCATGGCCCTGCCCGCCTCGGCCACGACCACGCGCAAGGCCTCGCGCACCTGCGTGCTCGATGGTCTGCAACCCGCGGTGCTCACCATCAGCGGCCCCGGCGTGCAAGCCAATCGTGGCAAGCCTCAGGCCGTGGCGGACCGCATGCTGATCATGCATGGCTATCTGTTCGATGCAGCCTGGTCCTGCGGCATGGACGCGCTCAACAGCCTGGAGCAGCAGACGCTCAGGACCACGCTTGAATACGACGAAGCCGAGCACAGCCTGCAGGGCCCGCTGCTGGAGCAGGTGCTGCAGGCCGCCGGCGTGGATGTGGGCCAGGCCATGGCTCAAGGCCTGCAGCTGACCTTGCAGGGCATAGACGGCTATCGCAGCCAGATACCGCTCGCCCAGGCCGTGCGCTGGCGCATGCTGATCGCCACTCAGCTGGACGGCGTGCCGTTGGCCATGGGCGGCGTGGGCCCGCTCTGGGCCATTTTTGCTGCCCATCAGATTCCGGAGCTCGGCCAGTTGCCCGTCAAGCAACGCTTTCCTGCCGCCGTCTGGGGGTTGTACCACCTGCAGCTGGGCAGCGCGGCTGCCTAGGCCTGCTCAGCCTCGCGGGTGATGCTCGGCGTGCAGGGCCTTGAGCCGCTCGCGCGCCACATGGGTGTAGATGGTGGTAGTGGAGATATCGGCATGTCCCAGCAGCATCTGCACCACACGCAGATCGGCGCCATGGTTGAGCAAATGCGTGGCAAATGCATGGCGCAGCGTATGCGGTGAGAGGGGCGAGTTGATCCCCGCGATCTGCGCACATTTCTTGACGATGACCCAGAACATCACGCGGCTCATGCCCGCGCCGCGCTGGGTCACAAACACCTCCTCGGTCTGCTGCCCTCCCAGAATCGCCGCTCGCGCCTGCTGCAGATAGCGCTCCAGCCAGTGCTGCGCCTCCTGACCGAACGGCACCAGCCGCTCCTTGCGCCCCTTGCCCGTCACGCGCAACACGCCTGAGCGCAAGTCCAGCTCATGCATGCGCACACCCACCAGCTCGCTGACGCGCAGTCCGCTGGCATACATCAGCTCCAGCATGGCGCGATCGCGCAAACCCAGCGCAGTCTCCACATCGGGTGCATCAAGCAGGGCCTCGACCTGCTCCTGGGTCAGGGTCTTGGGCGTGCGCGGCGGTTGCTTGGCAGCCAGCATGCGCACCGTGGGGTCGGCAGCGATGCGCTTTTCGCGCAGCGCCCAGTGAAAGTAGCGGCGCAGGACCGTCAGCCGCCGGTTCGAGGAAGTGGCCTTGGTGCCCTCCACTCGGGCCGTGAAGTAGCCCTGCAAATCCGCTTCCAGCGCTGCATCCAGCACCTTGGGCGGCTGCAACTGCGCCAGCCAGCGCGCAGCCGCCGTCAGATCACGGCGGTAGGCGGACAAGGTATTGCGCGAAAGCCCGTCCTCCAGCAGCAGGGCATCAATGAACTCATCGAGCGCATCCTGACTCTGCGGCAGGGGCTGCGGCCAGTCTTCGGGAATCTGGGACTTGCGTGCTTTTTTAAGGGCTTCTGACATGCGGCTAGCGTACACGCTGGAGAGGGGCCCAGCCGAGCTGAAATCAGCTCGGCGGACCATGGAGATCAGGGTCAGACACCGGCCATGGCAAGCGCTGTGCCTGCTTCAGCTGATGCCGGCCGATGGGCCATCGAAAGCCTCGGCCAGGAACTGCGCAACCGCTCTCACCCTGGCCGTGCGCTGGAGATCGGGATGCATGACCTGCCAGACTTCGTAGTCGTTCGGGCGTCGGCGTTGCGGCCAGATACGCACCAGCCCTTCTCGTTCCCCCATCCACAACGGCATTTCCCCAATCCCGATGCCTGCAGCAACCGCCTTGCGCACCAGGAGACTGGAGCGGACCGACATGGCAATCTTGGCCTGACGAGCCGGCACTCCGGCCATGCTCAGAAACGGACTCTGCTCCAGATAAGGCCCGTATGCGACCAGATGGTGACCGCGCAACTCGTCTTCAGGGGCGGGCTCGCCAAAGCGAGCCAGATAGCTCGTGCTTGCGAACAGCCCCACAGGCCACGAAGCCACACGGCGAACCACCAGCTCCGGGGTATCAGGCCTGACGTTGCGAAAAGCAATATCCGCCTGCCGGCGACCGAGGCTGAGCAACTGGGTGGAGACTTCCAGATCCACGCGGATATTCGGCCAGTGCCGCTGCAAACGCTCGACAGCGGGCAGCAACAGGTCAATCGCGATGGAATCGGTGCTTGTCACGCGCACCTGCCCGCCGGGATTTTCATCCTGACCCTCGATCTTGGTGCGCAAGTCCAGAGCTGCACTCTCCATACGCTTTGCCGCAGCCAGTGCCACCTCGCCAGCGGCCGTGAGCAGGTATCCATCCTTGGCGCGCAGAAACAGCTTGGCTCCGAGCTCGGACTCCAGCGCATTCAGGCGTCGCCCTACCGTTGCCTGATCAATGCCCAGGCTGCGCGCTGCGGCGCGCAATGAGTGCGTGCGGCTCAGGGCGAGAAAGATGCGGGTATCGTCCCAGTTCATGGCTCATCAGTTGATGCAAATTTGCATCAATGTAGAGCGAAATCGCTGCATTGCAAACAAAGCTTTGCGTCGTAATCTTCAGCGCTCAAAGATATTTCGAGAACGACGCATATGCCCACCTTTTTGACAGACTCCATCCCCGCAGCACAGCCCGCCACCATGCAGGCCATTGTTTTTGACGACTTTGGCGGGCCCGAGGTGCTGGTGGCCCGCGAGCTGCCGGCTCCTGAGCTTCGCCCCCACGACTTGCTGGTACGCAACGCCTCCATCGGCGTCAATCGTGCCGACCTCTATCACCGCAAGGGCGCCTACGGACGAGCTTACTTTGGTGACGCAGACACCATGGGCCTGGAGATCGCCGGAACCGTGATCGAGGCCGGTCCCTTGGTGCAGGGCTTCTCCGTGGGCGACCGGGTCATGGGTATCGTGGGCGGCGGCGCTTATGCCGAGCTTTCGCGCATAGACCACCGCATGGCGATACATGTCCCTGGGAATCTGGACCTGGTGGATGCCGGTGCGATACCCGAGGTGTTCGTGACCGCACACGAGGCCCTGTTTCATCTGGCTGGCTTGCGCGCGGGCGAGTCGGTGCTGATCCATGCGGCAGCGGGTGGTGTCGGATCGGCTGCCGTTCAGCTTGCACATGCTGCGGGTGCCCGGGTTTTTGCGACAGCCAGCGGCGACAAGCGCGAAGCGGTGCTGGGTTTCGGAGCCGATGTCTTCATCGACTATCGCAGCGAGGACTTCCAGACCGTGGTGGCCCAGGCCACCAGCGGCAAAGGCGTGGACATCGTGATCGATTTCGTCGGTGCCCCCTACCTGGAGCACAATGTGCGATCGCTGGCCGTCGGCGGGCGCATGGTGATGGTAGGCCTGCTGGGCGGCTCCCAGGGCGCTGCCTTGCCCATGGACCTGGTGCTGTACCGCCATCTGCGGATCTTCGGAACCGTGATGAAGTCACGCTCGCCCGAAGTCAAGCAGGCGATGGTCCAGCGCTTTGCCCAGCGATGGCTTGGCGCATTGGAGAGTGGAGCGATACGGCCCGTGATCGATAGCTCCTTCGCTTTGGCAGATGCTGCCCGGGCGCACAGGCATATGGAGTCCGGGGTCAGCATCGGCAAGATTCTGTTGCTGCCCGGGAGCGGCGAATAATAAAAAACAAAGCCCGAATGGCCTCGACGGCAATTCGGGCTTGCGGCGTCCGCTACTGCATCAGCAGCGGATCAGCAGCTTAGTCCAGGGTCAGCTTCTGCTTGGCCACGACCTGCTTGTAGGTTTCGTACTCTTCCTTCAGTTCCTTGGCGAATTCCTGAGGCGAGTTGCCCACCACCAGCGAACCGGTGTCTTCGATGCGCTTCTTGACTGCGGGGTCCTGCAGCACCTTCTTCACGGCGGCGTTGATCTTGTCGACGATGGCCTTGTCCATGCCCTTGGGACCCAGGATGCCGTAGGAAGCCATGCGATTGACCTGGGGCAGACCCACTTCCTTGAAGGTGGGCACATCAGGCAGCACAGCCAGACGCTGGGGAGCGGCCACGGCAATGGCCTTGAGGCGGTTGTCCTTGATGAAAGGCAGTGCCGACGGCAGGTTGTCCAGAATCATGGGGATCTGGCCGGCAACCGCGTCGTTCAGGGCCGGGCCCGCGCCGCGGTAGGGCACGTGGGTCATCTGGATGCCGGTCAGCGATTTGTACAGCTCCATCAGCATGTGCTGGATGCCGCCCGTGCCAGACGAGCCATAGGAGTACTTGCCGGGATTGGCCTTGAGTTCGGCCTCGAAAGCCTTGTAGCTGGCCGCACCGGGGAACTTGGGATTCACGGCGATCACATTGGGCGTGGCCGCAATATTGATGATGGGCGTGAAGTCGGTCAGCGGGTTGTAGGGAGTCTTGGGGTTGATGGCCGGATTGGTGGCCATGGTCGACAGGGTGGAAATGCCCAGGTTGTAGCCATCGGGCTTCTGACGCGCGGTTTCCTGTGCACCGATGACGCCGCCGCCACCGCCCTTGTTGTCCACCACCACGGACTGGCCCAGCTCCCTGCTCAGAGGTTCGGCAATCACACGCGCAATGATGTCGGTCGTGCCGCCTGCGGCGAAGGGCACCAGCAGCTTGATGGGCTTGGTGGGGTAATTGGCCTCGGCCATCACGCCGGTGGAAAAACCTACAGTTGCCAGAGCCATTGTCAGGCCCATGCACATACGACGATTCATGAAGGGGTCTCCCTATGAGTTCTGAAATTAACGGTTGATAGTACGTGCCGCAAAAAACCCGACATATTCTTGTTAGCCCTGATTTATCAGTAATTACCCTAGATTCATGCCGTTTCCTTGAACTGCATCAAGCCTGGATACAAAGCGGCCAAGCGGCGACAGCAAGTACTACCAGATAGAAACTTGGTGACAGGTTTCTCCCAGCAAATTCGCAACCGGCTCTATGCTTGCGGGCCGTGAACTATCTAGAACTGCTTTTCCCCGATTTCGCGCTCATCGTGCTGGGCTATGTGCTGTGCCGCTTCACGCCCATCAATCGCAGCATCTGGCAACCCGTGGAACAGCTCGTCTACTACCTGCTTTTTCCGGTGCTGCTGTTTCACTCCATCACGCGCAACCCCATCCAATGGGGCGAGGCCAGCCAGTTGCTGGCCGCTGGCGTGCTGGGAGGCCTGCTGGGTATTGCGCTGACCTACAGCCTGCCGCGCCTGCCGCTTCTGGGCCGACGCATCGATGCCCGCAGCTATGCGGGTGCAGCGCAGGTGGCGTTTCGCTTCAACTCGTTCATCGCACTGGCGCTGGTTTCACGCCTGGCAGGGCCCGACGGGCTGCTCTATGTCTCGGTGCTGATCGGCGTGTCCGTGCCACTGTTCAATGTGGCCGCGGTCTGGCCCATGGTGCGCGGCAGCGGCCAGCATTTTGTCGGGCATCTGCTGCGCAACCCGCTGATCATCGCCACCATCAGCGCCTTGCTGTTCAATGCCGCCGGACTGAAGATTCCAGCACTGCTGGAAGCACCCGTGGCCCGTATCGGCGCAGCCTCGATTGCCCTGGGCCTGATGGCCGCCGGCGCCGGCCTCAAGCTCAGCGCCCTGACCAGCAACAAGCTGCTGGCAGGCGAGCTGCTGCTGATACGCCATGCCATCCAGCCGCTGATCGCCTTTGCCATGGTGCGGCTGTTCCAGCTGAACCAGCCGCAGGCGATTGCGCTGATGGCATTCTCCAGCCTGCCCACGGCCTCATCGTGCTATGTGCTGGCCGTGCGCATGGGCTATGAGGGCTCGTTTGTGGCCAGCCTGATTTCACTGTCCACCATGCTGGGCGTGCTCAGCCTGCCCTTCGGGCTCTGGCTGATCGGAATCTGAATTTGATAGCTGCCTACACTTATGGGGTAAGCGCTTCAGACCAATTTCAATGAAATTCAGGCACGCTGGGCCAGCGCCCAGGCCACATGTTCGGCCACCACGGGATCGGAATCGGCGGCCCGGCTTTGCAGCGCGGCACTGAGTGCAGGGTTGCCGGTTTCGCGCCAGGCATTGCCCAGAGCAACGGCCACATTGCGCAGCCAGCGCGCATGTCCGATGCGGCGAATCGGGCTGCCCTCGGTCACCCGCAAAAACGTGGCTTCATCCCAGGCAAAGAAATGCACCAGCTGCGTGCCCGCCAGTCCGGCGCGGGCATCAAAGTCGGGCAAGACGCTGGGATGGGCAAACTTGTTCCAGGGGCATGCCAGCTGACAGTCATCGCAGCCATAGATGCGGTTGGCCATCAAGGGACGCAGCTCCTCGGGAATGCTGCCCGCATGCTCGATGGTCAGATAGGAGATACAGCGCCGCGCATCGACCTTGTGCGGCGCGATGATGGCGCCCGTGGGGCAGGCATCCATGCATGAGGAGCAACTGCCGCAGTGCGCCGTGACCGGGGCCGTGGGTTCAAGCGCAAAGTCCACATAGATTTCGCCCAGAAAGAACATCGATCCGGCTTCGCGGCTCAGCACCAGCGTGTGCTTGCCGCGCCAGCCCTGCCCGCTGCGGCTGGCCAGTTCGGCCTCCAGCACTGGCGCGGAGTCGGTAAAGGCGCGGTGGCCGAACGGACCCATTTCCTGCGCGATGCGCTCGGCCAGTTTCTGCAGGCGATTGCGCAGCACCTTGTGATAGTCGCGGCCTCTGGCGTAGAGGGAGACAATGCCTTCCTCGGGACGTCGGAGCCTGTCCCATTCCACGGTCTGCCAGCCGTCCCCGGTGTCGCGCGGCAGATAATCCATGCGCGCGGTGATCACGCTCACCGTGCCGGGAACTAATTCTGCAGGCCGGGCTCGTTTCAAACCATGGGCCTGCATGTAATGCATCTCGCCATGGAAGCCCTGCGCCAACCATTGCAGCAAACCGGGCTCTGCCGAGGACAAATCCACGCCAGCCACGCCGATTTGGGAGAATCCCAGCTCGCGAGCCCAGGCTTGCATCAAAGGAACCAATTGACTGCTGCTCAACATACACCCCGAATTGTAGGAAGCGAGCCCACACCGGCGCTGGCGCAGCGCCAGATACTCTGGCAGAGCGAACAGGATACCGAGCGCTTCGCCCAGCAACTGGCCGCCCTGCCCGAGCTGCGCAACGCCTATGTGACCCTGCATGGCGACCTGGGTGCGGGCAAGACCACGCTGGTGCGCCACTGGTTGCGCGCCCTGGGCGTGCAGGGCCGCATCAAGAGCCCTACCTATGCGGTGGTGGAGCCGCACGAGGCCGGCGACCTCTCGATCTGGCACTTCGACTTCTACCGCTTCGATGATCCGCGTGAATGGGAAGATGCCGGTTTTCGTGACATTTTTGCCAGTCCCGGGCTCAAGCTGGCAGAATGGCCCGAAAAGGCTGCAGCGGTTACACCTGTTGCAGATATAGCTATCCATATCGAAGCAATTGACGATGTGCAACGGCAGGTGACGCTCAAGGCTGGCACCCCCGCAGGCTGCACCGTGCTTGAAGCATTGACGGCATGAGCAAAACAACTTCCTCCACGGCTTTTCCGGACCTGCCCCGACTGGGTCTTTCCCGACCGGGTCTTTCCCGCCGCAATCTGCTGCAGGCAGGCGGCGTGGTTCTGCTGCTGGGCCGCCAGCATATTGCGCAGGGCGCGAGCATCGTGGCCGTGCGCGTCTGGCCTGCACCCGACTACTCGCGCGTCACGCTGGAATCCGATATTCCGTTGACGGCCAAGCCAGTCTTCGTGCCCAGCCCGCCACGGCTGGCCGTCGATATCGGGGGCCTGGATCTGAACCCGGCACTCAAGGAGCTCGTGGCCAAGGTCCGCTCCGACGATCCCAATATCGCCAGCATCCGTGTCGGCCAATTTGCACCCGGCGTGGTGCGCCTGGTGATCGACCTCAAGCAGGAAGCCAGGCCCCAGGTCTTCACGCTGGCCCCGATTGCGCCCTACAAGCATCGGCTGGTACTGGATCTCTATCCCGCCAAGGCCGTGGATCCGCTGGAAGCCCTGATCAGCGAGCGCCTGCGCGACGCCGGCAGCTCGGCCACTGCGCCAGCTGCGAACAATCCCGCCATCACGACACCGCCGCCGGTGGCGATTGCAACAGCCCCCCAGGCCGACCCTCTCGGTGACCTGATTGCCCAGCGCAACCAGCGCCCCAGCGCTCCGGCACCGGCTCCTGCGGTGATTGCTCAGGCACCAGCGCCCGTGCCGCCGCCACCGGCTCCCGCGCCACGCCCGGCACCGGCCCCAAGGCCTGCCCCCAATATCGCCACCTCGCAAAGCACGGACCGCATCATCATCGTGGCGCTGGACCCCGGCCATGGCGGCGAAGACCCTGGTGCCACCGGCCCCAGCGGTCTGCGCGAGAAGGATGTGGTGCTCAAGGTCGCCCATCTGCTGCGCGAGCGCATCAACAACTCGCGCATCGGCGGCAGTCCCATGCGCGCCTTCATGACACGCGATGCCGACTTCTTCGTGCCCCTGGCCACGCGTGTGGAAAAAGCCCGCCGCGTCCAGGCCGATCTGTTCATCAGCATCCATGCCGATGCCTTCACCACCCCTGCAGCGCGCGGTGCCAGCGTGTTTGCGCTCAGCGAGAGAGGCGCCTCGAGCACGGCCGCACGCTGGCTGGCCAACAAGGAAAATCAGGCCGACCTGGTGGGCGGCCTGAACGTGGGCGGACTGCAGGATCAGCATGTGCAGCGCATGCTGCTGGACATGAGCACCACCGCCCAGATCAAGGACAGCCTCAAGCTGGGCACTTCGCTGCTGGGCGAAATCGGCGGCATGGCCAAGCTGCACAAGGCCCGCGTGGAGCAGGCCGGCTTTGCCGTGCTGAAAGCGCCCGATATTCCCAGCGTGCTGGTGGAAACCGCTTTCATCAGCAACCCCGAAGAGGAAGCCAAGCTGGCCTCTGCCGCCTACCGCGAACAACTGGCCGATGCGCTGATGACGGGCATCCGCAAGTATTTCGCCCACAACCCGCCCCTGGCACGCAGCCGATCGGTTTAAGTACGCACTTACACAAAACCGCCGCACCGGCTGTCAGCCGGCAAGCCGGCTTGATGACAGTCGCCAAGCCTGAATGACACGGGCTTGGCCCTCTCTCCTACCTGAAAGCCGGGGCAAAAGGTTCAAGATCAAGGCGTGTACTTATGAAAGCTGGCCTGTTTGGCAGCTGTACAGGAGAGACCTCATGAAACTGCGAACTCTTGCCGTCACCGTATCTGCAGCCTTCACGCTTGCCATGGCTGGCTGCTCCACCTCGCCCACCAATGCCCAGATCGGCACCGGTGTCGGCGCCGTTGCCGGCGGCGTGGTCGGTGATGCACTGTTTGGTTCCACTTTGGGCACCGTAGGCGGCGCTGCAGCAGGCGCGCTGATCGGTAACGAGGTAGGTAAGCGCAAATAAGCGCCTCGATCCGATCTGAATGTCCAACGAAAAAGCCCCGGCATGCCGGGGCTTTTTCATGGGCAGCGCTTTGGCGATCGATGTGCCAGATGCTGCCAAGCGCGCAAATCAGGCAGCCCTGGCCTTTTCGGCCTTGCCGGCGCGCCAGGCTCCGAAGATGGCGATCAGACCCGGCACCAGGATCAGGCCCCAGATGATTTTCTCGAGATTGTTCTTCACCCACTCCATATTGCCGAAGAAGTAGCCTGCAGCGCTGATGCCCACCACCCACAGCACGGCACCCACGACGTTGAACAGGCTGAACTTGGCACGGCTCATATGGGCGACTCCGGCCACAAAGGGGGCAAAGGTGCGGATAAAGGGCATGAAGCGCGCCAGAATGATGGTCACGCCGCCATAGCGCTCATAGAAGTTGTGGGCCTGGTCGAAGGCCTTGCGGTTGAACCAGCGCGAATCCTCCCACTGGAACACCTTGGGCCCCAGGTAGCGGCCTATCGTGTAATTGCTCTGGTCGCCCAGGATGGCCGCAGCCAGCAACACCACCACCGCCAGCGGATAGCTCATATAGCCGGCACCGCACAGCGCACCCACGATGAACATCAGCGAGTCGCCGGGCAGAAAAGGCATGACCACCACGCCGGTTTCGACAAACACGATGATGAACAGCAGGGCATACACCCAGGGCCCATAGGCCACGACAAAGGCTTCCAGATGCTTGTCGATATGCAGTATGAAGTCGATCAGAAACTGAATGATTTCCAAAACACGGTCCTCGAAAATGGTTTGGCATACCGGCGTATGCCGGCCAGTAATGTACTGCGCCCCCAAAGCCCGCAGACGCTCCCTCCCTTGCTGGAGCGCCATGTTTTTGAGAGCAAACTCACAGCTGCTTGCAGACTGCAACAAGAGCAGCCGGTTCAAGGTGGTTTGTTACAAGTTTTGATAAAACTAAACGTCAACAATACGTCAGCTTGCCAATTCTGCTGGCACAGTAGAGATGTGTCGCCGCAAGCCGTGCATTGCAAATCACGACATCGGCCCCTGGCCAGCAAAGTCCGAAGTCTCCAGCCTCCCTCGGCGCAGAGACCAGACCGCTTTCCATAACTAGCACGACGAGAGGAATACGAACATGAAGACATTCACCATGCGCTATGGCAAGGCCCTGACTCTGGCAGCCGCACTGACCGGCGCCC
>Ga0067045_1031991_pt1 | contig 11066 bp, 9 predicted proteins | sample TerdegcTABiofilm_FD_59184 | JGI IMG/M metagenome (GOLD analysis project Ga0067045, IMG submission 59184) | Combined Assembly of (Gp0054472, Gp0054536) Wastewater bioreactor microbial communities from Singapore -Terephthalate degrading...
CCGCCGTGTCCTGCGGTGCTCGGCAAAAAAACGGCACTCTTTCATGCTCTGTGTAAAATATTTTATAGCTATGTACTAATACGTAGTACAAAAACAGCTTTGACATCCTTTTTCAGTGATCTTTCGCAACCTAAGTATATACCATTCTTTACTATACACATAGTGCGCTAAGGAACATAAATTGTGATTACAAAGATCTGAGCCCATGTATTTCTCATTATGCAGGTGTTTGAGCGCCTGCGTAAAAATGCTAAATAAATAGCAAAAGGCGGGTAACCTCACATAACAAAAAACACATCAACCAGTGTTGCTAAAAACAGCACTGGTGATATGAATGAATTAACCTTAAAAAATTCCTTTATTGCATGCTGCAAATCACTGCTGCGAGCTAACCTCTGCTGATAAATAAAAATAATACCAACGCAGAATACACCTATCCAGTATGCTTCTCTACGGCCTGTCATAACACCAAGAGTAATAAGCGAACTAAACGATAACACATATAATAACGCTGAAATTACCAATGCTTTATCCACTCCATACCGTGAAGGTATTGAGTATAGGCCTTCCTGCCTGTCAAAGTCTACATCAAGGAGAGCATAGACCACATCGAGGCCAGCAATCCACGTCATAATGGCAAAGCCTAATATAAACGGTATCAGATCAAATTCACCTGTTGTTGCTAAATAGCCACCAGTGGGTGCAGCTGCTTCCACAAATCCTAAATACAGATGCGAGGCTGATGAAAACCTTTTAAAGTACGAATAGCTTATTAAAAGAACTATCGCCACAAATGAAAGATAAAAACACAGCATATAAAGCATGTATGATGACCCCACAAAAATGATACAAGAAAGAACTGCAACACGCATCACTTCTTCACGATTGACCTCACCTTTGGGCAATGCGCGGTCTTTAGTACGGGGATTTTTTGCATCAATGTCTGCATCAATAAGCCTGTTAAAGCACATGCCGGCAGTTCGCGCAGCAATCAGCGCAATTGAAGCAAATATCCAGGTTGAAAGCCTGCCACCGCCTGCAAAAAGAATACCCAGATATGCAAACGGCAGCGCAAACACCGTTTGTTCAATCAAAATAAGTTGCGAAAGCTTCTTAAAATCCATACTCTTTCCACCTTTTGTTTACCAGTTCAATAATATTCGATGACATTGTTATTTCCTCAGGCCACTCTCTGCCCATACCTTCTTCCTTTGTTTTACGTGTTGCATCAATTCCCATCTTCCCACCAAAATTGGCAAAGCTTGCTGAATGATCAAGCGCATCCAGTGGTCCTTCCACAATCATGAGGTCACGCCGCGGATCAACATTGTTTAATAGCTTCCATACCACCGTGCTGTAATCACGAAGATGTATGTCTGCATCAAACACTGCAATAAACTTAGTCGATGCCATTTGCCCCAACCCCCAGAGGGCATTGATAACTTTCTTTGCCTGCCCGGGATATTCTTTTTTAATTGATACAAGCGCACAGTTGTGAAACACACCTTCAAGCGGAAGTTCAATATCAACAATTTCAGGTATCAGCATCTTTAAAAAAGGCAGGAATATACGCTCGGTGGCCTTTGCCATATAGCAGTCTTCCATTGGGGGTTTACCCACTACTGTTGCAGGATACACAGGATTATCGCGCGTTGTTATACAGGTAACATGAAATACTGGATATCTGTCAGCAGGAGAATAAAATCCTGTGTGATCACCAAAGGGACCTTCAATGGTTTCATCACCAGGATCAACATAGCCCTCAATAATAAACTCGGCTTCAGCAGGTACCAGTAAATCCACTGTCTTTGCTGCAACAAGTTCAACTGGCTCACCATCCAAAAAACCAGCAAATAGCATTTCATCAATATCAGGTGGCAATGGTGCTGTTGCAGCGTATGTAATGGCCGAGCTTCCGCCAAGAGCAACAGCAACCGGCATCCTTTGCTGCAACTGACAATATTTTCTATAGTGGCGTGCACCGTCTTTGTTATACTGCCAGTGCATACCGGTTGTTGTGTTAGAAAACTTGTGCATGCGATACATACCTGCATTCTGAATCCCTGTTTCAGGATCCTTTGTAATCACAATGGGTAATGTAACAAACGGACCACCATCCTTTGGCCAGCATGTTAAAATTGGCAGAGCATCAAGTAAAGCGCCATCGGTTACCACATGCTTCTGGCATGGTGCTTTACTCACCTGTTTGGGCATCAGTGATGCAACATCTTTTAGCATCAGTAATGCCTTTATTTTTTCGGTTAATGTTTTAGGAGGCTGCATGGTAATGAGATTATAAATTTTTTGACCAATGTCATCAAAAGAATCGCAGTGCAGTGCCATCTGCATACGTTTGTAGCTTCCAAACGCATTGATGAGTACCGGATATAAAGAACCCTTTACCTTTTCAAAAAGAAGTGCTGGACCACCGGTTTTACTCATCCTGTCAGCTATTTCCGTAATCTCTAAATATGGATCTACTTCTGCTGTGATACGTTTCAGCTCACCAGCTTTTTCTAAAGCAGTAATAAAGTTGTGTAAATTTTTATATGCCACGTAAACCTCATTTCCACATTTATAGTTGGTAACTATCGGCCATAAAAATAACGTTAACGCAAGTATTTTTTATATGTGCGATAGTTACTATAAAAAAAAAGCGGGCCATTTAGTAGCCCGCTTTAGTGTTGATTGTGACGCGTGACAACCTGCTTACTCTATCGCAAAGCTTTCTTCCGGAATGTCAAGCATTGAAAGATTCTGACTCTTTATTGCTTTTGCATATGCCTGCGCATGCGGCAATACATGTGTAATATAGTAGCGCGCGCTGTGAATCTTGCCAGAATAAAATGCTGCTTCTTTATGATCTTTAGTCAGTTGCGCAACAGCCTTTTTATCATTTACATCAACATTATTCTGTTTGCAAATTTCGTCAAGCTTTTCATACGCAATGCCACTCTGCCAGAAAAGAAGCCAGCCCAATGCAACAGTTCCCATAAGATTTAAGAATGGATATGCATTGCTGATTGGAATTAAGAACTTACCTTCCTTGCCACACTGGACAAAGAACATGCCCATGTCAGCAAGTAAATTGACTGCATCCTGAACATCCTTTGAAATATCAGCAAGCCGTGGATTATCCTTGTAGCGTGCAAGAGTTTTGTTAATCTCACCAAGGAAATTAATGAAGTTTGCCCCTTTCTTCTGCGACATCTTTCGCCCAACTAAATCAAGTGCCTGTATGCCATTGGTGCCTTCATATATGGATGCAATTTTCAAATCGCGCATGAACTGTTCAACAGGATAGTCCTGACAATAACCATAACCGCCATAAATTTGAATAGCAAGCTCTGTTACCCTGAAGCCCATATCTGTACAATATGCCTTGGTTATGGGAACCAGCAATTCCATAATTCCATGCCATTTTTCTGCTTCTTCACCTTCACTTGCTTCTTTGCGGTCAATAGCAAGAGCGCACAAATATACCAGAGCACGCATGCCTTCAACATGTGATTTCATCCATAAAAGCATTCTACGAACATCCGGATGATTGACAATTGAAACACGTGGTGCTTCTGGATTTTGCATATTCAATAAATCTGCACCCTGCTTTCGCTCTTTTGCATAGTTTAAAGCATGGAGGTATGCAATTGAAGCGGTACCAAGCCCCTGCAGCCCCATACCCAGACGAGCTTCATTCATCATCTGGAACATTATCTTCATACCCTGGCGAGGTTGACCCAATAGTTCAGCATAACAATTGCCATTATCACCAAAACTCATTGAACAGGTAGCACTACCTTTCAATCCCATCTTGTGTTCTATGCCGGTGATAGTTACATCATTTTTTCTTCCCAGAGTACCATCATCGTTTACCAGATATTTGGGAACAAGAAATATGGAAATACCACTGGTACCTGCCGGGTCTCCTTCAATTCGTGCAAGAACAGGATGTACAATATTTTCAAAAAGGTCTGAATCGCCACCGGAAATAAATATTTTGCTTCCCACAATTTTATATGTCCCATCTGGCTGAGGAATAGCTTTTGTCTTTAAATTTCCAACATCCGAACCTGCTTCAGGTTCAGTCAATACCATTGTGCCACCCCATTTCCCTTCATACATCTTATACATGTATTTCTTCTTTTGTTCTTCAGTACCATACACTTCAATGAGGTGTGCAGCACCAACTGCGGCTTCAGGATATAATAAAAACCCCATATTGAATACGTAGTATTCACGTGCAGCCAGATCAATCACATACGGAAATCCCTGACCACCTGCTTCGGGGGATACTGCCATGGTAAATAGGCCACTGTCATTCATTATTTTATGAAGATAGTGATAGCACTGGGGAACTTTAACTTCGCCATTCACCAGTTTTGCTCCTTCTCTGTCGCCTTCCATATACCTTGGCAAAACTTCTTCTTCAGAAATACGCTTTGAAAGATCAATTGCCATATCAAACATATCTTTTGAGTAGTCTGAAAAACGTGCTGTTGCAAATAATTCCTGCAATCCCAGCATCTCATACAACACAAATTCCTGATCTCGCCTGTCAACTATCAAACCCATAAACAACCTCATAATAATATTTATTAAAATTTATATATATAATTATAGTATATAATTTGCTCTTCACAAATTTTTTATTGTAGTTTACTGGTAGTTCCAATTTTATTTTATTGACCTTTCTATCAGCCACAATATATTATTATGCCAGTATTATTTCTTAACTTTTTTTAAAGTAGAGGTTAGCCATGAATATACCATTACCAATTATTCTTCATGCATTATTTATGTTTATTGGATTTGTTGTGCTGCTCTATGCTGCCAGTATTTCAATGAAAAAGAAAACCAATCAATGGTTAAAAAAACACCGTATAACTGCACTTTCTGGAGTGACATCAGTCATAACTGGATTGATTATTATGATACTGTTTAAAGAATCTAAAGGGTATCCACACTTGGCTTCCCCTCATGCAATTGGTGGTCTGGTTACCAGTTTCATGGCACTGATTACACCCACTCTGGGTTATTTGATAACTAAAGGTAAACAGGAAGTAAAACCTCTTCACAAATGGTCTGGCAGGTTAACTATAATTCTTGTTGCAATAACCATCATTTTTGGTTTTATACGGTTATTGGAGATAGTTACTAAATAATTTTTGCTTGACACTGAGAATCGCCTATTGTAACATAACACTGTTATGTTATTAAGCTATCTTTAGTAATCTCTCTGGATTAAGCACTATTATAGTACATAACGGCTTTTATACATTATACTGACACCCGTGACTTTGTTTGCTCACCACCATATATTACAATTGCTTACGTAGAGTAACTCACATCGTATTAATTATCAATACTTGCTCAGTTCCTCTTGTTATTTGAAAATAGTATCAAATAATTAAAAGGAGGTTCCCATGTCATTTGAAAGAATATGGCATAAGAATTATCCTGCTGAAGTTCCCCGTGAAATTGACTTTGATAAAACCACAATGCCCCAGGCTCTGAACCGTTCGGCTAAAAAATTTTCAGAAAACACCGCATTGATCTTTCTGGGGAAAAAAATTACGTATGCCAGCCTTGAAAATATGGTAAACAGGTTTGCAAAAGCACTCAAAGAGCTTGGTGTAAAAAAAGGTGACACTGTAGCTTTAGTGTTACCCAATATTCCTCAGGTTGTGATTGCCAATTATGCAATCTGGAGGATTGGCGCTATAGCAGCACTCAACAACCCACTGTACACTGAACGTGAGCTTCAGTACCAGCTTGATGATTCTGATGCTTCCATAGTTATCACGCTGGATTTACTGTTACCACGGATTCAAAACATAAAGCCCAATACTAAAATACGACATATTATAACCTGCCACATTAATGACTATCTCCCATTCCCATTAAAACAACTGTTCCCGTATGTAAGAAAGAATATGTACCGCAAGGTAAAACCTTCAAAAGATGTAAGCCAGTTTCTTGATTTGATGAAACAATATGATGATGCACCCGTTAAGGATGAATCATCATGGGAAGATGTAGCAACCCTGCTGTATACCGGTGGCACAACAGGGATCAGTAAAGGTGTTATGCTGACACATACAAACATGTCATGTAATGTTCAGCAGCTCCGCAGTTGGTTTTATGATCTCAAAGAAGGAGAAGGAAGCATGCTTGGCATATTTCCTTTTTTTCATTCAGCAGGTTTTACAGGAATTCAGAATCTTACTATCTGGGGTGGCTGGACAGATATCCTTATTCCTAGACCAGAACCAGGAGTAATAATTGAACAGATTAAAAAATTCAAACCAACATTTGTTCCGGGGGTACCAACAATATTTATTGGGTTACTGAACAACCCTGAATTCAGAAAGATGGACTTAAGCTTTATTAAAGGCTTCATTGCCGGTGCTGCACCACTGCCAATTGAGACGATAAAGCAACTGAAAGAATTAACCGGTGGTGATATCATCAACATATATGGCCTTACTGAAATTTCGCCAATGGGTACAGGTTCACCATGGAAAGGGAACATAAAACCTGGCACTGTTGGTGTACCATTACCCAGTACAGACATTAAAATAGTTGATGTTGAATCTGGCACAAAAGAAATAGGGATTGGTCAGTCGGGTGAAATATGCTTTAAAGGCCCTCAGGTAATGAAAGGATATTATAAAAAACCTGAGGAGACAGCTGTTGTTTTAAATGATGGATGGTTGTATACCGGGGACATTGGAACTATTGATGAAGATGGCTACCTTACAATAGTTGATCGCAAAAAAGATATGATTATTTCAAGCGGATACAATATTTTCCCACTGGAGATTGATGAGATATTATTCCAGCACCCCAAGATTCTTGAAGCATGTACTATTGGTGTGCCAGATCCATATAGAGGAGAGGCACCAAAAGCATTTGTTGTGGTAAAGCCTGGTGAGCAACTTACAAAAGAGGAAATTATTGCTTATTGCAAGGAAAAGCTTGCACCTTATAAAGTTCCTAAAGATATAGAATTTATTGACGCATTGCCTAAAAGTGCAATAGGGAAGATTTTACGAAAAGAAGTGAGAGAACTAGAAAGGAAAAAACGTGAGAAGACAGCATAATAAAGTAACAGGGGCGGGTTTGAATCCCGCCCTTGTTTGTATTAATAATATTTTGTTGAATCTTTCAAAAATTCCGTCATGGTACTGTCAACATCCTTCATACCCTTATAATATGTTTCAGCTATGTTTAATAATACATCATAAAAATACATTAAATGGGGTATATAAAATTCTCGCTTTAACTGGTTCTGAATGGGGAATGCTGTTGAATTTTTAACTTCAGATAATCGTTTTTCTGTTAGAATTACCTTATTTTCACGTATATATGAAAACACAATATCATCGGTTCCCAATGAAGTAGGTGTTGGGTCAATTATTTTTACTTCTGAAACGGTGTTTTCATAATAATTCTCTTCCCGTATAATTGATTCCAGCTTGCTCACAGTTGTTCCATTGGTATAAATTTTGATAGATTTTAATTTCTTTATCTTTATCTTGTTTGGAATCAGATCATCCTTTACAAAAAAATGTTTTTCCAGATAAATGTAGTCATTACCCTGTGAGTATGATATCTGGAATGGCAATAATCGTATATCTTTTATTGACATCAATTTGTATTTGGCAATTGTTTCTTCAATTCTTTTACAAAATGTAAGTATTTGCTGGTCTAATTCTTTACCTTCATTAACAAGTGCTTCAGATTCCAGTGAATCTTTCTTAGTTTCCTGTGAAAAAACACCAGTAGTAACTATCATGGATGCAATAATAAATATAATCAAATACAGTTTACGCATTCATATCCTCCGATTATATATAATTAAGGAAATTTACTACGTATTGTATATCATATTATAAAAATTTAAAGAAAAATTTGTTAAACCAGGCCTTGCTTATCTAATTATCGATATGTAGCAATATTTTTGTTAATAAAATAATATATTATAATAAATGGCAGGTTGACCACAAAAAACAATATTGACAATTTTTGCTTCATTAAATATTGTACATTGCATCACTGATATTTACTAATGCAACAGGTTACATTCATGTCACAAACAAATTTCAATGAAGAAAACTTTTCTGAATTACTGGAACAATCGTTCATCAAATCCGATAATTTTGAAGTTGGCGATACCGTTACAGGTAAAGTCATTCTCATCACCGGTGAGAGCATTTTTGTTGATATTCAATCCAAAAGTGAGGCTGTCATTGACACTCAGGAATTTACTGATGACAAGGGCAACCGTACCATAAAGCCTGGTGATACCATTACCGCGTATGTTGCAGCTATCAAACGCGGTGAAATAGTACTGACATCACGAATTGGCAAAGGGGTGGTTTCACCTGATCTTTTGCATATAGCGTACAAAAACCAGTTGCCCGTACATGGAACTATCAAACAAACAACCAATGGCGGCTTTATTGTTTCCGTTGGTGGTATTCAGGCATTTTGTCCACTATCGCAAATTGATACAAAGATTCAGGAAAGCGATAGTTACCTGAATAAAAGCTTTGACTTTGCCATTATGCGCTATGAGCAGCAGGGTAAAAACATCATTCTGTCACGAAGGTCACTGCTTGATAAAATCAAAGAAGAAGCCATAGAAAAGCTGAAACAGCAATTACACAGTGGCGATATAGTTCAGGCTACTGTTGTTCAGGTACTTGATGCAGGCCTTTTAGTATCGCTACATTCACTTGATGCCTTTGTGCCAAAAAGTGAACTATCGCACAGCCGTAAGCCAAACATGAATCTGTATGAACCAGGACAGACTATCACTGCAAAGATACTTGATTTAGACTGGAATAGAGTCAAAATAACATTGAGCATTAAGCAAACACTGCCTGAACCATGGCATTACATAAGTCAATATCAGGTTGGGAATACCTATACAGGAACTATCGCCAAAATAATTAAAAATGGTGCATTTGTTGAATTTGATAATGGCCTTGAAGGTTTTATCCCACTTTCACGCATGAGCTATGTCAAAAAGTTACATGACCCCAGGGAAGTATGTAATGAGGGCGATAGTGTACAGGTTAAAATTATAGATATAGACCAAACCAGTAAAAAAATCACCCTGGAACTTATCACCAGCGAAGAAAATCCCTGGCTTACCGTCAATGAATCACTGCGTGATTCCATACAAACTGCAACCATTGAAGAAATTACAGCAAAAGGCCTTGTTGTGGTTCTGCCAAATCAGGTGCGTGCGTTTGTTCCCAAAGAGCAGTGTGCAATTGACCGCAATGCTGATATAACAAAGTCATATCAGGTGGGAGCAACCATCAAGGTTGTAGTAACTACAGTTAATGCCGATGACAGAAAATGCATTGCTTCAGAAAAAAAAGCACAGGAAATTGAAGAGCGCCAGTCATACGAAAAATTCATTGCATCTAACACCAGTCAGGGTTCTTCAGCCTTTGGGCAACTGTTTAAACAGAAGTATGAGGAAATGCAGAAAAAATCCAAAAACTCATAAACCTGTATGGATACTAAAAGTACACACAGTGAGCAACTGGCATATAGAGCATACGTAGAAAACAATATTCAATATATTAACGAAATCCACAAGAAGATTGAAAAGCTTATCTTAAAACTTGAAAAGGAACACATTTCAATTAAAGAATGTTTTTCCCAGCTGGAAAACGAAATCAATCTGCTATTGAAAGTGTATTCGCATTTCACATCGTTAGGCGGATACAACTACTGCCTTAAATTAAAAGCCCTCATTGATTCATATCAAAAGGTTACAAATACTGAGATCCAGCTATCTGCGCTGTACTACATTCATTCAAAGATTCTTGAACTGCAGGAAGAGCAGCTGAAGCATTTCCCTGAGCTGACTCAGAAGAAAGCTTTATATGATGAGCTTACTTCCACAAAAAAATTTGTGGAAGATGACGTACACAATTGCACATACAAATGGATTACCTTCAAACGTAATGGTATGTGGTTTGTTGTTCTTTTTGATAGTTATCTATTACTGAATACCAGTGATGTATCAGGTCTAAGGCCTCTTTCACAGAATTACTATCAGGCAACATTTAATAACACCACAATTACAATCCGTGATCCTTTGCGCCTTGACGAACAGCCTTCAACCACCATAGTGCTTGTCAATTACCACAACAACATGTATGGTTACTTTTATGATTCTATTGGGAAAAAATTAGGTGCACGGAGCAACATTCTGCAGCAAATGGCAAAAGCACCGGAAGGCTATTCACTGCAATTATACGGAAGGATCAGGTTATTTGGCGATAGTTATATATATCTTAAACACGTTGATATAAACAAACCCGGATAATTACATTTCATCATCACAGCTGCCTAAATAATAGTATGACTGAATTTCCTCGGAAGAGATTTTCCCTGGCCGCAATATCTTGAGTTTACCATTAAAGAGGCTTATAAGTGTTGGCTTAGGGTGACGTTTGCACAACTCTTCGATAATAACAATGGCATCAACTTTTTTTCCAAATACACGAATAATATCAGAGTGCTTATTTGACCCTTTTGTTACCCTGAGAATATTTGTGGCAAAGAGAGGCTGCCCCACTGCTTCAATTATTTCCTGAACAAACTTTGTCCTGGGAAAACGCAATGCTATTTCCTGCGATATATCTTCCTTTCGTGGCACAATTGCAGTAACCTCGCCAGGCCATATCCTGTGCAGAAAATCATATTGAAACTTGGTGACCGTTGCAAGGGATTCCAGCATTTTGAATGATGCAATCAGGCGTACAAATTTTTTTGTTCTTGATTTAATAATTGTTTTTAATTTATGCTCAACCGCTGCATTTGCAATACCAACTATTTCATACTGTGAGTCAACAGGGAGGATAACAAGGCCATTTTTATGTAAAATTTCGGTAATTCTTTGTATAATTTCAGTATCTACGCTACCATCTTTTTTGAGTTTTCGTATTACTATGACATCATCATTTTTGTAAGGCGACTCTACAAATTGCATCATCGCAATTTACCTTTTGCTGTAATAAATGATACACAATCCTTCC
>Ga0067045_1031984_pt1 | contig 11063 bp, 12 predicted proteins | sample TerdegcTABiofilm_FD_59184 | JGI IMG/M metagenome (GOLD analysis project Ga0067045, IMG submission 59184) | Combined Assembly of (Gp0054472, Gp0054536) Wastewater bioreactor microbial communities from Singapore -Terephthalate degrading...
AGTTAAAAGCTTTTTTATTTTTTCGATTATCATTTTTTCTTCCATAGGCTTACCTAAAGATAAATAAGGTGTTCAAGGGATTGGTAAAAATTATTTTTTAAAAAACAGCACCTCAACAGTACTTAATTTACTCTACATCAACCTTCTCTTCTTTTATCACTCGATACAGTTGCTGGGCTAATAAAGTTGATATATTACCAGTGGGGATTTCCAAAATTTCAATCTCTGTTACTTTATTTCTAAATCGAATTTCAATTTTATCAAAAATCTTGACTGTATCCCCAGCTTTGGCAAACTTACCGTTTAATTTCACATAATTATTATCACAGGCATATTTTGCCTCTGTTCTTCTTTTAATCACTCTACTTACTTTTAAAAACTTATCAATTCTCAATAATTTCTGTCACTCTCACTCTTTCTTTTTTAATTGAGGGAAGAGTATTACTTCTCTAATAGAATCTCGGTTAGTAAAAAGCATTACTAACCTATCAATACCAATACCCATACCTCCAGCAGGAGGCATTCCATATTCTAAGGCCTCAATAAAATCATAGTCTACAAAATTCTGATTCAGCTCTCCTTTGCTCTTATTCTCTGCCTGTTCTAAGAAGCGTCTTTTCTGCTCCAAGGGATCATTTAATTCAGTAAAAGCATTAGCTATTTCCATCCCATTAATAAAAAGTTCAAAACGCTCCACCAGATGAGGAAAACCAGGTTTTTGTTTAGAAAGAGGCGAAACCTCTATGGGATAATCAGTTATAAAGGTTGGTTGAATTAAGGTATGCTCAACCTTCTTTTCAAATAATTCATTAATTACTTCACCTTTGGAGCTATTCTTAGTTAATTCCAGCTGATTCTGATTAATTAAGTCTACCAGATCCTCCTCCTTAACCTCATCAGGATTGATACCAGTAATGGTCTTAATTGCCTCAAACATAGACAGTCTTTTCCAGGGAGGAGTAAAATCGAGCATTACCCCCTGATAAGGAATAACTAACATTCCTCTTAGTTTTTTCAATATATAGCAAATCATCTCTTCTGCTATTTCCATCATAACATGATAATCAGCATAAGCTTCATATAGCTCTAACATAGTGAATTCTGGATTATGTTTAGTAGATATTCCTTCATTACGAAAATTTCGATTAAGTTCATAGACCTTTTCTAATCCCCCTACTAACAATCTCTTTAAATAAAGCTCTGGAGCAATTTTCAAATAAAGGTCCCGATGCAAGCTTATATGGTGTGTTACAAATGGGGTAGCAGTAGCTCCCCCCGGTATAGGCTGTAAAACAGGAGTTTCTACTTCCAGAAATCCCTTATTATCTAGAAAATCTCTGATAAATTTTATAATCTTACTCCGGTCAATAAATAAATCTCTGGTTTCAGGATTACTAATTAAATCAAGATAGCGCTTTCTATATCTAATTTCCGTATCAGTTAATCCATGCCATTTCTCTGGCAAAGTACGCATTGTTTTGCATAATAAAGTAAATTTATGGGCTAATATTGTTAATTCTCCGGTTCTAGTTTTAAATATAGAACCAGTAATGCCAATTATATCCCCTATAGAAATACCTTTAAATATCTCAAATGAATTATCTCCAATAAAATTCGATTTAACATAAATCTGAATCTTTCCAGTCTGATCTTCCAGGTCTGCAAAAACTGCTTTACCATGTTTTCTTAATGCCTTAATTCTCCCGGCAATAACAATATTTTCCTGGGAAGGTTCATCAGCAGCAATGCTTCCAAATCTATCAATAACATCTTTAATTGGTACTTTCCCAGTAAATCGCCCACCAAAAGGATCAATGCCCATTTTTCTTAACTCTTCAATTTCTTTGATCCTTTCTTCTCTAATTAGTAAAATATTCTTACCTTCTTTAGTTTGTTCAAACAATTTCTTCACTCCTTAATATTAGTATATCGTATGTAGTATACCGTAATGAGTAGTGGATGGTACCCTTTATACTTTCTATAATAGAAAATAAATTCCCTACTTATTAGTTATGACCTATAGTTATCTACCAAAAGTGTTCTTTCACATGCTAGCACATCATTTTAATCATATAAAACGATATTATTTATTACCAGATTTATTATTAAAACTTAAATAATTCCTTAATGGAATACTTATACTATGTATATTAACAGTATACTGATAATTGTATAACCATTTTGCATAGTTTTGGTGCAAAAATAAATGATAAAAATTATTTTATAATGTTATATTTTATAATAGAAATGTATTAAAAGTAAAGTAAATAAAGCATTGCTATAATAATAGTTTTGGGGATTTTGTACCAACTGCTAAATTGGGAGTCTAAAATTAGAATTAATAATACAAAGGTAAGAAAATAAATTAATAACAGTAAAGGCAACCCTGGAAGAAGCTGGTCTTTTCAGATCAAGTAAATATCGCACCCACATAGCAGGTGACTTTAAGAACCTCCTCAAAGGGGTTTAACTTTTTTGCTCTTTTTCTTTCGATTTTTTAGTTATATCTTATATTCCTGGTCTTTCTTAAGCAAGGGTATTTCCAGCTCTGGACTACAGGTGCAATATTATCAACTGGCCTATTTTCATCTTTTTATGGTTAAATAAAAAAAGAGAGTAATTAATTGACTAACTCTCTTTTTTGCAAATAAGTACATATGAATTTTTTAATCTTTATTATATGAAATAATTATGTTATTTATTTTATTTCTAATATTTTGTAATGCAAACTACCAGCCGGAACTCGAATTTTGATTTTATCTCCTACTTTCTTCCCCAATATAGCTTTACCAATGGGAGAAGTCATAGAGATCTTTCCGGAACCTGGATCTGATTCAATATAATCAACAAGGGTAAAATTAATTTTTTCTTTTTTCTTTAAATCTTCTACCACAATTTGAGAACCAGGTGAAACATAGGTATTATCATTTTTACTGGTATCTATTATTTCACAATTTTCAATAATTTTTTCTAAGGTTAAAATTCTTCCTTCAATAAAAGCTTGCTCATTCTTGGCAGCACGATATTCGGCATTTTCAGCAATCTCACCAAAAGCAACAGCACTGCTTATCTTTTCAGCAATCTCCTTTCTCTTGACTGTCTTTAGTTCGTACAATTCTTTTTTTAATTTTTCCAAGCCTTCCTCAGTCAGCATAAATTTTCGTTCATTCATAATTATGTACCTTAACCTTTGATATAAAATTAAAACTAAGATAAGAAAATATAATTTAGCCTCAAAATTTACCTTAGTTAATTTTTATTTATTTTTTTATTTATTTTATTTTTTTGTGGTAACTGATTTTGATTAAATTATAGGGTATTTCTTTTTTAATGTCAAGCGCACGAATTTCACCGTCTGTGTCAAATTTTTTATAGAACAATCTACTAAACATATATAGGGGAAATATAAGTCTATCAATAGAGAGAAAATTTTTGGATGACTGCAGGTAAATTTTACAATTGGGCAATATGTTCTTAAATCTTCTCTATCTTAGAGTTTAAATAATTCCTAATGATTTACCTGCCCTTTTAAAAATTTGCAAGGCCTGCTCAATATCTTCTGAAGTATGAGTAGCGAGCACATGTGCCCGCAGTCTATTGGTACCTCTGGGTACAGCCGGAAATAGTATGGGACAGATAAAGATTCCTTCCTCATTAACCTTTTTACATAATTGGAGAGTTCTTTCTTCATCTCCCACCATAATAGGTACAATGGCCGTTTCACTATTACCCGTATCATAACCCATTTCCTGTAAACCTTCTCGAAATTGTTTTATATTTCTCTGCAATTGTTCTACTAATTCTGGTTCACTTTCGATAACCTCAAGGCAAGTCTTAGCTGTGACTACAGCAACCGGGGGAAGGCTTGCTGAAAAAATAAAAGGCCGGGAGCTAAGTTTGAGGAAATTAATTAAGTCTTTATCTCCAGCTATGTAACCTCCAATTGAGGGAATAGTTTTACTTAAAGTTCCCATATAGATATCAATAGCATTCTCCAAACCAAAATGCTCCTCAATTCCATGTCCTGTTTTTCCAATCACTCCTATTGAGTGGGCTTCATCTACCATAAGTTTGGCCTTATATTTCTTGGCTAATCTGGAAATTTCTGGTAAATTTGAAATGTCACCATCCATACTATATACTGCATCAACCACGATAAGCTTATTCTGATAGTTATCAGATTGTGCTAATATCCTTTCTAAGCTCTCCATATTATTATGTAAAAAACTACGATGATTAGCTCCCGATAACAAACAGCCATCTATAATACTGGCATGATCAAGTTTATCCATAATTACTAAATCACCCTTCTGACAAAGTGTAGTAATTGCTGCTAAATTAGTAACATATCCACTGCTATAGGTAAGGGCATCTTCAGTTTTTTTAAACTGGGCAATCTTTTTTTCTAATTCTTCATGAGCTCTGGTAGTACCTGCCAACAGTCTGACTCCGGCAGCTCCAGTCCCATATTCATCAATAGCTTTTTTAGCTGCCTCTTTGACTTTGGGATGAGATATTAAACCCAAATAATTGTAGGAAGCAAACATAATCATCTCTCGTCCCTCGACCCAAGTTCTTGCTCCAGATGATCCTTCTATACTCTTTAAATAAAAGAAAGATTTATCCTCTTTCATTCTTCTTGCTCGTTCATTGGTTTCCTTTATTCTTTGCTCAATAGGTGTAGCCATTATTTTTTCCCCTTTCTTTTCTGATATGTATTTCTTAAAAATCTTCCTTAAAAGACTATCCTGTTCTATTCTGAATCAGCTAATGGTAATATCTTTGATAACCTCAGTTTAGTTGTTCAATTCTGGCCTTAAATCCAGATCTTCTAGCTAGGTCCAAATAGTCCAGCCCAGTAAGTTCTTCAGGTCTTTTTCCTGATACTGCTACTAAAATCGCTTGATAGACATTGGTACCAAAAGATCTTCCTTGAAATTGGGGAGTAGTAGTAATAAGATACTTTACTCCCCTCTCTTTTAATTCACTAACATTCTGTAAAGTTACAGTATTGGTAATTACAATTTTCCCTTCCATTTTTGGGGGCATATACTGGCTTATAGCAAGATAATCTCCGGCAATTATATCAGCATCATTAAAAAAACGACTATATTTGGGATTGTTACCTTCCTGTTTCTTGCCAGTAGGATATAAGTATTTAATGGGTAAATTTACTAAAAGAGGAATAGCAATCTTTGCTATTTTACTTAATGTTTCCAAACGGTAAAGTGGAATAGGTATATTCAGACAGAAGATAAGGTCGCCAAAGATCATCTGGCAACCAGCCTCAATTAATCCTTCAGCCAGCCCGAATCGATCAACAGAGATTAATAATAAAGCCTTCTTCCCCTGAAAAGTAATATCAGTATTTTCCCTGACATATCTAATAACATCTTTTTCTAGCTCATATTTTATACCCGTTCCATCTACAATTGGTGTTTTTTTAATAACACTAACAATCTTCGCAGATTCTTTTATGATATATCTTTTGCCTCTAGGGCCAGAATACAAATACAGGTCTGTTCCTCCTAAAGCGAATACATCTACCTTACCATCATATTCCTGATAGATTTCCATCATTTTACGAACATCACCATCAGTTCCTCTTCTTTCCACCTCTACCTCTTGTCCTAAAATTTCAACCCTTACTTTGTGATCTCGAGAGGAAGAACCCAAACTCACACCGAGTACCTTTTTCATTTTTTTATCTCCTCATGGGAAGAAAATATTTTAATTTCTTTTAATACATTTTTGATTATCTCGGGATTTATATATTGGTCTTCTGTGATTGGTGATTGGCCAATTTCAATACCAATAACTTGAATATTAAATAATTTTTCAGCAAACTCTACTCTCTTATCAGAACCTAAGAAAATAATTACATCAAAATCAAGTAAATTAGTAATAATGTCCAGCAGATCATTAAAGAGTTCTGTTTTATTTCTATTATTAACAAAATCATGGCGCTCTTGTTCTGATAATATTAAGGTATAATCTAGGCCAAATTCTTCTGCCAGAGCTGTTATTTCTCCCTTGTTCCTGATAGGAAAACCGACCAGGGCTATCTTTTTCCCTTTTCTAATTTCTCCCAGACTCTCCAGTCGTGAAACAAATGTTCTTTCCACACCTAATTTCCGAGCCACTTCTCCCTGGGTTAGACCTTCTGTCCGCAATTTCAAGATTTTATTGATTTCTCTCTTCAGTTTATCTTCTGAGATTACCTTTTCCCCTATCCGGATTAATTTCATAGTACTATCCTGTATACATTTTTGTATACATTATAAACTGAGCAAATAAGACTGTCAAGGGGAGAATGGAGGAACATACTGGTAAGAATAAAAGAATCAGCAAAAAATCAGTGGTTAAAATACTATTTTATATTATGAGCAATAAGATATAAAATATTTATCTGGAATATTGTTCTAAAAGTGCTTAATTATACCACCACCCACAACAATATCCTTATCATAAAACACAGCAGATTGGCCTGGTGTTATGGCTCTTTGTGGTTCATCAAAAATAATATTCATTTTTCTACTATTCACAGGATATAATGTTGCCCAGGCTGGGGGCGAATTATATCTAATCTGCACTAATAATTTTGTGGGACAGGTTACAGGATGAGAAGATATATAATGAACTGCAGTTACCGAAAATTCCCGTTGATATAATTCAATTTCATCACCTAGAACAATCGAATTATTCTGAGGAACAATTTTAAGCACATATTTTCTTGCATTTAAAGATAAGCCCGTTTTTCTTCTTTGACCGATAGTATAATAAGATATTCCCTTATGTTTTCCTAAAATATTACCAGCAGAATCGAGAAAATAGCCTGTTCCATTATTTATCTTTCCAAAATTACTAAGAAATTTCCGATAATCATTACCTGGTATAAAACATATTTCCTGACTCTCCTGATTGATGTAATCAGGAAGACCAATTTCTTGAGCAATTCTTTTAACCTCATCTTTCTTTATCTTACCCAGTGGAAACAGACACCTGGCTAGAACAGATTCATTTATCCGATAGAGAAAGTAGGACTGGTCTTTCTTCCTATCCCATCCTCTTTTTAAAAGATAGCTACCTTCTTCACTGTCTTTTTCTATTCGAACATAATGACCGGTAGCAATAAAATCAAAATTCTCTTTTATGGCTATATCAAAAAGTAGTTTAAATTTGATTTTTTCGTTACAATAAATACATGGGTTGGGAGTTAATCCTTTTACATATTGGTTAATAAAGTCAGTAATTATTTTACTATAAAATTCTTTTCTATAATCTATTTCATAACAGGGAATATTAAGCATGGTAGCTACCTTATTTACTCTTTGCCTATTAGTGAAGTTCTCATTAAAACTGCTTAAAAATAGGAATTCTTCCTCATCAATTAAACGAAAATGGACTCCTGTTACCTGAAATCCCACACTCTTTAGTAGAAAGGCCGCCACACTACTGTCCATCCCACCGCTAAGAGCTATTAATACAGTTTTGGGTTTAACCATAATTTTGTCCTTACCTTTTTCTTTACTATCTTCTTCAGCAACAATATATAGTATAATTTATATCATACATTGGGCGTGCTTTATCGGGAAAATCGATTGTGGCTAATATTAAGTCGTCGGTGTAAGTTTTTAGTTTCATTTTTTATATTGTCCATATTTATCCAATATATAAGAATTGCCTTTATTATTAATATATTAATAAACCTAATTAATCATACCTTTTCCCTTATTAGATAGAACATCTATTAGACTATCCAATAAGATAATAAGCGATAAGTTCTTCCGATAAAGAAGGTATCTCTTTATACTTTCTCATTAACTTTTTATCTCTCCAGATATTAATATCTACTAGGTCTGAATTTTTCTCTTTATCGCAGTACCTTGCCATTATCTTGACAGCTAAGGCTAAAACCTCCTCAAATTTTTCTTTTCTAGTATCCCAGTTACCATAGCAACGTAATAAAGCAATTGGTCCTTTATGGGTAAAAGAACTTAGCAGGTAATCTTGCGAACTAGCCAAAGAGAGGATTTGCTTATTTTCTTTTTCATTTCTACCTACTACTAATTTAATAAAATCATTAATATTAAAATGTCGACCAATTTTTAGTAGTTCAATGTCATCATCAGAAACATATTCTTGCCTGGCTAATAAATCTTTAATTCTTTTGGTAAAACCGGGTTCAGTTAATTTGCATCCTCCTGCCGGTGCAGGATAATTCCTGATACCCCATTTTCGGGCTAAGTCAATTTGTCTTTTCCTGGAACGACCTTGAATATCCATCAAACGAAATCGATCAACAATATGGTTCCTCTCTGGCTCTGTCTCCGGTAATAATAAAGCAGACAATGGTCTTAAGATCCATTTTCCGTATCCTGACCTTTCGCTAATTAGAAGTAAACTTTTTTTATTCTGGGACATAGGTCTCTGCCCCAGGACCTCTCCACTAATTATCAATGAGGCCTTTTCCTTCATCATTAATGACCCTGCTTTTTTAAACATCATAATACGACAATCAATGCAGGGATTTATATTCTTTCCAAAACCGTATTTGGGATTAAGTAATATCTCTTGAAAATCTTTTCCCACATCCTCAATTAGCAAAGGAATATTTAGATATTGTTCTAAGTAATGATCAGGTTTATCTTTTAAAAAAGGGGTCCTATAATATACCGCTATTACCTCAAAATCCTGTTCTAATATCAATTTAATAGCTAATATACTATCCAGACCCCCGGAATAAAGTGCAATAGCTTTATTTTTCTTCATAGTCATGACTACTCTCCTGTAACCATAACCTATATGCTGATTAATTTACATAGTAATATATTATTTTTTTCTTCGTGGTTTAAATTACCAAAAAGTTAAGTTAAGTTTTACTTGCCCTGATTCATCTCTTACTTTCTCTGGCTTAATCTCCCAAAAAATATTTTTCACTAATGCCATTAATTATGACATATTTAATAATATCACAATATGGTAAAAGATATTTTACTACGAGAAAATATTTCATATATAGAATATCATTTTTCAAATCCCGATTCTTAAATACTTACTCCTTATTATACCTATACCGCAAAACTATCTCTTAATCTGTCTAATAACATCTAATTCTCTCTTTATTTTAATTCTTAAATTATTGGCTTCTGAAATATACTTCTATAAGTAAAGAAAGGAAGGGAGATGGGATTTAAAAAAGAAGGAAGGTTAAAAGGAGTATAAGGTTATTGAGGAGGAGGAAAATTTCCTCTTCCTCAATAACTATATTATATTAAACTATTCACAACTAATAGCCTCGACTGGACAATCTTCCGCGGCTTGTTGGCAAGCTTCTTCTGCATCTTTGGGAACAACATCAACCTTAACAACTGCCACATCATCTTGTAGTTCGAACACCTCAGGACATGTACTTTCACATAGTCCACATCCAGTGCAAAGATCCTGATCTACTGTTGCTTTCAAATTATTCACCTCCTATACATCATAGTTTTCTTCTTCTTATCACAAGTTCACTAGCAAAAATAAGAACTTTTACCAAAATCCTGTATAAAGATTGGTAAACACATCTGCTTCACCCGTTGACTTAATTAAGATAACTTAAATTATTACAAAATTCAAGACCTATTGATGACAAATTTAAAAATTTATTTATCAAAAGGGCTTAGATCTCCAGTTCCATAAAATCCTCTGCTATTATGATTTCAGGATCGTCCCGGCTAAACTGCTCCTGCAGTGCATTATACTTATTAGAAATATTTTTTACATTATCATATCTGGGACTAATATGAGTTAGAGCCAATCTTTTTACCTTAGCTCTACGTGCTACATTAATAGCATCTTCCACTGTTGAGTGGTAATGTTGTCTGGCTTTTTCCTGGTTAGTTGCACCATAAGTTGCTTCATGAATAAGTAGATCTGCTCTTTCTGAGAGAGAGATAGCGTTTACAGAGAGAGTGGTATCTCCACAGTAACATAATTTTTTCAGACATATCCCCTCGGTAATAAAATCACTGGTTTGGAAAATTCTTCCATCTTCCAGCTGAACTTTATCTTCCTCTTTGAATTTTTTATAAATGGGTCCCGGTGGAATACCTAATTTCAATAATTTATCAACCTGAAGATTTCTTTTTATATCTCTCTTAATTAGAGTATAACCAAAACTATCCATATGATGATTAAGAATAGCACAATAAATGGAAATAATTCCTATTTTTTCTAAGAGATTAGGAGTGAGAAATTTGGTCTTTTTAATCAAATAGATATTGTAGGTGTAAGGAAGATAAGTAGAAGAATGCTCCAGAGCACTTTGCAGATAACCTTCCAGACCAACTGGTCCAAAAATATTGATAGGCTTTTTGACTCCCAATAATCCTCTGGTGGCAAGTAATCCAGGGAGCCCAAAGATATGATCACCGTGTAAATGAGTTATAAAGATATTGGTTAATTTTGATAGCTTTAAATTAGTCTGATTAATCTGCTGTTGCGTTCCCTCCCCACAATCAAATAGCCAGAATTCATTGGTTAAACTAAACATGAGAGCTATCGCTGGAACATTACGTTTCAGAGTTGGCATACCGGCACTGGTACCTAAAAAAATGACTTTATCCATAATCTTCTTTTTGGGTAAATATTTTATTTTATACTAAGAATTTTATAATAAATAATATTTATTAATCATTTTTGACAAGTAAGGCAGAGAAAAGTACTTCTATTTTCAATCCTTATTACCGAAATAGGATTCCCACAAACAGGACATCTTTCATTTCTTTTACCATAAATTAAAATCAGGTTGGCATAATAACCTGTTTTCCCTTGTAAATCTCGGTAAGATTCATCAGCCATAGTGGTTCCTCTAGACTGCACAGCTTTACTTAATATTTCTTTCAGAGACCGATATAACTTCCTTACTTCATGATTCGTTAAAGACATACCCTTGCGTAAAGGATGTATACCTGCCCGAAATAGTATTTCATTAGCATAAATATTACCAATTCCAGCAACAATTTTCTGGTTCATTAATAATGATTTTATATTCCCCTTTTTACTTTGAATTGCTCCGG
>Ga0067045_1031993_pt1 | contig 11060 bp, 9 predicted proteins | sample TerdegcTABiofilm_FD_59184 | JGI IMG/M metagenome (GOLD analysis project Ga0067045, IMG submission 59184) | Combined Assembly of (Gp0054472, Gp0054536) Wastewater bioreactor microbial communities from Singapore -Terephthalate degrading...
AAAACGGATTCGTCCGGTTCGCAAGATGCGTTTTAGAAAGCGAGCCTTCTCCGCACGAAACCCCCTGTGCAAGCGAGGGATGATTGAACGAGATGACGCCATTGGAATTGAACCAGAAAAGTAAAAAAGCCCAGACCCGCCAGGAATTCTGGAAAGGGGTGAAAGCTGAACTTCCGCTGCTGGTCGGCGTCTCTCCGTTTGGGATGATTTACGGTGTGTTGGCAATTGGCGCCGGCATACCCACCGGCGCGGCTCAGGCGATGTCGTCTGTGCTCTTTGCCGGATCGGCGCAATTCATCGCCGCCCAGCTCTACGGCGCCGCTGCGCCTGGATTTGTGATCCTGCTGACTGTGGCCATCATCAACCTGCGCCATGCTTTATACAGCGCCTCGATCGCGCCGCACCTACTCTCCCTGCGCCCGGGCTGGAAAGCGCTGCTCAGTTACCTGCTGACGGATGAGGCGTATGCAATCGCCATTCTTCACTACGAGGACGGTCAGCAAACTCCCCATAAGCACTGGTACTTCCTGGGTGCAGGGCTGGCGCTCTGGCTCACCTGGCAAGCCAGTACCGCAATCGGCATCCTGTTAGGCGCGATCATCCCGGCGTCCTGGTCGCTGGATTTTACGCTCGCGCTGACATTCATCGCCATTGTCATCCCAACCCTCAAGGATCGGGCGGCGGTCGCGGCCGCGCTGGCGGCTGGCATAACCGCCGTCGCCGCCTATCAGCTTCCACTTAAACTATGGCTGGTGCTGGCAGCGCTGGTCGGGATCGCGGCGGGCTTGTTGCTGGAGAAGCGCAAATGAAAATCTGGCTGATCATCGTCCTGGGCGGCATCCTCACCTATCTCATCCGGCTGTCTTTCATCCTGCTGTTCGGGCAGATGAAGATCCCGGCGCTGGCGCAGCGCTCGCTGCGCTTCATCCCCCCGGCGGTGCTTTCCGCCATTATCTTCCCCGAACTGCTGGTGCAATCGGGGCAGGTCAATCTCTCCGCTGGCAACCTGCGGCTGCTGGCCGGTCTGGTTGCCGCCCTGGTTGCCTGGCGAACACGCAACGCAGTGTTAACTATTCTGGCCGGGATGGGCGCGCTGCTGGCGCTTCAGGCGCTTCTGTAAAGGCCAGGAGAAAGCCCCGGCAAGGGCTATCAAACAAAGCCATGCATCGAAACGCCAGTCTGGCAAGGTTTCAAAATTCTGCTATGCTTAAGCCGTGATCAAAAAATTCCTAATCCCTTCTACCTGCTCATGTTAAAGATTCGAACGCAAATCTCTGAAAAATGGAAACATCTGCAAGCAGATTCTCCGCTCAGGCGGCGCGCCTGGAAAGGCGCCGCCTGGGGGCTGGTGTCCGGCTTGGCGGCGGTTACTTTCATTACGGCGTACAACTTGTTCTTCCTCCACAGCCCGCTGACGTTTTTTGTGGGGATGTTGGCATTGTTGGCGCTATTGGCTGCATTTGGTGGGCTGGCCACCCTGGCGCTCCGGCTGGCCAACCTCTTGCCAGCTTTTTACATTACGGCGCTGGTTGCCGCAACAGGCCTGACGCTGCTGCTGGGGCTGCTCGCGACCAGCGTGATCATCGGCTTGCTCGCAATAACCGCCGGGGGCGTCTTGGTGCTTTCGCTCATCGGTGCCTGCATCGCCATCCTTCTGTATCCGGAGCGGAAAGGGCTTACCAAAACCCAGCAACGCGCCGCCTGGGGCGGGCTGGCGCTGGCCGCGCTGGGGCTGCTCGCCGGACTCATCTGGCTGCTCTGGGAAGGCAGCCCTGCGCAACCCCCGCTGAAGTCGAACTGGGGTTCGGGCACGGTCGCAGCGCTCGAACTGGATGACCCATCCACGCCGGGACAGTACGCAGTGAAGACCCTGACCTACGGTAGCGGAGACGACCGGCGCAGGCCGGAATTCGCGACTGAAGCCGGGTTGGTCACCCCCCGCGTGGACGGCAGCAAGTTCCTGAAGGGATGGTCCTTCCTGCGCACAGCTTACTGGGGATTTGGGCCCGACGCGCTGCCGCTGAACGGCCGGGTCTGGTACCCGCAGGGCAAAGGCCCCTTTCCGCTTGTGCTGCTGGTTCATGGCAATCATTTTATGGAGGATGTATCAGACACCGGCTACGATTACCTGGGGGCGCTCTTCGCCAGCCGGGGCTTTATCGCCGTTTCGGTAGACGAAAACTTTTTGAACCTCTCGCCAACAGCCGATGTGCTCTTTCTGGCCAGCCTGAAGGAAGAAAACGACGGGCGCGCCTGGTTGCTACTGGAACATCTGAAAATGTGGCGTGGTTGGAATGAGACCCCAGGCAATCCTTTCTACCACAGGGTGGATCTGGGCCGCATTGCCCTGATCGGGCATTCGCGCGGTGGCGAAGCGGTTGTCGCTGCGGCCGTCTTCAGCCAGCTTTCGCATTACCCTGGCGATGCAAGCATCTCGTTCGACTACAACTTCAACATCCGGGCGGTGGCCGCCATTGCGCCGGTGGATGGCACCTACCAACCCTCCCAAAAACCGCTCCAGCTGGAAAATATCAACTATTTTGTGATGCACGGGGCGCAGGACATGGATGTTATCACCTTCATGGGCGCCCGGCAGTACGCGCGGGTTCAATTTACGGACGGGCAACCCTGGTTCAAAGCCGGCCTGTACCTGTACGGCGCCAACCACGGCCAGTTCAATACCCGCTGGGGACGTCTGGATATGCCCCGGCCAGTCGCATACCTTTTTAACACCCGCCAATTGATCCCGCCGGAAGACCAGCAGCAAGTCGCCAGGGTGTACCTCTCCGCCTTTCTGGAGGCAGCGCTCAACGGACAAACCGGCTACCTGCCCCTCTTCAGGGATGGGCGCGCTGCGCCAGGTTGGTTGCCTGAGACCTTGCTGTTAAACCAGTACGCCGACGCCCGCACGACCTTCATCAGCAGGTACGAAGAAGACGTGGACCCTGGCACAACGACCTTGCCAGGGGGTGTTCAAACCAGCCAGAACCTGACGATATGGCGCGAAGCACAAATTCCTTCCAAATGGGGCAGCACGGGCAATACCGCCGTTTATCTGGGGTGGGATAACACTGCCGCCAGCAGCGACGCTGGAAGCTACACCATCTACCTGCCAGTGGAGGGGTTCGAAAGGGGAACCTCAGGCGCGCTGGTATTCTCCCTGGCCGACGCCAACGAAAACCCCAATCCAGAGGCGCTGAAAGCGACTGCCTGGAAACGAAGCGAATTTTACCGCCAGCCCATCGACCTCACAATCGAAGCCATCGACGCGCGCGGGAACTCTGCCCGCCTGCCGCTCAGCCGTGTCGCATTGTTGCAGCCGCAGATCGAGGGCCGCATTGCCAAAGCCAGTTGGATGGGAATGCACCTGCCCGCCTCTGAGGTCGTGCTGCGCTATTACGAATTCCCACTGAACCAGTTCAGCGCTGCCAACCCGGCCTTCGATGCTGCCAGCCTGGCCGCCATCCGCTTCACCTTTGACCGGACGAAAGCCGGCGTGGTCGTGCTGGATGATCTCGGCATCCGCTGGTCAAGATAGGATGCCTGCATCATTTGCGCGCCACACTTGCGCGACAGTTTCCTTCGCTTTGCTCAACTTTCTTTCAGTCATCATTACTCCACAAAATAATCCAGCGGTTTTCCGTAAAGTTGAGCAAATTTGACAAGTTCTATAATATCTACTCGTCGTTCTCCACTTTCACATTTCGCCACATAGGATTGATGTTTTCCTAACGCTTTTGCAACTTCCGCTTGAGTCAAGCTCTTTTCTTTTCGCGCTTGGCATAATCTTTCAAGAAATTTCTTATATTGTTCAGTGTAGATGATTTTGGACATACTCACCTTCGCAATAAAATAATGCTAATTGTGCAATGCAAATATCCCATAATGGGGTATTTTTTGGGGAATACTTCAATGCAAAGAGGTGTAAAACCAAAAATCGATAATTTGCCAGCGTTGTGCACACGGGGCGAGCGGGAAAATTGTTACGCCGCAGCCGATTCGGCCCCGAAATCGGTTCTAGAACAGGGGAGTGATATACCGCTCAAAAATCGCTTCGCCAAAGAATTCACAAGGCGTTCTTGATCCTGCTGTGCTCTTGACAGCTTCCTTAAGTTTATTTATAATTATTCTAAATTTAGAATAATTATAAATAACAAGGCGGCTATGGCAACCCTTTACTTTCTTCTGGATACCTTAAAGCAGGCGGGACACCGCATCACTCCCCAGCGAAAGGCGATCTGTCAGGCGCTGGCGGAGAGCAAAGAACATCCCAGCGCGCAGCAAATCTACGAACAACTGCGCCGGGAAGACGATACCCTCAGCCTGGCGACAGTTTACAACACGCTGGACGCGCTGGTGAACGCCGGAGCGATCAACATCCTGGGAGACGCCGGCGACGACGCTCTCCACTACGATGCGGATACCGAACCGCACGTCAACCTGGCATGCATCTCCTGCCACCGCATTGTGGATATCCCCAGCCGTTACGTGCATCATCTCGATGAGGAAATCGAGCAAACTTCAGGCTACCGCCTGCTTGGCTCGCGAGTGTTGTATTACGGCCTGTGCCCGAATTGCCAGAAGAAAGAAGTCTCGAAGGGGAGCGCCGCCGCACAGTAAGGGAGTTGTCCAAGCATGTCCACCATCACGTCATCCATACCTGAACACAGTTCACGCTGCACAGAGGTCTTGAGCGATACTCTGCGCGGCTACAAAGGGATACAAGATGCCGGCTACGACCTCGAAAACGGACGTCTTCAGATTCACTACGACCCGCGCCTGCTGACGCGCGAACAGGCGCTTCAGATGATCAAAGCTGCAGGCAAGAAAGCCACAGCGCGGGTGTTGCAATGCCGTCTGAAAGGCCCCGAGGCCTGCGCGGCCTGCACCGCCAGCCTTTCGGATGAACTGGTGAGCTATTACAATCAGCTTGGCAGCGGCAACCTGCCGGTCACGCACTTCGAATCATCTGGCGGGATTGGTGCCATCGAGGTTAGACTTAATCAGCCAGCGGTCATCGGCAGCGAGGCCGCCGCCCTGGACGAGACCTTCCGCCAGCCAGAGACCGCCCAGCCGGAAAGGGCGGGCATTCAGCGCCAGCAGGTAGAGATCATCCTGACCGCCCTGACCGCTCTTTTTGCCGGTCTGGCGTATTTTCTGAGCAGAGCGACAGTCGAGCCCGCCTTGATCACTGTCTTTTACGCCCTGGCCTTTGCCGCTGGCGGGTACTACGGCCTGTTGGACGGCATCGAGACGCTCAAAGAAAAGCGGCTGGATGTCAACCTGTTGATGATCCTGGCGGCCGTGGGCGCAGCCGTCATCGGGCAGCCGTTGGAAGGCACTGTGCTGCTCTTTTTGTTCTCGCTTTCCAACACGCTGCAAAGCTACGCCATGGATCGCAGCCGGAAGGCAATCGAGAAATTGCTCGACCTGCGCCCGCCCGTCGCAACCGTCCGGCGCGGCTCCCGGTTGGTCGCGCTTCCGGTTGAAAAATTGGTGGTGGGCGACCTGGTGATGGTGCGGCCCGGTGAGCGCTTTCCCATTGACGGCGAGGTCGTCACGGGGAACTCGGACGTCAACCAGGCCAACATTACCGGCGAGTCAATGCCGGTGCACAAACAGCCCGGCGACGTCGTTTTTGCCGGGACGGTGAACGGCAACGGCTCGTTGGAAATTCGAACAGCCCGCACGGCGAAAGACACCACCCTGGCGCGCATCGTCCAGATGGTCGAAGAAGCGCAGGCCAGTAAAGCCCAAACCCAACGAATGCTGGATAACTTTGAGCAGATCTATGCTCTCTTCGTTCTGGGCGGCGCGGTGCTGCTCATCCTCCTGCCCACGCTGGCGCTCAACCAGGCTTTCTACCCGTCCTTTTACCGGGCTATGACCTGGCTGGTGGTCGCCTCCCCCTGCGCGCTGGTGATCTCCACCCCCGCCAGCATTCTCTCGGCCATCGCCAACGGGGCGCGCAACGGTGTGCTGTTCAAAGGCGGCGCTCACCTCGAACGCGCCGCCATGCTCAAGGTGATCGCTTTCGATAAAACCGGCACATTGACGACCGGAAAACCCCGCCTGGCCACGCTGAAACCGGCCAATGGCCTGGAAGAACAGGAACTGCTCCGGATAGCAGCCGCCGTTGAAGCCCGCTCGGAACACCCGCTGGCCGCCGCGCTGGTCAAAGAAGCCCGCGAGCGCAGGATCGAATTGCCCATCTGCACCGATTTTCGCGCCATCCCGGGCCAGGGCGTTGAAGGGCGCGTGGACATGACTCCGGTTTGGATCGGCGGGCGGCGTTTCTTCTTCGAACGCGGCGTCCAGATCCCAGCCGGGATGCTGGCGGAGATGGAGCGTCTGGAAGATGAAGGTCAAACCGTCATGCTGGTGTACAGCCCCGCCAGGGGCTGGCTGGGGTCCTTCGGGGCGGCGGATACCGTCCGTCCGGACGCCGCCGGGATGGTGGCGCGCCTCAAACAGGCTGGAGTCGAGCGGGTGGTGATGCTGACCGGCGACAACGAGCGGGTCGCGGCGCGGGTCGCCGCTCAGACCGGCGTGGATGAATTTCACGCCAGCCTGTTGCCGCAGGATAAGGTCCAGATGATCCAGCGCCTGCGGGAGAAATACGGCCCCGTCGCCATGGTGGGCGACGGCGTCAATGATGCCCCGGCCCTCGCCATCGCGGATGTCGGCATCGCGATGGGTGGCGCGGGCACAGACGTTGCCATGGAAACCGCCGATGTGGTTCTGATGTCGGAAGACCTGCAAAAACTCCCCCACACGGTGGGGCTGGCCCGGCAGGCCCGCCGCATCGTCTGGCAAAACCTGGTCTTCGCCCTGGCCGTCATCGTTCTGCTGGTGGTCAGCGCCTTCGGCGCCAGCCTGCCCCTGCCTTTGGGGGTAGTGGGGCACGAAGGCAGCACCGTTCTGGTTGTGCTAAACGGCCTGCGGCTGCTGGCTTACAAAACCTGAGCCGCCCGCAGCTTGTTTGGGCATGGGTTCCTCCTTACCCTCGCAACAGCAGCCGCCAGAAACCTGGCGGCTGCGATGGTTTGACTATTGGCGAAACACAACGTAGCGAAAGTGCGGAATCGCAGTGTTTAGCGATTTACTTCTACAAATGATTTCTGAATTTCTCAAAGTAAGCATCAATTTCAGGGCGCAGCTCGATTCCTGCTTGTTCAAAGCAGTCCAACAAATCCTGATATGCACCTTCGCCACCAATAAAATCCCATAATTCCTCTGCCACCAATACTTCTTTGTCGAGATCAAAAATCCCCCTCATTGTCCATCTTTCATAAGGCTTCGGTTCATAGGGGTTATATGGGATGCCAATCATTGCGTAAACTATAGCATTTGGGTCCTTCGCCAGCTCTAAGGCAACCCACTCAAGAAGTTTGCGCTTGTGACCGGTAAAGCCCTCAATATTGGGCTTAGCTGTTTTCATGTCTATTAAGTACTTAACTCCATTTTTATCCTCAAGCCAGATATCAACAAGCCCTGGTTTAATTTTTCTGATTGGGGCATCTCGACACACATTTTTAATGGCATAGAATTCGGCTTCTCGATTGGGTTCACGGGTCACACTTGTGAGGTCATTGATAATTTTTTGTATTTCTTGCTGCGCCACTAGGCTAATCTCATCATGAGGCGCTAAATGAGTTTTTGCAACTGCAAATCTTCCTTTAGCCAATTCAATGGCCACAGGCTCGTAAACTGAAGTTCCGAAAGTAGTATTAATTGAATGGATGAACGAAAACAATGCCATTCTATCTTTCCCCAACAGACGATGATGAAATGGCATATGTATTGTTTCCGGTTGATAGTTCTTAAACTTTTGGCGTAGGCTTTGTTTCAAGGTTTCTTTGATGTATTTCTTCTTCTCTTCAGTTAAACCCATCTCACTTGCCTTTTAAATGGAATATTTTTTCGGAATATGGCATTTTATTCTTTTCGGTGCGGTGCAACACAGGGCGCTTGAACTCGTTAATGATAGACATATCGGCTTTTTGTGCAATTTGTGGATACAGATCGTATTTATCATTCGCTACCAAGAAGATGTCAAAATCATCAACCAAAAAATTCCTGCTATTTCTCAGCACTTTTGCAATGCCTTCTACGTATGATTCTCTGGCTTCTCTGCCTTGACCTTGAGAGAGTGGCCCGATTTCGAGTTCATCGCGACGTTCGAATTTAAAAAGATCATACGCATAAGCGTGTTGATCATGATAATCAATTAAGCCAACATATGGTGGACTTGAAAAAATGCCTTTTATCTTATGTTTCAAAACAAAATCAGCAAATGGCTTGTCCACTTGGTTTAGCGCCTGAAAAATATCAATTGTCCTCGAGTCGCCAACAAGACAACGTTGAAAAGTGGCTGTCCTCAAACGATGAAATTCTGCCAACCGTTGCAAAGTGTCTTTACTATATCTATCCCACCAGCTCAGCATCGAAAAAAGAGGTTTGCAGATCTTCCCATGCTTTTTGCAATAATACGGAGAAAAAACGGGATTAATCAAAGTAGCCAGATCCGCATGGGTTGTTGCTCTACAAGAGCGCATCGTTCGACTCAAAACGATAATTAAAATTTCTCTGAGGTCATTGTCCCGGATTTCTTGAATCTGTTCAAATACAAATTCTAATTCTTCTCGAACGGGTTTGATATACCACTGATCAAGGAAAGAACTCTTCCCTACCTGACGAATGATGATGTTATATTTAGCCACAATGCTCTCAAAAATTTTTTGGAACTCCCTTTCTTTTTCCTTTCCAAATTGCATTTCATTAACTTCACCTCGCCTCACTCGATATTTGAATTCTGGGGAGGGAAAATATTGATTATTGAAATGAATGAGAGCTTCTGAAAGCTCTGCCTCAAAAGCGACATACTTTTTACCAGCAACAAATTCTTTCAACGCGATTGTGATTCTTCGTATTTCCTCATGTAGATTGAACAAATCATGCCTCTTGATTTTTACGTTGCTGATCATAGCGTTAAAAGCTGAAACATCCACACCAACCGCGTGAATGCCCAATTCGTTCGCCTGTACTAATGTAGTCCCACTACCGCAAAATGGATCGAAAACAATATCGCCTGGTTCAAAGAAGGCCTCTTTTTTGAATTCATCAGTATGGCTATCCAAAAAATATTCAACTAACTGAGGTATGAATTTCCCCTTGTATGGATGTAATCGGTGAACGTGTTTCGTTCTCTCTTTTTCTGTCAAATTATCAAAGGATAATGCCCAGTTTAAATCATCGCCAAGTTCTTTTTTCCATTCCAGTTCTCGTTTACCGATATACGACTTGTAATACCTTACCAAATCCTGTTTAGAAATTTGGGTAAAACCATTGTTGCCATATTTTTTTACGCGCCCATACTGAATCAAATAAGAGATATTTGAGGTAGACACCACCTTACCCAAATAACTGGTAGCCCAGTCGCTGGCTTCTTGTATCGTTAATAACTCTTTGTCCGCCATAAACAGCTCCATATCAAAAGGCATTTCCTATATTATAACAATTTCCATCTCTAATAGAACATACTTTCCGTCTTTCAAAGCAGACTACTGACACAACTCACTCGACGTTGCAACTGACAGCCTCTTTGATATCATAGCGCGCAAGGAATAGATTGCGTCTCCATACCCATACTCAAGGCAGGCACGGATGATGTTGGGAAGCGCAATATTGCATCAGGCATTGTTCAACGATATTTCTTTGCTGGTCATATCGCCACCTCACTTTTATACAGATTTCACCCCCATCGCGACCCGCGCCCAAAGTCGCTTCGATTGATCCATGAAGTTTTACGCCATCAGTTCGATCGCCGCCTTACCTGTCATTTGTTCAATCTGCACTTCTACCGCGTAAAGCCTGTCCCAGCTGCGCTCGATTGCCAGTTGCCCCTCTGCGATGTAATCCGGAGAATATTTTTCGACCAGGCATTCGAGGGCATATCGCTTCTCACTGTCTTCTGTGAGGATCCTTGCCCTGCCAAACACAATTGCGCTGCGAAAGTGGGTGGTGAAAGTGCTCTGCATCACCTGATCCATTTGGATCACGCAAAACGACACCTTGCTGTTTTTGGCGATGCCGTCCAACTTGTGGCCTGCTTTTGCAAAGTGAAAGAACAATTTTCCGTCCTTATACGCGTAACTCAAAGGGACAGCATAAGGGTAATCGTCGTCGCCCGCGACGGCTAAAACTCCCGATGTACACGATTGCAAGATCTCGATCGTTTCGGCTTCGGATAATGCTTGTTTTCTTCTTCTCATTTCTCTGAACGTCATTTTCACCTCAAATCTTTATCAGAGGGCAGCGCGACCAATCCCCTGTTCGGTTTAGAAGAACCAACCCATAAGGGTTTCCATGCCCTCAGGCGGGGTTTTAACACGCCGAATTCTAATTCAGCTCGCAAGGACTCCCACCCCCTCAAATGGGGTTTACAAAGCATCTTGCCGCGCAGTCCCGGATGCCTTTCTCCGGGGCGCAGTCCCGGATGCCTTTCTCCGGGGCGCAGCGTCTCACCCTCAAAAGAAACAATAAAAGCGAGGCTTCCTGTCCATTCTCAAGGGCGAGACAACACGGCCAATTCATCGCCCTGGATGCTTCGCTTCGCGAATCATTCCGGGATAGGCAGCAAGGAAACTGTTAAGCGGGCGTCAAGGTTTCTCGGTCGCTTGTCGGTTCCTCCTTATTGTAATGCTATTGACAAATAAAAGACGTGCGGGGCGCGGCCATCTGCCCTGCATTTATCTGTTATTCTCCTTTGCGGGTTTTGAAGGTTCGGGGATATAATAACTTTCACAGGCAGGAGAAGGGATGATTAAACTCGCCTTAGCGCAGATCAATACCCGTCTTGGGGATGTCGAAGCCAACCTTGAAAAGCACCTGGCTTTGGTCGAGCAAGCCCACGCCGGCGGCGCTGACCTGCTGGTTTTCCCTGAGCTTTCTCTGACGGGGTATGTCCTTCAGGACCTGGCTCCGATGGTCTCGCACCACCCCAATGATGACGATCCGGTCTTCCGGCCGCTCCTCCAGGCCAGCCAAAAGCTGGACCT
>Ga0067045_1031995_pt1 | contig 11056 bp, 13 predicted proteins | sample TerdegcTABiofilm_FD_59184 | JGI IMG/M metagenome (GOLD analysis project Ga0067045, IMG submission 59184) | Combined Assembly of (Gp0054472, Gp0054536) Wastewater bioreactor microbial communities from Singapore -Terephthalate degrading...
GCTTCCAGCCACTTCAGTGCGTCGGCCTGGGCGATGCGGTGGCGGGTGCCGCCAATGCCATTGCCGCGCAGGTTGTCGGCCAGCCACTCCAGATAGGTCGCCGACAGATCCACGCTGGTGGTCTGCGCCGCGCCCTGCACCGCCGCCTGCACGGTGGCCACGCCGGTGTAGCAGAACAGGTTGAGGAAGCGCTTGCCGCGCGCCTCCAGCGCCATCCGCGCGCGCAGCGGGCGATGGTCGAGGAACAGGCCGGTGTCGAGGTAGTCGAACAGGTTGACCTGCACCTTGGCCGCACCTTCCTCCACGGTGAGGAACTCGCCCCGGTGGTCGAAATGCCCGTACTTGGAGCCGCCCTTGCCGGTGCGACGGGTCTTCACCGCCACCCGCTCGCGCGGCACGCCGAATACATCGCGCACCGCCAGCAGCAGGTCGCTCAGGCGCTTGCGAGTGGTGGCCTCGGGGATCTGGGCGGGCGCGGCGTATTCCTGCACGTGCAGCCAAGTCTCGCCTTCGACCGTCGTGTAGACATCCACCGCGCAGGCGTATTCGGGGATATCCGCGTCGTAGGCGCGGAAGCAGTTCACCTGCGCCTGCTGCCGCCAGCGCGCGAGCTTGTCGAGGTTCTTGCGCAGGCGGTTGGCCACCATCTGCGCGCCTTCCGGCAGCGCGCGCTTTTCCGTGGCGTCACGCTGCGGCGGCGCGATGGGATCCACCACGATCAGGCTGCATTCGATGGCGCCGTTGAACACCCGGTAGCTCTTTTTCGCCCGCAGCCCGGTGGCGCGGGCCAGTTCGCCGTCGCCGCATAGCAGCGCCGCGCGCCACTGCGGCGCCGCGCGCTTCAGCGCCTCGCCCAGCGCGCGGTACAGCGCAGGATCGGCGGCCAGGCGCGCGTCGTAGGGCGGATTGCAGGCCACCACGCCGCGCGGGTTGTCCATCGGCGCCAGGTCGGCGACGTCGCGAACGGCCCACCCGATCGCGTCGTCCACGCCCGCCGCCTGTGCGTTCTCGCGGGCGGCGCGGATGGCATGCGGATCCACGTCACTGCCGTGGAAGCAGGGCCGCAGTGAGGCGCGGCCACGCGCTTCGCGGGCGATGGCGTCGATGCGCAGGCCTGCCCACGCGTCGCCATCGAACCCGATCCAGCGGGTCGGCGGCGCATCGCCGTGGCGGCGCAGCCCCGGCGCGACGTCGGCCGCCATCAGCGCGCCCTCGATCAGCAGCGTGCCGCTGCCGCACATCGGATCGAGCAGGTCGCCGCCCTCGGCATAGGCCTGCGGCCAGCCGGCGCGGTGCAGCACGGCGGCGGCCACGGTTTCCTTCAACGGCGCGGCGCCCTGCACGCGCCGCCAGCCACGGCGGTGCATCGGCCCGCTGGACAGGTCGATGGACAGCGTGGCGCGGCCCTTGCGGACGACCAGGTGGATGCGCACATCCGGCGCGTCCACGTCTACGTTAGGACGCTCGCCGGTGCTGGCGCGCAGGGTATCGACGATGGCGTCCTTCACCCGCTGCGCCGCGTAGCGCGCGTGGGTGATGGCGCTGCCGGACACATGGGCGTCGATGGCAAACGTGTGGTTGGGCGAGAGATGGCGCGTCCAGTCCACCGCGGCCGCGCCGGCATAGAGCGCGTGCTCGTCGGCGCACTCGAACTCGGCGATCGGCCAGAGGATGCGGCTGGCCAGCCGCGACCACAGCACTGCGCGCTGGGCGTCCAGCAGCGTGCCTTCCGCGTTGGCGCCGGCGATGGTGGCGGTGGCGCGCGCGCAGCCCAGGGCGACCAGCTCGTCGGCCAGCAGGTATTCCAGGCCCTTGCCGCAGGAGGCGAAGAAGTTCATGGCCTCACAACGCGGCCAGCAGCGCGGCGAAGGCGTCGGCGCTGGCCTGCACGTGGCCGGACAGGCGGTGGGAATCGTTCACCAGCAGCAGCCGCGCGTCGCGCGCCGCCGCCCAGTCCACCACCTGCGCGGCGGGGATCAGTTCGTCGTGCCAGCCGTGGAGGATCGAGGTCGGCACGCTGGCGGCCGGCATCGGCGGTGCGCCCTCCATCACGACGGGCGGCGCCATCAGGAACAGACCGGCCACCGGCACCTGCACCGACACGACGCCGCTGATGTAGGCGCCCAGGCTGGAACCGGCCAGCACCAGCGGGCCGCGCGCGGCGGCGGCCTGTGCCAGTTCGAGCAGGCGGGCGATGCGCGCCGGCACGTCGCCCAGCGGCGTCACCTCGCGACGCGCGTCGAGGTCGGTGTAGTCGGGGCGCTCGTGGGTCCAGCCCAGGCGCTCGGCCACGTCGGCCAGCGCGGTCACTTTGGTCGCATCGGGGCCGCTTTCGAAGCCGTGCGACAGGATGCAATGTCCTCTCATGGGTGAATGCTAGCATCGGGCCATGTCGGCGCCCGCGATCCACCCGCATCCCCTGCCCTACGTCGGCCTGCTGGCGGAGCGCCCGCTGGACGCGGTGGACACCGTGGTCCTGCACTGCACCGAGCTGCCTGATCTCGCCACCGCGCGGGCCTACGGCGAGCGGGTGCTCTACGCCTCCGGCACCGGCAACAGCGGTCACTATTACATCGACCGCGACGGCCGCATCGAGGAATACGTGCCGCCGGGCCGCGTCGCCCACCACACCCGCGGCTGGAACGGGCGCAGCGTCGGCATCGAGCTGGTCAACACCGGCCGCTTCCCGCGCTGGCTGGATTCGCGCCACCAGGCGATGGACGAGCCCTACACCGAGGCACAGATCGCCGCGCTGGTGGCGCTGCTGCAGTGGCTGCGGGGGGAGCTGCCGGCGCTGGCGCAACTGGCCGGCCACGAGGACCTGGACCGCGACGAGGTCGAGGCCAGCGACGATCCGGCCGTGAAGGTGCGCCGCAAGCGCGATCCCGGGCCGCTGTTCCCGTGGGACGCCGTGCTGGGCGCGGTGGGCTTGCCGCGCCTCGCCTAGCGGCCCTGCGCGCGGACGGGCCGCTGCCCGCCATCCGCCGCCCCCTATAATCGGCGCATGAACGCGCCCGTCTCCGAACTCATCGAACTGCTATCGCTGGAACGGCTGGAAGACGACCTGTTCCGCGGCCAGAGCCGCGACATCGGCACCAAATACGTGTTCGGCGGGCAGGTGCTGGGGCAGGCGCTATCCGCGGCGCAGGCGACCTTGACCCAGCCGCGCGCGGCGCATTCGCTGCACGCCTACTTCCTGCGCGCCGGCAACATCGAGGCGCCGATCGTCTACGACGTGGACCGCACCCGCGACGGCGGCAGCTTCTCGGTGCGCCGGGTCACCGCGATCCAGCACGGCAAGGTGATCTTCTTCTGCGCCGCCTCGTTCCAGGACGCCGAGCCGGGGGCGGAACATCAGCTCTCGATGCCCGAGGTGCCCAAGCCCGAGGATCTGGAACCGGCGCCCGCGATCCCGCCGGAAAAACTCGCGCTGCTGCCCACCAAGGTGCAGCGCTGGCTGGATCGCGCCGGCCCATTCGAATTCCGTCACGTCTATCCGCGCGACGAACTGAATCCGCCGAAGCGCCCGCCGTTCCAGCAGGTGTGGTTCCGCCTGACCGAGCGGGTCGGCGACGCGCCGGAGCTGCACCGCGCGCTGCTGGCCTACGCCAGCGACTTCCACCTGCTGGGCACCGCCACCTTCCCGCACGGCATCAGCTACTACCAGCCGAACGTGCAGATGGCCTCGCTGGACCACGCGCTGTGGTTCCACCGCAGCTTCCGCGCCGACGAGTGGCTGCTGTATTCGATCGACAGCCCCAGCGCCCAGGGCGCGCGCGGGCTGGCCCGCGGCCAGATCTTCGACCGCGCGGGCCGGCTGGTGGCCAGCACCGCGCAGGAAGGCATGATCCGGGTGCTGCCGGCGTGAGGAAGGTCTTTTCCAGCCAGCGCCTGGAGAACGTCGAGGCGGTGGCCGAGCTGCTGCGCGAGGCCGGGATCGAGGTCAAGATCGAGCATGGCCGCAGCTACCGCGGCTATCGGCGCGGCAATTTCAGCTACGACGCCCGCAAGGCCCCGAAGGACGTGCCGTCGGTCTGGATCGTACGCGCCGAGGATCAGCCGCGCGGGCGCCAGCTCCTGCGCGAGCTGGGCCTGCTGGAAAGCTCCCGCGACGAGTCTCCCAGCTACCTGCCTGCGGAGGGGCGCACCGGGGCGACCGGCAGCCCCCGGCCGGCGTTCGGCAAGCGCCTGAAGTTGGGCTTGCTGGCGCTGATCGCAGTGGTGATCGGACTGGCGGCGCTGCATGCACGCCGATCGCTGGACGCGGCGACTCCGACGCCCTCCGCCACGGCGACCACGCGCCCGGCCCCGCCGCCGGTGGAAGCAATCACCGAGGTGCAGGTGTTTCGCATCGATGTGCCCGCCGCGCTGGCCGCACGGCTGGCAGAGCATGCGCTGCAGCAACACAGGCCGGCCTTGGCCTGCCTGCGGGTGGACGGCCAGGACCCGAAACCGACGGTGCTGCAGGCGCTGGCCGCATCAGTGCGCACCCCCGTGCTGGCGGCGTCGGCCTGCGCCGGCAAGCCAGGCCTGGCAATCGCGGTACGCGACTATATGACCGACGGCAGCGGCAGCGGCGAGGTCACCCTGGAGGTGGCCGGACAACCGACGCAGGTGCTCGCCGTGGAACGACACGGCACCCGCTGGGACATCCTCGGCAAAGCGCAGGGCGCGCGCTAGCCAACCTCGGCAGCGCGCGCCCGCTCCATGCGCGTGACTCCTCCGTTTACTTCTTACTTCTTGGCCGGCTTACTTCTTGGCCGGCGGCGGCGGCGGGGCCGGCGGCATCGGCGGACGGTGCATGCCGCCGTGCATCGGGCGGCAGACCTCGCCCATCTTCGCGAACTCGTCGCGGCTGAGCTGCCCATCCTTGTTGGCGTCGGCCTTGTCGAAGCACTCTGCGCGCATCTTCTCCATCTTGTCCTTCCACTGCGGATCCATGCCGCGGCCACCGCTCGGGCCATCGCCACCGCGACCGCGCCAGGTCGGGAACTCGTCCGCGGTCAGCTTGCCATCCTTGTTCTTGTCGAGCTGGTCGAACTTCGCCGCCAGGCGCGGATACTTGGCCGCCTCCTCGCGGGTAATCACGCCATCCCCATTGGCATCGGCCTTCATCATCGGCGAGGCGGGCGGCGGCGGCGCGCTCTGCGCCAGGGCCAGGCCGGATGCGGCGGTCGTGGCCAAGGCCAGGACCAGTAGTTGCAGCGTCTTCATCGTGTCTCCTCCACCCGGCACCAGTACCGGGGTGCTCGTGGAAACGCCCCGCACGCCATGCGGTTGACCGCGCACCCCTGCGCGCGCCTGAACGCCGGCGCTATGCTGCGCACATGGGCGGCAACGACGACGACCTGCGGCTGTTCCACAGCACCCCACACCCTTGTGGCTACTGGCCAGGACGCCAGGCCCGCGACCTGGTGCTGGATCCGCGCGACCCGCGCCTGTCCGCGCTGTATCCGATGGCCCTGCAATGGGGCTTCCGCCGCTCCGGCGACATCGTGTATCGCCCCAGCTGCGGCAGCTGCCAGGCCTGCGTACCGGTGCGCATCCCGGTGGCTGCATTCCGGCCGGATCGCAGCCAGCGCCGCTGCCTGGCGCGCAATGCCGACCTCGACGTGCACATCGTGACCCCGGCCAGCAACGACGAATACCTGCGCCTGTACCAGCGCTATCTCGCCTTCCGCCATCCCGGCGGCGGCATGGATGGGCATGGCGTGCACGAGTTCGAACAATTTCTGATCGGCAGCTGGAACGAGAGCCGGTTCATGGAGCTGCGCCAGCGCGACAGCCACCGGCTGCTGGCGGTGGCGGTGACCGATTTGGCCGAGGATGCGCTGTCGGCGGTCTATACCTTCTACGATCCGGATCAGGCCGCGCGCGGACTGGGCACGCTGGGCATCCTGCAGCAAGTGGAGTGGGCGCGCCGCAGCGGGCGCGACTACCTGTATCTCGGCTACTGGATCGCCGGCCATCCGAAAATGGACTACAAGCGCCGCTTCCAGCCGCTGCAGGGGTTCGACGGCCGCCGCTGGCGGCCGCTGCCGGCCGCTTCCGCCGGCGCCTCAGGTTGAGCCCGGGGCCGCGGCTCCTGCCGCCGTCTGCTCGGATTCGGCGCGGGGCGTGCGGTCGCGGAAGCCAAACGCCGCTTCGCTGCGCGCCGACACGATCATTCGCACCATGCCCACCGGCACCATCAGCTCGAGCACGATGGCGCCACCGTCCGGCGCATGCCCCTCCAGCGTCAACTCGACGAAGGCGCCGCCGGTGTCCACTTCCCGGCAGGGCACGAACGGGCCGACCGGGCCATCCTGCAGATAAGGCTTGATCGCTCCGCCCAGCGCCTCCAGCGCTTGCGGGAACAGGAATACCGCGTAGCCGCTCGATTCGTTCATGCCGGCATGCTGGCACAGGCTGCCCGGATTGGCGAGTCATGCGATCCTGTGCCGATGCCGCGCCTTCTCCCCCACTGGCTGCTACCGGCCCTGCTGTTGCTGGCCCTGGCCGCCTGCACGCCGCCATCGCTGCCGTTCGCGCGCCTGGCCGGGCTGGTGACCGATCCCGAGCTGGATGAAATCAGCGGGCTGGCCGCCTCGCACGCCCATGACGGCGTCCTGTGGGTGCACAACGACAGCGGCAATCCCTCGCGTCTGTACGCGATCAACACCCGCGGCCGCCTGCTCGCGCGCTTTGACGTGGCCGGCGCGCGCAACGTCGATTGGGAAGACATCGCCAGCTTTTCCCTCGCTGGCCGGCACTACCTGCTGCTGGCGGATACCGGCGACAACGGCGGTCACCGACGCGATTTCATGCTGCACGTGTTCGAGGAACCGGCGGCGCTGGCCGACGGCACGCTGAGGCCGGCCTGGTCGATCCCCGCGCGCTGGCCGGACGGCTCGCGCGATTGCGAGGCGGTGGCGGTGGATCCGGTACTGGGCCGGGTGCTGCTGATCTCCAAAAAACGCACCCCGCCGGAACTGTTCAGCCTGCCGCTGGCGGATCCGCACGGGCGCGTGCAGGAACCCCGCCGGATCGGGCGTCTGGCCGGGGTGCCGCAGGTCGGGCCGCAGCTGCGCCAAGAGGATCCGAAGATGGCCGCGCTGTTCTCGCAGGTGACCGCCGCCGACATATCCCCGGATCGACGCACGCTGGCGGTGCTCACCTACGGCAGCGTGCTGTTCTATCGGCGCGAGGACGGCGAAGACTGGGCCGCAGCCGTGGCCCGCGCACCGGAAACCCACGACGTGCCGCTGATTCCGCAGGCCGAGGCGCTGGGCTGGAGCGCCGGCGGCGCAGGCCTCTATGCCAGCGGCGAATCGCGACCGGCCCCGCTGTACTACCTGGTGCCGCAGCAGCCTTGATCACGCTGGCCAGGGCGGCGGCGACCGTTCGTCGGCTCACGCTTGCAGAGAAAGATATCATCTTGATATCAATTCACCCAGAACTCCCTGCCCGAGCCACGACCATGAAAGAGATCCCGCTGCGCTCCCTGCCCGGTATCCCGATGCTGCTGATCCTGCTGTTGGCCGCCGGCGTCGGCGCCTGGATGCTGATATCCGCACTGCAGTTCCAGCTCTGGCCGCAGCTCGTCGTCGGCGTCCTGCTTGCGGGCGGCGCCGTGCTGTGCCTGGGCGGGCTGTACATGGTCGAGCCCAACCAGGCGGCGGTGCTCAGCCTGTTCGGCCGCTACGTCGGCACCGCCAAGGACAACGGCCTGCGTTGGAACAATCCCTTCTACGCGAAGAAGAAAGTCTCGCTGCGCGTGCGCAACTTCGAATCCGGCAAGCTCAAGGTCAACGAGCTGGATGGCAGCCCGATCGAGATCGCTGCGGTCATCGTGTGGCAAGTGGTGGACGCCTCCGAAGCCGTCTACAACGTGGACGACTACGAAAGCTTCGTGCACATCCAGTCCGAGTCCGCGCTGCGCACGATGGCCACCAGCTATCCGTACGACCAGCACGAGGATGGCCAGATCGCCCTACGCAGCCACGCCGCGGAAGTCTCGCAGCACCTGCGCGACGAGCTCTCCGAACGCCTGGCCGATGCCGGCGTGCAGGTACTCGACGCGCGCATCAGCCACCTCGCTTATGCCCCGGAGATCGCGCAGGCGATGCTGCAGCGGCAGCAGGCGAACGCGATCATCGCCGCCCGCACCCGCATCGTCGCCGGCGCGGTGGGCATGGTGGAGATGGCGCTGGCCGAACTGCAGAAGAACGGCGTGGTCGAGCTGGACGAGGAGCGCAAGGCGCAGATGGTCAGCAACCTGCTGGTCGTATTGTGCGGCGAGCGCGCCACCCAGCCGATCGTCAATACCGGCACGCTCTACTGAGCCTGGCTTCCTCCGGCCGTGAACGAAAAGAAAGCCTATCCGCTGCGCATCAACGCCGAGGTCCTGGCGGCGGCGCAGCGCTGGGCCGACGACGAACTCCGCAGCCTCAACGCGCAGATCGAATACGTGCTGCGCGACGCGCTGCGCAAGGCCGGCAGATTGCCGACACGCTCCAACGACAAACAGGAGTCGAACAATGAGCCATGAGCACTGGCAGCACAAGGTCGTCGAGATCCATGCGGACACGCTGGGCTCGATCAATGCGGAGCAGCTGCAGCGGGTGCTTGACCAGCACGGCGCCCAGGGCTGGGAGTTGGTCGCCGTGACACAACTCGCCATCAACCGAGCCACGCTCTACTTCAAGAAGCGCAAGTAGTCCGTCCCGCCAAATCTTGGAAGACTCCCTATGCTGCCTTTCATCCACCTGCTCGAAAGCGGTTCCGGCAACGACCGTGCGCCGGCAACCGTCCTGCGCATGCTGCGGGGGGCCGCCCTGCTGGTGATGCTGGGCGTTGGCCTGCTGGTGTCCGGGCGCGTGGCCGCGCAAGCCGCGCCGGTCGATGGCGTAGGCATCGCGACGCGGCTACTCGATCACCTCGACGCCGGCGAATACGCCGACGCAGAGGGCATGTTCTCCGCACAAATGGCTGCCGCCGTCCCCGCCGACAAGCTCAAGGCGGTCTGGGAATCCCTGCCCGTGCAGATGGGCAACGCCAGCGGGCGTGGCGAGGCCACCGCCACCACGCAGGGCGACAGCGCCGTGGTGCGGGTGCCGCTGCATTTCGAGAAGGCCGAACTGGTGGCGACGTTCGCCATCGGCACCGACGGCAAGATCGCCGGCTTCCTGGTGCAGCCCGCGCAGGCGACGCCCGCGCCCGCGCCGGCCGTCGCGGCGGATGCGCCCTATGCTGAGCGCGAGATGACGATCGGCGACGGCGCCCGCGCCCTGCCCGCCACCCTGGCGATGCCCAAGGGCGGCGGCCCTTTCCCCGCCGTGGTGCTGGTGCACGGCTCCGGCGCGCACGACCGCGACGAGACCATCGGCCCGAACAAGCCGTTCCTCGACATCGCGCGCGGGCTGGCGGCGCAGGGCATCGCGGTGCTGCGCTACGAAAAGCGCACCAAGGCGCATCCGGAGGAATTCGCCGACGGCGCGGCCTTCGGCGTGGACGAGGAAACCACCTTCGACGCCGTGCTGGCGGTGGACGCGCTGCGCAAGACCGACGGCATCGACCCCAACCGCGTGTTCGTGCTCGGCCACAGCCAGGGCGGGATGATGGCTCCGCGCATCGCCGCCCTGTCCGGCCACGTCCGCGGCCTGGTGCTGCTGGCCGCGCCGGCGCGGCCGCTGCTGGACATCGTGGTGGAGCAGAACCGCCGCCTGGCCGTGCTCGATGACGGCAAGATCAGTGATGCCGAACGCGATGCCATCAACGCGCTGATCGCGCAGGTCAAGGCCACCCGCGATCCGGCGACCGACGCCGCGACCCGGACGGTGATGAACCAGCCGGCCGGCTACTGGCGCAGCATCGACGCGGTGGACCCGGTGGCCGAAGCGCACCGGGTGGCCCTGCCGATGCTGGTGCTGCAGGGCGCACGCGACATCCAGGTGGTGGATGCCGACTGGCAGACCTGGCGGGAAGCGTTCGACGGCAACCCCAAGGTCCGCTTCGTGCTGTATCCGGCGCTCAACCACCTCGGCATCGCCGGCGACGAAGAGGGATCGCTGGCCGAGTACCAGCAGCCGGGACACGTCGATCCCCGCTTGATCGATGACGTGGCCGCCTGGATCAAGGAGCGCTGATCCGATGTCCGCGCGCGCGCCGAACCTATTCGCAGTGCCGCCGCCACCCGCCTATGCCTGGCTGCTGCTGATCCTGCTGGGCGGCGTGATTCCCATCGGCCTGTTGGTGGGCATGCACGTCCTGCGTATGCCGATGAACGGCGAGGCGCTGGCCTGGTTCATTGTCCTGGCCGTCCTCGCGGGATTGCTGCTGTCGATGCGTCGCCGCACCGTGCTGCTCCGGGACGGCGTGCTGGAGGTGCGCGCGGCGATCTACCGCAAGCGCGTGGCGGTGACGGAGATCGATCTCGAACATGCGCGCGTCGTGGATCTGGCGGAACGCACGGAGCTGCGCCCGGCGGTGAAGACCAACGGCATCGCGATGCCGGGCTACCAAGCCGGCCACTTCCGGATCCACCGCAAGCTGGAAAAAGCCTTCTGCCTGCTCACCGATCGCAGACGGGTGCTGTGGCTGCCGCTGCGCGACGGCGGCCAACTGCTGCTCAGCCTCGAGCGGCCGCAGGCCCTGCTGGACGCCCTGCACGCGGCAAGGTGACCGCCTGCTGCGCTACCCTGCCCGGATGCCGCCCCTGCCGCCGATCCCGCTGAAGACCCACCTGCGCAATACGCCGGAGATCGAACTCTGGCCCGCCGCCGTGCTACGCGCGCGCGGCAACGCCACCGCCCGCCTGCTCGCGCGTGCACGTCGGGTACTGCGCCGCAAGCGGGATGGCCAGTATCTGGCCGCGGAGCTGGCGGACGGCCTGCATCCGCTGGTGCCCGGCCTGCAGCGCGAACCGGGCCTGGCCGCGGCACGGCGCGCCCTGGCGCTGCCGCTCCCGCCCGCGGCCGGCGCACTGCATCCCGCCGCCACGCTGCCGCTGCACCGCCTGCACGAGCGGCTGGCCAGGCTCGGCCTGGACGCCGACAGCTATGCCGCGCGCACCGGT
>Ga0067045_1031996_pt1 | contig 11055 bp, 6 predicted proteins | sample TerdegcTABiofilm_FD_59184 | JGI IMG/M metagenome (GOLD analysis project Ga0067045, IMG submission 59184) | Combined Assembly of (Gp0054472, Gp0054536) Wastewater bioreactor microbial communities from Singapore -Terephthalate degrading...
GCGAGCCGCAGGTCGAGCTGAGGGGGGGACCGGTGGAGGTATTGGTGCCGGAGTACGATGTCCTCGAGCTGACCTACCCGGACGGGCCGCGCAATGCGGAGACGCTGCTGGTGGATCCCCGCTCGGGCGACGTGTACGTGCTGGCCAAGGCACGTGACGGCCGCTGCGGCCTGTACCGGGCGCGCTGGCCCTCCGGCGATGCGCGGGTGGTGCTGGAGCGCGTCCTCACCCTGCAGTTCGGCGTCGATCCGCTGCACGGCAGCCCGGGCGTCACCGGCGGCGATCTGAGCGCGGATGGGACGCGCGCCGTGATCCGGACTTACAACCGCGTGTTCATGTTCGTGGGGGAGCGTGGCCTGAGCCCGGTCGAACTGCTGTCGACGACGCCGCGCTCGATGCCTGTACCCTTCGCGCGGGATGGCGAAGCCATCGCCCTGACGCCGGACGGGAGCAGCTACTACCTACTCAGCGAGGGCCGTCGTCCACCGCTGCATCGCGTGGTCTGTCGATGACGACCGGCCAGGATGGGCGGGGGGGCGCGTGGTCCGTGGCCAGCCAAGATACCTGCGGCCGCCGCAGCGGTCGAGCATGGGGATAGACGCGATGGTCGAACCATGGAGCTTCGCCGAGGCCACACGTGTGGTTCGGGAGCGCACGGCGGTGGTCATCCCTGTGTACTTTCCGGAAGGGGTGGACCCGAGCCTGGCTCGCAGCCTGCTGCGCGACAACGTAGCCGCCTTTGCCGGGCAGATGGGTGCGCCGGGACATATCTGCCTCAGCGTCGACGGCATGGCGCACGGACGCGCTGCCGCGGCCGAGCTGGCGGCCGACCTGGGCGTGCAGCTGGTGGTCGTGAGCGATAACCGCGGCAAGCTGAGTGCCGTGCGGGCCGGGGCGGCGCGCCTGCTGGCAGACCCGGCCTGCGAGTACCTGGCGGTCGTCGACATGGACGGCGACCATTTCGCGCACGAGCTGCACAACCTCGTCCGCGCGGCGCTGCACGTGCGCCATGGCGGGGGAGCCGGCGAGGTGCTGGTGATCGGCAGCCGCACCTCCAAGCACCGGCCCATGGGCTTCTGGCGCGGCGAGCTGGAGGAGCTGGCCGATCGGGTGCTGCTGGACGCGCTGCAGTACCATGCTGCCCGCAGCGGGCGGCCGCTGTGCCTGGAGTGGGCCACCGCGGTGGAGGAGTACCCGGACTTCCACTCGGGGTACAAGCTGTTCACGCGCCAGGCGGCCGTCGCTGTCCTCCTCGCGGAGCCGCGGCTGTTGGGGGTGAGCGCCGATGCCTACTTCCGGCACGGCGTGGAGGCGGTGATGACCACCGAGGCGCTGCTGGCGGGGGCCCGCCTGGTGCTGGTGCGGCGCAGCGCGGTGAACGAGCAGCCGGTGTCCGCCTTCGGCCGGCTGGAGCGGACGCGCCTGGTGGCGGACAAGATGGTCTGGCCGTGCAAGCGGCTGGAGGTGCCGCCGTCCTTCGTGGACCAATGGCTGCGCAACCACATGCCGCGTCTGCTGCTGGCTGCCCTGGCCCCGCAAGGCAAGGAGGAGCTGCTGACGATCCGCCGCTTGGTGATGGCGGATCTGGGTGTCGAGGTCGATGATCGCATCTGCTGGGGGCCGCTGTTCGTGTAGGCGACGACTGGACCGATGGGCGCATGTCGCGCTCGGCCGCGCAGCCGCCGGCAGGCCGGTGCGGCCGCCCAGGATTTCGGGCCCCGAAAAGCCCGTGAGGAGCTGACGTGAAGATTCCGTTCTCGCCCTCGGTGTACGAGCACGCGGCGCGCTGGGCAGGACGCACCCCTTGGGAGACCTCGCGGGATCCCGAGCTGCTGTTCGCGGGTCATCGCCGGGCGTGGCTGGAATATCATCATGCGCCGATCGTCGTCGGCATCGACATCTACAACCTGGAGGCCGAGGCGTACGGCGCCACGGTGGAGCGCCCGGCTGGCAGCGGCATCCCGGCGATCACCGTGCCGCTGTACCGAACGCTGGACGAAGCGCTGGCTGCGCCCCCGTACGATCCCCGCCGGGCGGGCCGCATCGGCATGGTGATCGCCGTGGGACAGCGGCTGGCCGACGCTCTGCCCGAGGCAGACGTGCGCATCCCCGTGGCCGGTCCCTTCTCGATCGCGCTCAACCTGTTCGGCATCGGCCCGCTGTGCGAAGCCATGGCCCTGTGCCCCGACGAGGTGGGCCGGTGGCTGTGCCGACTCGCCGACAACCAAGCCGCGTTCTGCGCGGCCATCGTGGCGGCCGGGCTCGACGTGGCCTTCTTCGAATCGGCCGCGGCGCCTCCGCTGCTGTCGCCGCAGCAGTTCCGCGCTCTGGAGCTGCCGGCGCTGCGGCGGATGCTGGCGCTGGCCGCCCAGACGGTAGGTCACCCCGTGCCGTGCATCATGGGCGGCCACACGCTCCCCATCCTCGATGACATGCTGAGCACGGGCACGGACTTCCTGGTGTGCAACGTCGAGACGGATCAGCGGCGGTTCGTCGAGCGCGTGGCTCGCACGCATCCCCACGTGCGCGTGCGCGTCAACATGGATCCCGGCATCGTCGCCGGCCGCGACCGGCAGGCGATCCGCCGCGAGGTGGACCGCATCCTCGCGCTGACGGCAGGCTGCCCCAACTGCTTGATGGGTACGGGTTGTCTGCCGCTGGAGACACCACCGGAGAACGTGCACTTCATCCGCCAGTGTCTGAGCTGAACGGGAGTTCTCTCCGGGCCTGGCGGTGGCGCGCAGAGGCGATCCGGCAGGAGTGGCGCCGGGGCCCATCGCGGTGGGCGCGCGGGCTTGCTGCCTGTGACCGGCCGGTTGAGATTTGCCACTGCGCCGAACGCGACTGGTTGGCCCACGATCCCTGCTGGCGGATGCCTGCGTGAACCCCTTTGCCCCCTTTGCTGCCTACCTGCGCCCGCACCGGGGCCGCATCGCGCTCGGCCTGGCGCTGCTGCTGGTCGAGCAGGCCATCACCACGGCCATGCCCCTGTTGCTGCGCGGCATCATCGACGTGGCGACCGCGAGCCTGCGAGAGCAGAAGCCGGTGGGCCTGTTCACCAGCAGCATCGAGCACGAGATCGCGCTGTACGCCGGTGCCGTGGCGTTGTTGGCGAGCGTGCAGTGGGCCAGCGCAGTCGGCATGCGGTGGTTCCTCAGCAGCATGTCCCGCTACGTGGAACGGGACATCCGCCGCCGCTATGCGGCGCATCTGCTGCGCCTGCCGCTGACCTTTTTCCAGCAGCGCCGCGTCGGCGAGTTGATGGCCCGTGCGACCAACGATGTCGAGGCCATCCAGCGTTTCTTGCACCACGCCTTCCGGATGACGCTGACCGCGATCTTGGCCTTCGTGCTCAGCGTCGTCCTGATGTGCACGATCGACTGGCGACTGACGTTGTACTCGCTGGGCCCCATGCCCGTCATGGCCGTCGCCACCCGCTGGGTCGCGGGCATGGTCCGCTCCGGATTCCGGCAGGTGCAGGAGCAGTTCGGGGCGATGAGCGCCCGCATCCAGGAGAGCCTGGCGGGCGTGCGGGTGGTCAAGGCATACGCGCGCGAAGAGCACGAGGTGGCCGAGTTCGCGGTCCTCAACGAGGATTTCGTGCGGCGCAATCGGCGCCTGGTGAACATCCGCAGTCTGTTCTTCCCCTTCACATTCCTGCTCGGCGGCATCTCGTTGCTCCTCATCCTGTGGTTGGGCGGCCTGCGCGTGATGGACGGGCGGCTGACGCTGGGAGCGTTCGTGGCCTTCAACGCGTACCTGATCCGCCTCGGCCGCCCGATGATGCTGCTGGGCCGCATGGTGGACGAGTTCCAGCGGGCCCGCGCTTCGCTGCAGCGGATCGAAGCCATCTTGCGCGAGCCGCCCCAGCCGGTGGGCGCCGCTGGCGAGCTGACCGTCGAGGGCCGGATCGAATTCCGCCGCGTGAGCGCCCGGTACGATGGCCGGGCAGTGCTGGAGGACATCGACCTGTGCATTCCCGCCGGGTCCACGCTGGCGATCGTGGGACGGGTGGGCTCGGGCAAGTCCACCTTGGCACGGCTGATCCCGCGGCTGCTGGAGGCCGCCTCGGGACAGGTGCTCGTCGATGGGCGTCCAGTCCAGGATCTGCCGCTGGCCAGTCTGCGCCGCGCGATCGGGTACGTGCCGCAGGACAGCTTCCTGTTTTCGGACACGATCGCGGCCAACATCGCGCTGGGGTGTCTGCCCACCGACGAAGACGAAGCGAGCGCCGCGGGGTCGGCCCCGCCGGTCGCCTGGGCCGCCGAGGTGGCGCAGTTGCAGGCTGACTTGGCCGCGTTCCCGGCCGGCCTGGATACGGTGGTCGGCGAGCGCGGCGTGACGCTGTCGGGCGGCCAGAAGCAGCGCACCGCGCTGGCGCGAGCGGTGATCCGGCGGCCGCGCATCCTCATCCTCGACGATGCGCTGGCCAGCGTCGACACGCGCACCGAGGAAGCCATCCTGGCGCACTTGCGCGGCCTCATGGCCGAGCGCACCACGGTGATCATCGCTCACCGGTTGTCCACTGTGCGCGACGCCGACTCCATCGTCGTGCTGGAAGACGGCCGCATCGCCGAACAGGGGACCCATGGCGAGCTGATGGCGCGCGGAGGCATCTACGCGGACATGTACCGGCGCCAGCATCTGGCCCAGGAGCTAGGCGAGCTGTGACCGAAAAGGAGATCACCACCCGCGGGGTGGACCTGCGGCTGATCGGCCGGCTGATCGGTTATCTGCGGCCGTATGCCAGGTGGGTGGCCGTCACCTTCGTGTTCATCGTTGCCGGCTCGATCGTCAGCCAGGCCGGACCGTACCTGACCAGGATCGCGGTGGATCGGTGCATCGCCCAGCGCGATCCGGCAGCCCTCGGTCGCCTGGTCGTGTGGTATGCCGCGCTGCTGGTGGGGCAGTTCGCGCTGGAGTATGGGCGAAGCTGGACCACGAGCATGGTGGGCCAGTGGGCCATGCGGGACATCCGCCTGCGCATCTTCGCCCATCTGCAGAAGCTGCCCGTGGGCTTTTTCGACCGGACTCCCATCGGCCGGCTCATGGCCCGCAACACCAGCGACGTGGACGCGCTCAACGAGCTGTTCACCGACGGTCTGGTGTCGATGTGCTCGGACGCGATCACGGTGCTCGCCATCGTCGGCTTCATGCTCTCCATGGACGTGGCCCTGGGGCTGGTGACCTTGGCGGTCCTGCCGCTGTTCGCCGTGGCGACCGTGTGGCTGCAGCGGCGCACGTTTCAGGCCCTGCGCGAGGCGCGCACCCGCTTCGCGCGTTTTGCCGCGACCTTGCAGGAGACGCTCTCCGGCATGGAGACTGTCCAGCTCTTCGGCGCCGAGCAGCGCCGGGCGCGGGAGTTCGACCGGGGCAACGACGGGTATCTGGACGCGCGGCTGGTGAGCACGGTCTACCAATCGATGTACTATCCGTTCATGGAACTGAGCGGCACGCTGCTGTTGGCGCTGGTCTTGTGGTTCGGCACCCGACAGGTCGTGCACCAACACATCGCCTGGGGGGTGCTGGTGGCCATGCTCCAGTACGTGCCGCGGTTCATCATGCCTGTCAGGGACATCGCCGAACGGTACACCACGCTGCAGGTCGCCATGGCGTCCTCCGAGCGGATCTTCGAGATCCTGGATACCCCGCCCGAGCCGGAAGGGGGAGGGCATGTGCCGGCTGCAGTCCGCGGCGAGATCGAGTTCGGCGGAGTGTGGTTCGCGTACGAGGGAGAGGACTGGGTGCTGCGCGACGTGTCCTTCCAGGTGCAGCCCGGTCAGAGTCTGGCGATTGTCGGCGCCACGGGGGCAGGCAAGAGCACGGTGATCGCGCTGCTGTGTCGCTTCTACGAGATCCAGCGCGGTCGGATCCTGGTGGATGGCGTCGATATCCGGGAGTGGGACGTGCAGGCCCTGCGCCGCCGTATCGGAGTGGTGCACCAGGACGTGTACCTGTTCAGCGGCTCCATCGCCCGGAATATCGCGCTGGGGCGGCCCGCGCTGTCGCGGCCGCAGCTGGAAGCGGCGGCGATCGACGCCAACGCCGATCGCTTCATCCGCCGTCTGCCGGGCGGATACGATCACGTCATCGGCGAGCGCGGCGTGTCGTTGTCGGTCGGGCAGCGCCAACTGCTGGCCTTCGCGCGGGCGCTGGCCAGCAGTCCGGACATCCTCGTCCTGGACGAAGCCACGGCGAGCGTGGACACGGAGACCGAGGCCTGGATCCAGGAGGCGGTGGCGCGGCTGATGGCCGGCCGGACCTGCGTAGTGATCGCGCATCGCCTGTCCACCATCCGCAATGCGGACAAGATCCTGGTGCTGCACCGTGGCCGCATCCGCGAGGAGGGCTGCCACGAAGAGCTCATGCAACTGCGCGGCGTGTACTACCGGCTGTATCAACTGCAGTACAGCAACGGCGGAGGCGGCGAGACGATGCCAGCGAGAGGTGAAACAGTATGCCAGGTGGAGGTCGAGGAAGATGAAGACGAATAGGCTGCGCCAGCTGCTGCGGGCGGGGAAGCCGACCCTGGGAACGCGCATCCATTCCACGTGGCCGTCGGTCATCGAGGCGGCGGCCCGCACCGGCATGTACGACTACGTGGAGTTCGTCGCCGAGTACGCCCCTTTCACGCTGCACGACCTGGACAACATGGCGCGGACCGCGGAGCTGTACGGCCTGTCGATGATGATCAAGGTCGATGACGAGAACCGCGGCTACGTCGCCCAGCGGGCAATCGGCTCCGGCTTCGACAGCGTGCTGTTCACCGACTGCCGCACGGTGGACGATGCGCGCGCGTGCATCCGCACCGTCCGCCCCGATACGCCGGCGGATGGCGGGCGGTACGGCGTGGCTGCGCGGCGCTTCGCGTACATGCGGGAGGCCGGCACTCCGCAGTACGTCCAGGCTCTGCGGGATGTGGTGGTGGCGCTGATGATCGAGAAGAAGTCGGCGGTGGAGTGCCTGGAGGAGATCCTCGCGCTCCCGGGCCTGGACATGGTGCAGTGGGGTGCGGCCGACTACTCGATGAGCATCGGCCTTCCCGGCCAGCGCGACGCGCCGCAGGTCGTGGCTGCCGGCGAGCGCGTCTTCGCCACGGCGCTGCGGCTGGGAGTACCTCCCCGCGCCGAGATCCTCTGCGCCGACGAGGCCAAGCGCTACCTGGATCTGGGCGTGCGCCACTTCAACATCAGCTACGATTTGCGCATCCTGCACGAGTTCTGGCGCGCCCAGGGCGAGCAGGTGCGGCGCGCCCTGGAGGGCTGAGCGCTCGCTGCTCCGGTCGCATCGAGGCACGGCCGGCGGCGGCGGTACATGGCTGGTCAACTGGTGTACAGGTACCGCTTGATCTTCTTCGTCGGCGTCTTCTCGAACTCTTCGGGTTGCTCGATCAGCCGCTGCACCCGGCAGAACGAGGGCAGGCTCGCGTTGGCCTGCTGCCGCACCGCTTCCAGCTTCTCGGCGACCGCAGCGCGCATCTGCGCTTCGGTGAGTCTGCGGCCCGCGAACTCCTGGTCGAACGCCTCGTAGTTCGGGTGCACGCGGGCGACGAGCAGGCCGTTGTGCTCGTACACCACGGATTCGAGCACGTAGTCGGACCGGTTCAGCGCGGCCTCGATCTCCTCGGGATAGATGTTCTCGCCGCTGGGACCGACGATGACGTTCTTCAGGCGGCCCTTGATGTAGAGGTACCCGTCCCGATCGAGCACGCCCAGATCGCCGGTGCGGAACCAGCCGTCGGCGGTCAGCACCTCGGCGGTGCGTTCGGGGTCCTTGTAGTATTCGCGCATGACGTTGGGACCGCGCACCCAGATCTCGCCCTCGCCGGTCTTCGGGTTGGGGGAGTCGATGCGCACCTCGACTCCGGGGATGATCACGCCCGTGGAGCGGAACCGCGTCGCGGACGGACCACAGCCGGCCACCAGCGGCGAGGTTTCGGTGAGCCCGTACCCGATCGCGTAGGGGAAACCGCCGTCGCGCATGAACTGCTCGACCTCGGCCGCCAGCAGGGCGCCACCGATCCCGAAGAAACGCAACTCGCCGCCGAAGAGCCGCAGCAGTTTGCGCACCGCGATGCGGTGCAGCTGGCGACGCACGGCCGGCACCCGGTACAGCGTGCGCATCAAGGGATTGCGGGTGAACTGCGGCAGGACGCGCGTCTTGAAGATCTTCTCCATGATCAGCGGCACAGTGAGCATGATTGTCGGCCTGACCTTCTCCATGGCCGGCATCAGCACGCGCGGCACCGGCGGCTTGTCCAGGTAGTACACGCACGCCCCCGCCATCATCGGCAGCAGGAAGCCGATCGTGCACTCGTAGGTGTGCGACATGGGCAGGACCGACAGCAGCCGATCGGTGCACTGGACGTCCTGGATGGCCCGCGTGGCGACCACGTTGGAGACGAGGTTCCTGTGCGTGAGGACCACGCCTTTGGAGTTTCCCGTGGTCCCCGAGGTGTAGATGATCGCCGCGACATCGTCTTCCCGGACCGGTGCCGGGGTCTGCTGGCTGCGCTGCTGGACAGCGTCCCGCAGGCGCGCGAACTCGCGCCGGCCCTCCTCCAGCAGCCGGGCCAGGCCCTCCCGGCGCGCCTGCGGCGGCAGGACCGAGAAGTCCTCGAGCAGCACCAGCGTCTCCAGTCCCGAGACCTCCGCATCCTCGACTTTGCCGAGGTACTTGTCGCTGACGAACACGGCGCGTGCCCCCGCGTGGCGGAGGATGTGGCGCACCTGATCCGGCTGGAAATCGGGCAGGATGGGCACCGCGATGGCGCCCATGGTGGTGATGGCGAAGTAGGCGATGCCCCAGTTCGGGCAGCTATCGCCGAGGATGGCCACGCGATCGCCGGGGCGCACGCCGCGGTCGCTCAGCACGCCCGAGAGGGTGCGCACTTGCTCGCCAAGCTGAGCGTAGGTGATCGGCACCCCGTCCACCGTGCACAGGGCGGGCCGGGAAGCAAAGGCGGCGACGCTGCGGTCCACGAGGTGCTTCAAGGTGAGGGTTGCGAGAGGGTCCATGTGCTCCTCCTTGGCGTACGACACCCCAGCCAGCGACTGCAGGCCGGCGCTTCGGGCCCCACGGCGGCCTGGCCAGCCTGTCGCGGGATCCATCCGCTGGGCCCCCCAGCGGGTGGGCAAGATCACACCAGCAGCGTTACCGCGTTGGCGCCCAGCGAGGCGGCCACCGGAGTCCTCCGGCTCAGTCGCCCGCTGGGCCGCCCCGCCTGCTGCAGCGGACCCGCCATTCCATGCCCGAGTGGGTCACCTCCAGCGGTACGATGACCGCCCCATGGGCGCCGGCGCGGACCGGCACCGGGTGTCCGTCCGCGGCCGCATCCACGGAGTGCTCCAGACACCCACCGATGACCAACAGGCCGCGTTCTCCCGCCGGACGGTCGATGCGTCCCCAGAGGATGCCCGCCTCGGGTTCCCAGTGCACCTCGCGCAGTTCGGCGCCGCAACTCTGGTGGAAGGTAGTCCCGGCGACCCAAGGGTGCGGGCGCGGCCGCCACAGGCGCACCAGCTTCACGGCACGACCGAAGAACGCCAATTCCAGTCGCTCGGCGCAATGGCCACACAGCAGGTCCTGCATGTCCCCGGGATGAGCGTAGCCGCCCGCGTTGGTGCGGCCCGCGCCCACGGCGCCCAGGTACTGCGCCGACCAGAACTCGAAGGCCTCCGCCGTGCTGCCCGGGGGGTACCCGAGGCGGACCAAGGGGATGGCAAAGCGATTGATCTGCGGCTCGGCGTCGCTGGCGGTGGTGCCGAAGGCGAAGACTCCCACCAAGTCCCACTGATCCCAGCCCGCGTCCACGTGCACGTGCCAGACCGAACCGGGCGGGTGCTGGTGCGCCTGCGCGGCCACCGCATCCTCGCCGTGCCCCGTGGTGGCGTACGCGAAGCCGCCCCCGTCGTCCACGGGCTCGAACAAGTCGACGGGCCGAGCGCTGCGTCCCAATGGCGGCAAGGTGGCCGTCAACACTGCCCACCGATCCTCGGGCAGTGTGGTGAGCGTGTCCGAGATGTCGATCTGGCCTCCGGCCAGAAATGCCTCGGTGGCCCGCAGCCGCGCCTCCTCCAGATCGCCCGGCAGGCCGACGCACAGGCACGACGGCTGGATGATGCCCCAGCGGCCGTTCTTGTACAAGTGGCATGCCATGGCCTGGTGGTTCTCGAGCTGGAAGATCGGCTTGATGAAGCCGGTGTTGCCGGTGTCGTTGCAGGTGTACAGCAGCGGCCAGTGGCCGGTGCCGGGCATCTCCGGCCCGCCGCAGTTCAGCAGCGTCGCGTCAGGAAGCTGTTGGCGGATGATCGCCGCCCCGGCGCGCGCGGCTTCGACGCCACCGCCACCGACCATGCGCGGATCGTGCCGCCGCTTGGCCAGCGCCCCGGTGACACACCCGATGAAGTCCGACTTGAGGTAGCGCACGCCGCGCGCCCGGAGCGAGGCCATGCGTTCGGCCAACAAGGCGCGGGCGCCGGGATGCGTCAGGTCCAGGACATGGACGTCGCCGTGGGGCTCCCAGTACCATTCCGAGTGGCGTGCCGGTCGCCCTGACGCGTCCTGGACCAAGTACTCGGGGTGCTGGGCCACGATGGGATCTCGCGCGGCGATCGAGTAGGGAGCGCTCCATACGCCCAACTCGAAGCCGAGCTCGGCGAGCTGCGCCGCCAGCCAACCGAGCCCGCGGCCAAAACGCTCGTTCTCGTCGACCGTGCTGGGAAGGTTGGCGGACTGCCATCCCAGGTCCACCTCCATGACCGTCAACCCCAGCGGTTTCAGGCGCGCTGCTGCCAGGCGGGCCTCGGCGAGCACCCGCTCCTCGCTGACGCCCAGGCGGTAAGGGTACCAACTGCACCAGGATACCGGCGGGGCGGGGGGAATGCCGGGCGGATGGCGGCGGGCTGCTGCTGCCGCGTACTCCTCGAGCAGCGCCCAGGGCTCCGGGCCCGCCAGCAGCACCAACTCCTCCAGCGCCGCCTCGGTGCCCGGATCCAGCAGCAGCTCGCCGCCATCGAAATCCGCGCTGAAGCTGGCCGCCGCTGGATCGGCGGG
>Ga0067045_1031989_pt1 | contig 11053 bp, 11 predicted proteins | sample TerdegcTABiofilm_FD_59184 | JGI IMG/M metagenome (GOLD analysis project Ga0067045, IMG submission 59184) | Combined Assembly of (Gp0054472, Gp0054536) Wastewater bioreactor microbial communities from Singapore -Terephthalate degrading...
CAGGCGGGATTGGGGCAGCTGTGGCGCGCCGCCTGGCAACCCGGGGGCTTTGCGTCGTGGCGGTTTCGCGCCGCGCAGAACGCTTTTAAGCACTGGTGAGGGAAGCCTATCCAGGCAGGGGCGCTAATTTTCCTTTCCTGTTCTTCCTTCTTTACTCAATCTGAAACGGCGATATTTACCTCGGGCAGCGGAGCAGGCTGGTAAAATTGTACTGTTTCGCGCAGTGGGGTACCCTCGTGAAATTCTGTCTGCAAACAGCCGGTTCGGGCGATTAATTACTTAAGGAGAGAGCGGATGAAATTTTCAGCCTGGTATGGCATCGTCGTCGGGATGTTGATGTTGGGTCAATGGGCTTTTTTTATCACGGCTGGGGCTGTGCCTGAATTGCAGAGCGCGCCCTGGTCAATTGGGTTTCACCTGGCGGCTGAGGCTCTGACTGCCCTGGCTCTTATCCTAAGCGGCATCGCAGTTTTAAAGATGAAGGTGTGGGGAGTGAAGCTCCTGCTGGTTGCGCTTGGCATGGTGCTGTACAGCGAGATTGCCAGTCCGGGCTATTTTGCCCAGTCCGGTCAATGGGCTTTGGTGATCATGTTCGGTGTTTTGTTTGCGGGCGCGCTGGCTGCGATTACGGCGCTGAATGTAAATAGAAGCGCGCCGTAAGAATTGGCAGGGATGGGAAAGGCGAAGACAATATCCATGCTTTTTTGCCTGTTTCTCGTCCCATTTGCTTATTAGCAGGTACTGATGTGGAACGATTTCATACAAACGCCCTTAATCTTAAGGAAATTGCATGTTATCCTCTTTCAAAAACCAGTCATCATGAATGATCAATCACCAACCGGGAAAATTGCTCAAAAAGGGCGGCGAAACCCAGTCTTCCGGTTGCTTGCCCTCTCAAGCGCAGCGAGGACGGGACAGATTCTGTATCAGGCAGTTCTTTTATGCCTTGCCTGGTAACGGAGGAAAACCACACCGCTGCCAAAACGATGTTCCTCCAAGAGCGTTAACTCCACCCGGACGTTTTCAGGGAAGGAAGATTTTCCACCCCCCACGATGACCGGTACAAGGAAGAGATGGTACTCGTCAACCAACCCCGACCGAAAGGCGTGGGCGGCGAGACCAGAGCCTCCGATGAGGATATCCTGTTGGAGAGCGTCTTTCAGTTGCCTGATCGCTTCCGGATCGAAGGTGCGCTCAATACGAGTCTTGCGGGTGGATACGGTTTCTAATGTTTTGGAATACACAATTTTGTCGGCAGCTTGCCAGATCGCTGCGAAATCGCGCAGAAGTGGGGATTTGGCGGCTAAGTTGGGGTCAGTCTCCCAGCCTATCATGATCTCATACATCCGCCTTCCGTAGAGATGAGTGCCAGCTGAGCGTTCGAGGTAGTTGATGAATCCGTGCACTTCCTCGTCCGGCGCTGCCCAGTCAAACTTCCCATCTATATCTTCAATGTAGCCGTCGAGTGATAAGATTGCCGAGTAAGTCAGGCGAGCCATACGAACCTCTTTTCTGAATCCTGGCTGTCATCCAATCGTCTCAGCAAATCACGCCAACAGCGCCAAGGGTGGCTGACAGGGAGCAGGAACGGGCGGATGCGACCAATGCCTGGAAGCAGAAAAACTCGAGACAGTCTGCTGAAGGCAGCCGGCAGACCAGGGAATATTGCTCAAACTGCGCCCACGGCGATTCCCCCTCAGCTCACCGCTTTTCTCACGAGCTCGGCAATCTTTGCTTCTTCGGCGGTGGTCAAGTCCTTCAGCGCGAAGGCGACTGGCCACAGGGCGCCTTCGTCCAGATTCGCCGCATCGTTGAAACCGATGGTTGCATACCTCGTGTTGAACTTATGCGCGCTTTGGAAGAAACAGACCACCTTGCCGTCCCTTGCATAGGCGGGCATCCCATACCAGGTTTTCGGTGAGAGAACTGGCGCGTTGGCCTTGATGATTTCATGGAGCCGCAAAGCCATGCCGCGGTCCGGTTCCGTCATCTCGGCGATCTTTGCCAGTACGGCGCTTTCCCCAAACGCCCTGTCCTTATCCGCGCGCGCGGCTGACTTTAACTCTTGAGAGCGCTCCTTCATTGCGGCTTGCTCTTCCTCTGTAAATCCCACGTCCTTCTTCGGGCTCATGGCAGTCTCCTTATCGTGACCGATTGTCGTTGAAGTAAAGTTTTTACCTACTCAAAATGATGAGTAAGTGCTATATTGTAGAATATCTAATTTTGATAGTCAAGATGTAAAATATCCAAATTGACGCCACCTACTTTGTGGCAGAGCAATGAATCTCCGCTGCCAAACTGCTGTCAGATAATGAGCCGATTAATGATAACAACAATCTCAACCCTGACAAACCAATGCAAAAGAAAAGCAAAAAGCAAAAACGTTATTCCGGTCCGTTTGACTTGTTGAAGCAAAAGTGGACGCTTAAACCGGAATAGAAGAAAACGGTTTTGCGTATAGTTATCACACTGCCTAAAGTTTCATCCTGTCCAATGTTCGAGCTTCTGTCTGAGCCTCAGGTAAACTCCTTTGACAACCTCTGCGACCTGTGATAATATCTTGCTAACAATTCAATAGCCCCTAATGGCGCTTCTATCCAGAGAGGTGGAGGGACCGGCCCTGTGAAACCTCGGCAACCCGAGCGCAAGCTCGAAGGTGCCAACTCCGTCAGATCGGATATATCTGGAAGATAGGAGGGCATGCGTTTTTCTGCCCCCTTACGATCAACCGGAAGGGGACTTTTTATCCTAAGGAGTAGTCAGTCACTATGACCACAACTTTTATGAAGTCCGCAAAGTACCTCTTTACCTCTGAGTCGGTTACAGAGGGACATCCTGACAAGATGTGCGATCAGGTCTCGGATGCAGTCCTGGATGCCTGCCTTGCAGATGATCCTCGCTCGCGCGTAGCCTGCGAGACGGCTACCAAAACCGGCTTCATCATCGTGATGGGCGAAATTACCACCCGAGCCAACCTGGATTTTGACCAGTTGGTGCGAGGTGTGGTGAACGATATCGGCTATGACAGTAGCAGCAAAGGCTTTGACGGCACCACCTGCGGCGTGCAGGTCGCGATTGCGAAGCAATCTGGCGATATTGCCATGGGCGTTGATAAGGCGCTCGAGGCGAAATCAGGGGAAATGAGCGAAGCCGAGATCGAGGCGCTAGGCGCTGGAGACCAGGGCATGATGTTCGGTTACGCCTGCAACGAGACGCCCACCCTGATGCCCATGCCGATCTACCTGGCGCATAAACTCGCCCGCCGTTTGACCGAAACCCGTAAGAGCGGCGCGTTGCCCTGGCTGCGGCCAGACGGTAAAAGCCAGGTGACGATTGAGTACAGTTACGGGAAACCAAAGCGCGTGGATACCGTTCTGATCAGCACCCAGCATGCCCCTGAAGTCACCCACAATGAAATACGCGAAGGCCTGTTGGAACATGTGATCATGCCGACGCTGCCCGAAGAAATGGTGGATAAGGATATGAAGGTCTTTGTGAACCCCACCGGGCGTTTTGTCATCGGCGGGCCGATGGGTGATTCTGGGTTGACGGGTCGCAAGATCATCGTGGATACCTACGGCGGGATGGGGCGGCACGGCGGTGGGTGTTTTAGCGGTAAGGACCCCACGAAAGTTGACCGCTCGGCGGCTTATGCTGCCCGCTGGGTGGCGAAAAATGTGGTAGCCGCCGGGCTGGCGGAACGCTGCGAGATCCAGGTGGCTTACGCGATTGGCGTTGCCCATCCTCTCAGCATCAATGTTGAGACATTTGGCACAGGCGTCATCGCAGATGAAAAGATTGCTGAATTAGTCCTGGAGAATTTTGATCTGCGCCCTGGAGCGATCATTCGCGATCTTGATCTACGCAGACCTATCTACCGCAAAATTGCCGCTTACGGTCATTTTGGGCGCGACGATCTTGACCTGACCTGGGAACGAACCAACCGGGCAGCCGACCTGCGGGCAGCCGCTGGTCTATAATTTACACAGCCGCTCCGGCTCAACCGAAAGCGACGAGACGCCTCCAAGGCAGGGCGTTGCTATGGGTCTATCATAAAAGGGATGCAGCCGACAGGGCTGTGTTCCTTTTATTTTTATATCGCTTCCTTGTGAGGGCTCCTTTTTATTCGCCCTGAGATGGATTTTGGGGAGGCCTTAAAATCCATTGCCGGATTTGCTTGACGAAAATGGGTATTTCGATGAAAATAATTGTATAATCATTTCTTGAGTATTTAATGATGGAGCAAACTTACCGATATACCTGATTTTACACATGCAGCGCCAGTTGGCGCTGTAACACCGACCGGCTTCAACAGGCAGGGTGTGTTCTGACGTTCCTGTAATTGCAACGCCTGCGACCTCCTTCGATAATCGCCGCCTGTTGAAAGCGCGGCGGTTTTGTTTGTATATTGCGGGAAACAGGCAGTATTCCCGTTCAAACTAAAATAAGGAGGTCAGATAGAATGGATCGAGATACAGTTGTTCTTTTTACCCGCAATGGATTGGGGGATGCTCCGGCGGAACTTCAGCAAGTTTTGGCGACGAAATTTTTAACCCTGACGCTCGAATCCGGCGAGTTGCCTGGCAAGATATTGTTCTACACCGAGGGCGTCAAACTGGTTTGTGAAGGCTCGGCCGTGATCCCTCAACTGAAAGAGATGGAGAAGCGTGGGGTGGAACTGGTCATCTGCCAGACCTGCCTGAACTTCTTCAATCTGGCAGAAGCGGTGCGCGTCGGCGTTGTCGGGGGGATGGGAGATATTCTCACGACGCTGCAAAAAGCAGGTAGAGTCCTTAGCGTCTGATCTTATTGGGTGTGCGATGAGGTGATAACTGGAGGGATTGTATTTCACCCGCCCGTTGGATGCTGAGACTGGATACGATGAACTGGTGATCTCGGAGCGGTGAGGCTGCCAGTTAGAGGGGGAATTCGTTCTTCCGCCCGCCGCGTTTTTTCCACCATTGCAGCTTAGGCGGCGGCAGGCGCGGGGCGGCGGTTTCTTCGGCAAAGGGCTCCTGGTCCAGCAGCCGGGCATACAGGTAGCGCAGGATCACCCGCAGCGAGGCAATCGAGGGGGCGGCCAGGACGACCCCCAGCACACCAGCGATGGCGGCGCCGGCCACGATTCCTAGGATGACTACCATCGGGGGAAGCTGGACGCTACGTCCGATGATGCGCGGGATCAAGTAATTCAGGTCAAACTGCGTAAAAACGATGTGAATCCCCACCACAATTAGAAAAAAGACCCAATTGGGAAGGGGAAGGTGGGTAGATCCTATGAACAGAGCCAATAGAGAAGCGGTGACCAACCAGACTCCGTGACCGACGCTGGGGAAGAATTCCATCATTCCAGCCAGAAGTCCCATCAATAAGGCGAAAGGCAGGCCAATGATCAGCCCCTCGGCGGTGATGATTAAGGTCACGATAAAGGCGAGCAGCAATTGCCCGCGGAAGAAGGCGCTCCAGATCGTATTCAGATCCTCTACCAGACGGTTGAAGTCGCCCCGGTAGGCTGGCGGAACCAGGCTTTCAAACCAGGCCATAATCTTACTCGAATCTTTGATCAGGTAAATGGAGATGATGACGATAAAGACGACCCAAACGATCGATTCGAGCAGGCTGGCGACCACATCCAGCGTCGTGCCGAAGACCGGCTGCAGCAAGCCCTCCAGTTGGTTGACGATTTGGCCGAGCAAAGTTGGCCCATCTATCACCACTCCGGCGATGGTGATTTTGTCGCTGAAGAGATTGCGCGCCTGTTCCAGCCAATAGATGATATTCAAGTTGAACCCGCCAACCTGCCGGATCAACAGCGGGATGACGATTACCAGCATCCCTGCAATGAGCAGCAGCATTAACAGGTAAGTCAGCAGAATCCCCAGGCCGCGCGGCAGCTTCAGTTTCTTTTGAAAGAAACTGGAAATTGGCGAGAGCACGTAAGCCAGGATGATAGCGATGATCAACGGGGGCAGCGCGACGCTGAAGCGGAAAAACAGGAAACCAAACAAAGCGAGAATCGCCAGGACAACGATGATTTTAGTGGGGGTTGACCATGCGGGGCGGAGATTATTGTCCATACCTGGAATTTTAACCTAACATAGATTATTCTGTATTATTTTATCTGGGTTGTGTTACAGTTTGAGGCATATAGCCTCCGGCGCGAGGGCGGTTAAAGTCCCCGAATTCATCCGCGCTGCCAGAGGCAGCCCCCTTACCCTGGGGCTCTCCAAGATTTTAAAAACTATTGCCTTTCTGTAATTTTATGATCATCTTATTGCCCTTACTCAAAACAATTATCCTGCTCATAATTTCTTGCCTTAGATGTTCGGGGAGATGCTGCGACTGCCAATCGTATTCATTCGCAACTTGAACCTCAGCGTTTGTGGGGTTTTTCGCCGCAATTGCCTTAAGAGCGTAATAAGCGCTTCCGGCAGCATGTTGAGGAACATGTGCAGTTGCCACCGCATGGCCAGCGGCGCGTGCAGCAAAGCAAGCCGCCTCATTTTCTTTAGCATCGCGAGCGGCAGCATGAGCCGCAAGCGCAACCTCCCGTATATCTTTCATCCTGAAGATGCCTGTTTGAACCCACCTTCGGCATGCCTCAATCGCTTTCCGGGGGCGATCATCTTCCTGGTATGCTTCTTCGAATAGGGGGAGCGCCCGTTCAGCACATTCGGCTGCCCAGGTCGCCATTAATCTCTGATCTTCTCTGCTATATTTTTTATAGCTAAATTTTGCCATTGTCTTTACTGCCGCTCTATTCTATCCGTCCTGTATTGAGCCGCCGAACGGCGAGCGTTGACGGCAATTGAGTGGTGGTAGAACTTTGGAAGTAGGGTTTTGCCTGGGTGTAGAAAACCCTGGTTACTTGAAGGGCGTGTCGAACGCGAAGCGCTCCATCGAATGTGGCGAGAATGGAGTACACATTGTGTTGGTTGTATTCTGCTTTAATCTCCATAGCTTCTCGAAAAAAGACTCATTACTTTTCTGAACCATTTTAATGGCTCATCTCTACTTGGGTGAAGCCTTAATACTGAATACTTTACTAAAGAATCGCGAAATTTATCCATGCCCGCGTTGTATTTATGATGTGGGTGAATATCTATTTCGATTGCAAAATCCAAATCCCAATCTTTATATGTAGCAGCATGCTCTCGAGAGAAAAAAATGCCAAAATCATGATGTGGTTTTTTCTCAAAGCCCACTTGTGGAACAAATGCCATCGCCGATGGGGCAATACCGCCGCCCCAATAAGCGAATGGATCTAAAAAAGCCATCCCATCATACATTTTTCCTCTGTACTCGATTTCTGTCTTATGCAACTCAATGCCATCTAATTTCCGCTACTAATTCGGGAGACAGGCTATAATCATTTTGGTGAGTCATGGGGTTCTCCTTATTTGGTTTGGTCACCTATTTAGGATACTTCTGGCTCACCATTTTTGTTAAGGTTCAGAATTTTACAGAAAGAATGTTACACCTACGGCCCCCAGGGCGATTGCATAAAGACCAATTTTAGATTAAAAGTGGGGCATAACTATAATATAATTTGCCATCAATTTTCACCGAAAGCGGGACACACTGATCAAAACCCCCTATCTTTCGATGGCCTAATCCCACAAAATCGCGATGATGCGATTGCCCTAACCGGCCCCCAGGACCTCAGAAGAGGCTATAATTTGCTGGGAGAATATTGGAGATGCCCTACGAAAATTTTAAACCGGTTGTCGAAGTTACTCGTGGAAAGACCGTCGAGTCGGTGCATTTTGGCGCGGTCGCGGTAGTTGAGGCGACGGGGCGGTTGTTGGCGGGTTGCGGCGATCCGCACAGCGTTGCCTTTCTGCGTTCCAGTTCCAAGCCGTTTCAGGCGCTGCCGCTGATCGAGAGGGGGGGTGTGGAACATTTTGGCTTGGACGAGCGAGAAATTGCCATCCAATGCGCATCCCATTCCGGCACGGATGAGCATTACCAGGTCGTCAGCGCTTTCCAACAAAAGATCGGGATCCGTGAAGACGACCTGAAATGTGGTGTGCACCCCCCGCTGCACGAACCTACCTGGCATCAAATGATCCGGCGGGGTGAAGCGCCGACGCCCAATCGCCATAATTGTTCTGGAAAGCATACCGGCATGATCGCGCAGGCAAAGATGCGTGCGCTGGATTATGAAAACTACCTGGATAATGACCATCCGGTTCAGCGGACGATCTTGCAAGTCTTTGCGGAGATGTGCGACATGGAGGAGGCGGATGTCATCCTCGGTGTGGATGGTTGCTCTGCGCCTGTTTTTGCGACGCCGTTGTTCAACGCCGCGCTGGGTTATGCCCGCCTGAGCGATCCTCGCAGTTTAGGAGAGGCGAGGGCGGCTGCCTGCCGGACGATTACCGGCGCGATGATGGCGCACCCGGAGATGGTGGCCGGGCCAGGCCGTTTTGACACCGCCATGATGCAGGCGGCTCAGGGAAAAATCTTTTGCAAGGTGGGCGCTGAGGGGTATGAGGGCATCGGCGTGCTGCCGGGCGTCCTGGAAAAAGACAGTCCGGGCATCGGGATTGCGATTAAGATCGCCGATGGCGACCTGGCGGGCAGGGCTGTTCCGCTGGTTGCCCTCGAGGTCCTGCGGCAGCTTGGCGCGCTGGAAGACAGCCAGATCGAAGCGTTGCAGCGTTTTTACATCCGCCCGGTGTTAAACTGGCGGAAGCTGGAGATTGGTGAAATCCGACCTATCCTTAAACTGGTGCATTACGGGTAAACGGCGATGAAGGAAGATACCAATCAATTGCCCAAGACCCCCGAAGCGCAGTTGCAGCGCGCCGCGGAGGTTCACCGGCGACTGCTGGCGTTTTACGGCCGGCCGGAGTGGCGCTACCCGCTGCAAGCCCTGGATGAGCTGGTTTCGACCATCCTTTCGCAAAACACCAATGACCGCAATCGCGACGCTGCCTTCCAATCGCTGCGTGCCCACTTTTCCACCTGGGAGGCTGTCCGCGATGCCAGGCCAGAGGAGGTCATCACTGCAATTCGCACCGCAGGTCTCGCCAATCAAAAAGGGCCGCGCATCCAGGCGGTCCTGCGGGAGATCACAGCCGAACGCGGCTCGCTGGATTTAAATTTCCTGGCGGAGATGGAAGCGTCTGAAGCTCGCGCCTGGCTGATGCGTTTCAACGGCGTTGGACCAAAGACCGCTGCGATCGTCCTACTTTTTTCGTTAGGCAAGGCTGCCTTTCCGGTAGATACGCATATTTACCGTGTGACCGGGCGGATCGGGCTGCGGCCCTTGACCATGACAGTCGAGCAGGCTCACGATCACCTGGCTGCCTTGTTTCCTGCCGAAGATTACGGTCCTGCTCACCTCAATATCATCCGGCTTGGGCGCGAGATTTGCCAGGCGCGCAAACCCAACTGCGCGGGTTGCCCGCTGAACGATTTGTGCGATTACGCTCGCAGCCGTCCCGAGGCGCGTTGACCCTGCGGCAGGAGGTGAAGATGAGAGAAGCGGTCATCGTTTCGGCATTGCGGTCGCCAATTGGCAACCTGGGCGGCGCTCTGGCGCACATCCGCCCCGATGACCTGGCGGCTGCCGTTCTCAAAGCGCTGGTGCAGCGAAGCGGGATTGATCCTGCCATGGTTGATGAGGTTTACCTGGGGTGCGCCAACCAGGCTGGCGAAGACAACCGGAATATCGCCCGCATGGCAGCACTCCTGGCTGGTTTTCCGGTGGAGGTGCCAGCTCTCACAGTCAACCGGTTGTGCGCTTCGGGGCTGGCCGCGATCAACCTGGCAGCGCGCGCAATCCGGGCCGGCGATGGCGAAGTGTACATTGCCGGGGGGGTAGAGAGCATGTCGCGCGCTCCTTACTCCCTCCCGAAAGCCGAAAAAGGGTTTCAGACCGGTAACCTGACCGCCTGGGATACCAGCTTGGGTTGGCGGTACCCCAATCCCCGCCTGGCCGAGATGTACGGGGTCGAACCGATGGGAGAAACTGCCGAAAACATCGCCGAAATGACCGGCATCACGCGGCAAGAGCAGGATGCCTTCGCCCTTGCCAGCCACCAGCGGGCTGTGGCGGCCACGGATAGCGGCCGGTTTGCGGAAGAAATTATCCCGCTTCCGGCGCAAGCCGGGTGGGGAGAAACGCTTGTTACCGCCGATGAGCGCCCGCGCCGTGATACCTCGCTAGAAGCGCTGGCGAAGTTACGCCCTGTTTTCCGCAAGGATGGGACGGTCACAGCGGGGAATTCCTCCGGCCTGAGCGATGGCGCGGCTGCCCTCCTGCTGATGAGCGAACAGCGCGCCCGGGCGCTGGGATTGCGCCCGCTGGCGCGGCTGGTGGGATCGGCGGCGGCAGGCGTACCACCGCGCATTATGGGGATTGGACCGGTTCCGGCCACCCGCAAAGTATTGGAAAAATGCGGCCTCCAGACCGATCGCCTGGGGCTGGTCGAGATCAACGAGGCTTTTGCAGTCCAAACGCTGGCGGTCATGCGCGAACTGCGCCTGCCGCACGAAATCGTCAATGTGAATGGCGGGGCGATTGCGCTGGGACACCCCCTGGGCTGTTCTGGGGCGCGCATCGTGACCACGCTGGTGCACGAGATGCGCCGCCGGGCGCCCTACCAGGGACGGCCCTTTTACGGACTGGCGACCCTGTGCGTGGGGGTTGGGCAGGGCGAATCAACGCTGTTGGAAGCGCTGGATTGACCGAGCTGCTATGAATATTTTGGTGACGGGTTCTACGGGATTTATCGGCGCGGCCCTGGTCCGCAGATTGGCGCAAGAGGGCCATGCGGTGCGGGCCTTTCACCGTCCCACCAGCAGCCAGCGCTTGCTGGAAGGGTTGGAAGTGGAACATGTCCTTGGCGATCTCACCCAGCCGGAAACACTGGAAAAGGCAATGGAAGGGATCGAGGTGGTCTTTCACGCGGCAGCCGCCTTGAGCGGTCGAGACGATCCAGGCCGCCTGTACGCCGTGACGGTTGAGGGGACGCGCGCCCTCTTGCGGGCGGCGCGGGCAGCCGGAGTGCGGCGGGTGGTGCATACCAGCTCGGTGGCTGCC
>Ga0067045_1031997_pt1 | contig 11053 bp, 7 predicted proteins | sample TerdegcTABiofilm_FD_59184 | JGI IMG/M metagenome (GOLD analysis project Ga0067045, IMG submission 59184) | Combined Assembly of (Gp0054472, Gp0054536) Wastewater bioreactor microbial communities from Singapore -Terephthalate degrading...
TGCCGAATTCTAAAAGAACTGTACTTCTGCTTGATTTAATTTCATTGGTCATGGCTAGTTCTTTTAGTAATTTACAGTCCACAGATACCTCACCAAGTTTAACATCATCTAATTCCCAGTTTACACTGATAAAAGAAGGTTTCTTATAAACTGATGCACTATTAAAATGATCCGGACTGAACAGGATGATAGTCTCAGGATGTGGTTTCAGTTCAGCAAGAAAAGCAAAAAAATCTTCTATTATTTCTTGAGCCAGCAGATGATGAGGAACTACCCCTCCGACTATAGAAAGTTTTGCACTACCTTCACCACCAAAAGGCAGGATACTACTGATTAGACTGATGATAAATATTATAACTAGTAATTTACTTAATTTTCTCATCGCTGTTATTTTTTACCCTCTATATCCTATGTAATATTTTCTTAATGTTATACCTATATTTATTAATAGAATGACATTTTCTATCTTTACAAGCAGGTATTAGCATATATAACAATCAACAATTTCCTTTTCACTTATGCCCTTATCATTACCATTTCCATTTAATAAAAGTAAAAACCGAAAAATCCAAAATAAAAATGGTTAACTATTTAAATTTCTTACTTTCATAATAGCAAACAATCCTCCCAGATATATCCCGGCGGCCAGATACCCCACTACCTGAAAACCAAATGATAGGGCAATAACTAATGCCGAAACCGAAGCCAAAATAGAACAGAAATTATTAGTAGCCCAGACCCAGGGAATCATTCTATCCTTTCTTTCTGCCAGTAGGCTTATACCCAGAGGGAAGGGCATACCCATAAGAAAAGCCAGGGGAGCTATCAGAGAGCAGGTCAGTAAAAACCTAACTGTTAAGGGAAGATGAAGGGTATTTTGAAAAATAGCTGGTATTAGTCTCTGATACAGTACCAAGAAAAGACAGATAGATAGAATAATCCATTTTAGAGAGTATGAAGTATTAGTCTGACAGCGCTGAGAAAAACGGCTACCCCAGCCGGAAAAGAACAAAAAGGAGAAGATAATAGCTGAGGTGGCATAAGTAGGATGAGTGAGATAAAGGATAAACTTCTGAATGAAGGAAATCTCAATCAGCATGTAGCCCAATCCCAGGGCTGCAAAGTAAAGAAGGGTTAAATGCCAGCCCTTACCGGGAGAGATTCTTTTGATAAAAAGGGGGAGAAATATAAAAAAGAAACTGAATATGATTCCTTGCAATAAAGTGGCAAAAACCATAAGATTACCCCATTCCACAATAGGTTGCCAGTAGCTGGTATCCCTGATAATAGTGGGTATATTTTTCCACTTCAGGAAATAGAAGAAGAAAGGGCTATTATCGGTAGCTGGGGTAATGTTATAAAAATAATCCCGGTAGAATGATTCAATTCGATCCTTTTTATAATGTTCCATTAAATCTGAAATTACCAGATAAAAATAAGGTTTTTTCAGACGGTGATTTTGATTAACCTGCTGGGGCTGAATGCCAGGGAAGTAGATAGGATCAAAACTTCTTTCCTGGCAGAATGCTATAATAATGTTTATCATTTCTTCAGTGATTGGTTTTTTACTACAGATAAAGGTAATAGTGCCCCAGCTACGTATCAGGGCAATATGATCTTCTGGATTCTCTATTCCTATCTTTTCCAGTGCCGATAAGGCTATAGCAGTAAGCTTAACCGATTCCCGGGGAGGGAAAAGAAGCCAGCGAGTAATAGAGATGATCCCTTCTGGGGAGAGATGATCTAAAAAGTCAACCATACCTTCTACCGTATAAAGATAGTTTTCTGAGATACTGTGAAACCCACCAGTAGAGGCAGTGGCAGAACCGACCAGTGATATTTGAATCAAATCAAAATTATGATCTATACTCTTTAGAACACTACGGGCTTCTCCAGGCAATACCGTAATCTCTGGATGGTTATACAGCTGACCGGAATAATGAGCAAATTCCTTCTTCATCAGGTCAATTACCAGTGGATTCAGTTCAATAGCTTCTATTTTATTACTTTTCTGATAGAGGGCACTTAGGATATCCAATCCTCCACCAGCACCGATAACCAATACTCTCTTTCGATTTTCGGTAAGGTGAAAGCCCAGAGCATTAGAGAGAAAATCAGTGAAACGAACGGAATCCCAATTGCCATCAAACCTGGTAATAGCACTTAATCCGGAGTCATCAGTTAAAATGCCTAGCTGTTCGGGTATTCTCTCCTCGAAATTAAGGCTTAATCCCGGAGCATGTTTTACTGCTGGACTTGCTACTACCTTAATCTGAGAAAAACTATTCTCCTTCTGGTATAGTATTTCTGTTTCAGGATAACGGAAAAAGGTAAATAACTCTTTATAGGGATTTGTGGGTAGAGATAGTGACCAATAAGAGGAAAAATTAATCAGGGAAAGTATTATAATTAAGAAAAGAGGTAATACAGAAAAGAGCCTCTTCCCCTGGGCTAAAGAAAAGAGAAAAGCAGCAGCTAAACCAACTATAGCTAGCAGGATAATTAGATGAACAATATTCATATGAGTGGTAAAAAAGAGAAAGGAAAGACATCCCAGGGAAGCTCCCGTTAGATCGTAAAAATAGAGTCTGCTTACCTTCTGAGGCAGGTGAGTGATAGCCAGAGAAATGCAGTTACCGGCAAAGAAAAAAGGCAAGGCTACTGCCATATAATAGGCGATTAAATAGAACCATTGATAAGGATCAACATTCAAACGGTAAAGATCAAAGGGTATCCACTTTATTAGAAAGAGTGAAAATAAAATACTCAGCCCATAAATAAGGGCAAAACGGGATAACAAATCAAAAAGTCGTTCACTCTTTCTTTTTTCTGTTAGTGAAGTAGTAACCGTGAGAAAGGTACCACTGGCACCATAACCTAAAAAGGCAATACTGATAATCATAAAAGCTAGATAATTCCACTGTATAATAGAAAAAATTCTGGTTAGTGCCAGCTCAAACATCAATACTGATAGAGAGATGAGAAATATTCCGGGATAAAGAAAGTATTCCCTTGAAATACTGAATATGTTCATACTTTTAATCCGTTAACCTTGGCAAAAATTTTCTTTGTAAGACCTATTAACCTATAAAAATAATCTTAAGTACTAGCTAATATCCTACCAAGTTTATGTTAATATAATATCATAGAATCAAGTAGAATACATGAGCAGATTACCGCTAGTGGTAAGGACTTATTTCAATTACCAGTCATCAGAGCGATGCTGCCCTTGTGCTATCAGGTAGGATTTGTTAATTACTTAAAATTGAAGTAAGTTATTTAGATTTTTTGCTAACTTCCTCTGAGTATCTATATTTTCATATTATATTATTTTCAATAATGCTATAATAAATAAGAATTATTATATAATATGGCTCAATAAAATTAAGATTATTAGCTTTTTCTGAGTATTTTTCACTCACATACTCATAATTAATAAATAATATACTTATTTATTGGGAGGAGTAGAAATGAAGATAAAGGATGAGTTATTTGGAATAACAGCACAAGGAGAAGAGATAAAACAGTTTACCATAGAAAATTCTCAAGGGATTGCCTTAAAGGTAATAACTATGGGAGGGACCTTAGTCTCAATTCAAATGCCTGACCGTCAGGGCCATATTCAGGAAATTACTCTTGGTTTTGATAATCTTCAGCAATATTTAGAACATCGCTATTATTTTGGTGCTACCATTGGACGATTTGCCAATCGAATTGCTGGTGGAGTTTTTCAATTGGAGGGAGTAAGGTATCATCTTGCCTGCAATGAGAAGGGCATAAATCATCTTCATGGGGGTAATAAAGGATTTGCTAAAAGAATCTGGCAGGGCGATGGTTTTGATGAAGTTAATTTAGCAGGAGTGCGATTATCTTATTTTAGTCCAGATGGAGAAGAAGGGTACCCTGGAAATCTACAAGTAGAAGTTAACTATAGCTTAAATGAAGATAATGAGTTAAAGATGGAATATTTTGCTCGAACTGATAAGCCCACTATTCTCAATTTAACCAATCATGCTTATTGGAATTTAGCTGGTGCTGGTTCTGGCACAATTATGAACCATCAGTTAACTATAAAGTCTGATAAGTATTTACCGGTTAATAATAATTTAATTCCTACTGGAGAAATTAAGAGTGTGTATGGTACACCAATGGATTTTACCAGACCAAAGTTGATTGGAAGAGATTTTCCTCAGCTGGAGAATGGTTATGACCATTGTTTTGTATTAGAACCTTTTGACCACGATTTAAAGCTGGTAGCCATAGTTCATGAACCAGATAGCGGACGAACTATGGAAATATTCACTACCAAACCAGGGATTCAGTTTTATTCCGGCAATATGCTCGAAGATATTACAGGTGCCCAGGGAAGGTTATTCCAAAGATATGGCGGTTTATGTCTGGAAACAGAATATTTTCCCAATGCCATAAATGAACCTACCTTTGTCTCCCCAGTATTATTACCTGGAGAAGTTTACCATCATATAACTATACACCGATTTTCTATCCGATAATAATATACCACAACAAACCTAAAAAATGTTTTTATTATAATCTACAAAATTGTGACATTTTTATAGAGACATTTTAGAAACAACTATTGACAAAAATTGAGGAAAAAATTATAATAGTTGTACGGATGAGCGTATATGTTTATGTATATAAGATTAGCTAACCTACAAAATTATGTACCTTAGCAATTATTTATTTTAATTTCTATAAATAATATATTTTTTTAACCTTCTTATTAAGAAAAGCAATCAGATAATTATCACAATCCCATTTCTATTTAGATTTATTTAGAAAATATTAGCACAAAGGCAATCACACCAAAAAAATATTAATGATGATTTATTAAAATTACCAGTGGCTTAAGGTGAAATGGAATTTATCTATAAAAAATTAAGAGGATTATAGGAGGTGATAAAGAGCATCTGTTGCCTTTCTATAGCCAGTAAAAGAAACAGGAAAAGGAGGTAAAAATATAGAGAGGAGTAATATTTAGTTAAAGTTGATATTAATTAATTGATTTTTTATAATATTTTTAGGAGGTTTCTAATAAAAAATGATTAATAAATATAGATTAATAATTACTTTATTGATTATTATTCTTCTAGCAGGTTCAGGATTTTCTTTTGCTGCAGAGAAAATCAAACTTTCTTTCTGGAATATGCCCTTTGTTACACAGGAAGTATCTCCAAAATATGTCAATTTATGGGAACAGGATGCCAAAACCCAATTACCGAATTATGAAATTGATACCTTCTATGGTCCCGGAAAATACAAAGATCAGAGAGATAGATTTTTACTTCAGTCCCGAACAGGGATTCCCGATGTAATCGAAGGATTGCTAGAAGATACAGCGGTATATGTGAATAATGATATTATCGAACCACTTGATTCTTATTTTTCTGCCTGGGAAGACAACGTTCAGTTTGTAGAAAGCACTTTAGAACCACTTAGAATCGATGACAAGCTTTATGGAATTCCATATAATACCAATGCTCGGGCTTTGATCTACCGAAAAGATATACTTGAAAAATACGGTCTTGCTATTCCAGAAACCTGGGATGATTTAATTACCACTGCCAGAACAATTACTGAAAAATCTAATAAGGAAATATTTGGTTTCTTTACCTGCACTGAAATTGGAGATCCCCGAGCAGCTCAGGAGTTTATTACCTGGTATTTCCAGGTAAGTAAGAAACAGAATCCTTTTGAAGTTGCTACAGTAGATGGTGCAAGAACTGTTAAATTATTAGCTACTTTAGATCAATTAGAGCAAGTCCTCGATCTGTATGGAAAACTCTTTGAAGGCCCATTCCCTGCTTGTGATCCTAACCAGAGAGGTACTGGTTGGCCTGTTGAAGATCCTGGTTATGTGGCAGGTAAATGGGCTATGGCTCCTATGGGTCCCTGGCTGTGGGGGAGAAGAGAAGAAGGTGCAACTCAAAAAGATATTCTGGAAAACAGATCTGGTTTGACCAGAATTCCTTATCCTAAAGATGGGGTTCCTGCTACTTATTTAGAAGTAAAACCAATAATGTTGAATAAATATTCTAAGAATAAAGAAGCTGCCTGGGATCTTATAAAGTATATTACTTCTAAAGAAAAGATGGCTCAGTGGCTGGTTGAATCAGGTGGAATACCAGCAAGAAGAGATTCGCTGGAGATGGATATCTTTGAAAAAGCTGGTATTCAATGGTGGATTCAAGGATTTGCTAATGAATTACCGATATCGGTTGCTATGATACCCATCAACTGGGGGCCAGTAAGTGAAGCAAACTTAAGAGCTGTAAATTATGTAATTTATGGAGAAAAATCTGCCCAAGAAGCTGCACAATGGTTATTAGATACATATAAAGATCTTATTGCTAAAAATGTGCTGTAAGGATAATTTATTGAAAAGGAGTGGGGTCTCCCACTCCTTTTCAATAAAATAAACCAAAAAAATCTATAAGCTTAGTAAATAATAATATAATACTTAGTAGATAATAATAGATAATTCTGTTTTACCACTTTACCACTGATATTTAACTTTAATTTAAGGAAAGAAAAAGAGTAAATGGACAAAAGGAAAGGTTATTATTTAATTATCCCGGCTATTATCATAATGGGTATTTTTACTTTATATCCCTTAGTAGATGGCATTAGAGTATCCTTTACTGATAAGAGTATGCTCAGGACGGTCTATAATTATGTTGGCCTGGATAATTACCGTCAGATGGCAAGGGATCCCATTTTCTGGCTGTCACTACGTAATTCAATAAAATTAACTACCATTGTAGTAGTTTTACAATTATTATTAGGGCTTGTTCTGGCTTGGACTTTAAAACAAGAAATACCGGGAATGCCTTTTTTTAAAAGCATAATTATGGCTAGCTGGGTAATCCCTGTTGCTGCAACGGTAACTATATTTAAATTTATGGCTCAACCCGATGTTGGTTTTATTAATGTTATTTTAAGAAATATAGGATTAGGAAATATAGTAAAATACTGGTTTGGGGATCCCAAAACAGCTTTTTCTTTTATTGTTTTGTTACACTTATGGAGAAATGTACCCTTTTATGGCATCGCTTTTTTTGCAGCAATGCAGACCATTCCCGACAGTTTATATGAAGCCGCAGAAATTGATGGAGCAAATCCCTGGCAAAATTTTTGGTATATCACATTACCGGGAATTAAAAACATGATAATTGTAATGGTTACTATACATGTTTTATGGACCTTTAATAATTTTGACTTTATTTATCTGGCAACTGGAGGAGGACCTATTAACAGGACTGATGTCCTTCCTGTTTATGTTTACCGACAAAGCTGGGTTAATTATGCTGCGGGTTATGCTGCAAGTATAGGAACTATTATGCTTATTATTTTAAGCATTTATTTGATAATTTATTTGATTATTCAGGAAAAGGGAGAGTATATACGATAATGAATTTGAAATTGAACAAAAAACAGATTAAAACACGTAACACAATTATTGCCTATCTCGTTATTCTTCTTTCCCTTTGTTTTTTTATCCTACCAATGGTCTGGATCTGTTATTGTTCTTTTAGAACACAAGAATCAATTTTTACCGGAAAAATTTTAGCACCATTGGCAGGGTTTACCTTGAACAATTATTATAGAATATTTAGTGTTACTGATTTTCCAAGATATTTTCTAAATTCAATAAAAATTTCCAGTCTAGTCACTATTATTTCTTTAGCTGTCTCTATATTCGGGGCTTATGGGTTAAGTCGTTATACTATTAAGGGGAAAAAACCTATTATTATTGGAATTTTTTCAGCTCAAATGTTTCCCCAGGTTCTCCTTTTAATACCTCTTTTTTTGGTTATTTTTTCTTTAAACTTAATGGATAAAACTATTGGTATCGTTCTTACTCAATTAATTCTTGTTCTACCATTTTCTATGTGGATGTTAAAGGGTTATTTTGATACCATACCAATTGATTTAGATAATGCTGCCGAAATTGATGGGGGTAATCTTTTGCAGAGACTAATATATGTTATTTTGCCTATTGCTGAACCAGGTGTGATGGTAGTAGCTTTTTATTCTTTTGTAGTTTCCTGGGGTGATTATCTCATTGTCTCTGTGATCAGTCAGAGTCAGAATACAGCTACCTTGACTCTTATTATCAGCCGTCTTTCTGCTTCTTTATTGATTCGCTGGGGACAGGTTTGTGCTGTTGCTACACTTACTATTATTCCAACTTTGATTCTCTTTGCTCTGGTTCAAAAAAGGTTGATTAAAGGTTTAACTGCAGGGGCATTGAAAGAATAATTGGCAGATTAACAGGAAAATTGGGAAAGAGCCTGATAGTAAAGGAGGTGAAAAAGAAAAAAATTATTTCAAATACTCTTTACTAAAATTGTTAGAAAAAACTATTCAAAAAATTTAATAGGAGGTTAAATAATAAATTATGTTAAGAAAAATTACTTTGCTATTTTTACTGATTTTTAGTTGTGTTACACTATTGGCATTACCCACTACTGCTCAGACCAGTGAAAAACCGATAGTAATTTATTTTTTCCCGGGTGGTTCACCAGGCTGTACCTTTGCAAGTGTTGTTTATAATGGTGCTCAAGCTGCAGCAGAAATATTAGGAAACAGGGTGGAAATCAGATATCTATGGTCTGACTGGAGTCCAGAAAAGATGGTGGATCAATTCCAACAAGCTGTAGCTGCTCGACCTGATGGAATAGCCATTATGGGTCATCCAGGGAGCGAGGCATATAGGCCTTTTGTGGAAGAAGCTGTGAAACTGGGAATCATTGTTACCAGCCAGAACACCACCTTGCCCGAACTGGAAAAAGCCTATGCTGCTCAAGGGTTTGGATATGTCGGTCAAGAATTATATGAATCAGGTTATACCCTTGGTACTGGGACTATCACAAGAGCAGGCTTAAAGGCTGGGGATAAGGCCATGGTCTGGGGTTTATTGTCCCAACCCACCAGAGGATTGAGAACTAAAGGAGTCATAGATGCTTTTGAAGAAATAGGAGTTAAAGTTGATTACCTGGAAATTTCAGCAGAAGTAGATAAGGATGCAGCCAACGGTATCCCAGTAATTGCTGGTTATCTTCAGGCTAATCCTGATTGCAAAGTAGTAGTGACTGATCATGGTAATTTAACTTCTTCTCAGCGGGTATATTTTGAGACAGCAGGATTAGGTCCTGATGATATTTTTGGAGCTGGTTTTGACCTCTCTGCACCGGTAGTAGAAAGTATCAAAACTGGTTATACCGACCTGGTTTTAGATCAACAACCATTCTTACAAGGTTTCCTGCCTATTATGCAAATCTATTTGACCAAAAAATATGGTTTTTCCGGACTACATATTGATACTGGCGGTGGATTAATTAGCAAGGACAATATCGATATAGTAGCTCCTTTAGCTGAGCAAGGGTTAAGGTAACATTAAGGCCTATTTCTTGCAGGGAGATGCATCAATTCTCCCTGCAAGAAACCCAAAAACCTTAACTTGTTAATAAAGAAGGGGAGATTTTCTAATGGAAAAATTGTTAGAGATGAAAAATATTTATAAATCTTTTGACGGAGTAGTTGCCTTAAGAGGTATAGATTTTGAGGTCGGTTACAATGAAGTAGTGGGTCTATTAGGGGATAATGGTGCAGGAAAATCTACCTTAATTAAAATTATTTCTGGAGTGCATTCCTTTGATCAAGGTGAAATGTATATTAAGGGCACAAAGATCGATCCGAAAAAATATTCAGTCAAGGTAGCCCACAGTTTAGGCGTGGAGACTGTATATCAAGAAAAAGCTTTGGCTGAAAAACAGACTTTATGGAGAAATATCTTTATTGGCAGACAGATTACTAATAAATTAGGTTTTATTAATATCAAGAAAGAAAAAGAAGAAACCAATAAAATTATGAGAGTTTCCATTGGATTTAGAGGTATAGGTGCAGATGCTGATTCAACAATTAGAACCTTATCCGGTGGAGAAAGAGAAGGGGTAGCTATCTCCCGAGCAATGTATTTTGAAGCAGACCTGGTTATATTGGACGAACCAACTATGGCTTTGTCCTTACAGGAAGTCAATAAAGTATTGAAGTTTATTCAGGATATTAAGGAGAGAGGAAAATCCTGTATTTATATCTCCCATAATATTGCCAATATATATCCAGTTTCTGATCGTTTTGTGGTGATTGATCGTGGGAAGATTGTAGGTACCTATCTGCGTAAAGATATATCTTTACATGAGCTTAGTGAAGAATTAATCAGGCATACGGAACAGGGAAAACCAGTTAGTCAAGAGGAAAGGGAATTATAAGATGGGAAATTTAAATAATAATGTAAAAAGTAAAATCACTACAAAATACAAATCCCAGATTGCCTTATTGATTATGGCTGTCAGTATTTTTGGTTTATTTATGCTTACCAGCCCGGAAGTTTTTTTAAAAGGAAGAATATACCAGGCATTCCTGTCTACAGTTCCTATAATGGGATTTATGGCTCTGGGGTTGACTTTTGTACTGGCTATGGGGGAGATTGACCTTTCTTTTCCCTCAGTTATGGCTTTATCAGGTTATATTTTTGTATTAGTGTTTGAAACCACCCAAAACATTGTTTTGGCTTTTATAATCAGTCTTCTATCTGGAGCAGTTGTAGGTTTTATTAATGGGACATTGGTTACCATTATAGGCATTCCTTCTATAGTAGCTACCCTGGGGATGCAGTTTTTAATTCGAGGTTTCAGTAATATTATATCTCGGGGTTTAGCAAAAAGAGTCCCTCTCGACAGTACCTTTTCCTATAAAATATTTGCTGAGAAGTTATGGGTTATACCGGTACAATCTCTCTGGTTTTTAGGATTAGCCGTCTTTTTCTATTTTTTACTGATGAGGCACAAGTTTGGTGAACAGGCCTTATTTATTGGAGATAACCAGGAAGCTGCTCGGATGATGGGAGTAAATGTTAATAGAATGAAAACTATGGTCTTTATCTTGATGGCGGTAGTAGCAGCTTTTGCCGGGATAATTAGTTGTTATCGGATGAGAACCTGGTGGCCTACCATGGGTGAGGGGTATT
>Ga0067045_1031998_pt1 | contig 11053 bp, 7 predicted proteins | sample TerdegcTABiofilm_FD_59184 | JGI IMG/M metagenome (GOLD analysis project Ga0067045, IMG submission 59184) | Combined Assembly of (Gp0054472, Gp0054536) Wastewater bioreactor microbial communities from Singapore -Terephthalate degrading...
TTTGGTGCTATTCAGATGCTGCGAATAGCAAAAAATACTGGAACACTAAGCACGATACTATCTTGTTCTTTAAGAAATCGGAGGAGTGGACGTTTAACTATGAAGCAGTACTACGGCCTCATACTGAGGAGAACATTAAGAAGTATCGATATGAGGACGAAAATGGTCGCTATAGGTTATTTGGTAAGAACGTAGCAGGAAGCCCGATTCAGTGGCATAGGGATGTAAGTCCTGAATGGGAGAAAACCAATCCTGAGCTTGTCTTTAGGCACTACCTCAAAGATGGCAGTCTCCCATTGGACTGGTGGAATATAAATCCGGTGAATCAGGCTGCAAAAGAGCGGACGGGCTATCCAACACAAAAACCAGAAGAGCTGTTGGAGCGCATTCTCCTTGCTAGTTCCAAGCCGGGTGACATCGTCTTTGATTGCTTCATGGGGTCAGGAACCGCTCAGGCTGTGGCAATGAAACTCGGACGCCGTTTCATCGGTGCGGACATCAATCTAGGTGCGATACAAACAACCACTAAGCGCCTTCTCGGCGTTGCTGATGGCTTGCGCCAGAAAGACTTAGATGGCAAGAGCCAGTACTTCACTGGCTTCGAACTACATAACGTTAACCACTACGATGTGTTCCGCAACCCTGTTCAAGCGAAAGAATTGTTGATAGAGGCGCTGGAAGTGCAGAAGCTGGAGTTCAGTACCGTATTTGACGGCGAGAAGGACGGGCGCATGGTCAAAATCATGCCCGTCAACCGCATCGCTACGCGTGCCGATCTGAACGAGCTGATCGCGGGCTTTGATTACAGGGCGTGGGAGCACAAGCAGAATGAGTCCCCAAACCGTCCGGTCGAGAAGATTACACTCGTCTGCATGGGCCATGAGCCGGATTTGGCTGCTCAACTAGAGCTAGCCGCTAAGCCCTTTAGGATCGACGTTGAGGTAGTGGATATTCTGCGTGACAAGGCTGATCTGGAGTTCAAGCGCGACTCGCAGGCGAAGATCTCTATTAAGAGCGCTGAACTGGTTATCGAGAAGTTCTACCCGATGAACCTGCTGCAAAAGCTCTCGCTTCAAAAGGAGTCGGTCGAAGACTGGAAGGAGCTTGTCGAGTCGGTATTGATCGACTGGAACTACGACGGTGCAGTGCTGCAACCGATGGTAGTAGACATCCCCGGCAAGAACGACCTAGTCAAGGGCGAATACACTGTGCCCCAGGATGCGGGTACCATCCGCGTGAAGATTACCGACCTGCTTTCGGAATCTTGGGAAGGGAGCGTGAGCTATGGCGACTAAGCGCGCAGCCGCCAAAGCCAGTGGCAAGGGGGCGAGCAGCGCCAGCGCGTCGCTGGACTTTGCCTTCTTTCGCTTTCTGTGGCAATTCCACAAGGACAATCGGGGAAAGCTGCGCCAGAGTTATCGTGAGCTCACGCGCAAGTACCTCGATTTCAACAACCCGGACAAGAACCCCAAAGCCTTCCTGCGCCAGCCGCAGTTTGAGGCGCTGGAAACCTACGTTTTCCTCAAGGAGTTTCTTGATAACGCCAAGGTCGAGGAGATCTTCAAGGCGTGGTACGAGCGTAGCGGGAAGTTCGAAGGCCGCAAGTTCGGCTCTTTCCTCGGTAATGCCGGGCAGGAGATGTTCCAGTTTGGTGAGTCCGATGAGCTGGAGTTGAATTCGTACAAGGTGCTGTTCGAGAAGATGCGCAAGAGCTCACGCGCCTATCCGAACTACATCTTTGCGCTAACGATGGGCACCGGCAAAACTATTCTGATGGCTACCTGCATCTTCTATGAGTTCTTGCTGGCCAACAAATTTCCGAAGGATGCGCACTATTGCCACAACGCACTGGTGTTCGCACCGGATAAGACGGTGCTGCAATCGCTCAAGGAAATCGAGTCCTTCGACCTGATGCGCGTGGTGCCACCGGAGTACGTCAATTTCCTGACTACCCATCTGCGTTTCCATTATCTCGAAGAGGCTGGTACCTCGCTGGACACGCTGGATCGCTCGCGGTTCAACATTGTCGTCTCGAACACGCAGAAGATCATCCTCAAGCGCCAACATAAGGAAAAAACGCCTGCTGCCAAGTTGTTCGCCTCGAGCGGCGAAACCCTGGCTGCCAACGGCGTTTATGCCGACGCCGCCGACCTCTACAACTTTGACCAGCCAGAGGAAGAAGGCGAACTGACCACCAACCAGCGCTTCGAGAAGCTGCGTCGTTTGGAACAACTCGGCATCTACGTGGACGAGGCCCACCACGCCTTCGGCAAGGCGCTGGCCAAGGACATGGGCGTCGGGGCCAAGGAAACGGACACTAGCCTGCGCACTACCATCGACATTCTGGCTGCCAGCCTGAATGCTGCGGGCACGCGCGTAGTGGCCTGCTACAACTACACTGGCACGCCCTACGTGGGGCGCGAGGTGTTGCCAGAAGTGGTTTACGCCTACGGCCTGAAGGAGGCCATCGACAAGGGCTTCCTCAAGAAGGTAACACTGCACGGCTACGCCAACACGCGCACCGACGAGTTTGTCGACATTGCCATCGAGAACTTCCTGAAGGAGACGGACGGGCTACGACCCGAAGGGCTTTCCCCGAAGCTGGCCTTCTTTGCAGCCACCGTGGAGGAGCTGACGGAAGAGCTGAAGCCCGCCGTCGAGCGTGCGCTGCTCAAGCACGGCATCCCGACCTCGCGCATCCTGGTGAACGTGGGCGACAGCAAGATCACTACCAACGACGACATCCGCGAATTCAACCGACTCGACACCGAAGGCTCGGAAAAGCAGTTCATCCTGCTGGTCAACAAGGGCCGCGAAGGCTGGAACTGCCGCTCGCTGTTCGGTGTGGGCCTGTTCCGCGAGCCCAAGTCCAAGGTGTTTGTGCTGCAAGCCACGATGCGCTGCCTACGCGCCATCGGCGAGGCCCAGCACACGGGCCACGTCTTCCTCTCGGGCGACAACCTCAACACGCTCAACGATGAGCTGCAGCAGAACTTCCGCATCAGCGCCGACGAGCTGCAGAAAACCGGAAAGGAAAAGGAGCGCGTGGAAGTGCGCGTGGTTGAGCCACCGGTCAAGATCAAGCTGGTGCGCGTGCGCAAGCTTTTCCAGATGCGCGAGAAGCAGCCCGTACAAGGGCAGGAACTGATACCCGAGCGAGAGAGCAGGGAGAAGTGGAATGAGCTGGTTGAAAAGTACCGCCTGATCGAAACACAGCAAGACGGGCTGACCGCCGCCGATGCGGCGCGCGCCTCCGACAGCCGTACCTTCGACCTGACCGCCCGCCGCGAGAAACGAATGTTCTCGCCCATGACGCTGGTTGCCGAAGTGTCTCGCTATCTCAACCGTAGCCCATTGGAGATCGAGGAGCTGCTCGACGCGACCAAGGAAGGCACTGGCGAATTGGTGACCATCACCAACGAGTTCAACGAGCTGCTGTACGACGAGATCATCCCACGCCTGTTCCGCTTGCTGTTTGACCTTGACGAGTACGAGAAGAAAGACGAGTACGAGGTTGATCTGATCAAGATGCCTCCGAACGGCTACTACGAGGTGTCTGCAGCTAAGGACAAGATAGTGCGGATGCACGACACGCAAATCAAGGACGAGGAGCGCGCAAAGAGCTTTCACCTCGACACTTATTGCTTCGACTCCGGCTCAGAGAACTGGCTGTTCTGGGATCTGTTGCGTGAGAAGCGAGTCCGGAAGATCTACTTCACCGGGATGCTGACCCACGGCCAGTCCGATTTTTTCATTCAGTACATCGACCCCGATTCGCGCACCGTGCGTAGTTACTACCCGGACTTCATCTTTCAACGCGAAGAACCGGATGGCAGCCTGAAGTACGTGATCGTTGAGGTGAAAGCTGACAATCAAATCGAGGATGCTGTGGTGCAGGCCAAGAAGGACTTTGCGCAGCAGATTGCGGTGGCCAGCGGGATGGAATACCGCATTCTAAAATCTTCTGATGCAGACAATCGCCGTTTTCGTGTACTGCTGTAGGTGCCGGCTCTGCAGGCTACATAGTTAGGCTAGGTGTAATACTGGCAGGTATACTGTAAAAAAATACAGTAGCCTGCTGCAATACACTAGACGGATAACCAATGGCAAAAGACTCCCGTATCGAATGGACACACCACACCTTCAACCCGTGGTGGGGATGCGTGCGCGTATCCGACGCTTGTGATCATTGCTATGCCGAGACATGGGCTAAGCGCTTGGGAGAGGACGTGTGGGGGGCGAAATCCGAACGGCGGTTTTTCAGTGATGCCCACTGGAAAGAGCCGCTGAAGTGGGATCGTGAAGCCAAGGAAAGCAAGACGCGGCGGCGCGTGTTTTGCGCTTCGATGGCCGACGTTTTTGAAAACCGCAAGGACTTGATTCCTCATCGCCTTCGCCTTTTGGAACTCATTACAGCCACTCCGCATCTGGATTGGCTACTATTGACCAAGCGGATTCATCTGGTGCGTAAGCAACTCCCCACGGGCTACGAATTTCCCTCCAATGTTTGGCTTGGCGCGACGGTCGAGAACCAAGATGCGGCAAAGAAACGTATCAAGTACCTGCTTGAATTCAGTTCTCCAGCAGTCCGTTTTCTTTCCTGCGAACCCTTGCTCGGTCCTTTAAATCTGCGACCATGGCTGCAGCCTGGCAAAGGTAAACCTCGTGTCGACTGGGTAATTGCCGGAGGCGAGTCTGGACCAGGCGCTCGTCCTATGGAGCCTCAATGGCCTGAGGATCTGCAAGAACAGTGCGATGAGGCTGACGTTGCATTTCACTTCAAGCAATGGGGCCATTGGGCTCCTCTTGAGCAAGCCGAAGGCTTGGTCACCGGACGAACTCCAATTCATATCGTTCGACGTGACGGTTCGGAGATTAAACTAGCTGCAGTTGGAAAAGGGAAGGCTGGTCGCTCTTTGGGGGGGCGCCATTGGGATCAATTCCCAAATACAGGAAATACTGTGTAGAGCTTATAAATTCAGTACTCGCAGAAAGGCTGGCTCTTGGCACGAAGGCACTACGATTGGGCAAATGGGCCCGCAGAGATCGATGCGCACAGCTTGACAAAGCATGAGGTGCTGGTTGATTACTTGATTCGGTATTTTGAGCAGCGAACACTGAACGCCCGTGGAAGGGAGCAACTGCGCATCACGCTAGTTGATGGATTCTGTGGCGGCGGGCTTTACACCCTTAAAGGGAAGGGGACCGAAGTTCTCGGCTCCCCACTTCGCATGCTAGGAGCTGTAGCGGAGGCTCGTGTACGCATCAATGCCCATCGCCGCAAGCCCATCGACTTAGATGTCCAATATGTGTTTATCGACAAGGATACGAAGGCGCTTTCTCATCTGAAGCATGTCTTGCATGAGCGTGGCTATGGCGATGAAGTTGGCCGTTCGATCCATTTGATTTGCGACGATTTTGTATCTGCATCATCCTCCGTCTTGCAGTTAGTTGGGCTGCATACCCCGCGTGCGAATACGGCGCTCTTCTTTCTTGATCAATACGGCTACAGCGATGTGCCAGCTCCGTTAATTCAACGAATATTTACGGAGCTGCCAAAGAGTGAAGTGGTCCTCACATTTCACGTATCCTCCTTCGCCACTTATACCAACGACGCTTTTGCGGACCAAATGTCCAGTAAGCTTTCCATTGACATCCGTACTGCTTTGGAGGGCCGCTCGATTGAGCAGATTAAAGATGAGGACGCTGCAGACTGGCGCCGGTTGATTCAAGCCGCGCTCTATCAGGCTTTGGTAGTGAGGTGCGGAGCCGAGTACTTCACCCCTTTTTTCATACGCGGGGAGGGGGCTGGTCACGGTGAGTACTGGCTCGTCCACCTTTCAAGGCACCCAAGAGCTCAGGACGTTATGAAGCAAGTGCACTGGGCTAAGCAAAACTGCTTTCTCCACTATGGAGGTGCTGGCCTGAATATGCTTGCAACCCCAATGATGGGATTTCGCCAAGAGTTCAATGGCGGGTTCCGCTTTGATGATGTTGCTCAGGCGCATTCATTCGCCGCACTAACTACGCAGCTTGCCGAGAACATCACCCAGCGAGGGCAGCCAATACAAATTGGGCAGCTTTACTCTTCCACTTGCAACACTTCGCCTGGTACCTCTCTCATGTACAAAGAAGTGCTTGAGAGGCTTGCTGCAGAGAAAGATATCTTAATCACCGGCGAGGATGGAAAGAAGCGGAAGCATGCTCGGTATATGCGTGATACGGATTGGATTGAGCGCCACAAGCAGTTCTCTCTTTTTGATGCGCCTAGGACGGTGTAGCTTATGAGCTTTCGCCTTATTTGCGATGAAGATCCATGGCCCCATCTTCCTATCGAGCGTGGTCGAGCAGGGGAGGGGGTAGGGCGGTGGGTGCCAGACATGAAGCACACCTATCTTGCCAAGTATGTGGAGGGTACTCGTCGAGCACGGGAGAAGCACAGGCAACGGGTATTTGTTGATCTGTTTTGCGGCCCTGGACGCATCCAAGTTAAAGGCGAAACCATGACACGCCCGGGAGGTGCACAAGTCGCATGGCAGCATTCTCTCCTTGACGACGTTGGATTTACTTCCTGCTTTGTCGGTGATTTGGATGCAGAGAGGGCATCCGCTTGCGCCGAGCGGCTGCGTGCGAAAGGCGCGCCAGTTACTGCCTTTCCAGGGGCTGCGGAGAGCACTGTCGATCAAGTGCTTAATGCGATCCCAAGGAGCGCGTTGTGCTTGGCGTACCTTGATCCCTATAACCTCCAGTATCTTTCGTTCAATGTGATCGAAAAGTTGGCGAAGTTACCGCGTGTCGATTTTGCAGTTCATTTCAGCACGATGGATCTGCGGCGCAACGTTCTGATGGAATACAACCCGGAGCGTGCTCGATTTGACGCAGCAGCTCCTGGATGGCGACAGCACATCGACCCACTTGCTTTTGTGCGTGGAGATGCTGATGAAGCATTCTTTGATTACTGGTGTGGGCTAGTACGAGGACTTGGGTTTGCGATCAGTCATCGGATGCCACTGATTCGTGATGAAGGGAATCGACCTCTGTATCACTTGGTATTTTTCAGCCGTCATGAGCTGCCGAACAGGATCTGGGGGGATGTTGCTCAAGGGCCAAACCGGGAGTTCGATTTCTAGAAGATTGCTTCTTAGAGAAGGAGGACTTTCGAGAGATCGCTTACAAGATCTCCTCACTTAGCTAAGGCATTTTGGGTTGCAAGAATGTGCGCAGCTCACTTTCTTCATCTTAAGCATGTGCAATAATCCGTGAGGAGGATCATTTCCCAAGTTGTTCAAAGACGTCCAACCTTAAACAAGGTAAAACGGGGGAACAACATGGGGAACAGCTGGACGAAAAAATCTTCAAAGTCTTGATTTCATGAGGTTTTGAAGAGATGATTCGATAGACGCCAGCCCATCTCAAACAACGCCACACAATGGAATCCCCACTGTGTGGCGTTTTCTTTTGGCCTCAGATTGCCTGAGATTGCCGCTAAATTCACACCAGATTCACGCCAATTTCACACCAGCGGATCGCACCGATTCGCACGTGAATCGCACGGATCAGCTCACGGCCTTCAGGGTGGCCTTAGGCTTCTGGTAGTCCTCGCGGATGAACTTGCCGTAGGTTCGGAAGACCATCTCTACGTCCTCATGCCCCAGTTGCTGGGCCACATACAAAGGGTTGGCACCAGCCGTCAGTAGGGCTGAGGCGTAGGTGTGCCGCAGTTGGTAGGGGTTGCGGTAGGGGATGCCGGCACGCTCCATCAGCGGCAGCCGCAGTGTTTTGCGGACCTGGGCATCGGTGCTCCAAGGTTCGCTCGTGCGTGGATTGAGCCAGATGCGTTCGCCCTTGAGCTCGGAAATAGGGCGCTGGGCTCGCAGCGCAGCGAGTGCCTCGGCAGACAGTTCCACATCACGAATGCCGGCAGCTGTCTTGGGTCCCTTGATCACGTCTGCGACCTGATTGAGCTCTATCCGGGCAACGGCTCGATCCCAATCGATGTGGTTCCACTGCAACGCCTGCAGCTTGCCTGGGCGCAGGCGTGTCTCAAACCAGAACTGGAACATGGGCCGTTCGTCGGGGCGGCAGGCCTTGAGGATGGCCTCGCGCTCCGCTGCAGTGAATGGCGTCACCACATAGTCGCTGACCTTGGCCGTTTACCTGATCAGTTTAGACAAAGCGATGCGCTCGAAAGGACTGAAGGCGATCAGCTCATCATTCAGGGCATCCTCAAATAGGCTGCGCAGTGGGATAAGCATGTTCCGTATGGCCTTGCTGGCGCAGTCCATTTCCGAAACCCAGTCACGGCAGACTGGGTAGCACCTCACCCACCTGCACCCATGCCAGCGGCGCATGCGCTCTTCAGTGATGGCTTTGGCGTAGCCGTTGTAGGTGGAAGGGGGCATTTGCCAGTTCTTCACCTGGCGGACATCGATGTCCAGTTGCTTTTGCAGCAACGTTTCCATGAGCGGGTTGCTTTTGGAAGAAGCTACAGCCTTGGGGCTGTCTGGCAAGTAGTCCACATAGGAATAGGTACCGTCGGCAATCTTGCACCTGATTCATCGCGCAAGGATGCTGCTCCTGTTGATTCGGCAAGGGGGCTGCAGTTCGCGACATTCCTGACCCTCGGTGAAGGCAATCTGGAGCCGGGCACCGGAGACCATGGGCAGATCTTTACGCCGGGCGGTGTTGTTTGGGCAGGTGGTCTTTTATCCATTGATAGGCGGCCTTGATGTTGACGTAAAGGCGGTGGTGAACGACGGTGACTTGGGCACCCGCGCGCCAGGTGCCGGACTTTTTTGCGTTGTTTGACCGTCTTTATCGTGACCTCCGTGAGTTCCTCGTACTTGGAGGCCAGAACCCACTCGGGGGCGTTGACGGGCACATCATTGGCAGTGGGTGCAGCAGCTTGCGTATCTGAAGGCTTCATGAATCAAGGGCTCAATTTCAGGTTGGGACGAGGTGTTCGGCGGCTTGAAAACGCATGTGTGGATGGAGTGGGCTGGTGCTTAATGTCGGCATTGCCTTTCAGTGCAATGCGCGGTGACGACGCGTTGAGGGTGCGTCGTTGGCTCCAGAATGCAAAAATTCCCGCATAGTGGCTGCCTATGGGTAAACTTCTGCTGATGAATTCAGTGAGGCATGTATGGATCAAATGGATGCCGGTGCAACATACGCAATGAGCCCGCGTAGAGTTGTGTTTGAGTACCAGGCCAACAATGAGGCTCGATCAGCGGCTATCAGTGGTGACGCGCTTGAGCGTTTGACAGGGGCCAAGGACCTGACCGGAGCGCAGCAGAGCTTGGAGGCTTACAGAGCTCACTGGCAAGAAATCCATGGGCTGGCCGCGACAAAGCACGATCAGGGTCAGGAGCCTGTCGTCATTCGCGTGGGCGATATTCCCGCCTCATAGAGCTGCGAGGGGGCAGAGGGCGGCTTTGCGTGGTCATGCAGCAGTCAGGCGACGATCTATGTGATTTCTTGAAGCTGAACCTCCAGCGTAAGACTCATTGATACCTCCAAAGAAAAAGCTCACTCAATGGCGGGCATAAAGGGTTAGGGGCTTGGGTGAATGACACCCATCTAGGGCTATTGCGGCTGGCACTCAGGTCATGAGAAGCCGTCCATTTGCTTGTAGGGCATGGGGCTTCTAGCTGCGCGCGGCCTATATGTCATTGATATGAAATCAATGGACTCACTATCAATTGAAAAATATGCATAGTGAAAAAATAATACATTGAAACAAATTGTAATATATGATTAAGAGAGCTCGGCTGTAGGTTGGCAACATCTACTTGGTTTAAAAGTATGGAGTAATTTAAATTGGTAGATGCGGAAAATAAAGAGCAGGCTCACTATAGAGAAGTGGAGTGGCTGGGAAAAAAGTTTCCGAAGAGCGATCGGGCCATAAAAATCAGACTGCTTTTGCAGTTGAATACTCTGGTATGTACCTCGCTCGGAATTTTCTGGACTATATGCTATTCGTTTTTTTCAAGGATCGATCTGGCTTTAATCTTTGTGGCTTTGTTTTTTGTGGGTGTCTGTTCTTATTTTTCTGCCAAGAAATTCAGCTACCAATATCTTGCCGGTATAGCGCATGCACTGCTGTTGATCGTGATCGCCATCTCTTTGATTGACAGTCCTATCGAAGATGTTCCGCGCTCTGCGCATGTGTACTTTTTGCCGCTGGCAATTGGGGTGGTGTTTGTCTTTAATCAGAAAGACAAATATATGGGGATCATCTTCCCAAGATTGTGCTTGATTCTTTTTGCAATCTTCGGCGTCGGACTAATGGATATGGATGTATCCAGTATTTCTCCACCTGAAAATATCCGATGGATAGGCTGCATCAGCAATTATCTTTTTTCCACGCTGGTTCTGGCCTGCATACTGAAAATCTATATTGCCAATTTGAATGCAAAGGTCGACTTGGCATTTAATCTGGCCCAGGCTGTTTCAAAGAACGAAATAGTGGTGCACTATCAGATTCAAGTTGATAAGGATGGAAATCCGTTGGGTGCGGAGGCTCTTGTCAGATGGATGCACCGAGAGCGTGGTCTTTTATCTCCGGACAAATTTATTCCACTGGCGGAAGAGAGTTTTGTGATCAGAGATATTGGGCTGGAGGTTCTGCGTCAGTCCTGTCATCTGCTGAGAGAGTGGTCTGAAGATCCCTTGCTGCAGAATAAGTACATTGCGGTCAATGTGAGTCCGGTGCAGCTCATCGATGATGATTTTGTGTCTGATGTCATCAAGGTTGTACAGGCGGCGGGAGTCGATCCTGGTTTGATAGAACTTGAACTGACGGAGTCGGCTTTGAGCATGGATGCTGAAAAAGCAAGTTTGAAAATTCAGCAATTAAGAGACTTTGGTATCCGATGGGCTCTCGATGATTTCGGCTCGGGGTTCTCATCGCTCGCCATACTGAAGTCTTTGCCGGTCCAGAAAATCAAGATCGACAGGCAGTTCATCAAGGATGCCAAGTCAAGCGAGTCCTCGAAGAACCTGCTGAAAAAGATCCTGGAGATTTCCGAGCTGATGGGGATGGAGGCTATCG
>Ga0067045_1031999_pt1 | contig 11053 bp, 8 predicted proteins | sample TerdegcTABiofilm_FD_59184 | JGI IMG/M metagenome (GOLD analysis project Ga0067045, IMG submission 59184) | Combined Assembly of (Gp0054472, Gp0054536) Wastewater bioreactor microbial communities from Singapore -Terephthalate degrading...
CTGGTACCCCGGCGAAGAAGGAACCCGCCCGCTGCCCGCATAGGGTTGTCCCTGCAATCGAGAGACCGACGTGTGGCTGATCTCGATCGGGAACTTTGGGCCAATTACCGTGAGGCCCCTGCCAACCGAATCTCGTTTGCACATCCGAGCTGACCGTTTCCCCAAAAAAATTGGACTGCGAAGACGAATCCTCGAACCGAGCCACGAGTTGTCCGGTACTTGAAAATCAGAATGATTACGATTTACCTGAAAGGGCCGAGATGACGCCGTCCCAGGCGCAGATCAATGATCGTGTACAGACCTTTGTGCGAAGGTCTCGTTTGCGGGGTCTGAAACTCACGCGGCAGCGGACCGAAATCTTTCGTGAACTGGCGGCCAGCACAGGGCACCCGGATGCCGAGACTGTGTATCAAGCCGTCTCCCTACGCCTGCCGGGGATCTCGCGCGACACGGTCTATCGCACCCTCTCAACCCTGGAGAAAGAGGGTCTTATCCGGAGAGTCCAACCCCTGTTCGAGAGCGCTCGCTATGATGCGAACCTGGATCACCATCATCATTTTGTTTGTACGTCGTGCGGGTTGATAAACGATTTCTACAGTGAAGATCTGGACTGTCTGCCGATTCCCAAGTCCGTGGAGACCTTAGGATGGATCGAATCGGCCCAGGTCGAGGTTCGAGGGATTTGTTCGTCCTGCGTAAAGACCCGCCACAGCAATCCACACAACGAAAGGAACAATCAGTATGAATAAAGACAACAAATGCCCGGTGACAAGCAAGGGGCACGGACAGACGGTCGGCGGCGGCACGTCAAACCGCGACTGGTGGCCCAACCGGTTGAGACTTGAAATCTTGCATCAGCATTCTTCCAAATCCAATCCGATGGGGGAGAACTTCAATTATGCCAAGGAGTTCAAGAGCCTCGATCTAGCGGCCGTGAAAAAGGACTTGGCGGCGCTGATGACCGATTCGCAGGACTGGTGGCCGGCGGACTTCGGTCATTACGGTCCTTTATTCATTCGGATGGCTTGGCACAGCGCCGGCACGTACCGCATCGGTGACGGCCGGGGCGGCGGCGGCCGAGGTCAGCAACGTTTCGCGCCGCTGAACAGTTGGCCCGATAACGTCAACCTGGACAAGGCACGTCGCCTGCTCTGGCCGATCAAACAAAAGTATGGCCGGAAGATCTCCTGGGCCGACCTGATGATTCTGGCCGGCAACGTTGCTCTGGAAACGATGGGATTCAAGACCTTCGGTTTCGCCGGCGGTCGCGAAGATGTCTGGGAACCGGATCAGGACGTCTACTGGGGTTCCGAGACGACCTGGCTGGGCGGCGACAAGCGCTATTCCGGAGACCGAGACCTGGAGAATCCCCTGGCGGCCGTTCAGATGGGCCTGATCTACGTCAATCCGGAAGGCCCGAACGGCAACCCCGATCCGATCGCAGCCGCCAAGGATATCCGCGAGACTTTTGCCCGCATGGCCATGAACGACGAGGAAACGGTTGCGTTGATCGCCGGAGGTCACACCTTTGGCAAGACTCACGGCGCCGGCCCTGCTTCCCACGTGGGGCCTGAGCCTGAAGCGGCGCCGATCGAGGAACAGGGCTTAGGCTGGAAAAGCAGTTTCGGCACCGGCAAAGGCGAGGACACGATCACCAGCGGTCTGGAGGTCACTTGGACCAACACGCCGACGAAATGGAGCAACAACTTCCTGCGGATTCTTTTCAGCTATGAGTGGGAACTGACCAAGAGCCCGGCCGGCGCTTATCAGTGGCTCCCCAAGGGCGGCGCGGGAACCAATTCGGTACCCGGCGCACACGATCCGTCCAAACGCCACGCGCCGGGGATGCTGACCACGGATCTCGCCCTTCGGTTTGACCCCGTCTACGAAAAGATCTCGCGACGTTTCTACGAGAACCCGGACCTGTTGGCAGACGCGTTTGCCCGGGCGTGGTTCAAGCTGACGCATCGCGACATGGGCCCGCGCACACGTTATCTGGGCCCGGAGGTCCCGGCGGAAGAACTCCTCTGGCAAGATCCGATCCCCGCAGTCAACCACCGACTGGTCGATGCGCGAGACATCGCCTCTCTCAAGAGCAAAATTCTCGCGTCGGGTTTGTCTGTCTCGGAACTGGTTTCCACCGCCTGGGCGTCGGCGTCCACCTTCCGCGGCTCCGACAAGCGAGGCGGCGCCAACGGCGCCCGTATTCGTCTGGCGCCTCAGAAGAACTGGGAAGTCAACCAGCCCTCGCAATTGGCGAAGGTGCTCAAGATCCTCGAGGACATTCAAAATGATTTCAACAAGGCACAGACCGACGGAAAAAAGATATCGCTGGCGGATCTGATCGTTCTGGCCGGCTGCGCAGGTGTCGAGCAGGCAGCGAAGAATGCAGGTCACGCGGTGACGGTCCCGTTCACGCCGGGACGCATGGATGCTTCGCAGGAGCAAACCGACGTGACTTCCTTCGCCGTGCTCGAACCGAAGGCGGACGGTTTCCGCAATTACCAGAAGACACGTTACGCCGTATCGGCGGAAGAACTCCTGGTCGACAAGGCGCAGTTGTTGACCCTGACGGCGCCTGAAATGACAGTCCTGGTGGGCGGCATGCGAGTCTTGAACACCAACTTTGGAAAATCTCCGCACGGCGTCTTCACCCAGCGACCGGAAACGCTCACCAATGACTTCTTCCTGAATCTGCTCGACATGGGCACCGTGTGGAAACCTATCTCCGAAGAAGCAGACGTATTCGAAGGTCGCGACCGCCTAACAGGCGAACTCAAATGGACCGCCACCCGGGTGGATCTGATCTTCGGTTCGAACTCCCAGTTGAGGGCTCTGGCGGAAGTCTATGCGTGTGCGGATCCCCAGGAAAAATTCTTGCACGATTTTGTGGCGGCATGGAACAAGGTCATGAACCTCGACCGGTTCGATCTGCCCTGATCGGCGTGTGAATGGGATTATTTTTCGCTGCAATCACAGGACTTGAAAACCCCTTATGTGAAAGGAGCATCATCAATGTGTAACGAAAACAGATTGCCCTTGATCGGCGAGAAGGCTCCATCGTTCAAGGCCGAGACGACCCAGGGACCGATCAATTTCCCGGATGATTTCAAAGGCAAATGGGTCATTTTCTTTTCCCATCCGGCGGATTTCACCCCGGTCTGCACGACGGAGTTCATGACCTTCGCCTCGATGCAGCCGGAATTTGAAAAGCTCAACTGCAAGTTGCTGGGCCTGTCCATCGACAGCACGTTCAGCCACATCGCCTGGTTGCGAACCATCAAGGAAAAGATCGAATACAAGGGCATGAAGGGCGTCGAGGTGAACTTCCCGGTCATCAGCGATCTGACAATGGAGGTCTCGAAGGCTTTCGGAATGCTCCAGCCAGCCGCCAGCAGCACGCAGGCCGTGCGGGCGGTGTTCATCATCGATCCGAACGCCGTCGTCCGAGCGATTCTGTACTATCCGCTCAGCAACGGCCGCAACATGGATGAAATCAAACGACTGCTGATCGCAATGCAACATTCGGACCAGCATAAGATCGCCACACCAGCGAACTGGCAACTTGGCGACGACGTGATTGTGCCGCCGCCAGGTTCGTGTGGTGCGGCCAAAGAACGGGTCGAAAAACCTACTGCCGACATGAAAGTCCTCGACTGGTTCATTTGCCTCAAAAAGTGCCCGCACGGAAACAAGTAGACAGGAGTTGACGACAGACGAGAGGGGACCCCGTGGGCACCCGCCGGGCTGTGGCCTACGGGGTCCCCGGGAAAATTGCCGAAAAGGAAGAAACGGAAGTGCCTCCTTCAGACTTCCCTTCGGGCCCTGCCGATCCGGGACCGTCGGACGACTTCGACGCCGCAACCGCAGGTCCCCCGGGGATCACGGGCCGCCGAATCTGAGGATCGAGACCTTTCCTTTGCAGACGAAGGACCGTCCGCCGGTGAGTCTGCCGGCGACCTGGATGTCGAACTGGCCGTAGCCCTGCGTGGCCGCCAGGAGGGCCGCGGTATCGAAGAAACACAGGATCTTGCCCTGCTGGCTGGTGCCGTAAATCTTCGGCGTCGTCGACTGTACGTCGCCGGGGGTGAGTGTCAGGGGCGTATCGAGGATCGTCTCCATGCCATACCCTTCGGGCAGATGAACGACGACCATCAGATCGGGCGTCGCCTGGCTGGAGTTGCGCCAGAGAATCGTGGGTTTGAGGAACATCTGGGCCTCAATCCACCCGGCGTAGACGATCGCTTCAGCCTGGGCGCGGGTCGGAGCCGCCTGTTTGCTGGTGACGGTCACCGCGTTGACGAGCACGGTGTTGGGCTCGATCGCCTCGCTCACGTATCCCTCCAGTTTCAGACTGACCTGTTCGCCGGCCGCCAGCAGCGAGTAGCTCCAGGTGAACGTGTGCGTGACCGAGTCGTAGAACCCGATGTCCCCGTTCCCGTCGGCGGTGACGAACGTGATCTCGCGAGGCAATTCGTCCTGGATCAGGATCTGACTGACCGCGACGTCCCGCGCAGGATTGCGGACAGTGATCTGGTAGGTGATCTTCTCCCCGGCCCCGACGCAGGCGCGGCCGCGATCGTCCAGCCCGCCGGCGGGATTCAGCACGGTCTTGACGACCTCCAGCGGTTCATACGCCACGGTGACGTCCGCCCCTTTGCTGGTCTCGGGTGTTTGGTCGCTCCTGATAGTGGCCCTGTTGGCGACGACCGTTCCCGGCGTGATATTATCAGCCAGACGAACCACCAGATCCACGCTTTCGGAGCCGCCGCCGGGCAGGGAAGCGTAGATCCAGGTGTAGGTGCGGGTTTGCGGGTTGTAAGCGCCGAAGCTGCCGTCGCCGGTGGCGCGGACGAATTCGACCCCCTGCGGCAAAGCGTCGACGATCACGATGTTGCTGACCGTGCGATCGTTGTCCTTGTTGTCGAACAGAATGCGGTAGGCGATCTCGTCGCCTGGACGGGCGTACAAGATCGAATCATCTTCCGAAGAAACAGGCGACACCACCACCTTGCGGAAATTCAACGGGTTGTAGATCGCTTCGGTCGCGACCGCGCCGACGCTGACTGTTGAAGGCGGGGTCTTGTCGCTGTCGATGGTAACGCGGTTGGTGATGATCTGTCCGGCCGGGGTGTCCATCTTGACGCGGCAGACGACCTCCAACGTTGTGGTCTGCCCCACGGTCACGGGGGGATTCGTCCAGGTGACCGTGTGGGCGGTCGAATCGTACCGGGCGTAGGCGCCCAGCCCGGTCGCGCCGACGAACGTTACCTGCGCCGGCAGTTTGTCAATCACCGAGATTTCTGTCGGATCCAGACCGCCGTCATCGAAGGAAATCGTGTACGTCACCAGGTCGCCGATGGTCACATAGAAGAGGCCATCGCTGTTGGCCTTGCCTCCCAGCGGGTTCTCGACTGTCTTGGCCAGGTGCAGCGGGTTGAAGCTGGTGTTCCTAAACGGAATGGCCAAACCGGTGGGCCGGCCGATGTCCTCGATGACCTGAAGCAGTTCCAACTCGGAGTTGTAAACCATGAGATCTTTGCCGCCGGGGCGGTTGTCCCGCCCGGTGGTGATGTAGACCAGACCACTGTCCGGATCGACTCCCAAACCCATGACGCCCGCCTCAGGATCGACTTCGACTTCCTTCTTGGTCCAGTCGGAGATCTTACGCCGGGTCAGGTTGTAGTTGTCCGCGAAACCACCGCCATAGTAGAGATAGTCCCGTTCGGGGTCCACCGCGATGCTGATCGCGATTGCCTCGGCGAGTTCCGTTCGGACCAGGCTCCAGTCGTAGGTGCTGTAAACGCTGATGCCCTGGCTGGGACTGGCGACATACAGCAGGTCGGCGTATTCGTCCAGGGCGATGCCGTAGATCATCGCGCCTTTGAGGGCAAACGGCGAGCCCACGACCGGGGTGATTTTGCCCGTCAGAGAATTCCAGTTCAGGACATGCAGGGTTTCCTGGCCCATCTCGGCGCAGTACAGGAGCTTCTTCTGGTGGTCGTACACGATGCCCGCCAGATTCTTGGCGGCCGATACCCCCAGTACCGCCCTCTTCTCCAGCGTCGCGGCATTGGTCACGAGGACAAACCCCGAGTCTTCATAGGTGCTGAAGAGATAGCCGCTATCCGAATCCATGCAAATACCGACCATGCCTGCGCCGATAAATGGCGCGCCGAACTGCGTCTGATATGTCAGCAGACCGTCGGCGCCGATGTCATAGACATGGACCGGGATCTGCGAGTCGAACGCAATGATCTTGGCGATCACATACATCGATTTGGCCGATGCGATACCGGCGGCCATCATCAACGACAAAACCGCAACGGCGATTCGTCTGTGGCTCATGCAACCCGCGTCTGTCTTCATGGTCGAGCCCACCCACCTATCTGATACCGTCATATCGCGAGTTCCTTCCTGCTTTTGACCTAGTCTTCGGTCGCGCAAAACATAAGCCCCCCGGCAGACCGGAGGTCCGTCTGTGGAATGCCTCCTGCGGTGTCGCGCCAAGATCCGATGCGGAAGAACGGTGCCTCCTGGACAAGATCGAGGAGGTATCGGGTGAACCGGCGCCAGAGAAATCCTTTCGCTGCACCTCTTATGTATATTTTATCTTACCGCTCGATCCGAAGTCTGTCAAGAACCTCTTTGAGGATCCGAAATCATGCAAGTCTTTTTTTCAGAGGCACTTGTAGACACACGCATCAATAAATCCAGGAAACACCGAGGCCAATGTCAGTCACATACCGCCCCAAATATCGGCTTAACTAAACCCCTTGTTGAGCGAAATTGCGGACTCATACTCAAATCCCCCTGTCGGATACGGGGAATGGATGCGGTTGACACCACCAGATCCTCCGGCTATAGTGACCGCTTCCCATGAATGACATGCGATATACAGCCGCAGACTCAGATGAATCTCGCAGGGGCCCGCGAGTAGTCTCGTCGCAAGACCCGGCGGTCTTCCGTTATCTGCGCTTGGTGTGGATGCGCAGGTTTATGATCGCCACACTGTCGATGGTACCCGGGGTGGCGGTCGCGGTACTACTGTTTTTGTGGCCCTCCAAATACACAGCCACGTTCGTCTATGAACGCCAGCTCTCCGAGAGCCAGCACAATGTGCTGTTGCGCCGGTTCTGCAGCCAGGAGAATCTCGACAAGATCATCCGACAACTTCGCATACAAGGACTGGGGGACTATGCCAAAAAGCTGGACAAGGCTCGAATCCGACAGTCCTTCGACAAGCTGATCCGATTCGAAGTCTCGCCTACGTACCCCAAACGTCTCCAGACCACCGACCCGACCACCTCCGCCGCGATCAGCGCGTTCCAATCCCGACTCCTGTTCGTCAGAATCCTCGGTGACTCGGAGCAGCAAGTCCGCCAGGTGGGAACGATCATAACGAACAACATCGAGGACATCCTGCCTATCTATGACGTCCGCAACGAACTGAAAGAGTCCATCCAGCGGTATCGGACCCTTGCGGACCAGATCGAGGACAATCGGTTTGCCCTGACGGTGAACATCCAGGCGGAACAAGCCAAGCTGGAAAAACTCAAAGGCCTGGAGGAAGCTTTGACGCAGGCGGCTCAGAACAACATCGTTCTTCAGTTCACGGACGTCAAAAACAGCAGCGAGTTCCTGCCCCTGTCTAACCAGCTCCTGGCGATCCAGTCCCGGATCATCGACCTGCAGGAAACATTGACCAGTGACAATAAGAAATATGCCTTCTACCTCAAGGTCCTGGACCTCAACAACCGTCTGCTCAAAAGGATCGAAGAAAGCCTGCTGACGGATTACACAGTTCAACAGTTTCTGACCTTCCTCAACGAAGAACTAATCGCCTGCCAAGAGAATACGGTCGCGGACTACCTCAAGTCCTACATCCGAAAGACGGAGAATCTGGTCCTGGTGAACACTCGCGCCGGCGAGAAGCCCGTCGTGTATCCCGTTCCCAAGGGCACGGTCAGAAACAGCGTCCTGACGTTCGTGCTGTTTCTGATGGTCTCCCTGTTCGCAGCAGTGCTGTCGGAACATCGCCGCCGGCGAAACGGCTCGTCACAGTGAGGGAAGACGACCGGGCCAAGGGTGTCGCCCCGACCGGGGATACGATGCGGAATGAACTGAAAACTACCTGCTGGGGGCGCAATCGGAAAGTCATCGACAGTTTCATCTCGCTGTCGATCGTTCAGTTCGCCAATTATCTGGCTCCGCTGATCACGCTGCCCTATCTGTTCCGAGTCCTGGGCCCCGCCAAGTTCGGGCTCGTCGAACTGGCTCGCGTCATCACTGTCTACTTTCTGCTCCTGACGGACTACAGTTTCAGCCTCTCGGCCACGCGGGAGATCTCCGTCCGTCGCAACGATCCGGCGCGAGTGTCCGAGGTGTTCTCCGCCGTGCTGGTCCTGCGATTTCTGCTGGTGGTCCTCAGCGCAGCGATCCTGTCGGTCGTCGTCTGGACGGTGCCCAAATTGCGGGCCGACTGGCCTGTCTACTACCTGTCCTTTGTCCACGTCCTGGGGATGTGGCTGTTCCCCGTCTGGCTCTTCCAGGGCCTGGAACGGATGAAACCCATCGCGACGCTGAACGTCGCGGCCAAAACGCTCGTCATCGCGGGCATCTTCATCCTCGTCCGAAACGAGGAGGACTACCTCTACGTCCCCCTGCTCCAATCCTCCGGCGCCGTCGTCGTGGGACTGGCGGGACTGGTTATCGCGTTGAGCAGCTTCGGCGTTCGCTTTCGCATGCCTCCCACAGCGGTGCTGAGACGGGAGTTCCTCGACGGCTGGCACCTATTCGTCTCCAAGATGGCCACGACGATGTACACGACGAGCAACACCGTCATCCTGGGCCTGTTCACCGACCTGACGTTCGTGGCCTACTACGCGGCGGGCGACAAGATCGTCCGAGCGGTCCAGGGCCTGCAACTTCCGTTGTCTCAGGCGATCTTCCCCCACATCGGACGTCTGGCGTCCCAATCCCGTCAGGCGGCTCTGGTCTATGCGGGCAAGATCGTCAGGCTCGTCTCGGTCGCCACGCTGGCCATGTCCGCAGGCCTGTTTTTCGGGGCTCCCTACATCACGCGAGCGGTGCAGGGACAACCGTCAGCGGAAGGGACCGCCGTGATTCGCATCCTGTCCGCCTTGCCCTTCATCATCGGGCTCAGCAACATCTTCGGCATCCAGGTCCTGGTCAACTTCGGACGCGAGAAGACCCTCACCAAGGTCCTGCTTACCGCCGGCGTTCTGAACATCGCGTTGGCGATGGCCTTGGTTGGGCCGCTCAAACATGTGGGAGTCGCCATCGCCGCCGTGACGACGGAGGCCTTCGTCACCATCGCGTTGTTCATCGCCATGCGCCGCAACGGCCTGGACATCTTCCGGGTAACGCAACAATAGAACAATAGAGAAATACACTTCGATAAGATCACGACCGTTGTACCCGCGTCATCTCCGGGGCACCGGTCTGGGGGGTGTTTATCACATCCTGGAAACCGACAGGACCATCACCTGCCGCCAAAGCAGATCATGGCCCCTGTTGAGGATCGTTCTCACGCAGGCATCGTTGACGTTCCCGCAGGCTCTCAGCCCTTGGCCCGCCCACCGTAGGAGCCGTCCTCGGTGTTCACGCGGACGACCTCACCGATTTCAATGAACGGAGGCACACGAATCCGCAGGCCGCCTTCGAGGGTGGCGTCTTTCATCTGGTTCGTGGCCGTGGCGCCCTTGGGCACCGGCGTCGTGTCGACCACCGCCAGCTCAACGACTTTGGGTAATTCGAGGGAAACGATGTTTCCGTCATGGGTCAGCGCGACCACCGGTGTGTTGGGCTTGAAGTACTTGATCGAATCGCCAAGCAACTCGCTGGAGACGGCGATTTGATCGTACGTCTTGTTGTCCATGAAGATGTGTTCGTCTTTGTCCGAGTAAAGATATTCCATCTCTCGCCGATCGAGAAAGGCCTGCTCAACCTCCTCAGTGGAACGCAGACGCCGCTCAATCATCGTGCCGTCGGAGAGCCGCCGGAGCTTCGCTTGCACGAACGCCCGGAGGTTGCCGGGGGTCACGTGCGTCGCCACCGTGCAGACGCACAACTGGCCGTCGATCATGAACGCCATTCCCGGCCTCATTTCACTTGCCTTCACCGCTATCACCTCAGATCAAACCCAAGCTCTTGGATTCCGCCGCGATCGATCTGTCGGGGGAGAGCCCGGCCGATCACGACACACAGAAAGGCGCTGCCACCGCCTCAGTGACCACGGTGAACAACCGCCGAAACATGTATTATATATGCCCGCTCGAACCCCTTGTCAAGCAACACGTTGCCGCAATTCCGAGGAAGGACATGGCCGCAGGGGGAACCGAAAGAACGGTCATCCCCCCTGGAAAATCAAGCCGGGCGGCTTGCCCGCCGATATCACAGAAGGTACTGTAGTCAGGCGTAATGTGATATAAAGGTCGGGGAAATGGCATCGACAACGATATCGGACGTACGTGCCGGCAAAACGACCTCCGGCGAACAATCAGTCTCTATGTCCCAATCAACCAAAGAATCGGGAGATGGCCGCACGCTCAAGCCCGGCGGCAACGGGAACAACGGTTCTTTCACGCTCACAGGCCGGTTGCACAGCTTTCGCAACGCCTTCCACGGCGTCGCGTTGATGCTCCGCTCGCAGCATAATGCCTGGCTGCACGCGTTTGCCTCCATTTGCGTCTTGACCGCAGGGGCGTTGTTCCGTTTGAGCGATCCGGAATGGTGCAAGATCATCCTGGCGATCATGGCGGTCTGGACCGCCGAGGCGCTGAATACGGCGCTGGAGTTTCTTGCCGACGCGGCCAAACCGGAGTTTCACCCGCTCGTCAAATGCGCCAAAGACGTCGCCGCTGGCGGGGTGCTGATCTCCGCGGTCGGTTCGGTCGCAATCGGCCTGTTGGTCCTCGGCCCCCACTTTTTGGACTTCCTACGAGCTCACTTCTGAGCCCTCCGGCGGCGCGCCGCCTTGCCCTTCCATGCAAACATTCTTTTGCCACGACGGCGATCGGACTATAATGCC
>Ga0067045_1031992_pt1 | contig 11052 bp, 9 predicted proteins | sample TerdegcTABiofilm_FD_59184 | JGI IMG/M metagenome (GOLD analysis project Ga0067045, IMG submission 59184) | Combined Assembly of (Gp0054472, Gp0054536) Wastewater bioreactor microbial communities from Singapore -Terephthalate degrading...
ATATGCGGGTAGTGGCTGTGTGTTGTAAATCCGGGGATAGTGTTCACTTCGTTAAAGATGATTTCACCTGATGGAGTTAAAAACATATCCACCCGCGCAAAGCCGGTACAACCTAAAGCCCTGTATATCGTCCTGGCAGTATCTTTGATTTCCTCGGCTTTTTGCGCCGGTATTCGCGCCGGAACATGAAAGGAATACGTTTCAGGCGTGTATTTTTCCTTATAATCGAAAAAGCCGTCTGCAAGCTCAATCTCGCCTAATTCTCCCACAATCAGCTTATCATTGCCTAAAACAGCGCAGCCAGCTTCAAAGCCGGATATATTTTCCTCAATGATAACCCTGTCATCATATCCAAAGGCCAGATTGACGGCTGCGGGCAACTCATCCCTATTCAAAACTTTGGTAATCCCAAAGGATGAACCGGCTCTAACGGGCTTGACAAATAAGGGATAGCCGATATTTTCCGCTTGCTCCCAAGCCGTCCCCGCATCCATTTCGTTTTCAAGAATGAAAGAGCGAGGTATTCGGACACCGGCCACATGAGCGATTTTATGCGCCTTGTCCTTGTCCATGCAGAGCGCGGAACAAAGAGAGTTACAGCCGACAATGGGTATACCGGCAAGTTCCAATAAACCTTGAACCGTACCATCTTCGCCGTTTTTCCCGTGTAATACGGGCATAGCGGCGTCCAGCCTGATTGTACGGACTTCACCCGCCTCAAATTTCAACACCCCATGCGCTTCCCGGCTGGGCGAGATAATGGCCCGGACGCAATCAAAAGGATTACACCAGGTATTATCCTTAATTTTCGCAGGATCGCCGGAAAAATGGAACCATTCACCGACCGGGGTAATACCGAGCAAAACCGGGTCGTATTTGTTAATATCCAGGTGTGTAATCACAGCATAGGCGGATTGCAGGGAAATATCATATTCGGTGGAGCAGCCACCGAACAGCACCGCGATTTTCAGCTTCATTGTAAAATCAGTCCCCTTTCCCGGTTATCGGCGTATCATTTGGAAGCCGATAACCTATCTCACATAAGTTTTCATACAGCAGGCCTTCAGATAATGTCTCATGAGTGTCGAGAGTTATTTGGCGGCGATAAATCGAGATTTTTTCAAAAATCTTGCCATCCTTGCGGAAGTAGGACAGGTCTTTGCCCTCGATCTTATACATATATGCCATTTCCCTTTCCGCATAAAGACTCCCAAAAATGTTTTCTTCATCAAACCCAATACCAAGCTGGAATGTCACATCGGTTTTGTTTTTAACTTTCAAGTCAAGCCATCCTTCGCTGACCGTCGCGTCTACACCCTCCGGCTCATCCTTGCGTAATGTGGGGAACTCCCTGACTTTGTGGCTATGCCTTTCAACAATGGTAAGCGGCGAGTGCAGAAATACCCAAAATAGCAGATTACTCATTTGACAGAGGCCGCCGCCTGGTGACGCGACAAGCTTACCGTTTGTTACGGTCAATCCGTCTTTATAGGGGATATGCTTGTCCGCGTAACGTACCGCCTGCCAGAATGAAAAAGTTTCCCCAGGCTTTATCAAAAGGCCGTTCAGCGTCTTAGCAGCAAGTTTCAAGTTAAAAACCTTGTTTTCCTGATATCTCATATCAAAGCCTGTATTCTCATTTAGAAGCTTCGATTTGGCTTCATATATACAAAAAGGTAAAAGCTCTGGAGCCTTTGTTTTCGCATAACGGTTCCGGTCAAAGTACATCTTGGCATAGAAGATTATTTCTCTTTGTGTCCTGCGGATCGGCAGTAAGAATGGAAACAGCTGAGTAATTCTTTTTCTTTTTATGTCCGAGCCCCCCTTTCAGGAATATAAAAGCCTGTCCGATTCGGCAATTTCATCTTACCGAAATCAGGCAGGCGATGTTAGAATTTTAACTTATCAAAATCTTAATAAATTCTTATGAAAAGCTTATTCTTTTCCTAAGCTGTTGTACACTGCCAATGCATCAGTAACATTGTATTGTTCGGATTTGTGATTTCCCTTGGCACCGGCTGTAATCAGAATATATTCCTGTTTACCCACTTTGGCGAGACTCGCGAGGCATAGACCGGCCTCATCGTTATATCCAGTTTTTCCCCCTAGAATTTCCCCGTCAATAATGAGAGCACCGAACCGCTCGGTGCTCTTTCTGTCACATTGGTTTTTCAAGGTCTCTTAAAAACTTTTGCTATTATTCATTTAAGTATGTGCTCACCCTGTCCTGAATCAATTGGGCGGTCGTTTCCGCTGTCTTCTGTCCTGTAAAGAAGGCCGCGGTTTCCTCCTGAACAATCGAAATAATCTTCTGGTCCGTTCCGATGTAGACGTTCGCTTGACTCAGCAGGTTTTCCATATAATCGACATCCTCCTGCGTGGGGGGTTGCAGTGTTATCGATTGACCTGGAATGCCGTCGTCCTTTATAATCATTCTCCCACCCCTTTTTTGGATAGCCTGGGTGAAATTCTGGGCAATCTGGGGGAGCACACTCTTATTAATCGGCATTCCTCCCTGAGTCATCATATCATCAGAGACCAAAAATTTTAAAAATTCCCAGGCCTGTTCCTGATTGGATGATTTACTGCTGATCCCATACATGGAGTCCGTGGAAAAGGACACGTTTCCGGGAGGCTTTAAAAGCTGAACACCCTCGCTGAAAATCGCCTTGGCCGTTTGCAGCTCCCAAAACCCTCCAAGAGAAGTGAAATTAAAAACAAGTTTACCCCGGGCGGCCATGTCCATAATGTTGGTCTGGGCTGTATCCGTATTAACCAGTTTGTGGTCAATCAGATATTTACTCAGGTTCAGTAAATCAAGAAATTCCTGGCCGGTAAAATTGGCTGTTTTCTTCTCCGGATCGACCAGTTTGTCATAGTTTTCTTTAACCAGAGTCGCAATCAGTCTTTTTTCATCCATCCCGGCCAAGGCATACATCTCCCGGGTTCCCCCGTTTTGGTTGTCGTTCATGACCTTTTCCGCCGTCTTGACAAAATCGTTCCAATCCCAGTTGCTATCGTCGATTTGTACCTGGGAATCAGCCAGTAAGGTTCTATCGGCGGCAATCATATCGATACTGATATTAACCGGCAGCCCATATAGTTTATCTTTATATTCCAAAGCCTCGAAAATATTTTGGTAGTATTTGCCACTGTCGAAGCTTTGATCCGACTGCATCAGCCCGCCCAAGTCAACTAAAAGATTCTTATCCGCATAGGTCTGATAGGGCAGGTTGTTTAATAAAATGATATCGCTGCCCTGCCCGGACATGAGCTGGGTATTCATAGCCGTGACATATTTTTCAATATCACCGGGCTCTGTCGCCCTGGCACCTTCACCTTTTTCCGAAGTACTGGAGGTGTATTCTTTCACTTCCACACTGACGCCGGGATGAAGTTCCTCAAACTTTTTTACTGCCGTATCCAGGTACATATCTTTGGTCACAACCGCAATGGTCAGGGAATTCGGATTATGATCTTCCCCGGCAGCCTGCGTATCGCAGCCGCCGGTAAATACCCCCATGCTGAGGACCAGAACCAGGATCAGGACAACTCCACATTTGTTTTTTATCATTAAAACACCCCTTTTCTTTAATATTCAGAATTGACTACTGACTACTGACGTTCACCTCACTTTCTTGATCGAAAAAATGGGCCTTGGACATATTAAAACCCACCCTGACTTTCCCGCCGGGTACGGCTTGAAAGTCGGGCCTTACCCTGACGATTACCTCTTTTCCGGCTATTCTGACATACAAGTAGGTTTCGGGACCTCTGCGTTCGCTGAACTCCAATATCCCTTCCAACGTACTCTCCGGATATCTCTCCCTCTCCGCAGAATCTTCTTCCCCGCAAAGATTCTCCGCTCTTATCCCCAGAATAACTTTCCTGTCCAGGTAGCCCCTCTCTTTCAGTTCCTGTCCCCGGGCAGCTGGAACAGGCAGGCGGGAGCCGGAAAGATCGGCCCAAATACAACCGTTTTGCTCCAGCAGGACGGCTTCCAGGAAATTCATCCTGGGGCTGCCGATAAAACCAGCCACAAATAGGTTCGCCGGGTGATCGTAAATTGTCTGAGGCTGATCAATCTGCTGGACCAGGCCGTCTTTCATCACCACGATTCTGGCGCCCATGGTCATGGCTTCGGTTTGATCATGGGTCACATAAACAAATGTTGTTGCCAGGTTTTTATGGAGCTTGGTAATCTCCAGGCGCATCTGCCCTCTCAACTGGGCGTCCAGATTGGACAAGGGTTCATCCATCAGGAAAACTTGGGGTTGGCGGACGATAGCTCTTCCCAGGGCCACCCTTTGTCTCTGCCCGCCGGAAAGTTCCCCCGGCCTGCGGTTCAGCAAGTCTTCCAGTCCAAGTATCCCGGCTGCTTCCTGCACCTGTTTTCTGATCTCACCTTTGGGTAACTTGCGTAATTTAAGCCCAAAGGCCATATTGTCATAAACAGTCAGATGAGGGTAAAGGGCATAGTTTTGAAAAACCATGGCGATATCCCGGTCCTTGGAGGCTACGTCATTAACCACCCTGTCACCGATCCGGATTTCGCCTGAAGTAATCTCCTCCAGCCCCGCGATCATTCTTAAAACGGTGGTTTTGCCGCAGCCGGACGGGCCTACCAGGATCAGGAACTCTTTATCCTCGATTTCCAGGGAGAAATCCCTGACTGCCGTGACGTTGCCGGGATAGATTTTACAGATATTTTTCAGGACTAGTTTCGCCATCTGCTTTTCTCCTCATTAATTTTGCCATCCACTTTTCTCCTCCGTACCAAACCGGTGCATGCCCTTGCGTCCCCTTAGCGATAACAGCCAGAAACAGGGCGATAAACAGTAAAAACACGCCTTCGGTATCCATAACCGGCGGCATTTTGACCAGCAGCAGCAAGGCAATGCTTAACCATAAGGATGCAAGCAGGAAAACGCCGGCCAGTACTTCAGTTTCAAACAGCTTTTCCCCCGCCGGCTTAGCCAGGTGAAGCCCCAGATAAAGCAGCGGCCAGCCAAGAAACAGGTTGCAGACGAAATTCCAGTTCTGGATGGTTTTCAGGATATCCAGCCGGATTTCCCCGGGCGGAGCCAAATATCCGGTATTTTGGTTAGCGGCCTGAATGCTGCTTTTTAAGAGATCCGTTAAATAAGAAAGGCTGAGTTCAGGCGGCATGTTTTCCGGCGGAAGATAGAAAGGGAAACAGATCAATCTCCAGATCACAAACATTCCCCCGGCAAGCAGGAGTATTTCCGCCAAACCGGTTAGGAGTCCGGCCCGGTCTTCCTGCAGTATCTCCCTGAGATATTTCTCCCGGAGCCTTAAGCGTATGAAATGGGAAATCTCCTGTACTCTCCGCTTGAGCAGGCCGAACAGCAGCACCAGAGCGACGGCCCCCGCCGCGAAATTCATCAGCCTGTTTTTTTGCTGCAGAAGAAAATACTCCAGGTTGTAATCGATAATTTTGAAGTTCCCGGCATCCTGACCGACGGCAGCCAGGGCTGTTTGTAAAACGTCGGTATTATGGCCGGTAGTACCGCTGTCTCTCGTTTCTACTTCAAGAGAGGTAATCCGCGCGTTCGGCTTGAGTTCCAGCAGCGTTTCAACCGGCAGGTAAACCGTACCGTCCTCCGGTTCCGTCAGGCTTCCGGGAAAAGAGAGATCATCTTCGGCCACCCCGATGATTTTAAATTGCTGCCCGTAAAGCTCCAGCTCCAGGCCCACGACATGGCTGTTTTGAAAAAGAGCCTGGGCCAGGTTTTCATCAATGACGGCAACCTGCCGGTACTCCTGTCCGGGAGTGAAAAAACCGCCTGCTTTTAAGCCTATTTGATGAAACCGGTTATACCGGTCGTTCACCCCCAGCACCCGCGCCTGAGACTGCTTGTCTTGATAAAACGCCGCAACGGAAGTCTCGGAACTGTAAGCCAGGTCAAAACCCTTTAGCTCGAATTGGGCAAGCCGGCGCATATTCTCCGGGGATAAAGGGCCGTTTCCCTGGGCTTGAGAATTGTCCGCATTGTTCAGACTGGTGGCGGTAATTTTGTTGATCTGATGCGGGCCGTTCAGATCCGCCAGCTTGGCAGTCAGGGATGCGCCCAGCGTGGCGCTGAATGTTAAAATAAATATACCGATGGCCAAGAGGAAATATTTGTTCAACTTGACCCCTCCTTCAAAACTTTATCCCCGTCCTCCAGCGGCTTGTCGCTTTGCACCACCACTTCGTCCGTCACCATACCGCTGAGCGCGGATTTTTCATTATCGTAGTCTTCGACGGTGACGGACATCCTCTGAATATCGTTTTCCGTACCCAACGGTCCCTTTTTGGATTTCAGGATATAGACATAAGACCCGGCGCTGTCGGAATAAACCGCGCTGTTGGGTACAAGGGTGGGATATTGCTTTGTTTTCTTGCTGAGATAAATTTCCCCCTTTTCGCCGCCCGTCACACCGTCCAGGGACAGGTCGACCCATAAATCCTTTTCTTCTCCCGGATGCCGGCTGCCTGCCACGATCTTGTCGATTTTGCCCTCGGCTTTTTTACCCTCCAGGGAGAGGATATTCACATTCACCGTATCCCCGGGCCTGGCATAATCGGCTAAATCATTGGCTACCGGTACAATCAGCCGGAAACCCTGCCCGGGGTCGGCTAGCTTATACAAGGGCAGCGAGTTATTGGTCATCGACCCTTTGGCAAAATTCAATTCCGTAATGATGCCGTCGGCAGGAGCGGTATAGACACCGCCGCCCTCTACCTGTTTGGCCAGGTTTTCCACCCTTCTGGCCTGTATTTCCAGATTGAGCCGGATATTTTCACAGTTTCTCTCAGCCTCCGCCAGAGCCTTTTCAGCATTTTGTAAATTGATTGCCGCTTCTGCGCCCTGCTCCACCAGAATCTTCATATTGTCGTAATCCCTTTGTTTTTCGTCCTGACCATCCTGGGCGCCCGCCAGGGACAATTGCAGTTGTCGGTAGCGGGCCTGTTCGTCCTGATAATCCGACTTCAGCGTATCCACATCCAGACTGATGAGGGGCTGGCCAATCGTCACCCTGTCGCCCAGTCCTACCATGACATCCTTAACCCGCAGGCTGGTATCCGTATATTCTTCATAAGTCGTTTTGGCTTCGACCGTCCCTTCTCCGAATATTTCCTTGACCAAAGCTCCGTTTGTCGGCCGGGCCGTTTCGACTCTGGGCAGTGTAAAGTTATTGATGGTACCGGAGAAGAAGGTGAGGGCGACCATTACACTTACAAAGAGCAAGCCCAGTTTCCCTATTTTTTTCTTTCGTGCCGTCTCCTGAACGATTGCTTCCTGGTTCAAGATCCCGCCTCCTTACTTGTCAAGTTTGCTTTAGCCTTTGATTCCCGAAAGCCGGATCCCTTCCAGTAGGTAGTTTTCCGCATACAGGAAGCTCAGCAGCACCGGCGTCATATACAGGGTGGAGGCGGCAAAAGCCAGGCCCTTTTCCCCGGCGGCTATACGGGAAAGATAAAGGGAAAGAGGCTGCTTGGCGGCATCCTGCAAAAAGATCAAAGGCTGCTCGACCATATTCCAATTATCAATAAAAACGAGGATGGCCAGGGCGGCTATGCCGGACTTGGACAAGGGTACAATGATTTTGAGAAAAATTTGCAGCGCGTTGGCTCCGTCCACTTTGGCCGCTTCCAGATAGGAGTCCGGAATTTGCTCCATATACTGCTTGAGAAGAAAGACGCCGAAGGTGCCGAAAATGCCGGGAAAGATAATGGACAAATAATTATTAAGCAGGCCCAGTTTGCCTGCTATCAGATAATTAGGAACAAGCGTTACCTGGAATGGCATCAGCATGACCACAATATACAAAAAGAACAGGAAATTCCTCCCCCTGAACTTAAACTTGGCAAAAGCATAGGCGGCCAAGGTAGCTACCAGGGTTTGCCCGATGACAATGGGAACGGTAAGAAACACGGAATGCCAGAACATGAGGAGAAATTGGGTCTTTTTAATCAGCACCTCAGAATATTGCTTGAGGGTAACCATATCCGGAATAAACTCGAAACGGACAAAGCTGTTGGAAGCCTCAACGTCAGCGTTATAGCTGCTTAAACTTTTATCCGTCACCGCGTTATAATTTACGGCAATTTCCTGTTCGCTCATAAACGAATTGGTAAAAGTCAGGATTAAAGGAAACAGGAAAAAAGCCGCCAGCAAAACCAAGGTCGCAACGTGAACAGCCTTTGCTATCAACCGCCGGTCACGGACACTATGTTTGATATGACCTTTATGTTTATTGATACTTTTCAACGCTCTTCTTCCCCCTGCTGTTTCTTTTCTTTAGGCCTTCTGAATTCCGCCCTTAATTTCAGTTAATAAGCTTGCTGATCTTTCTTTCCACTCTGAATAGGAGGAAAACAACCGCCACGATAAAGACCGCCATAATGAAAGCCGCTGAAGTCAGCTTCTGATAATCCAAGGCCAGGAACATATTGTTCATATAGTGCTGCAGCATATAAATGCTGTTTTGGGGATAATCACCGGCGATCAGATAGGTCTCCCGGAAAACCTTGAAAGAATTAATAATGGAAATGACAAAAACAAAGAATGTCGTCGGTGTCAGATAAACCAGGGTTATGCGGAAAAATTCCTGGAAACGGCCAGCCCCGTCTATCCTGGCCGCTTCATAGTATTCCACCGGGATATTTTGCAAACCGGCCAGAAACAGAATCATACAGTAGCCGATGTTTTTCCAGAGATAAACCACCAGGATCACCACCCTGGACCAGTCGGTTTTCAGCCAGTCCACAGGCTGGTAACCCAGAGCATGAATCAGGGAATTTAAAACCCCGTTCAAATCAAAAAAAGCCTGCCAGACCAAGACCACCGAGGCTATGGGTATTATCAGCGGCGTTATAAAAATGGTGCGAAACAGGTTGCGGCCTCGGATTTTCCGGTTCAATAATAAAGCTGCTCCCAGGGAAAGGGCCATATTTAACGGCACACAGATTACGGTAAATTTGGCCGTGTTGCTTAGGGCCAATAAAAAACTTGGGTTCTTTAACAAGGCGGCGTAATTATGTATACCGACGAAATTACCGTTCGAGGGACTATCCACCAGAGAATAGTAAAAGCCGGCAACAAAAGGAAGTAAATAAAAGAAAGCAAAACCCAGCAGGCTGGGCCCGAGGAAAAGCCAAGCCAGGCAGCCGTTATTAGTTTTTAATTTTCCAGTTCTCATCTTTACCACCCTAATCGTGATGGACCAAGCAACGGCTTAATTGAAATCCCGGGCAATCGAGCACAATTTCATCTTACCGAAATCAGGCAGACGATGTTGGAATTTTAACTTATCAAAATCTTAATAAATTCTTATGAAGAACTTATTATTTTCTTATGCTGCTGTATACAGCCAATGCATCGGTAATATCATACTGTTCCGAATGGTGATCGCCTTTTGCACCAGCTGAAATCAAAATGTATACTTGGTTACCTACTTTGGCGAGACTCGCGAGACATAGACCGGCCTCATCGGTATATCCAGTTTTACCTCCTAAGATTTCCCCACCAATAATATTTTGATTGTTGAGTTCTTCAAACATGGTGCTGTTAAAGGTTATCCCATCAGGATGCTTATTCGTAGGTTGTGTGGAATGGCGGGATGAAGTAAAAATCTCCCGGAAAGTATCATTTTGCAAAGCATAGCTTAGAAGAATAGCCAGATCTTTGACTGTTGTGTAGTGGTTTACATTGTGAAGTCCGGTCGTATTTTCAAAATGGGTATTTTTCATGCCAAGATCTGCCGCCTTTTGATTCATTAATTTTGCAAAATTCTGCTCTGATCCCGCAATCTGATCAGCAAGTCCAATACAGCACTCCGCGCCGCTCGGCAGCATTACTCCGTATAGCAGATCGATTGCCCTGACCTGCTCACCCGGTTGGAAACCTGCCATTGATGCATCTGCTTCGTACAACCCCTGAAACGTAGAATTGGTAAGTTTGATTTCTTTATTCAGATCAGGTAATTCTTCTATCGCAACAATGGCTGTCATAATTTTAGTTAAAGAAGCAGGATAGATTTTTTCTTTGCTGTTTTTTTGCATTAGGATGGTATGATCTTTTAAACGGATCAGAATCGCATTAGGACTGTTCAGCTTATCGGGAGATATAGAAACAGAGGGAGCGGGTTCTATCTTTGACGGAGGAACCGGCGTTATTCTATCGCCAGAAGAATCGGGTGTTATCTTTAAAGAAGAATTTAACGAGGTTTTATCGTCATATTCTCTCTCAAATATATGATGGTTTCCCAGAGTAATGTAAACCAAAGCAGCAATGACAACCGTCAATAAAAATGCTATAAATATGCGTTTTCTTGACTTTTTCTTTTTTACTTTTCGTGCCATAATAAACCAGCTCCTTATTCTGTGCTGAAATTATTCAACCACAGAACAAGGAGCTATGTTGGAATTCCATCTTATGAACTTCTTAAGATTTTCTTATGACGGAAGCTTTATTGTAAATGTAGTATTTTCTGGATTGCTTTCCACAGAGATTGTTCCATCGTGAGCCGTGACAATTTCTTGTGCGATTGCCAAACCCAGCCCTGCTCCACCGGTGCTTGTGGAACGTGCAGTATCTAAGCGGTAAAATTTTTCAAAAATACTATCAAGCTTTCCCTGCGGGACTGGATTTCCCTGATTCGTAAAAGTTATAACTATATTTTTGTCCTGCTGTTTAGCAGAAATGTCAATGACGCTGTTTTCATAGCTATAGGCTATCGCATTTTTCAGAATGTTATTGAACACACGGGCCAGTTTGTCTGCATCTCCCCACAGAGTGAGACCGTCAGGCACATTGACGGACACCTGCTTTTCCTGCGGAGTCAGCATTGGATAGAATTCATCTGCCATCTGCTGGAGCATGAACAGTAAATTGATTTTTTCTTTATTCAAAACAATCGTGTCTCTACCCGGCATTAATGCCATATAATTGCTCATATTGCGTGGCCAATTGTAGTTGTGGTAGTATCTCCCTAAAGTAAGAATGGGGGGAATGAGAAAGGCTTTGAGTATTCCGTTAAATG
>Ga0067045_1004574_pt1 | contig 11051 bp, 5 predicted proteins | sample TerdegcTABiofilm_FD_59184 | JGI IMG/M metagenome (GOLD analysis project Ga0067045, IMG submission 59184) | Combined Assembly of (Gp0054472, Gp0054536) Wastewater bioreactor microbial communities from Singapore -Terephthalate degrading...
AGCAGTCCCCCCTTGCTGCCGGATTGAGAAATGAGCAATTTCTGTGCCGCAGGGTGGTCAGGCCGCGATTTCCGAGGACCCCCCGTTCCGGGGCGGCCGGCCAGGTTATCCCCGATCGATTGCGAAGGGAGGAAGTTAAGAAGAGCGGAAGCGCGGAGTGGAAGGATTCCTTTTCCTTCTTATCCGCTCTTCCCTCCAAATGGTCCTATCTTCCTATCTTCCCAACTTCCTAACTTCTCTCTTCCGGGGCGGCCAGCCCCGGAGGTCACCCCATCAGAGGCTCGATGACCAGGTTCGGCACCGCCGTCTTCCGGGCCCGCTCGAGACGGTCCTGGCCCGCGTAGACGGCGACGGAGGATGCGGCGAGCGCCGGGACGAGCACGTCGCGCACCGTCTTCAGCATCTCCTCCGGGGTCATGGCGAGGACCCGGTCCCGGAAGGCCTGCCGGTCGGCGTCGGTGATCCCCGAGAAGTGGCGGACCATGGCCAGGTACCCCTTTCCCGCGGGGTCCGAGGGGCGGTCCAGGGAGCCGAGGGTGCCGATGACGGTCTTCTCCAGCTCGTCGGCGTCGATCCCCGCCTCCAGCAGGTGCCGGGCGGCCTCCTCGTAGACCTTGAGCGTCTCTTCCAGGCGGGGGTCGCGGTAGGACAGGAAGGAGAAGATCCTCGCCACGGGGTCATAGAGGGACATCCCCCCGTAGGCCCCGCCCTGGACGCGGATCCGGTTGTAGAGGTAGCCCTTCGAGAGCTCCCTCGAGACGACGGCAAGCGCCGCCGAAGAGGGATCGAGGTAGCCCGGCGCGGCCGCCGCCTGCGCCACGTAACAGACCCGGGCGGCGATGGACACCCCGAGCCGCACCGGTGCCGGCGTCATGGCGGCCGCCGAGCCCGCGGGAGCCCCGGTTCCGAGTCGCCCGGTCAGGTTCCCGATCTCCCCGAGCACGCGCGAGATCCCCTCGGCATCGCCCGTGACGTTGATCAGGAGCCGGTCCCGGCCGAACACGAGCGCCCTGAGGCGCTCCAGGACCTCGACGAGGGGATCGGCCGCGAAGCGTTCCGCCAGGCTGTTGAGCAGCCGCAGCTGGATGCGCCCGTTCCACTGCTCGTCGCGCAGCGACGGCAGGGTCAGCGTCGAGGCCGCCGTCCTCTGGGCGAAGAGATGCCCCGAGGGGATGACGGCCGACTGCAGGTGGTTGCGCTTCTCCAGGACGAGGTCTTCCATCCTCCTGCGGTCCGACAGGTCGCCCGCGGCGAGGATGTCGCCGAGGAGCCGCACCGCCTCGGGGATGTTGCGGTGCAGGGCCCGCATCCGGAACACCATTCGCTGCCAGCTTTCCTTCCCGTCGCGCCCGAACCCCGAGGCAAGCTGCACCCCGAGAGCCCCCATCGTCATGGAGATCCGGGTCGCCATCTCGTCGTAGCGGCGGCCCGCGGCCCCCATCCCCCTGGCGAACTTGCCGAGCACCGGCAGCCACGGCTGCAGTTCCTCGGGCACGTGGGAGACGTCGAAGGCGCAATCGAGGTAGACGATGCCGTTTCCGAAGATCTCGTGCTTCAGGATGTCGACGCCGTCCGCGCGGCCCGCCTCGGAGGGGATCCGTTCCACCTCGCGGGGGATGTCGGCACGCCTCAGGCGGGGCAACGCGGCGAGGGCTTCCCGGGAGTCGGGCTGGGACTGCAGCGCCCTGAGGCGGGCGGCCTCGTCGCGGATTCTCTCCCGGTCCCCGTCCGAGAGCGTCGACCGGAGCTCGGCCATCCGCCGGCGGAACCTCGCCTCGCCTTCCTCCAGGCAGCTGTGGCTCGGTTCCATGACGGAGGTCAGGCGGTGCGGGTTGTCCAGGAACCACTTCCGGATCACATTCTGGAACAGCCCCGGTTCCCGCTGCCAGCGGTCCCGGATGCGCCTGATGAGGGCGTTGAACTTCAGCGGGACGAGGGGGTCCCCGTCGTAGAGCCAGGTGTGAAAGACGCGCTCCATGAGGGTGATCCCGTACGGGTAGGCGCCCCGGACGATCTCCCTGCCGTGGAACTCCACCTGGTGAAGGGCCGCCTCGATGAGGTCCCGGTCGAAGCCCTTTTCGGCGACCCCTTCCAGGGTCCTCAGGACCAGCTGCTCGATCGCATCCTTCCTGTCGGGGTCGGTGCCGCGCAGGCCCACGCCGAAGACGACCTGCCGCAGGTCCGCCTCGAGCCTCGTGACGGGAGAGAGGTCCTCGCCGAGGCCCGAGTCGATGAGGGCCTTGCGAAGCGGGCCCGCCGCCGTTCCGATCAGGGCATGGGAGACGACGCGGAGAAGCAGGACCTCCTCGGGCTCGGTGTTCTCGGCCGTCATCCAGGCCAGGTTGACGGCGGTTCTGCGCACCGGGCTTTCGCCCTTCGCGATGGGGAAGCAGTCACGGGCCGAGCGCGGCCTGTCCCACCGGGGCTGCAGCCCGATGGCCGAGTCGACCCGGACCCGGTCGAATCCCGCCAGGACGCCCTCCAGGAAGGCCAGGTGATCCTCGGTGGGGATGTTCCCGTAGAGGAAGAAGTAGGCGTTCGAGGGGGAGTAGTAGAGCCGGTGGAACTCCCGGAGCTGCTCCCAGGTGAGCTGCGGGATCACCTCGGGGTCGCCCCCGGAGTCGAACCCGTAGGGGTTGTCGGGAAAGAGGTTCTGCTGGAGGGCCTTGAACATCAGACCCTCGGGCGACGAATAGGCCCCCTTCATCTCGTTGTAGACGATGCCCGAGACGGTCAGGTCGCTCGCGGGGTCGGCCGGGTCGACGAGCTCCAGATGATGCCCCTCCTGGAGAAAGGTCTCCCGGAGGATCCGGGGCCTGAGCACGAGGTCGGCGTAGACCCGGGCGAGGTTGAAGTAGTCCACGGGCACCTGGCTGGCGACGGGGTAGACGGTCTTGTCGGGGTAGGTGAAGGCGTTGATGAAGGTCTGCAGCGTGGCCCTCGACAGCTCGTTGAAGGCGTCCTTCACGGGGTAGCGCTCGGAACCGGCGAGGACCGAGTGCTCCAGGATGTGGGCGACGCCCGTCGAGTCCCAGGGCGGCGTGCGGAACCCGACGGCGAAGAGGTTCTCGCTGTCGTCCACATGCAGGTGGAGAACCTTCGCCCCCGTGGCGAGATGCTCCATCTCGTAGGCCGTGCAGCACAGATCGCCGACGGCCTCCACCCTGCGCACGACAAACCCGTGCGCCTCTTCGCCTTCCCGGAGTCTCGGGGCCGGGCATGTTGCCGACTTGTCCATGGTCCCCTCTTTGCGACCTGTTTTGCTCGCCGGCGTCACCGGCTGAACAAGAACGGTACTGGAAATGCGGGGCAGAGTCAAGGCGCAGTCTCCGGACAAGGGCCCCGAGGCGGGTGCAGCGGGCGGCGGGCCGTGCGCCATGCCGTGAAGGAAGGGGATTACGAATTTGTAATTGACATCCCCCGGGTTTGATGATACGCACCATCGGCAAAACGTTGCCGATTCTTGGGGACCGCCGTGACGCCCGAGATCGAGAAAAAGCTGCTTCTCATCCTCCGTATCCTCCGTGACTCCGGGCGGCCCCTGGGGGCGCGCCTCATCGCGCGCCGCATGGCCGAGCACGGGGTCCCGCTGAGCGAGCGGATGGTCCGCTACCACCTCGGCCTGACCGACGAGCGCGGCCTCACGGAGCTGGCGGGGCAGCGCGACGGCAGGGCCATCACGAAGCGCGGCATCGAGGAAATCGGCAGCGCCCGCGTACGCGACAAGCTCAGCCTGGCCATCTCCCGAATCGAGACGCTCGCGTTCCGGACCACGTTCGACCCGAAGCGGAGGCGCGGCCTGGTGCCCGTAAACATCTCCCTGATCGCCCGCGAGAAGTTCCGGCGGGCCGCCGACGCCATGATGCCCGCGTTCGAGGCGGGGCTGTGTGTCAGCGGGCTCGTCGCCCTGGCGAAAGCCGGCGAGAGTCTGGGCGAGACGGTCATCCCGGAGGGCAAGGTAGGGATCGCGACGGTCTGCAGCATCGTCGTCAACGGTGTCCTGCTGAAGAACGGGATCCCCATGGACTCGAAGTTCGGAGGCATCGTGCAGATCTCCCGGCGCGAGCCCCTGCGCTTCGTCGAACTCATCCACTACGCGGGTTCCTCCCTGGACCCCTCGGAAGCGTTCATCCGGGCGCGGATGACGTCCGTGCGGGACGTGATCGACGACGGGGAGGGCCGGATTCTGGGCAACTTCCGCGAGATCCCCGCCCTGAGCAAGGACCTGGCGGAGCGAATCGTGAGGGACATCCGTGCCGCGGGCATCGACGGCGTGCTCGCCATCGGAAGGGTCAGCGAGCCCGTCTGCGAGGTCCCCGTGGATCTCAACAAGGTGGGCATGATCCTCGCGGGGGGACTCAACCCCGTCTGCTGCGCCCAGGAGGCGGGGATCGACGTGGAAAACCTCGCCATGTCCTCCGTGATCGAGTTCGGCGCGCTGCGGCCCTTCCGGGCCGTCATGAAGGGGCGGGCCTGCTGATGCGGGCACCGAGGAACACGAGGCCGGAGCGGCAACGTTTCATGACCGACGGTTCATGAAATTCACACATCAAACTCTTGAAGGGGGAATGCAACATGTCCATCATCAAAGACGTCATCGCCAAGGTCAAGCAGGTCGATCCCAACGAGCCCGAGTTCCATCAGGCCGTGGAAGAGGTCTTGGAGTCATTGGAGCCCACGACCAAACGGCATCCGGAATTCGTGAAGGCCAACATCTACGAGCGCATCGTGGAGCCGGAGCGGACCTTCATCTTTCGCGTGCCCTGGGAGGACGACAAGGGGAAGATTCACGTCAACCGGGGGTTCCGCATCCAGTTCAACAACGCCATAGGCCCCTTCAAGGGCGGACTTCGATTCCACCCCTCCGTGAACCTCAGCATCCTGAAGTTCCTCGGCTTTGAGCAAATCTTCAAAAACTCCCTGACGACCCTGCCCATGGGCGGCGCCAAGGGCGGCTCCGATTTCGACCCTAAGGGCAAGTCGGATCGCGAGGTCATGCGGTTCTGCCAGTCCTTCATGCGGGAGCTCTTCCGTTACGTCGGCGCGGAGTGCGACGTGCCTGCCGGCGACATCGGCGTGGGCGCCCGGGAAGTGGGCTACATGTACGGCTATGACAAGAAGATCCGCAACGAGCACACGGGCGTCTTCACCGGGAAGGGGCTGTCCTACGGCGGCAGCCTGATCCGCCCCGAGGCCACCGGCTACGGCTGCGTCTACTTCGCCGCCGAGATGCTGGCCACCCGGGGCCTGGACTTCAAGAACAAGGTCGTGGCGATCAGCGGCGCCGGCAACGTGGCCCAGTACGCCGTGGAAAAGGTCAACCAGATGGGCGGCAAGGTCATCTCGCTGTGCGACTCGGGATCCACCATCGTCGATGAAGAGGGCATCGACGCCAGGAAGCTCGACTTCGTCCTGGAGCTCAAGAACGTCAAGCGCGGCCGGATCAAGGAGTACGCGGACAAGTACAACAAGGTCCTCTGTGTGGAGGGGAAGAACATCTGGCAGGCCATCAAGGACCAGGGGATCAAGATCGACATCGCCCTGCCCTGCGCCACGCAGAACGAGATCGACGGCCCCTGCGCCGAGGCCATGGTCAAGAACGGCTGTATCTGCGTCTCCGAGGGCGCAAACATGCCCTCGAACCCGGATGCCGTGCGGATCTTCCAGGATCGCAAGATCCTCTACGGCCCGGGAAAGGCCGCCAACGCCGGCGGCGTTGCAACCTCGGGTCTCGAGATGAGCCAGAACAGCATGAAGCTCATGTGGACGCGGGAGGAGGTGGACGCGCGCCTGCTGATGATCATGAAGAGCATTCACAAGGCCTGCATCGACACCGCCGAGGCATACGGCAGGAAGGGCGATTACGTGGCGGGGGCCAATATCGCCGGCTTCACCAAGGTCGCCAACGCCATGCTGGCCTACGGCATCGTGTAAGGAAGATCATCACGGGGAACCCGCCCCGTGGGATGCCGCACGCGCGAGAGCCCGGGCCCCACGGCCCGGGCTCTCTTCGCTTGCACGGCCGGGAGGCGCCGGGGAGCGGTTCAGTCCGTCTTCCTGCCCGTCTTGAACTTCGCGGGGTCGATGCCGAGCTTGCGGATCTTGTACTGGACGATCCGCTTCGTCGTCCCGAGAAGGCGGGCCGCCTGGCTCTGGTTTCCCCGGGATTCCTTCAGGGCCTCGATGATCATGGAGCGTTCCTGCGCCCCGATGACGGCCCCGAGCTTGCCCGTGTTCCGGTTCTGCTCGTCGAGACCCCTGATCTGCAGCGAAGGCGGCAGGTGCATCATCTCGATCGACGGGCCCTTGGCCAGCAGGATGGCCCGCTCGACGCAGTTCTCCAGCTCCCGGACGTTGCCGGGCCAGGGATGCGACAGGAAGGCCTCGATGACGGCGTTGGTGATCCGCCTGACGGGCTTTTTCAGCTGCCTCGAGTACTTCAGGACGAAGTGGTCCGCCAGCAGGATGATGTCGTTTCCCCGGTCCCGCAGGGGCGGCAGGAAGATGGGGAACACGGTGAGGCGGTAGTACAGGTCGGTCCGGAACTGCCCGGCCGCGACACAGTCCTCCAGGCGGCGGTTGGTGGCGGCGATCACGCGGGCGTTGGTCGTCACCAGGCGGGACGATCCCAGCGGCTGAAACTGCTTCTCCTGCAGGACCCGCAGGAGCTTGGCCTGGGCCGCCGGGGAAAGCTCCCCCACCTCGTCGAGGAAGATCGTGCCGTTGTGGGCCTCCTCGAACCGGCCCCGGTGCTGCCGGAAGGCCCCAGTGAAGGCCCCCTTCTCGTGGCCGAAGAGCTCGCTCTCGATGAGGGTGTCGGGGATCGCGGCGCAGTTGACCATGACGAGGGGCCCCTTGCTGCGGGAGCTATTGGCGTGGATGGCCTTTGCGACGAGTTCCTTCCCTGTCCCGGTCTCCCCCGTGACAAGGACCGTCGTCGCGGAATCGGCCACGTGCCGGATGAGGGCGTAGACCTCCCGCATGCCCGTGGACTGGCCGATGAGGTCGAGATCCGTCCCGCCGGACGGGCCGACCATGCGGCGCAGGCGCCGGTTCTCGTCCTCCAGGGCCAGGACGTGCACGGCCTTGGCGATCAATTCCGCCACGGAGGACAGCACGGCCAGCTCCCGGTCCATGTCGGCAACGTCCGACGCCGGCTTGTCCGCCGACAGGATCCCCACGACCCGCGAGTCATAGACGATCGGGACGCACAGGAAGGCCAGCTCGTCGCGGTTTTTCAGGTGCCTGCGCGCCCCGGTGCGGTCCAGGAAGGAGGCCTCCTGCCCCAGGCTCGGCACCGCGATGGGGCGGCCCGTCTGGGCGACCTTTCCGGTAATCCCCTCGCCGGCCCTGTAGGAGACGTCCATCCCCTCGAGGTTGACCCCGTGGGCCACCTCCAGCATCGCCTCGCCCTTGTCGCGGTCCAGCAGGGAGATCATCCCCCTCTGCATGCCCAGCCGTTCACTCATCTCGGCGAGCACCCGCTCGAGCTGGTCCCGAAGGTCCCAGGGCTGCGCCAGGGCCCTGGCCACGGCGTGCAGGGCCGCCAGTTCTTCGAAGGTGTGGCTGCTCATAGTGGAACAAAATTGAAACGTTTTTCGGGTTCCTGAAAATTAGTACATTTTGGTTTTAAAAACAATGGAAAATGAGATCGAATCTGGTATGATTCTCTTCCATTCAGCATCGAAGAGGTTGCCATGAAATCCTTTTCCAGCGTAAGCACCGGCATCCAAGGACTCGACAGGGTCCTCGGCCAACTGCAGACGGGCGATAACGTGGTCCTCCAGGTCGACTCCATCGAGGACTACCGGAGCTTCGTCACCCCCTTCGTCAGGAAAGCCCTTGAGAACAACGAGAGGGTCGTCTACATGCGCTTCGCCCGCCACGCGCCCCTGCTCGAGGAAACCCGGAAGATTGCCGTCTACAAACTCAACCCCGATGCGGGGTTCGAGTCCTTTTCCACCCAGGTCCACAACATCATCCGCCAGGAGGGGCGCGACGTGTTCTACGTCTTCGATTCCCTCTCGGACCTTCTGCTCGCCTGGGCGACGGACCTGATGATCGGCAACTTCTTCGTCATCACCTGCCCGTATCTCTTCGAGCTCAACACGGTGGCCTACTTCGCCATCCTCCGGGGCCGCCACTCCTTCAAGACCGTCGCCCGCATCCGGGAAACCACCCAGGTTCTCCTGGACGTGTACAGCTTCGAGGGCAAGACCTGCGTGCATCCCCTGAAGTGCTGGCAGCGCTACTCCCCCACCATGTTCCTGCCCCACATCCGAGAAAAAGAGACCTTCGTCCCGATCATGAACAGCGTGGACGCCGCGCGGCTCTTCGCCGCCCTGGCCGACCGCAGCGCCGTCGATGCGGAGAGGCACCTCGACTACTGGGATCGGATCTTCCTGAAGGCCCGGGAGATGGCCGGGAGCGACACGGCGGCCGAGGAGAAGCAGGATCTGCTCGATCAGCTCTCGCGGGTCCTGATCGGACGGGAAAAGCGCATTCTTTCCCTCGTGAAGGAGTACTTCACCCTGCAGGACATCCTGGAGATCAAGGACCGGCTGATCGGGACGGGCTTCATCGGCGGCAAGTCGGTGGGCATGCTCCTGGCGCGCAACATCCTGCGCAGGGACCGGGGATTCGACTGGCAGAGGCATCTGGAGCTGCACGATTCCTACTTCATCGGCTCCGACGTCTTCTACTCCTACATCGTCCAGAACGGCTGGTGGAAGACCCTCATGGCCCACAAGACCCGGGAGGGGTACTTCGAGAACGCCCGGGAGCTCAAGTCCAAGATGCTCAGCGGGACCTTCCCGCAGGAGGTCAAGGAGCAGTTTCAGCTGATGCTGGAGTACTTCGGCCAGTCGCCGATCATCGTCCGTTCCAGCAGCCTCCTGGAGGACGCCTTCGGCAACGCCTTCGCGGGTAAATACGAGAGCTACTTCTGCGTCAACCAGGGCACCCCGGAGCGGCGCTACGAGCTCTTCGAGGAATCGGTGCGCCGCATCTTCGCCAGCACGATGAACGAGGACGCCCTGAGCTACAGGCTCCAGCGCGGTCTCGACCAGCAAGACGAACAGATGGCCCTGCTCGTTCAGCGGGTCTCCGGAACCTACCGCAAGCACTACTTCTTCCCCGAGGTGGCCGGCGTGGGCCTCTCGTACAACCCCTTCGTCTGGAAGCAGGGGATGGACCCCCGGGCGGGGATGCTGCGAATCGTCTTCGGTCTCGGCACGCGGGCCGTCAACCGGGTGGAGAACGACTATCCCCGCATCGTGGCCCTCGACGCGCCCCTGGTGAAGTCACACGGCGGGATCGCCGACGCCCGGCGTTTCTCCCAGCACGACGTGGACCTGCTGAACCTCGAGGACAATCGGTTCCACTCCATCTCGCTCATGCAGGTCATCAACGAGGGAATCGACGCCCGCCTGGACCTGATCGGCGTCCGGGACGAGGAAACCGCTGAGAGGATGAGGGCGTCGGGCCGTTCCGGGGACGACGTCTGGATCCTGACCTTCGATGAGCTGCTGTCCGGGACGGACTTCACGGCGGTCATGTCGCGGATGCTCAAGGAACTCGAGAAGGTGTACCGGTACCCCGTCGACATCGAGTTCACGGCGAACTTCAACGCCGAGGGGCGCCTCCAGGTCAACCTCCTGCAATGCCGCCCCTTCCAGACAAAGGGACAGAAGGCCCAGGTCGAGATCCCGGAGAAGATTCCCCGAAAGAAGGTCTTCATCCGGCAGGAAGGCAACTTCATGGGGGGAAGCGTCTCCCAGGCCCTGGCCCGCGTCATTTTCATCGACCCGAAGGGCTACACAAAGCTGGCCCTCTCGGAGAAGTACGACGTGGCCCGCATCGTGGGGCGCCTCAACAAGCTCATCGACCGGCGGGAGGATATGCCGACGGCGGTCTTCGGACCCGGCCGCTGGGGGACGACCACCCCGGCCATGGGGGTCCCCGTGACATTCTCGGAGATCAACAAGATCGCGGTGATCGCGGAAATCGCCTACCGCGACGGGAGCCTCATCCCCGATCTCTCCTTCGGAACGCACTTCTTCCAGGACCTGGTCGAAACGGACATTTTCTACATTGCCGTTTACCCGGAAAAAGAAGGGGTCATCTTCAACGACGGCTGGCTGGTTGGCCTGCCGAACCGCTTACTTGACCTGCTGCCCAACGAAGGCCGTTACGAGAAGGTGGTCCGGGTCTACGATGTCAGGGAGACGGGCCTGCGGCTGGTGTCGGACGTGGTCAACCAGAAGCTGATCTGCTATGCCGCCTCGTAAAGGCGCGGCCCCGCCCGAGAGGACCGCCGGGAGAGCCTGCATCAGGACCCCGCATCGACGCCCCGGGAGATGATGATCGCCTCGGCGATCTGTCGCATGGGGCGGCGCATGTTCATGCTCATCTGCCGGATCTTCCGGAAGGCCTCCTCGCCTCCCGTCCCGTTTTCGGCCGCCAGGATGTCCTTGGCCCGTTCGATGAGCTTTCGAGATTCGAGCTCCTCCTGAATGACCCGGCTCCGGACGAGGAGCTCCGTGTTCTCGATGGCGACGGCGGCCTGGTTTGCGATCGTGGTGAGAACGGTGACCTCGGCCTCCGTGAATTCATGGGGCCGCGAGGTGTAACAGTTGATCACCCCGATGACGCGGCCTTTGACGGACAGCGGGACCGACAGCAGCGAGACGAGTCCCTCCTTACGAGCCATCTCACGGTACAGATACTCCGGCTCTTCCCTCACGTCCCGGACGATGGCGGGTCGGTTTTCCGAGGCCGCCTTCCCGACAACCCCCTTGCCGAGTTCCACGAACCGCTTCTTGTTGTACTCCTTGCTCATGCTCTGGGTCGCCTTGACGTGGAGCTTGCCGTCGTCGTCGATGAGCATGAGGGAGCAGATCTTGGACTCCATGACCTCGGCGGTCACGGTGACGATCAGGCGCAGGATGTCCTCCAGGTACTTCTCGGACGTGATGGCCCGGCTGACCGCCAGCAGGGCGCTGATGACACCCTCCGCCGAGCTGCCCCGCCCCGGATCGGCCTTTTCCTTG
>Ga0067045_1032001_pt1 | contig 11050 bp, 9 predicted proteins | sample TerdegcTABiofilm_FD_59184 | JGI IMG/M metagenome (GOLD analysis project Ga0067045, IMG submission 59184) | Combined Assembly of (Gp0054472, Gp0054536) Wastewater bioreactor microbial communities from Singapore -Terephthalate degrading...
ACACCTTTTTAAAAGGTTTCCCTCCCCGGCCCCTTCCCTTCCAAAACCAGTCCCGGCGACGTCCCGACCCGCGGCCCTCAAGCCGACCGCGGGGGCGGCGCGCTCCGCAGGGCCGCCCGGGCCTTCCGCCAGTCCGGCAGGACCCGGTCCAGGATGCCGTGGAACCGGGGGTTGTGGTTCCGCTCGATCAGGTGGGCCAGTTCGTGGGCCGCCACGTACTCCAGGCACTCGGCGGGACGGGTCGCAAGCTCCAGGTTGAGCCAGATCCGCCGGGCCCGGATGTTGCAGGTGCCCCAGCGGGTCTTCATGCGCTTGACCCCCCACTCCGCGGCCCGGACCCCCAGGGCCGCTTCCCACTTGGCCGCCAAGGGCGGGATCAACTCCTTGAGCCGGTCCCGGTACCACCCGTCCAGGATCTTCCTCCGCCGGGCCGCGTCGGCACCGGGGGGCGCGTACAGCTCCAGGGTATCCGGTCCCGCGATCCGGGCGCCGATCCCCCGCCCTCGCTCCCGGACCGAGAGGCGGTACGGACGGCCGAGCCAGAAGACCGTGTCCCCGCTCTCCATATCCGCGGCGGCGCGGGGTTCCCGGGCCCGGATGCTCTCCCGGTGGCGCCGGATCCAGGAGAGCTTTTCGCTCAGGAAGGCCCGGACCGCGGTCTCGGGCATGAGCAGGGGCGCCGTGGCCAGGACCCGGCCGTCCGGGGGCCGGATGACGACGCGCAGGGTCCGGACCTCCCTGCGCCGGAGGGTCACCTCGACGTCCTCGACAAGAAGAGTCGTTTCCTGGAAGGTTTTCACCGGGCGCGCCGCCTCGGCGGGTTCTTCGAGGGGCGGTACCGGGCCAGGAAGGTCTCCACGAGCTCGCGCTTCAAGGCCTCGCCGCCCGGAGCCGCTCCGCCCCCGTAGACCGCCGGCCAGGTATACGCGCCGCCGAGCAGGGCCCGGAACACCGCGGCCGCGAGCTCGGGCTCGCGCGCCTCCAGCCTGCCGTCGCGGGAGGCGGCGCGCATCCAGTCCGCCAGGGGGTCCCCCGACCCGGGATCGCGCTTGACCGCGGCGCGGGCCAGCTCTGGGGACCGCACGAAGGCCGCCACGAGGAGCCGGATCATCCCCATCCACCGCTCGTTCCGGATCACCTCGAGCTCGGCGTCCGCGAACCGCAGGAGCTGGGCCTCGATCGGGGCGGAGGGATCGTACTCGAAGCGCTTGAAATCGCGCATCTCCCGGCCGAATCGGGCGGCGATCTCGCGGAGGAGGTCGTCCTTGCTCGGAAAGTAGTTGTACACGGTCCGCTTGGACGCGTCGGCCTCCCGGGCGACCAGGTCCATACTGGACCCCTCGAATCCCCCGCGGGAGAAGACCCGGATCGCCGCCTCGAGGATGGACTCCCGTTTTTGCTCGGACAGCCCCCGGCCTCCCGGGGTTCCGCGCTCCCTCATCCAGATCGCTCCATTTCGACACCATACCATGCCCGCGGAAGGCGGGCAATTCCGGGTTGACACAAAGTAAACTATACGGTATAGTTTACTTTGTGATCGTGTTCATCGTTCAAAAGCAACCGACTTTTGAAATTGGCTCGATTCATTCGGAAAGGAGTGTGGCATGAGCTACGATTATGACGCGGCTCGCCGGGCGGGGCTTTTCTACCTGGCGGCCGCGGTTTTTTACATCTTCGGGATGATGTACGTGGAGGGGCGGGTCGCCGGCGACGATGCTACGATGCTCCGGAAGATCGCGGAGACGGGGGGCCTCTACCGGCTCGGCTTCCTGGGCGCCCTGTTGGGGCACGTCTGCCTGCTGGCCACGGCCGCGGCCCTGTACGAGCTCTTCTACCCCGTTGACGCGGGATGGGCTCGGCTCCTGGTCATCTTCGTCGCCGCGGGGGTGTCGATCGCCTTCCTGAACCGCGCCCACCAGCTCGTCGTGGAGCGCCTGGCCGCCGGGGCCTATGCGGGTCTCCCGGAAGCCGGCGGGGAATGGATCTCGCCCATCTTCATCGACCTGTACCGGGACGGAGAGAAGCTCGCGGGCATGTTCTGGGGGCTCTGGCTCCTCCCCGCCGGCGTCCTGGTCCTAAAGTCGGGGTTCGCCCCGAGGGCCCTCGGATTCGTGCTGATCGCCGCCTTCGCCTTCTACGAGATTACCTTCCTCGAGTACTTCCTGCTGGATCCGCCCCCCGCGGCCCTGCTCGCCCCCTTGGCCGTCGCGCACAAGGCGGACACTGCTGCCAAGGTCGCCGCGGAGCTCGGGTTCATCGGCTGGCTACTGGCCGCGGGGTTCAGGCGGCGGACCGCAGGATCCTCCCGGCCTCGTTCCGCGGAGGGGACTCCGTGAAGCGCCTTCCGCCGGGAATCCGCGTCAGCCGCGCGCCCCTGGGCTCTTCGGCCGGGCTCGGAGGAAGACCACCGCCAGGATCGCGGCCGCCGCTGGATACAAGACCGAGAGGGCCGCGAAGAGGCCGATGCCTCCGGACCACAGGGACAGGGACACGTTGAAGCAGTAGTGGGTCCAGAAGGCGACCAGGAGGTTGTCGCTCCTCCTCATCAGTATTCCCATGATCACCGTCAGGGAGGCGAGGACGACCACGTTCGCCCCCGCGAAGAGAAGTCCTTCGAGGCCCCGAAACTCCGAGGCGATGACCCAAAGAGGGGCGTGCCAGAAGGCCCAGACCAGGCCCAGAAGGAGGTTTCCCTTCAGGAAACCATGCCGGCCCTCGAGCTGGGGCCGGAGGTAGCCCCGCCAGGCGGATTCCTCGCCGGAGGGCCCCAAGAAGAGCATCAGCGCCGCCGCGCCGAGGAGGGCTCCGGGATCGATCGAGATCCCCGTGCCCGGTCTAGAACCGCCGAGGACGGCCGCGGCCGCGGCGGCGGCCGCGAATAGGCCGAACACGAGGACCGGGATCCCCAGGACCATCCCGGGCCGGATCCTTCCCGCGAAGGCCCGGGCGTAGAAGTCCCGGACCGAGCCGCCGGGCATTAGTCTGCGCCTCATAGCCAGCAGGACCAGGGTCGGGGACCAGGAGCCGAGTACGGCGATCCCCCTCATCACCGGCTCCGGGGCGCCCAGGACCATGGAGGCGAACCCTCCGAGGCCCAGGATGACCGCCCAGAACGCCAGGTACGCGAACGCTACGAATCTCCACATGCCGGGTTCCTCCCTTCTGTTCCGGCCCCGTCAAATCCCGAGTTCCCGCATCGCTTCGGACACCCGCCGCGTCCTCTCTTCCGGGGACTGACCGCCCGACGGCCCGAGCTCCAGCTCCCGGTCGATCCGGCCGTCCCGTAGGAAGAGCACCCGTCCCGCCCGGGCCGCCACCGCCGCGTCGTGGGTCACCAGGAGGACCGCGGTCCCGGCCGCGTTGACCTCCGAGAGGATGTCCAGGATCTCCCGGGCGGAGGCGGAGTTGAGGGCCCCGGTCGGCTCGTCCCCGAAGAGGACCGCGGGGAGGATGATGTTGTCCAGGAGGTCGAGGTTCCCCAGCAGGGTGGGTTGCTGGAAGACGAAGCCCATGCGCCGGCGGCGCAGGTCCGCGAGGTCGTCGTCCCGGAGGCCCGAGAGGTCCCGCCCCTCGAAGAGGATCCGCCCGCCGTCGACCCGGTCCATGCCGCTCAGGGCGTACAGGAGGGTGGACTTCCCGGAGCCCGAGGGACCCATGATCGAGACGAACTCGCCCTGCCGAATCTCCACGGAGACCCCGTCCAGGACGTTCCGGCGCTCGGCCCCGTCGCCGAAGGACTTCACGACGCGTTCGCCGCTCAGGATGGTGTTCATGGCTACTCCCGTATGGTCTGGGTTACGTCGATCCGGCCGGCTCCCGCCGCCCCGGCCGCCGTGGCCGCGAGGGCCGCGAGCGCGACGGCTAGGGGGATCAATATGTAGGCCGAAAGGGGGTCGGCGGCGAACTCGAAGGAGGCGGCGCCGAACAGGGATATCGGGACCCCGACGAGGGACTCGCCGAGGGTGTTCGCCAGGAGGGATCCCGCCAGTACCCCGATCCCGGCCACGAGGGCCGACCGGGCCAGGTACTGCCGGATCAGGTCCGAGTTCCGGAAGCCCAGAGCCCGCAGGGCCGCGATGGAAACCCGGTCCCGGGCCACGAGCATCCGGACGAAAAGCAGGGTGATCAGGGCAGCCAGAACAAGGGCCACCCCGAGACTGATGCGGGAGGCCGACCGGATCGCCCGGATCGTGGGACCGAAGGTCTGGGACACGTACTCCTGGAGGCTGGACACCTTGGCGTACGGGAAGGCGGAGGCGTAGGCTTCGGCCTTCTCCCGGGACCGGGACGGATCCCGGAGGGACGCCTGGACCACGGCCCACAGGACCGGGGCCTCGCCGCCGGAGAAGGCGGCCTTCGCGGTCTTCCCGCCGTTCGTGACGTCCGAGTAGAGGCCGGCCACCCGCAAATCCCGCCACTCCCCGTCCACGGCCGCCGCGAGCCGGTCCCCCACCCGCATTCCGAGATCCTGGGCGCTCAGGACGGAGAGCGCTATCTCATCCGGCGCCCCGGGCGCCCTTCCCTCGGAGTAGGCGACCGGAAAGACCGAGTGGTCCCCGAGCTCGACCTTCAGGCTCGATTCGGAGCCGTCCTTCCCGCGGACCGGGAAGGCCCGGGCCGTGAGGACGACGGACTTGAGGGTTTCGGGATCCGCGGCCAGGGCGGCGGCGATCTCCGAAGCCCGTCCGGGTATGTCCCCGACCGCCTGGACGTCCGCCCGGAGATCGCAGGCCCCGATGCCCAGGTAGGAGCTGAAGCTCGGGGAGGCGACGGTGGTGTGGAGGTTCCTGGGCACCACGGCGATGAAGGAGGAGGCGACCAGGACCGCGAGCATCGTACCGTAGAGCGGTATCCGTGCCAGGACGTCCAGGAAGCCGAGGGCCGCGTTGGCCCCCAGGGGCAACCCCGCGGCCAGGCGGAGGCGGCCCGGGCGGCGGGAGACCTGCCGGGGGGCGCCGAAGCGGAGGGCCTCGGCCGCGGAGATCTTCCGGAAGCGTCCCAGGACTCCCCGGACATACCCGAGGACGAGGAGCCCGACCATTAGGGCCCCGGCGAGGCCCAGGGCCGGGGCCAGGCGCGAGGCTCCGCCCTCTCCCATGAAGAGCCGTAGGTTGGCCAGGAGGGGTTCCCGGAAGGCGAAGGAGAGAGCCCAGCCCGACAGGACCCCCGGGACGGCCAGGACCGCGTACTTGGCCAGGTAGCCCCCGCGGATGTCCGAGACCCGGAGGCCGATCGCCTTCATCGCCCCGATCTCCCGATAGTCCTGCTCGATCTTGGCCAGGAGGGCGAAGCGTATGCAGAGCAGGGCCACGAAGGTGACCAGGAGGCCCACGAAGAGGAGGACGACGATCAGAAGGCCGTCGGAGAGGGCGTTCATCATCCGGAAGAGGGGGTAACCCACCCTCGGTCCGTTGGACTCCAGTCCCGCGGCGACATAGGCCGCCTCGAGGCTCCCCAGGGTCCCGGGGTCCCGGAGCCGGAACTCGATGAGATATTCCACGGAACCCCGGTCCCGGAGGGCGGCGTAATCCGCCTCGCTCACCAGGAAACGCTTGGAGGAGGAGAGGGCGGAGTTCATCTGGGAGTCCCGGACGAAGCCGGCCACGCGGAACTCCCGGCCCAGGATCCGGACCCGGTCCCCGGCGCGGGCGGTGCCGTCCTTGAAGTAGAACACGGGGACGTAGAGCTCCCCCTCCCCGGGGCGGGCTACGTTTCCATCCAGGTCCAGGAGGAAGTCGAAACCCCGGCCCTGGACCGAAAGCCCGTTGTCCTGGACGCTTCCGGCCAGGGTGCGGTCCCCGAACTCGAAGGAGAACCCCTCGACGTTCAGGAACTCGAGGACCTGGAAGCCCTCCACCTCCGGGCGCCCTGCGGCGAAGGACTCAAGGCGCGGCAGGTCGATCGGTCCCGAGTGCATCTGCAGAAGGTGGGGCGTCGCGGCCCGTTCCATGAGCAGCTCGAGGGCCGCGGAGAGTTCCGCCCCCAGGGCCCCCGCCAGGGAGACCAGAAGGGCGGAAACCGCGACGAAGAGCGCCGTCGCCAGGGAGGCCAGCCGGCTCCTCCGGATGTCGTTCCGTATGATCCGCGCGTACATGTCTACCCTCCGTCCTTCCGGCCTTTCCCGGCCCGGGACCGGAAGCCGCGCGTTCCGCCCCCCGGTTCGCCGACCGCCCCGCCTCCGGGCCCGCCGAGCGCCGCCCGCACCCTCGAGAGGTCCTCCGTGCGGAGCCCGAACATGCGGCCGATGTTGAAGACCAGGGCCTGGAGCCTCCGGAAGCGCTCCGCTTCGGAAAGATCTAGTAGCCCCCCGTCGATGACCTCGGTCATGTAGACGACGACGAGCTCTATGCTCTCCTCGGGATAGGGAGTGTCGAACCCGCCCTCCGCGATCCCCTCCCGGACGATTCCCGCCAATATCGAGGTCATCCCGGCCACAAGGCGGCGCTGGACGCGATCGTGCAGAGGAAGGTTCCCGGGGTCATGCAGGTGCTCCATAAGCCCCTCCCCCATGTCTCCGGAGACCTTGAAGGCTTCTATCACCGCCAGGAGACGTTCCAGGGCAGGCCGTCCCCGCACGGTCTCGGCGGTTTCCCGGGCCGCCGCGAACAGGCGATCGCAGAGTCGGTCGACCAGGGCCTCCATGACCGCCGCCTTCGATTCAAAGTGGTAGTACAGGGTTCCCCGGGCTATACCCGTACGCTCCAGGATGTCCCCGGTGCTCGTCCCGGCGTAGCCACGCTCCCGGAACAGCGCTTCCGCCGCGTCGAGGATCGCCTGGCGTCGTTCTTCCGCTTCCATCCCCGTCCTCATATGCTTATAGACCGACAGTCGGTCGGTATTCCTATACTACCGTTCCGGCCGTTCCGTGTCAACAAGCCGAATGCCCTAGTACGACCGGGAACCCGTCGCCGGGAAACACGACTCACTTGAGGCTTTTTCAAAACTCAGGGAGTTTTGAAAAAGCTACCTTAGAAATCCTTGATTGGGCGCAGCGGTCGCAACGCAACCGCTGCGAGCAATCGCAAAGCCAATTTCAAAAGTGACCGACTCTTAAAATTGGCTCACTTCAGTGTTCATGGGGCCTTTGAAAAAACCGCATTGGCGGAAACCTCTGCCGGTTCCCTACATTGCCAATGTCCCGGGACAGCATCTGTGGGACAAGACAGGCCGAGCCTATCGCAAGCATGGTTTGACAGGACGGTATCCCTCCCCTACAATCTACCTGCGTCCCAGGCACCCAAATCATCCATAAGAGCGGTACCGATATGAGCGATGCTTCCACCAAGTCCCCCGCGGCACCCGGGCGCGTCGCCCGTTTTTTCGACATCCTCGGCGTCCTGGGCTTCCTGCTGGCCGTCCCTGCCTGCCTGGTGGTCCTGGGGAAGCCGGAGGAGGCCCGGGCCCTGGAACGGGCTCTAGGGCCCTTCGCAAGCCCGGGAGCCCTGCTCCTGGGCTGCGCGGTCCTGGAACTGGCGGCGGGGCTCTTCGGTTCGGGTTCCCAGGCCTTGCCGATCTTCGCGGGGCTGGCCGCGGGCTTGGCCTTCTTCGGGGGAGCCTTCGACCTGCCTTTCCTGGGCTTCCTCCGGACCAGCGTGGGCCGGCTGCCGGGCTTCACCCGGCCGGGGCCGCCCCTGGCCGCGGGGCTCTCCGCCCTCCTTTTGGGCCTGGTCCTGGGATCGATCCGGAAGGGCCGATCCGGGACCAAGAGCCTTGTTGTCCTGGCCGCGGCCGTAACAACCTTCGTAACACTGAGCGTGGCAAACCCCTTCCCCGAGACCGATCGGGCCTCCCTGTCCATGGAAACCGCCCTCAAGTCCATCGCCGCCGAACTGGGCCGGGAGTACCGGTCCCCGGAGGTGGAGGACGCGGTCCGGAAGGTCCTGGAGGACTCGAAGGCCACGGAGGCGGAAAAGGACCGGCGCATCGCGGAGCTGGCCGAGAGGCTCCGGAGAACCGAGGAGGACGCGGCGGCCCTCAAGAAGGCTGCCGAGGACGGCAAGGCCCTCTCGAAGGAGCTGGAGGAAAGCCGGAAGGCCCTGGAGGAGCTCCGGGGCAGGCTGGACAAGGAAGAACCCCTCCTTCCCGGCAAGGATTACACCCGGGCCGTGCAGCCCCGGGATCCGGCGGTACGGGACTATGCGGTCCGTCTGGCCGCGGGCTCCCCGGGAGCCTTCGACGAGCCCCAGGGTTCCCGGCTCCCCACGGACGCGGGGTTGGGGCAGGCGTACCGGATCCACGCCGCCCTCTCCTCGTCCTGGAAGTATGTGAGCGACCCGGCGGTCTCCTGGAGCGACTACGCCAGCCCGGCTCGGCGCACCCTGGCCCTGGGCCTGGCGGGGGACTGCGACGACTTCGCCGTCCTGGTCGCGTCCTGCGTCCAGGCCGTGGGAGGCCGGGCCCGGATCGTCCACGGGTATACGGAGCGCTCGGGCCACGCCTGGGCTGAATTGTGGCTGGGGGACGGCGAGCGGGGGCGGGCGGCCCTGTCCCGGGCGGGGAGAGCCGCAGGCCGGCCGGGGTGGACGCCCGCCCACTCGACGGACGGCCGGGGCGGGACTTGGCTCGTACTGGACTGGAGATTCGGCGAGCTCTCGATGCGGCCTTCCCGCACCGAGGTCGCCTGGACGGGAGACTGACATGGACATCGAGATCTTCGGGGATTCCTATTCCTTTCCGGCCATCAAGGACGACCGCTTCGAGTCCCTCCAGGAGGAAATCACCCGGACCCGGGAATCCCTGGAAGAGGGCTCCCGGGAGCGGCCCGGGCTGTTCGGGAAGAAGAAGCCCCCCGTCCTGGACCCGGAGCGCCGCCTGGCCCTCATGGACACTCTGGTGGGCCGGTACGACGAGCTTTTGGCCTACCTCAAGTCCCGGATCGGGGACTGCCGGAGGGTCTTCGAGTCCATGGGGGAAGGGGTCCGGGAAAGCTTCGAGGCCAAGGTCCGGGAACTCGAGGCCATGGAGCGCCGCCGGGCGGATCTGGCGGCCGAGCTGGCCGCGGCGGGCAAGACCGAGGCCGCCTCCATGCTGGACGCCGAGCGGGACCGGATTCGGGGGCTCACCCGGAACCTGGCGGAGGCCTGTCTCCTCATCATCCGGAAACTCCGGCACGCCCTGGAAGCCCTGGAGGTCCTGGCCTCGGACGGGACGAGCCAGCGGGCGGTCCTGGAGGCCCTGCGGGGCGACGTGGGCATGTACCGCAAGGTCTGGGAGTTCTCCCGGGACATGAACCGCCTGGAGGAGGACATCGACAAGCTCACCCGGACGGCGATGGAGTTCGACAGGCTCCTCCGGGACAACCTGGGCCCCCTGGGGATCCTGGTGGACGAGATCGCCAAGGTGGACGGGCGGGTGGCCGAGAGCCTGGCGGAGATCCAGGCCCTCTCGGAGAGGCTGGAGAAGAACCAGGCCCTGGGGCCGGCCCTGGGGCCCGGACGCGTGGCCCTGGGGAGCAACATCCTGGACATCCTGACCGGGGCCCGGGTCAAGGAGGACCAGGTGGCGGCCATCCTGGAGCGCCTGAGGTCCGACTCGGAAGCGCCCTTCGACGGGTTCGAGCTGGAACTGGTCTCGGGGGAGGACCTGGACTTCCACGCCCTGGCGGAGAACATGTCCGCCCTGGTGGACCAGGGCTTCCGTCGCCTGGCCGGAGGGGGCGCTCCGGACGCCCTGCAAGCCCCGGAACCCGGGGCCGCCATTCCGCTCCCGGGTCCGGAAGCCTATCCGCAGGCCGGAGCCTCGGCCCCGGGAACCGCCGGTCCGGACGGCCCCGAGGGGGAGCCCGACGCCGCGGAGGCTTCCGCCGACGACGAGGTTCCCGGCTCCGCGCCCCAGGGGCCCGCCGGACCCGGCGCGTCCCGGGAGCCCGCAACCGCCGCTTCCGTCTCTTCTCCGGCCCAGGACGAGATCCCCGAGTGGGCCAAGGCCGCCCAGAAAGCCGCCCTCGGCGAGGCCGCCCGGCCGGGGCGCCTGGGACGCAGGCCCGACGCCTCCGCCTACCGGGCGGCCATCAGCCGGGCGGATCCCACCCTCATCGTCTTCCTCCTGGACCGCTCGGGGTCCATGGATTCCCCCTACGCCTCGGGGCTGACCCGTGCCGGGTACCTGGCCCGGACCGTGGACCGAGCCCTCTACGAATTGGCGGTCCGGTGCTCCCGCCCCGACGGGGTCCGGGACTACTTCCACATCGCCTGCCTGGGCTACGGGGACGGGAAGGTGTCCAACGCCCTGCCCGAGGGGACCGGAGGGGGCGAGTGGACCCCGATCTCCCGGATCGCCGCCGCGCCCGCCCGCGTCGAGGACCTGCCTTCCGGAGGCAGGGAGCCCCGCTGGATCGAACCGGTCGCCGAGGGGGACACGCCCATGGCCGCGGCCTTCGAGGCGGCCTGCCGCCTGGCTGCTCGGTGGTGCGACGCCCATCCGAGGTCCTATCCGCCCACGGTCATCAACGTATCCGACGGGGAGCCCACGGACGGGGATCCCCGGCCGGCCGCGGAGGTCTTGGGAAACCTGCACACCGAGGACGGGGACATCCTGGTCTTCAACCTCCACGTGGGCTCCGGCGGAGGGGAGGTCGCCTTCCCCTCGGAGGACTCCCGCCTGGATGCGCACGGGCGGCTTCTCTTCTCGATGTCCAGCCGCTTCCCGCCCCACCTCCTGGCCCGGGCCGCCGAATCGGGCTTCTCCGTGGGGCCCGAATCCCGGTTCTTCGCCTACGGGGCCGGGGCCGAACTGGCCACCCGCTTCCTGGAGCTCGGCACCCGGCCGGCGAGCCTGCGGTGATCCTGTTCCGAACCCGGGGGCCCGCCCTCCGGACCCGCCTGGCCCGTAGCCTGCCCAAGGACGAGGGCCCCGGGGACGACCGCATGGCCTTCCGGGAGGACGGCCTGGCCCTGGCCCTCTGCGACGGGGCGAGCGAGGGCTGGGACGGCGCCGGCTGGGCGGAAGCCCTGGCGGATGCACTCTGTCGGATCCAGGACCCCGAACGGGCGGTCGGGGCGGCCCGGGCCCGGCGTCGGTCCGGAGCCGGAGGGGGCGGATGGCTAGAGGA
>Ga0067045_1032003_pt1 | contig 11048 bp, 17 predicted proteins | sample TerdegcTABiofilm_FD_59184 | JGI IMG/M metagenome (GOLD analysis project Ga0067045, IMG submission 59184) | Combined Assembly of (Gp0054472, Gp0054536) Wastewater bioreactor microbial communities from Singapore -Terephthalate degrading...
GGGCAGGTGCCGCAGCTAATAGTCTCCCACTTTACCAATACATTGGAAAAATTTATGGTTGTTCTGCTAATGTTATTCCTGTTCCAATGTGCAATGTAATAAATGGTGGAAAGCATGCAGGCCAAGAAAATTCCATTCAGGAACATATGCTTATGCCCGTTGGTGCGAAAAATTTTGTGCAGGCAATACAAATGGTGTGTGAAAGTTATCACGAAATGTCTAAATTATTAAAACAAAAATATGGTGCAAGCGCAACTTTAGTTGGCGATGAAGGTGGTTTTGCCCCTTCACAAATGATAAATATTGAAGATAGGTTGGAAATAATGCTTAAAGCAGTTGAAAATGCGGGACATACTGGTAAAATGAAGATAGCACTTGATCCTGCTTCAAGCGAATTTTATTATGATGGAATATACAAAATAAACGATAAAAAGTATGAAGGTGGAGAAATAATTGATTTTTACGCAGAATTATGCAAAAATTATCCAATAATTAGCATAGAGGATGGTTTGGCTGAGGATGATTGGAAAAATTGGACTGAAATGACTAAAAAATTGGGAAATAAAATACAAATAGTTGGCGACGATTTGTTTGTAACCAACACAAGAAGGATTGCAAGGGGAATTAAATTAAAAGCTGCAAACTCTGTTTTGATAAAGTTGAATCAAATTGGAACTGTGACGGAAACACTTGATGCAATAAAAATGGCACATAAAAATGGTTGGACTGCAGTTGTTTCACATAGAAGTGGTGAAACAGAGGATAGTTTCATATCTGATTTGGTTGTTGGAACTAATTCTGGTCAAATAAAAACTGGAGCGCCAGCCAGGTCTGATAGAAATGCAAAATACAATCAATTGATAAGAATAAATGAATACCTGGGGGAAAAAGCTAAATATTTAGGGGAAAAAATACGCTAATTACAATGAATATAATCGTAAATATTCAGCATATTTTTTCTCAAAAATTTCCTTTGGCGTTTCTTTTATGCCCAGTTCATTAAGTATTGCTTTAATTTCTTTTTCTGATTTTTCAACTTCATTTTCATTGCACAATTTTTCAACTTCTAGTATTTTACCATAATTCAATGTATCATCCAACATTAAAGTTAATTCACCCATAGTGAAAGTAATTCTTTTTCTAAACCATTTTAATTTTGTCTTTATCCCCAACTTTTCAAAAATTTTCAATAATTTTTCAAAATCATTCTTTTCAAAAACTATTTCAATTTCTTCTCTATTATTATCATGCATTTTTCCTGATTTCATCCATAATTTGGTTTTATTGCTTTTCATAATTCTCAAATCAATTGCTGAATCAAGGTAGTGAGTTTCTTGTTCTTCTTGATTGATAAATTGTGCTTTTTGATGTAAAGTTTTTGAAAGATTTGTATATTCCTCATCAGTTAAAAGTGATCTGACTTCAACTTCAATCATAAATTAAATTGAGCAAAAATAAATATAATTATTGACAAACAATGCATTTGGATTATAAATATTTACACACAAAAAATATTACAGGTGATATTCAATGGGTTTAAGGCCGGGTAGATGTTACAGAGGAATGGACAAACCAGCATGGACTAGATATTCTAGAAGCAAACCAAAGACATCAAAAATAAAAGCGATGCCACCCAAACACGTGCACCATTATATAATGGGTAAGAAGGGATATGAAGGCACACTTGAAGTTGCCTTGGTAGCTAAAGAAGATGTTCAGGTTAGAGACAATTCATTAGAAGCTGCAAGAACGGCAATAAACAAGCATTTGGAAACAAATATTGTAAATGACTATTGTTATAGAATTTACATTTATCCGCACCAAGTATTGAGGGAAAACAAAATGATTACTGGAGCGGGTGCAGACCGTTTGCAGAGAGGGATGGCAAAAGCATTTGGTAAGCCAGCAGGCAGGGCAGCCAGAGTTAGAAGAGGCAAAAAAATTATGAGTGTCATAACCCAGCCAAAAAATATTGCCTTGGTTACTGATGCAATGAAAAGAGGAATCAAAAAACTTATGGGTCTGTATAATATAGAAATAATAAACTATCCAGAACCAAAAAGAATTGCTTAGTTTTCTTTTCTATATTTTGATTGGTATAGGTTAGCTCGTCATGGGGATTTCATTTTGAAACCATAAGGATGGGCCAACCTGGCTATGCTACCAGCTTTGGGAGCTGGTGATCCGAGTTCGAATCTCGGTCCCCCCACTCTATTTCATTGATTTCAATTGTTTTGCAAACTCTCTAAATGTAATTAATTTCTTTTTATACTTGGGAAAAACTTTTTTTAATCCAACTATGTGCTCTTCTGGCACCACTATTTTATCTAACGTTTCCAATGGCCTTTCTGACATTCCTTTTTCAATAATTAATTTCATTTTTTTGTCTTTTCGTTGCCCTGGTTTTTCAATATCTACAAAAAGAAATCCACTATACGCTGGTTGCCAATCAGACACCAGTCGACCGTACTGAATGGTGCCTTTACCGTGCTTTAAATAACCATCCTTCAATATTGAACTTATTAACAATTGTTGAAAAGTTCCAGTTCCGTGTGCAAATATGCTCTTACCTGTTGCTTTTTCAAATTCAACTGCTGCATCATTCAATTCTTTTCTTTGTTGCCTAAAACTTTCTGAAAAAGCATCTGAAAGTTTAGTCGCTTCCGCAGGGGATAATTCGATTGATTTAAGCATGCCAAAAACGATATCAGTTGGTAAATTCAATAAAATTTCTATTTGTTTTGAATTAAAACCCTTTTTTTCTAAAAATTCCCATGCATTAACCCAATAGTTATGTCTTTCAATTTTACATGCTTCTTGTTTTAATTCATTTGATGAACTTGGCGATAAATTTTCAATTTCTTGCAAGCGCACGAGTTTTTTTATATTTTTTCCAAAAAAAATTTTTTTGATTTTTTCAAGTGCCATACATTTCAAAAATAATTATGTAAAATCTACTAATTAAATGTAGTATAAGTATAAATTTGCAAATGACTACTTTTGTTTTATACGTTCAACCCATTTTTCTGGAATCGGTTCTTTTTTTGCAGCTTCAATCAATCGCTTATAGATTGTTAATATTCCCTCATCAATTCCTTTTTCAATTGGGGTAGGTTCTAAAGGCATATCTTCAACATTATCATCTAAATCTGCCAATTGATCAAAATATTTTAATCGTTTGTCGCCAATTTTTTGATTCAGTATTTCAGAAAAATTAGTGGAAACAAAACATATTTTTGGATAGTCATCCTTATATTTGCCCAATACATCTAGGGGGGGAATAATGCGCATTGCTTTGTTAAATGAAGATACAATCATATTTTGCCATACTATTGCTTCATTTTTTGTAGGTTGTTTTGACATTCGAGAATATGGGCCTAAACTGAATTCAACAGAATTAATAATTTCCCGCATTGTTGTCAAATAATTTATCCAAACTGGAAGTTTTTGTTTTAAAGAAGTTGGCGAAATGTTTAATTTTTTAGCAAGTGGGACCAATCTTTTTGAATCTTTAATTCTGGGCTTTGAATAATAATATTCGTGAAGCTGGTTTAATTCTCTGATTGTTTTATGCAAATCTTGTTTGAACTGCAAGGCATTCATGTTATGCCTCACGCTTTTTCAATTTTCACCAAAATTATTTTGAAAATCAATGTTTTACCTGCAAAATCTGGGTTGAAATCGATTGTAACCATATCATTTTCCACTTTTGTTATTGTACCAACATATCCTTCTGCATTCCTTACCTTCATTCCTGCTGAAACTTTGCTATTAAAATTGGAAATAGAAGTAGTGAAAACTAAATCCTCTCTTCTTTCACCATATGCTTCTGATGGAGGCAATGAAACCGTTTTTTCTTCATTTAACGACATTCCAACTACTGCATTATCAAAACCTGAAATCATCTGACCTGCACCGACTTTAAAGCGCAATGGCTCGAAATGTCTATTACTAAGATTGGCTTTTTCAGCTTCTGATTGTATATTAGTATCAAAAACTGTCCCATCCTCTAGTGTACCAAGGTACATAACTTCTACCATATCCCCTTTTTCTGCTTTCATAATTTCACCACTTGTATAATTACTAAAAGATTCATTTAAAGTTGGATTGTTTCCATTTTCAGATTGAATACAACCAAAAAGAAGAAGCAATGAAAATAAAAACAACCATTTCATACTATTGTTTCTCAACAAGCTAATATATTATTTAGCCTTTGCAGTTTTGACATATTTCTTTTAATTCACCAGGCAACATTTCGCAATTTATAGATTCATAGTTGGAACAGTCATTCAATTGATCCATTGTTTCATTGTCTAATGCGGGCATTGAGTTGGTAATGTTTTTAATGTATTGATTGAAATCAACTGCATCTTTTGGTGGGGAAATTAAATCGTTGCTAAATGTTTCTGGATTGCAAACTACTCCCATTTTTGGTAAAGAATGAATGTCCACAGGTTTAACATCTGAGGGTGTTTCCGATGAAGAAACATTTATTTTATACCATTTACCATCTGGCAACATTGAGTAATAATTATTTCCAGATTTAATTGATTCAATTTTTTGGCCCATGACATAAGTTATTGATCTAAAATCTTGTCCTTTGATCCATAATTCCATTGTTGAGCCTTCTACTTCAACAATACACTTGTAAGGCATGCCTGACGCAATTGCATTTGCAAGTGCATCAATAACTTCAATTGTTGGAGTGGGGGTTGGAGAAGGCGTAACAGTTGCGACAGGTTCTGAACCACCAATGCAACCAAACAAAAACAAGATTGGAATTAAGTATGTCAATTTCATAAATTACTATGACTTTCGCTTTTTAAAATTTTGCTTTTCTTCTATTTTACTTAAAACAAAAAGTATGTGATTAGCGTAAATGTCTTCCAAAGCTTTTGCTATTCCTTTTCTCATGGGTGTTGGTGTTTTAGAAATATTGTTAACTAGATGAAAAACTTCTGAATCATCCAAATTAGATCTTTTTGAAAGTATATATTTTTCAAGAGATTTTGGAAGATTGAAGAATTTTTTTTCACTTTGAGTTGGCGAAAATGAGAGTTCAGATTCTTTTTGAATATTCACTTGTTTTGCAACTGTATTTATTGCATTTTTGAATTGATAATCTACATCCCTTTCATCTGAATTGGCATAAGCATTGTATATTAAATCTCTCCAAGTGTTCTCTTCATTTTTACTTCCTTTTTTCAATTTATTATAAATTAGTTGAAGAGATTCTATTAGCTGGCTCTTGTTTTGTATTTCAGGAAGTGGGTATTCCCATTCAATTGATGCCTGGCCAAAACTATTTTCAACATGATCTATCATGCTAATTACATCTTCAAGCGCCCACTGAAGATGAGGTATATTCTTTTTCAATTGTTTGGGAGATATGCCAAATTGAAAAGCTAAGTTGTCCCACATTTCGCGCATTTTAGTTGGCAATAATTTTTCATCAGGAAGTTCGCTTATTTTTAAAAGAGCAATATTGGTGTTGATCAATTTAGTCCGCAAATTTTGAATAGGATCAACATATTGTTTAAACGCGGACATATATCAATTTAGTAAATTATTAAAAAAAAGTTTTGCTAAATTTAATTATGTTATATTTATTTGTTGGCAATTCAGGCGCTGGAAAGGATACTATTATGCGAGAAGCTGCCAAATTAACAAATGCAAAAATCGCAAAAAGATACATAACTCGCCCACCATCACCTGAAACTGAAGATTTTTATTCGATTAGCAATTTAGAATTTGAAAACATGTCAAAAAATTTTTGTTTGCAATGGGAAAGTTACGGCAATAAATATGGAATAGACAACAAAACTAAAAAAATGATTGAAAACGGTGAAACAGTTTTTGCCAATGTTAGCCGTGACGTTGTTGAAAAAGCAAAAAATATGTGGCCAGATACAAAGGTAATTTTCATATCTGTGCCAATCGAAACAACGATAATAAGACTAAAAAATAGAAAAAGGGATGAAAAAACCATCCAAGAAAGAATAAAACGAGCTAAAAATGATGTAGGAAAAGACTTGGCTGATTTAATAGTTGAAAATGATGGGGATGTTAATATTACGGTTGAGAGCGTGGTCAATTATATTCAAAAAAATAGATGTTAAAAAATAAGAAAAAATAATAGTAAATTAACGTGAATAATAAGCTATTTATTCCTCGTCTCTACCTCTGCCACCAAACCTTCTACCGCCGCCTCTACCGCCGCCGAAAGATGGTTTGTGCTTTCTGTAACAATCCTTACAATAAACTGGTCTACCTTCACTTGGTTGGAAAGGAACCTTGCATGGATTGCCGCAGTCTGAACATACTGCATCATATAACTTGCGACCAAATTGGTCTGATTCTTCGTCTGCCATTATACTCACTTTTTTTATATTTACGGGATATTACCCGATGATACATTATGCCGACAAGGATTTAAATTACTTTCTAAATGCAAAACAATTATTTAACAAACACCAAATGAAACTATGGATGCGCCAATTGCAAGTATTGAAGAAAAATTTGTTTCAATGATTTTTGGCGAGTATTATGAAAATAATTTTGAAAAAATGTGGATGCCAGAGCGATTTATTGAAAGAGAATTTGGCTTTGGTACATGGGGCAAAAAAATTGCATTCAGGCATTTTGCATTCAAAAATCCCAATGAATTAAAACAATATCTTTTAAGAAATACTCCTTTCTTTGTTTCATATTCCACTGCTTATTATGAATATCCTGATGGGAGGCCGATGGAAAAAAAGAATTGGTTGGGTGCAGAATTGGTTTTTGATTTAGACCATGTTCCAGGCTTGCAATGCAATCATAGAAATGATTGGATATGCGACAAATGCTTGGAAGCAATAAAAACGGAAACTATAAGATTGATGGATGAATTTTTAGTTCCAGATTTTGGCGTTTCAAAATCAGAAATGATGATTAACTTTAGCGGTGGAAAGGGATACCACATACACATTAAAAATAAATTGTTTGAAGAGTTGAATGCCAGCCAAAGAAAGGAATTGGTAGCATATATAATGGGATTAGGAATTGAAAAGGAAAAATTAGGCTTTAAAGTTATTGAAAAAAGGTGGCATGGCCCTAAAAATATAAATTCTGGGTGGAGCAATAAATTAAAAAATAAAATAAAGGAAATTTTTGATTCAGATGAGTTGATTGAAAAACTTAAACAAAAAGATTTAAGTAATGCAGCGTACAAGATATTTTCAAACAAGGAAAATAGGTTGAAAATTATAAAAGGCATTGACTCAAATAATTGGGACATAGTACCGGTTCCAGCTCCTGAAAAAAATTGGGGGGCAGTGATTGATCTTGCTAAAGAAATGGCAATGGTTAACATTGATGCAAGCATGACTTGTGATGCTAAAAAATTGGCGCGTTTGCCAGATAGCATCCATGGCGGAACTGGTTTCCGCGCATGCGTAGTAAATAATATTGAAAAATTTGATCCGCTTCGCAATGCGACAGTGGATTGGGAAGGAACTGCAAGAGTAGCAATAGAAAAAAGTGATGAAATAAGGATTGGAGATACGACATACGGTCCTTACGAAAACAAAACACTGGAATTGCCTATGAATGTTGCAGTTTTCTTTCTTTGTAAAGGGGTGGGAAAATGTCCAGATTCAACGAAATAAGAGAAAAATTTCATAAAGAAAAAAATACGCCCGGATTGACCAGCCTGCCTTCTGATTTTTATTCAAAATCTTTTGAAGAAGCAAAACTTCTTGAAGAGAGGGCTAAATCAACAATGGATAGCAACGCATTCAGAGAATACGAAAGCATGATGAGCATGTTAAAGCGCCTATATTGGATAAGAATACAAAAAATTGTTTTGATGGCACTCAATTTGGATGAAAAGCCAGAAGGTTTGCTGAAAGAAGAGGCAGTAGTTTATGAAAAAATAAAAAATAATTTAAATGAAGCTAGAAACAATTTCACTTGCGAAAAAATAAAACAAAAAGATACTATAAGGGTGCAAATACTTTCTGATCTACCTGAGTTTGTTGGAAGTGATTGCAGAAATTACGGCCCGTTTAACAAAGAAACAATGATTGAATTGCCAAAAAATGAGGCAGAAATATTGATTAAACAAAATGTTGCAAAAATGAGCGAAAGCAATTAGGGATGATATGAAAAATAAAATTCTTCCCGCATCTATGCGCGCAGAGTTGCAAAAACCATTGGGGAAAATATTGACAACTAAAGAAGCAATTGAAGAAATAGGTTCAAAAAATATTATAGTTGTTGGTGATCATGTTGGGCATTTGTTTCTTATAAATAAAATTAAGCCTGATCTTTTGATTTATGATTACAAAAGCATGAGAAAATCAGTTGAAAAAAAAGTACGGGATGAAATTGACAACTATGAAGTTGAAAAAATAAAAGTAAAAAATCCAGCTGGAAAAATAACTGCTGAAGCATGTTTTGCAGTTGAAAATGCAATAAATTCAAGAAAAAAAATTAAAATTGAAGTTGAAGGTGAAGAAGATTTGTTGGCATTGCCAGCAATAATGTTTGCTCCAATTGGAAATATTTTATTGTATGGCCAACCAAATCAGGGAATTGTTTTGGTTGAAATTAACGAAAAAATAAAAAAAACAGTTAATCAATTTTATGAAAGAATGCAGGATGAAGGTGGAAAGGATTAATAAATTAATTTACGCAAATACTTATGAGGTGTTTATATGAATTTTCCAGCGTCGATAACAACATACTGCCCCAAATGCAAGGCACATACTACACACAAGGTTAAAGTGTCAACATATAAAGCAAAGAGGGGCCGAAAACTAGCATGGGGCAACAGACAACACGAAAGACAACTTACAGGATACATAGGAAAAGTTGCAGGTGAAAAGAAAGTTAGAAAACAGGGGATTAGACAAAAAATAATGCTTGAATGCCCACAGTGTAAAAAGAAGCATGAAAGAGTTATAGGAACAAGAACAACTAAAAAAATGGAGCTTAAGAGGTAATTTAGATGAGTAAATTTATAAAAGTAAAATGTAAGTGTGGAAATGAACAAATTATGCCAGAAATGGCAAATACAACAATCAATTGTACAGTTTGCAATGAAAAACTTGCCACACCTACTGGTGGAAAAGCAAACATAACTGCAGAGATATTAAGGGTGTATGAATAGTGCTCCCAGAAAAAGGAGAATTAGTCGTTGCGAAAATCAGAGAAGTTTTTAAAGCAGGCGTCTTTTGCAATTTAGTTGAATACGACAATCATGATGCATTTATCCACATATCTGAAATTGCATCCAAATGGGTCAGAAATGTGCGTGATTTTGTAAAAGAAGACCAATTAATTGTTGCAAAAGTTATTAGAATAGATCCTGAGAAAAATCAAGTTGATTTGTCAATAAAAAATGTTTCAGAATACGAAAAAAGGAAAGGAATAGATGCATATCAAAAAGAAGTCAGGGCAGAAAAGCTATTAGGCGTTCTTTCAAAAAAATGTGGAACAAATGAAGATTCAATTAAGAAAATTGTTGATGCACTTACTTCAAAATATGGGGATTTGTACAGTGCATTCGAAGAAATAAGCGAAAAAGGAGAAGATGCATTAAAAGGGCTAAAGTTGGACAAAAAAACAGTTTCTGCAATAGTTGATTTAGCAAAATCAAACATAAAAAAGAAGGAAGTACAACTTTCAGGAGTTATTGAAATTAAGGTATTTGATAAAAATGGCTTGGGCGAATTAAAAAATGGATTTCAAAAACTGATTGAAGAAACACCTGGTTTGGAGATAAAATATATAAGCGCACCAAAATATGAAATGAATATTACTTCAAAAGAGCTAAAACTTGCAGACAAAGAGTTGCAGTTAGCAGTAGAAAGAGCTAAAAAAATATTTGGAAAACATTTTGTAGGTTTTGAAAAGAAGAGAGCGGCATGAAAAAATTGCGCGTATGCAAATACGATGATACATATACTATGAAAGCAAAATGCCCAAAGTGTGGAAGGGAAACAAATACTGCACACCCGCCACGCTACTCGCAAGAAGATAAATATGCAGAGTATAGAAGGAGGGAGAAATATGGAAAAGACTAAAATAATTCTCTCAAATGAATTCAAAAAAATTGCCAGTAAAAAAATTGACAATTTAGTTTTAATTGAGGGATTGCCTGGAATAGGGTTAGTTGGAAAGTTGGCGGCAGAACATATGGTAAAACAATTAGGCGCTAAAAAAGTAGGTGAGTTGTATTCGCCGCATTTCCCTCACCAAGTATTTATAAAAAAGGACGGAACTGTTCGTTTGCCAAAATGTAAATTTTATTTTTGGAAAAACCCTAAAAAAAATGGTAAAAATTTACTGATATTAGTTGGTGACGTACAGGCACTTGCTCCAGAAGCGCAATATGAAATTAATGGAAAAATTGATTCTTTTTTCAAATCCATAGGTGGAAAAGAGATAATAACATTGGGAGGATATGGCACTGGTGCAATAGTAGATAAAAAATACAAAGTTTTTGGGGCAGTAACTGAAAAATCAGATGTTGAATCGCTAAAAAAATTAGGAGTTACATTTCATAAATCAATGGGAAGTATTGTGGGCGCGGCAGGACTTTTAATAGGATTGGGCAGATTAATGGGAATAAAGGGCTTTTGTTTAATGGGCGAAACGCATGGCAATTATGTTGACGCTAGCTCTGCAGAGGCAGTGTTGAATGTTTTGTGCAAGTATTTGGATATTGATATGGATTTGAGTAACTTAAAAACAATGGGTAAAAAAATGAGTAGCGAAGCTAAAAAGATAGAAAAACAACTAGTCGATCAAGGAATTGTAGAAGAAGATGTTGATGAAGGTTATGAAGAAGCCACTGGCGGGGAGTTGAGCTATATAAGATGAGGGCGTATCTAGATCTTTTTAGATTTGATCATGCAATTCTTGCAGCGCTCGGTGTTTTCACTGGTTTAATTTTGTACGCAGGAAATAACCCTAATTTAAATTGGATTATTGCAATGCTTGTTGCAATTTTTGTTGAAATGGGTACATTTTCATTAAATGATTACTTTGATTATGAAAGC
>Ga0067045_1032005_pt1 | contig 11045 bp, 7 predicted proteins | sample TerdegcTABiofilm_FD_59184 | JGI IMG/M metagenome (GOLD analysis project Ga0067045, IMG submission 59184) | Combined Assembly of (Gp0054472, Gp0054536) Wastewater bioreactor microbial communities from Singapore -Terephthalate degrading...
AGCATATGACTTACCCTCATGGGGCTATAGAGCGTGGTAGAGAACTTCTTAGTAAGAAAGCTATATTTCAATTATATGAATTCTATGAAAAAGATTTTAAATATTTTAATTATGAGGTATTTCAAAAATGAATAAAATGATGACTCATAAAGAAATAAATCAATGGATAATGGAGAATATCAAGAAATTCAAAAATTGGTATCATCCAGTTGATTTTGGAGATGGTATTGTTGTTCATTGCACCGATGAAAAGAACATGCCTCAACCCACATGGGATGAATACCATGGGATAAATAAATGGGAGAAAATGATCAAACCATATGCACCTAAAATAAAAGGTAAGAGAATTTTAGATATCGGATGTAATACTGGAATAATTGATATACATTTAGTTAAAAAGGGTGCTAAAGAGATAGTTGGTATAGATAGAGGATTACCATTTTATAAAGGTCAGGATTATATTGAACAAGCTGAATTTGTGAAAAAGGCATTCGAATTAAAAGAGAATAGAGAATATCCAATTCTATATTACAGATGTGATTTATCCAATCCTAACAATTTGAGAGAGTTGAAGCTGGGTAAGTTTGATTTGATTCTGGCAATGAGAGTCTTAAATTATTTTAAAGAAAGAATGCCAGAAATTATTAATGTTCTTTCCGAGATGTCTGACAACATTATTGTTCATACTAATAATGAGGGATATTGGAAAAATGATAAATGGTGTAATGTTGATTTGATAAAATCTTTATTAGAGGAAGCTGGATTTAATAAGGTATCTATAAAGTATCCAAAGAATTATGAAATCTATCCTGTAATTATTGGGAAGAGAGTCCATGAAATTGAAAAAGATAATATCAAATTTGAAATCCCAGAAGATCTCCCTGATTCCATGTTCTGATTTAGTTATAGAATTGGATCAGGATAAAACAGTTGGTGGGGATTTTACCGTCGAGGAATATTATACATTCTCGACACATGATGGGGTTTTTGTTCAAGATACAATGAGCATATTCACCCCTATGTCTAAAGAAGCTCAAGAAGAAGCTAAGAAAAAAATGATGGTAATCACCTCAAATGAGTCTATAAATAAAGCTAATTATGAGCTTTCAAAAGAAGTTCTGACTGGATTATTTACCTTGACGTATACCAAGAATAATAACTCAAGAAGAAACGTTAAAACTCTCGATGAAATTTTTTCTATGCATATCGGAGATAATATCTCTATACGTTTCAGAAATAATGTTTATCAAACCACGGTTGGTAAGATAATTTTCAATCGTGCTCTACCTGAATATTATCCATTTGTTGATGAATATGCATCTGATAAAGTAATTAAGAAAATTCTATCTAACATCATCGAAAAAAATAAAGATGATTTCATTGAGACATTGGATAGATTGATGAGATTGGGCTTTATTTATGCCACAGCATATCCCAAATCCATAGATATCTCAAAATTACAAATATCCAAAGAATTAGAGGAATTAAAAGTTAAGCTGTCTAAAGAAAAAGATTTTCAAAGACAATCTGAGATATTAAGTGAGATGGAGAAATTAATGATGGAACATATTTCCAAAAATGTTCCATCGTTATATATACAAGTACAATCTGGAGCATCCAAAGGAAAATCACAAGTTAGGCAATTAATGGTTTCCAAAGGAGTTACAGTTGATCCATCAGGTAATTTGTTACCTCCAATTATTTCTTCCATATCTGATGGATATACTCCTCGAGAATATTTTAATGCCGCAGCAGGAGCCAGAGCTGGATTAATTAGTAAAGCAATTGGAACAGCAAGTGGTGGGTATGAATATCGAAAAGTTATATTCGCGGTCGGAAATGTCAGATTAAATTCTCAGAATCCAGATTGTGGAACGAAGAATCATTTAATATTTAAATTGAATAATGACATATATAAGCGTCTGCGTGGAAGATACATTTTTAATAAAGATCGTTATGAACCAATAAGTGAAAAATTTATTGGTAAGATTATCCAATTAAGAAGTCCAATTTTCTGTAAGTCATTTGATATCTGCCGATTATGTTATGGAGATCTTTTATATCAGTTAAAATCAGAAAATATCGGAATTATTGCAGCGCAAGAAGTGGCAAGTTTATCTGAAAAATTCATGAAATTATTCCATCTGGGTGGTGTTGTGCAAATAGAGGGAGTCAATATCTTTAAGGAGTTCTTAAATAATATTGATGATATATATCTTCCTATCTTAAAAGAAAATTTTGTGCAAGAGCATAACTATTTAATTACCAAAGTTAAATGTCAAATAAGAATTCCCAAAAAGATATACACCGATAAATTTAATATCAGTGAAGATCATGATTTTATAAAAATACCTGTTGGTTATTTTGATTTAATCTTTAAGGGTGAGACATTATCTATAAGTATGGAAAAGGAAGTAAAGTTTTTTAAATATAGAGATAATATAAAACGGGAAGAAAATTTCTTAATTTTGGAATATGAAGAGAATACCAAGGTATTAAAAGTTGAAGCATCATCAATTGATTATAATAAAATAACCATGAGAATTGATGATGTCATGAGTGGAAAAGTACCTTTTAGAGATGTGCATGGATTATATTTCTCATTTATAAATACAATGATGCCCACTGGAGGATTTGATTCCGTGCATCTGGAAGTTATATTATCCAATGCTTTGAGGAATAAACGGAATCCTCAATATCCAGCCAGAGTGAAGGAACCATATGAAGCAATAATGGTAAATATTAAAAAGTTGCCATCAATTATCTCTTGGCCGTTGGGATTGGCTTTTGAGAATTTTGGAAAGAGTATTCAATATGGAATGATTTCGCAAAGAGCTCCAGAAAGTCCAATAGAGAAAATTCTCATGGGTGTTTCCCTTACTGGGGTAAAAATTAGAGGGAAATAATTATGTTATATGAAAAACTGAGATTATTCATTCCGGTAAAAAGTATTTTCTTACCAAAGAAACTGAAGGATAAAAGGAATATTGTTTTTGTCATTCTTCCTGAGAATGATAAATTTTTCGACTTTTATAATTTGTTAGGCTTCAGAAAAACAGTTATACGAACAATATATGTACCCAGAACAACGAAGCCTGTGGTGACAAAATTGGATAGCAAGATGCGTCAAAAGATTAGAGACTATAGATTGATTCCTATATCTGGAAAGTTACAAGAGGATTATATTGATTTATTTGGAAAGAATTTCTTCTTGGACCCTACTGTCTTTTTAGATAAGGTTATTGAAAAATATAAGTTAAGAAATTTCTTTAAAGGAAGAGGGCTAAATATAATAAATTCAATTATTAACTCTGTTGGATCAATTCCTAAAACTCATTTTGAAAGAGTCATTTTATATTCTCTTAATTTAAATAAATATATTCCAAAAAAGTTGCTGTATAAAAAGTTTTTACCTTTGTTTATAATGCTTATGAAATGGGAAAAGAAAAAAATTGATATTCCCTTTGATAAGATCATATTATTTGTATATAACGAAGAGGAACAAAGATTTTTATTAATTTTTGATAGAAATCAAAAAGTAAATTTAGCCAGAATAAAAAAGATTCTCAATAATGTTATACATATAAAGAATCAAGAGATAGAGAATAAAGAGAAAGAATTGGAGATTGAGGAAAAAATTAAATCATCAGATATTGCAAATGAGTTTGATGAAAAAGAAAAAGATAAATTGGTTAAAATTGTTGCTAACTATGCTGATAAAGAAAATATCGATATTAAAAAAACAAAACCAAATATGTTGTTATTAACTTCTGGATTATATCATATAACTGGAAGTTTAGATAAAGCAATAGGTTTAGCTATAAAAGCAGATGCACTTCCTACAGAGAAAAAAATAAGCTTCTTGAGAAAATTCTCTAAGCATTTATTGAATCAGAATAATAATACAATAAGTGAATCAAATGATATCTTGATAAAGAATGCTAACCCCTCGACCTTGATTGATAATCAGATACCTAAACATCTGATTGGATTAAGAAAAAGTGAATTTACGACAAATTTAAAAACAGATATGGTAAACTTATTCAAAACATTGGAAAATGAGCCATTGCCTTTAAAATTCAAAGATATCAAGGTAGAAGAATTGAAAGAGACTCCAGGAGAAATTGAAGAAACACTCCTTGAAAGATACACAATAACCTTGGAGGATGAAGAGAATAAAGAGCATATTGTTAATATTGATTTTCCAAAATTGACTGAGAATGGAACATTTATTATAAATGGTAAGCCCAAGGTATTGGTGAATCAGATTGTAACCCACCCAATCTTTTTCATAAAACCATATTCAGCAAGATTTGAATCCTCTTATTCTTCATTCTCAATTATAAGCAAGCAATTAAAGACGAGATCATATTTAATTGCTTTCTTTGCTAACTATAAGGTTCCTTTATTCATGTTGCTAGCTTATAAAGTTGGATTTGAAGAAACGTTGAAATTATTCGGGATTAAATATGAAATAACTGATAAAAAGACAAAGGATTCATACAAATTAAATAATGGAAAATATATTATTTTCAAAACCGTGAATACTGTACAAGAGGAATTGATAGAATCATTTGCAAAATCAATGCATTATTTCCCGAAAGATCAAGATATCAATTCCGAGGATTTCTGGAGAGAAACATTGGTAAATTACAATGGAAACCGAAATTCAATTTATGCAATTGATCAGACTTGGAAAAACATAGTTACTCCTATAGAGAAAAGTATATTATCCAATAATAACGAACCTGTTGATCTCCCAAACATTATGAAATATATGTCTAATAGAGTATGTTCGGGATTTTCTTATGATAGAAATGACATACGGCATTCCAGAATAAGAAGTTCTGAAATTTTAATTTCGCAGTTACAAAAACAAATTAAAGCCGCATATAATGAATATCTATCAAAAGTTCTTGGTGGAGATAAGAATGCTAACTATTTTATTGATTCCAGAAAAGTTCTAACAGATATTAAAACATCACAGAATGTTCAGAACTTCGAAAGTATCAATCCTCTGGAAGAACTATCATTCTTGACCAGAATTACTCCAGTGGGTATCGGAGGAATTCCAAATCTGGATGCTATGCCAGAAGTAGCTAGAAATATTCATCCATCTTATTTTGGAAATATTGATCCTCTGGAATCCCCAGAAGGACCAAGCATTGGTATACAACAACATTTGACCGTGGGTGCATCCATTGTAAATAATCGTGGTATGTTTGGAATTAAAATTGATGATAAGATAAAACCATCTGAAATTCTAAGTACAACTTCAGCAATGATTCCTTTTGTTGAATACAATGAGGGCGCGCGAATCAATATGGCTACAGGCCAAGCAAAACAGGCTTTTCCTTTATTAAATCCTGAAAATCCAGCTGTGCAAAGTGGTTATGAATCTATTTTGACTGGATTACTATCTGATAATTTTATCAAAAAATCTCCTGTAAATGGAAAAGTAGTTGATTTAACCGATGAAATAATCTCCATAAAAGATCAAGAGACAGGTAAAATTATTAATATTGATATAACTCCAAGAATTTTAAGAAGTGGCCAAGGAAAAAATGGACTGAGTATTTTTAAACCCAAGGTGACTATAAACACAATAGTTAAAAAAGATCAGATAGTTGCTGAAGGTGCAAATATTAAAGATGGATTGATTTCAAATGGAATTAATTTATTAGTTGCTTTTATGCCATGGAAAGGTTATAATTTTGAGGATGGGCAAGTTATAAGTAAATCTGCAGCTAAAAAATTTGTATCACTCCATAATGAGGAATATAAGATATATCTCACTGAGGAAGAGGATGTATCTCAAATTGCCAAAGTCGGTCAAGAATTGAGTCCAGGTGAAATTTTAATTGCTTTCTCCACAACCATATATGATGTGGAATCTTTAAATATCAAACGTTGCGAGGGTGGTAGATTAGTTAGAATTGAGATATATAATAATCTTCCAAAAGATAAAGAGATACCAAAATTATTAGAGGAACCATACAAAGAGTTTGTGAAGCATTATGAAAAACTTCATGGTAGATATCCTAGAGGAAAATTTAAGGAGCAAGGACGTCAATTTAAAGGAATAATGCTGAAATTTATCTTGAAACAGGAATTGGAATTAAAGAAAGGTGATAAGATCAATAACAGATTCTTTAATAAAGGTTTGATCGCTATTATTGAGGAAGATGAAAATATGCCCATAACTCCTTGGGGAGAAAGAATTGATCTCATATATAATCCCATCAGTATAATTAACCGTATGAATCCAGGGCAATTGATGGAAATGCATACTGGATTGATTTCTAGAAAATTAGCTCAACTGATCGAAACTTCACCAAGGAAGAAATTCGAATCAACATTCGGAGAAGTATTAAAGATATTGGATAAAACCAAAGATAAGACATATAGTAAGAATGTGATCTCTGCGTTAAAGAAATTGGGAGATAAAGAATATGAAAGGTTAAAAGAATATTATAAGCAGAAAAGATTCATTCCCATCATCAGTCCTCCATTTAAAGGCCCGAAAAAGGATGATGTCTTAAAAGCTTTATCTTTTTTGAATTTGAAGCCTGCTTATAAGTTAAGATTACCTGAATTTAATAAGTATACCGATGACGAAATTGGTATTGGATATATTTATGTTTTTAAATTGGAGCATTTATCAGAAAAGAAATTACATGCAAGAAGTACAGGTCCTTATGTGGCTAAAACATTGGCTCCAACTGGTGGCAAGAAAAGAGGGGGAGGAGCAAGTTTAGGAGAACTGGATCTATATAGTTTGTTAGCTTATGATACAAAATACTTAATTGATGAATTTTATGGACCACTTTCAAATGATCATAAAGCAAAAAATAATATGATTTCTGAGATTGTTCGCACTGGTGAAACATCTTTTCAAACATCCCTGGAAGATCCAGTTAGAGAAATGTTTGTGCAATATATGACTGCGATCCATTTGATCTCGGATTAAATAAAATAAGTTCTAGAAAGGGTCTTTTTGAAAATTTAAGAAAAGGATATTGTACTTATTGTTCTTTGAAGTGCAGTGGTAAAGTTAAGGATAAGCTCGCAGTAATAATAAATAAATCCAAAACAGACTAATTTGAGAAAGTATGGAGTTGAGAATGTTTTTCAATCTGAAATAATTAAAGGGAAAAGCTAAAAAAACTTGCTTGAGAGAGTATAGAATTAAATATGCGAATAAGTTTAGATAGCATAAAAATAAAATTTAAACAAACTTGTCTGAACAAATATGGAGTTGATAATCCATCAAAATATAACTTATTTAAGGATAAAAGAAACAAAAATTTCGAAATGGTATTTATTCATGGAAAAAGTGAAATGAGGGTAGAATAAATTTTAGAGAATATTATAAATATAAAGTAGGTGATTATATTATGAAGAGACATGATATAATATTGTTAGAGAAAGTTCTTAGAGAATCAATTAAGAAAAAAAATAATAGTGAAAAGAAAGATCAATTTGAAAAAGAATTATATGAATCAATGGATAGAATAATCTTGGAGGAACTTGAACATATCGATTCTAGTTTATTAGAAAGCTGGGTTCCTGAATATGACAGGAATACAAAATTAAATAATTCTCAGATCCAGAAACTATTAAGTACAAAGATTAAACCTGTTTTAGAAACAATGAATTTATCTGAGTTTTCTGGAAATAATCCGCAATTCGTAAGTGGATTAATTTTGGAGATAGCTTATACTCTGGATCTGGCTAAGAAAAAGAAATTTAATAAGATCAAAAAATTAATTGAACAGACATACCAATTTTATGGTAAAGAAATTGATCAAGATATTCTCTCCAAGAAAGAAGATATTCTTAAGATACATTTAGCGAATATTTTTGAGGATTGGGGTGTGGATGAATCTGAATATCTCAATATTATTTCTGAAGCAGAAACCTATTTAAATAAATTTGGTATCAAAAATTTGCTTTGGGATCCATATGAAATATATGCTATGCATAATATGATGAGCAATACAAAGTTAGAACGTATTAATGAACAATCAGAATTTCTCAGAAGGCTTAAAGAAATAGAGCCAAAAATCTATGAACTCCACAAGGAAATGAATGAATTCTCAAAGAAAGCATCAGAATTTCATGAGCAAATTGAGAATGCATCTAATTTATATGAAAAAAAGAAATGGATAGATCAATATAATGATTTTATAACAAAGACTCGTTTTAATATTGAAGATAAAATAACAGCCACACCGCAAAATCAACCAGAAATTTTGGAGGTATTGAGAAGTTTTCATAATATGACAAGCTATGCGAATGAGGAGGTTGCAAACGCATATAGATCAATTGAGATTCCTCCGGCGCAAGCTAATAATGAGACTCAACCAGCTCAACCACAGCAGCCAGAAGCAGCACAGAATATAGGTGATTATCTCTCGAAAAAATATGATGAGGCAGTTCAATTTCTAAATCCGTATTATGAACGTATGAGAGAAAGTATTATGAGTTTCATAAAAGGAATAAAGGGAGAAGCTAATGCAAATGCTGAGGGAGCTGCAGCAATTGGGCAACAAATAAGAGATAAATTATATTCCAAAGAGGGAGCAATAATTTTAGGAACCACTTTGCTAGGATTAATAGCGTTATATATTTGGAGAAAGAAAAGTGGGTTATGCTATGGATTAACAGGAAGCAGAAAAATTGAATGTCAGAAAAGAGCAATTGATTCGGTTTTAGTTGGGTTGAAATCACAATATAAAAATTGTCCATTATCCTCTAAGCCAGAAAGGTGTAAGAGAAGTATAAATAAGTTAATAAGTAAATGGGAATCTAAAAAAAGAATGTTGTAAGAAATTTCTTTTTGAATTTAAGAATTTTTTAAAAGAAAAAAAATAGAACAAATTATAAATAATCCTAATTTTTTAAAAATGGAGAATAAGAGTTATGAATATTCGAGATGAGAAGTTATTACAATTGATTCTGAATGAAGGCACTGATATCAGAGGATTTGGTATTGAAAATGAGATTTATAGAGAGTTAGATGATTTGCTGTATGAGGATGTCAGAAATAGACTTCGTACGGTGATTTTAGAAAGCAATATCTCAGATTCAGAGAAAGTAGAAAAAATTACCAAAATTGAAGAAGCTGTTATTACTGAAGATCATGTAAAAGAATATCTGAAAAATTACATTGAGCCGATCTTAGAAATTACGGGTATCTCAAGATTTAACGGTTCCAATCCGGTATTTGTCAGCGGGCCAGTTCTTGAAGCTATTTTTGGATTGAATTTAATAAGAAGAGGAAAGTTTAAAACTTTGAAAAACTTGGTTAATGAACATGCTATTATTTTTGAGGATCCTGATAAGCTCGAGCCTTTGACTCGTGAAGAAGTTATCGAATCATTTTATGCAAATCTTTTTGAACATTGGGGAATTGCTAGAACAAAAGAAAAGAAAAATATTGTAGCCCAAGCAAAGAAATATCTAAATGAGTCTGGTATTCAAAATATTCTCTGGGATCCTTTTGAAGCTGCATTATTTATGGAATCAGCCGTTGTAACCGAAGAAGAAAATCAAAACTCTGAAACAACTTCCTCAAATACTGATTCCTCAAATACTGATTCCTCAAATACTGATTCCTCAAATACTGATTCCTCAAATACTGATTCCTCAAATACTGGCGAAGGCAAAAAGCCGATACCAGACGAATCAATAGTGACACAATGGTGGAATTGGATCATGCAGAAGTTGCAAAGTACTGAGCCCTCTGCTAAATCTGCTGAAACCAAAGCTGAAATGAAAGAATCTATTACCCAACATTTAATGAATACCAGGGCTGGTGGTTTTGCTTTGAGTCTTGGTATTCTGGGATTAATTGCTGCTTATATCTGGAGAAAAAGAAGACAGCAATGCGCAGGTCTGAAAGGGTTGCAATATCAAGCTTGTCAGAAAGGGGCAATTGAAGCTGCTATAACTGGTCTCAGAGCTCAACGGGCGAACTGCTCCAAGACTGCAAATCCTCAAAAGTGCCAGAGGAATATTGACAAGGCTATTGCTTCATGGCAAGCTAAGAAAGCTCGCTTGTAATTCTGATAAGAAACTTTTTTAAAAAAATAAAATAAAGCTTCAAAGAAATTTAAATGTGATAAAAAGAGAGTTTTATTATGAATGATAACTTTTAACTTAGCAAAGAATTAATAGATACAATTCATAGAAGATCAAACCTATCGTGGGACTGATATGATAATACCATTGACATCTGGAGCGCTTGCAGCAGTAGTTTATCATTCTTGGGTAAATAAAATAAGAAAATAGGTCCTCAGGTTTAATTCTTGAGGACCTATTTCTGGAAGCGGTATAATAGAGACAAGTGCGAGGGACTGACAGGTAGAGCATTGAAGGCTTGTAAGGCAAGAGCTATCGATCAAGCTATAGATGGTATCAAAGCCACCGTTCCAAAATGTAAATCTCAACCAAATCCCAAAAAATGTATCCAAGATGCTAAAAAAATTATAGCTGAATGGGAAGCCAAAAAGAGAAAATTGTGATTTTTTGTTAAATCTTTTTACAAAAATAAAGGCCCCGAGTTTCTTTTCTTGAGGCCTTAATTTAATACTCACTCATCCGGTATTTCTAATACCGGTATTTGAAATGGGTCGGTGGCCCATTTTTTTAACCAGTATTTCATTTTATTTTTTTCGATTCCTATTCTGACGAATGGGAATCGTCTCTTTAAAGAGACGGTCACCACAATGTTGAAATTCAACAGAATGTAAAAGATTGATACACCAACCAAGAACAGGTTGGTGAATATAAAGAAGTTGAATAACATAATTTCTGCCATCATTATACCGATGGTAATGTTATTCATTCTTCTTAAAAATCTCTTCCCGCCCCGATATTTATTTCTCCTGATATGTATCTTAGTAAATTGATACGTAAGGAAATATATCGAGGCAGAAAATACAAATGATAATTCTGAGATTAGCTCCATTTTTTACACCTCCTTCCTTTCTAAAAATTTAATTAATTTATATTTAAATATATATAGTTAGAACTAAATT
>Ga0067045_1005720_pt1 | contig 11043 bp, 11 predicted proteins | sample TerdegcTABiofilm_FD_59184 | JGI IMG/M metagenome (GOLD analysis project Ga0067045, IMG submission 59184) | Combined Assembly of (Gp0054472, Gp0054536) Wastewater bioreactor microbial communities from Singapore -Terephthalate degrading...
GGTGCCGCGGCGTTCGACGAAGGCAAACAGCGCCTCGATCAAAAACGTCAGGCAAACGTACACCAGGGCCACCAGCAGCAACGGTTCATAGACCTGCAGGGTCTGGGCCCGGACGACGTTGGCCGCGCCCAGCAGGTCGATCACCGCGATGGTCGAGGCCAGCGCCGTGGACTTGAGCAGCATCACGCACTCGCCGGCCAGGGTCGGTAACAGCAGGCGCATCGCCCGAGGCAGGCGCACCCGCAGCAGCGCCTGGCGCGCGGTCATACCAAAGGCCGAGGCCGCTTCCATCTCGCCCTTGGGCACGGCCAGCAGGCCACCGCGAATCACTTCACCGACATAGGCCCCCACCGACAGCACCAGGGCGAACACGATGTACCAGTAGCCATCGCGCAGGTAGGGCCAGAGGAAGCTGGCGCGCAGCAGCGGGAACTGGGCAAACAGGCTGCCCAGGCCGTAGTAGAAGATGTAAATCTGGATCAGCAGCGGCGTTCCGCGCCACAGGCTGGTGTAGAACAGACTGGCCTTGGCCAGCAGGCGGTTTTTCGAGATCCGCGCCAGGGCCACCAGCACCGCCAGGACGAGGCCCAGCACGCTGGCGATCAACAGCAGGCTGATGGTGGTCTGCAACCCTCGGCCCAACAGGGCCGCGTACTCGGTTATCCACGCTGCAATCATGTCATTTACTCAGCCAATGGCATCCAGCGACGAATGCGTCGCTCCAGCCGTCCCGACAGGTAGTTGGACAGTAGCGTCACCGCGTAATACAGCGCGGCGGCGGTGAGGTAGAACAGCAGGTAGTGACGGGTCGAACCCGCGCCCTGCTTGGCGGTGTACAGCAACTCGTTGGTGCCGACCACGCTGATCAGGGCGCTGTCCTTGATCAGGTTGATCCACAGGTTGGCCATGCCGGCCATCGCATAGGGCGCCATGATCGGCAGGGTGACGCGCCGGAACAGGCCAAAGCCACTGAGGCCGAAGGCTCTTCCCGCCTCGATCAGGCCGAAAGGTATTGCCTGGATTGCCGCGCGGAAAATCTCCGAAGCGTACGCCCCCTGCACCAACCCCAGGACGAGGATCGCCGCCAGTGGCCCGCTGACGTCGAGCGCGTCGTAGCCCATGCGCGCCATAAGGGCGTTGAGCAGCATGGAACCGACGTAGTACAGCAGCAGGATCAACAGCAGTTCCGGGACCGCGCGGAACAAGGTGGTGTAGCCGCGCATCAGGGCGGCGATCGGTTTCGGCGCGCCCAGCTTGAGGCAGGCCACCACCAGGCCGATCAGCAGCCCGACCACGAAGGCCCCGGCGGATATCTGCAGGGTCATCCACAACCCGCGCAACAAAGCCCCACCCCAGCCTTGTTCGCTGAAGCCGATCAATTCGAACATTGCAGGCATTTCACTCTCCGGTTACCGACCGCCAACCCCCTGTGGGTCTTGCTCGCGAACGACTCAAGAACGCCGCGTTGAATCAGGCTCGGCGCGTTATCGTTAACGACCATCGCGAGCAGGCTCGCTCCCACAGACCGGGTTCACAGCATCATCATGTGCACCACTGCACCCCATGTGGGAGCTGGCCTGCCAGCGATGGCGGCCTGAGCCATGGCGCATAATCCAAAGGCCTCATCGCGCCCACAGGGGGATTGGTTGCAGATTGCGCGTGCCGTCGTCAGAAGGCGGGTTTTACGCTGGTTCCGAAGTAGTGTTGCGACAGGTCGTCATAGTCCTTGCTCGCCAGCAGGGTCTGGATCGCCTGGTCCAGGCGTGCCTTGAGTGCGGCGTCGTCCTTGCGCAGGCCGGCGCCGACGCCTTTGCCGAAGATCGGGTCGTACGGCACGGTACTCAGGTAGGCGAGGTCCTTGGCATCGGCCGTCTTGACGAACTCGGTCATGGCGGTGCCGTCGGCCATCATCAGGTCAAGACGCCCGGCGATCAGGTCGGCGTTGGCCGAGTCCTGGGTGTCGTAGTACTTCACGTCGGCGATTTTTTCGTATTTGGCCTTCAGGTAGCTGGCGCTGACGGTGGAGTTCTGCACGCCGATGATCTTGCCCTTGAGGTCATCCGGGTACTTGCTCACCGTGCTGCCCTTGGGCCCGACCACGGCGATCGCCGAGTCGTAGTAGGCCTTGCTGAAGGCGATCTGTTTCTCGCGTTCGCTGGTGACTGACATCGAGGAAAAAATCACGTCGATCTTCTTCGCCAGCAGCGAGGGGATGATGCCGTCCCAGGCCACTTCCTTGATCTCGCACTCGGCCTTCATTTCGCTGCACAGCTTGTGGATCAGGTCGACCTCAAAACCTTTCCACTCACCGTTGGCCTGCTTTTCGGTGTACGGCGGATAGGGTTCGGCTGCCACCGCGAACCTGATCGGCTGTGCCTGCGCGGCGCTCATGCCGGTCAGCATCACGCAGGCCACGCCCGTCAACCAGTTTGCCAAACGTCGATTTACCATGATGTTTCCCCGTCTTGTTATTGTGCTTTAGCGAGTCTGATGAGCGTTGACGAACTGCCGGCAACGCTCGCTGCGTGGGTGTACAAACACTTGGTCCGGCGTACCGCTTTCCTCGATCAGCCCCTGGTGCAGGAAAGCGACGTTGGATGAGACATCGCGGGCGAAGGCCATTTCGTGGGTCACCAGGATCATGGTCCGGCCTTCTTCGGCGAGTGAGCGGATCACCCGCAGCACCTCGCCCACCAGTTCCGGGTCGAGGGCCGAGGTGGGTTCATCGAACAGCATGACTTTGGGACGCATGGCCAGGGCCCGGGCGATAGCCACCCGCTGCTGTTGGCCGCCGGAAAGAAATGCCGGGTATTCATTGCGCTTGGCGGCCAGCCCCACTCGTTCGAGCAAGGCTTCAGCGCGTTCGGTGGCCTCGGCCCGGCTCTCGCGCAGGACCTGGGTCGGCGCCTCGATCAGGTTCTCCAGCACCGTGCGATGGGGCCAGAGGTTGAAGTTCTGGAACACCATGCCCAGGCTCGAACGAATCCGCACCAGTTGCCTGGCGTCGGACACCAGCGGCGCGCCGGGACGGGAATGGTTGAGGCGGATGCTTTCGCCGTCCACCAGGACGCGCCCCTGGTCCGGCACTTCGAGCATGTTGATGCAGCGCAGCAAGGTGCTTTTGCCCGAGCCACTGGCGCCGATCAGCGAAACCACTTCGCCTTCGCGGGCCGTCAGCGAGACGCCCTTGAGCACCTCGATATTGCCGAAACGTTTATGCAGGCGATCGACTTCGATCATCGTCCGGGCTGCCTGAGGAATCTCCCCGACGTCAGCATCCAGGCCTGGGATTCGCTCTACCAAGGGTGAAAACCGCATGCCAGTGCCTCGTTCGAAAAGAAGAAAGCCAAGCCCGCAACCAGCCGGGGAAAGAAGGTGCGCTCAACATAGTTCAAGCTGAACAGTCGTTCAACAGAAAACTCGGCGGGGTTCGCGTTCGATGCCAACAGGTCGTTTTCACGACAGTGCCGATGGCAGCGGCCGCGGATTGGGGGGGCACTGAATGCCACAGCCGATTCGGCTGTGGGGCTGGGGTTTTCGACCGCAACCGCTGCGCCATGGCCACGGATTGGCCGAGATTGTCCGACGATTGCTCCGACAATGGCGCTATGGCCAACCCCCTGCATCTCCCCCTCAAACACTAATAAAAAGGTACGCCCATGACCCGTTACGTTGACGTCAATGACCTGAGCCGCCTCGTCCAGGCCAAAGGCCTGACCTGCTGCCTGACTGAGATGGCCGAGTACATCCGCCAGGACTACCTGCGCTGGGAAGACTTCGAGAAATGTGCCCGCCTGGCCAATCATTCGCCCGAGGGCGTGATCGAGTTGATGCCGGTGTCGGATGCTGCGCTGTACGCCTTCAAGTACGTCAACGGCCACCCGAAGAACACCCACAACGGCCTGCTGACGGTCATGGCCTTTGGTGCGCTGGGGGATGTCGATACGGGCAAGCCAGTCCTGCTCAGCGAGATGACCCTGACCACCGCCATTCGCACCGCCGCCACTTCCGCCCTGGCCGCGCGCTACCTGGCCCGCCCGGACAGCCGACGCATGGCGCTGATCGGCAACGGCTCGCAAAGTGAATTCCAGGCCCTGGCGTTCCACACCCTGCTGGGCATCGACGAACTGAGCCTGTACGACATCGACCCGGCCGCCAGCGCCAAACTGCAGGCCAACCTGAGTGCCTACCCGGCCCTCAAGATCACGATTGCCGCCAGCGTCGCCGATGCGGTGCGCGGGGCCGATATCGTCACCACCGTGACCGCCGACAAGGCCTACGCGACCATTCTCACCCCGCACATGATCGAACCCGGCATGCACCTCAATGCCGTGGGTGGCGACTGCCCTGGCAAGACCGAGTTGCACCGCGAGATCGTCGAGCGGGCTCGGGTGATCGTCGAGTACGAACCGCAAAGCCGCATCGAGGGCGAGATCCAGCAGATGCCCGCGGATTCGCCGGTGGTCGAGTTCTGGAAAGTGGTCAACGGCCAGGAACAGGCCCGACGAACCCCCGAGGAAGTCACCCTGTTCGACTCCGTGGGTTTCGCCCTCGAGGACTACTCGGCCCTGCGCTACGTGCTGGACGTGGCCAAGGCCCTGGACATCGGCAGCGAGATTGAACTGGTGCCGACGCTACAGGACCCGAAAAACCTGTTCGCCCTGCTGCAGCCGCCCGTGGCCGCCGCGCACTTGCGCCGCGCCTGAGTAACCGCCCTCGGCTCAGGGATCGACCTGGCCCATCAGTTCGGCCACCGTCTCCGGACGTTTGGCATACCGCTGGGCCAGTACCGCACAGACCATCAGTTGAATCTGGTGGAACAGCATCAGCGGCAGGATCAACAGGCCGATGGTGCTGCCGGCGAACAGCACCTGGGCCATCGGTACGCCGGTGGCCAGGCTTTTCTTCGAGCCGCAGAACAAGATGGTGATGCGGTCTTCCTGATTGAAGCCAAAGGCTTTGCCCAGCAGCGTCGCCGCGATCAGCACCAGCGCCAGGACGATGCAGCANGCCAGCACCAGGCCCGCCAGTTCCCACAGCGGAATCTGCTGCCACAGCCCNTCGCTCACCGCCTCGCTGAAGGCGCCGTAGACCACCAGCAGAATCGAGCCCTGATCGACGAACTTCAGCCAATGCTTGTTGCGCCCCACCCAGGCGCCGATCCAGCGGCGCGCGATCTGCCCGGCCACAAACGGCAGCAGCAACTGCAGGCTGATCTTGAGGATGGCATCGAGGGTCGAGCCGCCATCGCCGTGCACATTCAGGAGCAAGGCCACCAGCAAGGGCGTGAGGAAGATCCCGAACAGGCTGGACGCCGCCGCACTGCAGATGGCCGCCGGAATGTTGCCGCGCGCCAGGGAGGTAAAGGCAATCGCCGACTGCACCGTTGCCGGTAACGCGCAGAGGTAGAGCATACCCATGTACAGCTCGTTGCCGACCATGGGTGAGAGCAGCGGCTTGAGCGCCAGACCCACCAGCGGGAACAGTACAAAAGTCAGGCCGAACACCAGCAGGTGCAGGCGCCAGTGGCCGGCGCCGGCAATGATCGACTCACGGGACAGTTTGGCCCCATGCAGGAAAAACAGCAGGGCAATCGCGGCATTGGTCAGCCAGCCAAAGCCGACCGCGACTTGGCCGCTGACGGGCAGCAGGCTGGCCAGGAGCACCACGCCGATCAGGGTCAGGGTGAAGTTGTCGGGCAGGAAACGGGGGCGGGTCATCGGGATCATCCGGGGGTTGCCAAGAACGTAGCGGCGACTCTAACGTGACTGCGTATTACCGACTAACGCCAAAGAGCCAGCAGATGCCGCCTAAAGGACATGACCAGAGCTACCGGCGCAGTGTGCCCGGGCTGCCCAGCCTGCCACGACCGGTCTACGGGCGCACCGAATCGCTGCCCAATCGCGCCCTGACCCGCCGCCACAGCCATCCCTGGGTGCAGTTGTCCTACGCCATTCAAGGGGTGCTTGAGGTGCAGACCAGCGCCGGACGCTTCGTCGCGCCGCCGCAACGGGCCGTGTGGATCCCCGCCGGCGTGCCACACCGGGTGTTCAGCTCGCCGCGCACGGAAATGCGCAGCCTGTACCTCGATTGCAGCGTCACCGCCTGGGCGCAGCCGCGATGCCACGTGCTGGGGGTCAGCGATCTGTTGCGCGAGCTGATCCGCCGCTTCAGCCAGATGCCGGTGGAGTACCAGGAGGACGGCGCCCAGGGGCGACTGGTGCAGGTCCTGCTCGACCAGTTGGCCGAGGCGCCGCAGATCGACCTGATGCTGCCGCTGCCCCAGGACAGTCGCCTGCAGAAAATCTACCAGAGCCTGCAACTGCACCCGGAGCAGGCCACCACCCTGGGCCACTGGAGCGAAAAGTTCGCGGTCACCGAGAAGACCCTCAGCCGGCTGTTCCTGCGCGATACCGGCCTGACCTTTCGTGCCTGGCGCCAGCGCTTGCGCCTGCTCGGCGCGCTGACCCCGCTGGAACAGGGCGAGCGCGTCACCGACGTGGCGCTGGCCTGCGGCTACGACTCGACCTCGGCTTTCATCGCCGCCTTCCGCCAGCAATTCGGCGCCACACCCGGGGAGTTCTTTCCCTGAGTGAGCGCACGACGAGCGTGCTGCGACCAGTTGTCCCGAAGCCGGCACCCTACGCCGCGATTTTGATAGGATGCTGCCCTTTCACGGTGACCCCCCTGCCAGGTCAACTCGACTGCCAGGTGGCCAAAGGGCGTTGACGCATGAGTGTTTTGATGAATCGCCGCAAGGTGATTGCAGGTATGGGGCTGTTGGGCCTGGGGCTGCTGACCGGCTGCGACACTCGCGGCGAGCTGTCGTACAAATACGGCAAGGACCTGAGTGACAAGATCCTGGGGCGCACCTTCAAGTTGAAAGACACCAACGGTGATGTGCAAACCCTGTCGAGCTTTCGCGGCATGATGCCGATGGTGTTCTTCGGGTTTACCCAATGCCCGGCGATCTGCCCCACCACGCTTGCGCGTGCGGCGAAAATCAAGAAGCTGATGGGCAAGGATGGCGACCGCCTGCAGGTGATCTTCATCACCCTGGACCCGGAACGCGACACCCCACAAGTACTCGACGCCTACGTCAAAGCCTTCGACCCGTCGTTTGTCGCGCTGTACGGCAGCCTCGAAGAAACCGCCGCTACGGCCAAAGAGTTCGACGTGTTCTTCGAGAAGGTCCCCAGCGGCTCGACCTACACCCTGTCCCACACTGCCACCAGTTATGTTTATGACTCCCGGGGCACCCTGCGCCTTGGATTGTCCCAGTCACTTTCGGCACAAGAGTGTACGGAAGACCTGCTCACTGTCATGGAGGTCTGCTAATGACCGCAACGTTCAGCAAAAGCCGTATCAAACAGTTGGTCCTGGGTGTTTCCCTGCTGGGCCTGGCCTTGCAGGCCTCGGCCCAGACCCAAGTCGATGACGCCTGGGTTCGCGCCACCGTTGCCGGACAGCAGGCCACCGGGGCGTTCATGACCCTCACCGCCAGCACCGACAGCAAGCTGTTGGGCGTGCAATCGCCAGCGGCGAAAATCGTCCAGGTGCATCAGTCGACCATGAAGAACGACGTGATGAGCATGCAAGCGGTGGAGTCCGTCGTCCTGCCGGCCGGCAAGGCGGTGTCGTTCGACCCCCACGGCTACCACGTGATGCTGATCGACCTGGTGGCCCAGGTGAAGGAAGGCGACACCGTGCCGCTGACCTTGATCGTTGAAAACGCCAAGGGCGAAAAAGAGTCGATCGAGGTCAAGGCCCCGGTGCGGGCGCTGAACATGGCCGACCACAAGATGTAAACCAGGGTCGCGGCGCACCGGTTGGCGATTGCAGTGTTGATCCTCTCGAAGGTAGTATTGAGAACGATTCACACTAACATCTGGAAAGCCGACCGGTGCAACCCCCTTCGACCCGCAAGCTGGGCTTCTTCTTCAGCGACCATCACCGCTGGCTGTTGCAGCATATCCAGCGTCGCCTGCGCAATCACGCGGACGCCGAGGACACTGCCGCCGATACCTTCTGCCAGATGCTGGTGGCCCGGGTCGACCCCGACAGCATCGAACAACCGCGCGCCTTCCTGGCGACCATCGCCCGCCGCCTGATCTTTGACCGCCATCGTCGGCGCAAGCTGGAGCTGGCGTACCTGGAGCGCCTGTCGGCACTTCCCGAATTGCTCGCGCCCTCCCCCGAAGAACAATTGCAGCTGATTGAAGCCCTGGTGGCGATTGACCGGGCCCTCGACGGCTTGCCCCTGGTCGTCAAGGCCACCTTCCTCTACAGCCAACTGGACGGCCTGACGTACGTCGAGATCGCCCGCCGGCTGGACTTGTCCGAGCGCACCGTCAGCCGCTACATGAAACAGGCCCTGCGCCAGTGCTGCCTGAGCGAGATGAGCTCATGAGTGCGCCGCGCCTGGACCCTCTCAGCGAGCAGGCCATCGACTGGATGGTCAAGCTGCGCGCCGGCCAGCCCGACGCAGGACTGCAAGAACGCTTCGATGCCTGGCTGGCCATGGACCCTGCCCACGCACAGGCCTGGGCCACGTTGCAGGAACGCCTCGGCGGCTCGTTTAATACCCTGCGCGCCCTTGATCGACGGGTTCCCGGCCAGGCCGCGCAAGCTCGACAGTTGCTCCTGCAACCCCAGGAATCGCGCCGCGATGCACTGCGGCTGATCGCCGGCCTCGGCCTGCTCGGTGGTGGTCTGTGGCTGGGGGCGCGCAGTTCACTGGGCGACAACCTGTTCGCCGACCTGCACACCGGGCGTGGGCAGCGCCAGGACTTCAACCTGGCCGATGGCAGCCGCCTGAGCCTGAACGCCGAGAGCGCGGTCGACTTGCAGTTCGATGGACAACAACGACTGGTGATCCTGCGCCACGGCGAACTGCTGATCCAGGTGGCCGCCGATCCCCGGCGTCCGTTGCGCGTACGCACCGCCCAAGGCGAAGTGCGCGCGCTGGGCACGCGTTTCCTGGTGGCCCAGGAGCGTGATGCCAGCCGGGTTCTGGTGCTTGAGCATGCGGTCCAGGCGAGCCTGTTCGACGGCAGCCAGGCGGTCCTGCAGGAAGGCCAGTCGGCTCTGCTCTACCGGCAACGGATAGTCCGTCTCGCCGGTGATCAACGGCATCGCGCCGACTGGCTGGACGGGCGCCTGAACGTGCTCGACGAACCTCTGGAACAGGTGGTGGATGCCCTGCGCCCCTACAGCCGTGGTTTTGTCCGGGTGGCCCCCGCGATTCGCGATCTGCGGGTGCAAGGGGTATTCCCCCTCAACGACCCGGACAAAACCCTGGCCGCCCTGGCGGAAACCCTGCCGATCCGGGTCCAGCGCTACAGCCCCTGGCTGACCCTGATTCAAGCGAAATGACAGCGGCCAGGATTATTTTTTGAAAATCGATCTTATTTGTGTCTGGTTTTCATTTCTTATCCCACCTATCTCCTGACACATCCACACGATCAGGAGAACGCTGTGTTTAACCCGTGGCCCAATGCCCTTTCCTTCGCCGTTGCCCTGGCAACCCTGGCCAGCCCTGCCCTGGTACAGGCGCAGAGCCTGTCCTTCAACCTCCCGGCCGGTCCGCTGGCCCGCACGCTGAATGCCATTGCCAGCCAGAGCGGGCAGATCATTTCCCTGGACCCTGCCCTGGTACGGGACAAGCTGGCACCCGCCGTGATCGGCCAGATGCCCACCGAGCAGGCCCTGCACACGGCCCTGGCCGGCAGCGGCCTGCAACTGCGCGTGACCGGGCAAGGCAACTACAGCGTCGAACCGACCACGGACAACCAGGACGCCCTGCAACTGGGGCTCACCAGCATTGTTGAACAAAGCACCGACGCCACCACCGAGGACTCGGGCTCCTACGCTGCCCGCACGGTGACCATCGGCAAGGGCAACCACAGCCTCAAGGAAATTCCCCAATCGGTCAGCGTGCTGACCCGCAAGCAAATGGATGACCAGGGCCTCACCGACCTCAAGGATGCGGCCAACCAGACCACCGGCCTGGTGGGCGTCCAGGGCGTCGGCAAAGGCATGATCCTGACTTCCCGCGGGTTCCAGATCGATGACTGGTAGTACGACGGCGTGCCCATCCCGCGCAATACCTACGCGCTCGGCAACTGGGCGACCCAGGACCTGATCTTCTTCGACCGCATGGAAGTACTGCGCGGTGCGTCCGGCCTGCTCCAGGGCGCGGGCAGCCCGGGCGGTGCGATCAACCTGGTACGCAAGCGCGGCCAGAACGCGCCGACCGTGGCCCTCACGGCCAAGGCCGGGACCTGGGATCACTACGGCCTGCAACTGGACGCCGGTGGCCCGCTGAACAGCAGCGCCACCGTGCGCGGCCGGGTGGTGGCAGACGAGGACCAGAGCCAGTCGTTCATCGACTATGAATGGAGCAAGACCCATTCGTTGTACGCGGCACTGGACTTCGACCTGCAGGACGACACCACCCTGGGCCTGGCCGTGAGCAATTCCGACGCCTCCGCCCGGCCCATGCTGCGGGGCCTGCCGCGCTACGCCAACGGCGATCCGGTGGACGTTCCGCGCTCGACCTACACCGGCTCCGGTTGGAACCGCTCGCACATCGACGTCACCACCGTCTATGCCGACCTCGAGCACCGTTTCAACGACGACTGGAGCGCCAAGGTCGGCGCGGTACGCATGAGCGAAAACAACGACTCGACCCAACAGCGGGTGCAAAGCAGCGGGGATGGCCTCAACCTCGATGGCAGCGGTGTGCAATATGCCGACTGGGTCACCGACTTCGACTCCACCAAGGTCGGCCTGGACGCCAACCTGGTCGGCCGTTTCGAAGCCCTGTCGATGGCCCAGGAAATCATCGTCGGCGGCAACTACTCCAAGTTCACCTCCGATGACCGTATCGCCCGGACCTTCAACGACAGCAGCGACAGCATTTTTGCGATCAACCACCAGCGCCCCGCCATCAGCTACGACAGCCTGCTCAACACCCCGGGAGGGCGTGGCACCAGCAGCCGCTACGACATTCGGCAAAAAGGCCTGTACGGCACCTGGCGG
>Ga0067045_1032007_pt1 | contig 11041 bp, 11 predicted proteins | sample TerdegcTABiofilm_FD_59184 | JGI IMG/M metagenome (GOLD analysis project Ga0067045, IMG submission 59184) | Combined Assembly of (Gp0054472, Gp0054536) Wastewater bioreactor microbial communities from Singapore -Terephthalate degrading...
AGGGAGGGGGTGTAACTTTTTGCTGCTGGACGAGCCGGTTAACCACCTGGATATTCCGTCGCGAAGCAGGTTTGAGGAGGCTTTGAGCGTCTTTGGGGGGACGGCGCTGGCGGTGGTGCACGACCGGTATTTCATCCAGTCGTTTGCGACGGTTTTGTGGGAGGCGCGGGAAGGCGGGATCTGGGTGAGCAACCTGGCCGGCGAGTGAAAGCGGCCGGCCAGTGGTCATTTTACGGGAAGGGTGGGAGGGCGATCAGGGGGATAGGAATTTGCCCATCGTCTTGCCGAGGCTGATGAAACCGTGGAGGCTGCGCAGAAGCTCTTCGATTTCGATGTGCTCGTCTACGGCGTGTGCCATGCGGATGGTGGAGGGGCCGAAGATGATGGTGGGGAGGCCTAATTCGCCGGCGCTGGCGCTGCCGTTGGTGCAGTAGGGGACGACATAGGTTTGGGGGGCGATGCCGGCAGACTGTATAGCCTGGACGCCCAACTGGACGAAGGGGGAATTTTCATCCATGAGCCAGGCGGGGTGAAAATCGGGGACGCTGAGCTCGAGGCCGGTATAGGTCTGAAAGCTGGCTTGATGCATGTTGATTTGCCAGCCGGTGAGATCGGGGAAGAGGCTGCGGTATTCGGCGAGAAGGGTTTGGGGGGTTTCGCCGAGGAGGAGACGGCGGTCGTAGGAGATGCGGCATTCAAATGGGATGGTGGAGGTGCTGGGATTGGGGAGGGAGGAGATGAGGAGGGGTTCGATGACGGCTGCGCCGAAAATAGGGTCTTGCTTTTGGGGGGTCTGGCGGATGCGTTGGAGCATGAGGGCGGTTTTGTCTATGGGGTTTTCGCCTTCTTCGGGGTTGGCGGTGTGGGCGGCGCGGCCATAGGCGATGAAATCCATGCGGGCGCGACCTTTTTGTCCGATGGCGAGTCGGCAGTCGGTGGGCTCGCCGATGATGACGCCATCGGGTTTGAGGGTGGCGAGGGCGCGGGCGAGGGAGGCGCCTTCGATGATTTCTTCGCCGACGGTGCCGATGACGTGGACGACGCCGGGTAGTTCATTGCGTGGGATTGCGCCGAGCGCCATGACCATGGCGGCGAGGCTGCCTTTGGTATCAGAGGCGCCGCGCCCCCAAATCTTGCCGCCGGTAATTTCGCCACCCCAGGGGGCGTGGCTCCATTGTTCTGGGTTGGCGACCGTGACGGTGTCCATGTGGCTGTCGTAAAGGATGGATGCGCCGGGAAGAGCGCCGCGGCGGGTGGCGATGACGTTGCCGAGGTCGTCGCGACGGACTTCATCGTAATCAAGGGATTTGCATTTTTCTTCTACCAGGCTGGCGACGAGCTGTTCTTCGCCGGAAAGGCTGACGCATTGCACCAATCGACTTAAGAACTGGATGGTTTCTTGTTCTAATTCTGTGTATGCCATGATTTCCTCCGCTGAAATTTTCCTGGGAATATTGTACTACGGGTGGGTGAGAGGAGGATTGATTTGCTGGTCTGGCTTGAAATTGGCGGCGTGAAGGCGACTGTTCTGCTGTTTTGGGTTTTGCGGGGCGTTCAATGGGACGGACTGCTTGTAAATAAAAATGTTGACAAATTACTCTGTCTAAAATATACTGATATCAAGAACATACGGGGAGCCTGGTGAACCTGGCTGAGAGGAGGATGAAAATCCTCGACCCGCATTACCTGATCCGGATAATGCCGGCGGAGGGAAAAATATTTTCGCTTTATGTTTTTCACCCTCCCCGGCGGAGGGTGTTTTTTATGGAACTGGGTCGTGCGTTTATTTTTGTGAACGGTGAGATCAGGAATCTTGCTGTGATCAAGGACCGTATCCAACCGGGAGATCTGCTTGTGGCGGTGGATGGGGGGTTAAGATATCTGCAAAGGCTTGGTCTCCAACCCCATATTCTGGTGGGGGATCTGGATTCCGTCGGCCTGGTTCAAATTGAGCCGCTGCAAAATGCTGGGGTGAAGGTTTTTCGTTTTTCGAGAGATAAGGATGAAACCGATCTGGAACTGGCTTTGCAGATGCCGGAAGTGATGGAAGCGCGGCAGATCCTGATCGTGGCTGCGCTTGGAGGGCGGTTAGATCACACGCTTGCCAATATTGGGCTGCTGACACGTCCTGCACTACTAGAAAAGGATGTTCGTCTTGAGGACGGCGCTACCGAGGTGTTCTTTATCCGGTCTGTTGGGGTGATCCAGGGCGAACCCGGTGATACTGTCTCTTTGTTGCCTTATCACGCTCCGGCAGCCGGGATTTGGACGGAGGGCTTGAAGTACCCGCTGGTTGGCGAAACGCTGTATCCGGACGTCGCCCGCGGGGTCAGCAATCTTCTTACAGCCCGACGCGCGACGGTGCATGTCCAGAGCGGTCTGTTACTCTGCGTCCATACCCGCAAAGGGGAAGACGTTTTATGATGTGGAGGTGAGAAATGAACCTTAAATACAAATGGATGGTTGTTTTGGCCGCTTCGCTTTTGCTGCTGACGGCTTGCGTAGGGCAGAGCAGCCAGACGCCTTCTTTATCTCCTTCGGTTGCCCCAACCGCTTTGCAGCCGCCGATGAAAACCGAATCTTCGCCACAGCCAAGCAGCGAACCTCAAACGTTGACGGTGATGACGCATGATTCTTTCGCAGCCAGCGAGGAGGTTATTGCCGAGTTCGAGCGGCTGAACAACACCAAGGTTAATTTTTTGCTCAGCGGCGATACAGGTTCGGCGCTCAACCGCGCTGTGTTGACCAAAGCTTCGCCTCTTGCAGATGTTTTTTACGGGGTGGATAACACTTTTTTATCCCGTGCCTTGCGGGAAGATATCTTCGAGCCTTATTCCTCGCCCGCTCTGGCAGATATTCCGGATGCGTATAAACTGGATGCGGAAAATCGCGCCCTACCGGTTGATTTTGGCGATGTTTGCATCAATTACGATAAGGCTTATTTTGAGCAGAAAGGGCTCATTATTCCGCAAAGGTTGCAGGATCTCATCAAGCCGGAATATAAAGGCTTGCTGGTTGTTGAGAACCCGGCGACTTCATCGCCTGGACTGGCTTTTCTTCTGGCGACTATTGCTGACTTTGGGCCAGAAAATTACTTGGATTTCTGGAAAGCCCTTCGTGCAAACGATGTAGCTGTTGTGAATGATTGGTCTACGGCTTATTACACCAATTTTAGCGGCTCATCTGGTAAGGGGCAGCAACCGCTAGTGGTGTCTTACGGTTCCAGCCCTGTTGCCGAGCTGATCTTTGCCAGCGAACCCCTCTCTGAACCGCCCACTGCTTCGATTGTAGATAAGAACACTTGTTTCCGGCAGATCGAGTTTGTCGGTATATTGAAAGGGACTGCCAAACGAGCACTTGCTGAAAAATGGGTAGATTTTATGCTTGGCGTTTCTTTTCAGGAAGATATTCCCCTCCAGATGTTCGTCTATCCGGTCAACAGCCAGGCGAAATTGCCTGAGGAGTTCGTCAAGTTTGCGCAAATTCCTGCGGAGCCAGCGATGCTTCCAATTGATTTGATTGACCAGAACCGTGAGCAATGGATTACTGCCTGGGATGAGGCGGTGCTTCGTTGACCTTTGGGCTCAGGCGCAGAGAGAATGGGGCGCTGGGGGCGGTCTCGCAAAGAGCGGGGCTGCCTGTCTGGCTGTGGGCAGCGCCCCTGCTGTTCCTGGGTTTGTTTTTCTTTTATCCGCTTTCGGCTGTTTTGCGGCTTGCGGGGGAAGCTGCACTGGCAGAAGGTCTGAAGGGGGCGCCGTGGTCGCGGTTGGGCGGCGCGCTGTGGTTTACCTTTTGGCAGGCCTGTGTTTCGACGCTGCTTACTTTGCTGGCGGGTCTGCCCGCGGCTTTTGTGTTTGCCCGCTATCGGTTTCGCGGTAAGCGCCTTTTGAGCGCTTTGCTGACCATCCCGTTCATCCTCCCGACTGTGGTGGCAGCGGCCGGTTTTAATGCCCTGCTGGGACCGCGCGGGTGGCTCAACGGGCTTTTGATGAGCGCTTTCGGATTGAATTATCCACCGGTGAGGATCATCAACACCGTGTCTGCTATCTTGTTGGCGCACATTTTTTATAACACCAGCGTTGTCATCCGGGTGGTGGGAAGCGTTTGGGCGCAGCTGGACAACCGACTGGAGCAGGCTGCCCGATCGCTTGGGGCTTCTAGCTGGCGCACGTTTCTTGAAGTCACGCTACCGCTCTTGCGCCCGTCGGTTCTGGCGGCTTCACTACTCGTCTTTTTGTTCGATTTCACGAGTTTTGGCGTGGTTTTGCTGCTGGGAGGCCCTCGATTTACAACCCTGGAGGTTGAGATCTATCTGCAAACGATGCAATTCCTGAATTTGCCTTTTTCGGGGTTGCTCTCTGTCCTTCAACTGGCCTGCACGCTTTCCATTACAACGCTGTATTTATGGCTCAATCGGCGGCAACCGGTACCCCTGTCGCCGCGCCTGTCGCCGGATGGTCTGTGGTCGGTGCGGCGTTGGCGGCAGCGTCTGCTGGTGGGTGGGGTTATCGTGGGCATTACCTTTTTGTTGCTATTGCCGCTGGTGGCGCTGGCGCTGCGGTCTTTTCTGGTGATTTCACCTGAGGGGGATCTGAGCCTGACCCTGGCATATTACCGGGAGCTTTTTATCAACCGGCGGCAGACTTTCTTTTATGTTCCACCGATGGTTGCGCTGCGCAATTCCCTGGCGTATGGCGCAGCGACCGTGACGATATCGCTGGCGTTGGGTTTGCTGGCGGCTTCTGCGTTGAACCGCCGGGGGAGGTTTGAACGTTGGATGGATGCTATCCTGATGCTGCCTTTGGGGACTTCGGCTGTAACACTGGGGCTAGGCTTTTTGGTGGTATTCACCCGGCCGCCAGTGGATTTGCGCTCTTCGCCCTGGCTGGTTCCGATCGCGCACAGCCTTGTTGCGTTGCCTTTTGTGGTGCGCACTATTCAACCGGTATTGGCTTCTATCCCTTCCGCGCTCCGGCAGGCGGCTGCGGTGTTGGGCGCGTCGCCGTGGCGGGTGCGGCGCGAGATTGATTGGCCGATTGCTACAAGAGCAGCTCTTGCCGGGGCAATTTTTTCCTTTACAATTTCACTTGGAGAATTTGGGGCTACTTCTTTCCTTGCTAGACCGGAATACCCCACCCTGCCGGTTGCTATTTTCCGGTTTTTAGCACAGCCGGGAGATTTAAATTATGGTCAGGCGATGGCGATGGCATCTTTACTTATGTTTATTTGCGGGCTCAGCGTTCTTGTGATCGAAAATATCGAGAGGAAATAGGAGTTTGGCCGATGCTCGAAGTGCGAGACATCCATAAAACCTATGAAAGGCGGCCACTTTTGCAGGGCGTCTCCTTTTCGGTTTCAACCGGCGAGACGGTTTGTCTGCTGGGGGCTTCGGGCAGCGGCAAAAGCACCTTGCTTCGGATCATTGCCGGGTTGGAACAACCTGACCAGGGACAGGTGTTGTGGGATGGAGAAGACCTGGCGGCGATCCCTGTCCATTACCGGCGCTTTGGGCTGATGTTTCAGGATTACGCTTTGTTTCCGCACCGGAGCGTTGCCGAGAATGTAGCCTTTGGATTGCGTATGCAAGGGTTGCCGCGCGAAGAGATCCGGGTTCGTGTGCTTGCAGCTCTGAGCCAGGTGGATATGGAATCTTTTGCCGCTCGACGCGTGACCGAACTTTCTGGTGGCGAGCAGCAGCGTGTTGCCCTGGCGCGCGCTCTTGCGCCGCGACCTAACCTGTTGATGCTGGATGAACCGCTGGGGGCCCTCGACAGGACACTCCGGACACAGCTTCTGGACGAGTTGAGGAAACTACTCCATCATAGCGGAATACCTGCGATTTATGTCACACACGATCAGGAGGAAGCCTTTGCGATCGCAGACCGGTTGGTCATGCTGCACGATGGTCGCGTGGAACAGGATGGCTCTCCGCTGGAAGTGTATGCACGCCCGGCTTCGGCCTGGGCTGCCCGGTTTTTAGGATTTGTTAACTTGCTCTCAGGCTGGGTCGTTAGTCTGGATCCGCTGCGAGTTGAGACGCCGTTGGGGCACTGGCTGGTGGGTGATGCGTGCAGCGGCGCAGATAGGAGCGGCAAACCTGTTACGCTGTTGATCAAACCCTATGGGATTGTACCTGCAGCGACCCGCGCTGAGTGTAATTATTTGGAAGGCATCGTCCAGGATGTGATTTTTCGCGGCGAAGATTTCAGGGTAGATATTCTGGCGCAGGGGATGGAATTTCAGTTCTTCGTTGACCAGCCTTTTCAAGTTGGCCAGATGGTCAGATTGAACATTGATCCTCAGGCTGTGCTGTGCCTGGATTGAAGGAGGAGACATTGGAAGATGTCGTTGTGATTAAGAAAAATCTGGCAGGTGAAGAGACCTGGCGTTATTCTGGCTCGATTTTGTTTTGGCAAAAGAATGCCATTGTGCTTTCGGCGCGATTCAACCGGTCGGATTTGCCTTTTCACGGCATCCTTTTGGCTGAGGGCGACCTGTTTTTTGAAGCTTATTTCAGCGACCGCTGGTATAACATTTTTGAAATTCATGATAAGGAAACAGGTTTCTTGAAAGGGTGGTATTGCAATATCGCATACCCGGCTGAATTTTCAAATGGGCTGGTCTCCTATACGGACCTGGCGCTGGATTTGCTGGTTTTCCCGGATGGCAGGCAGCTTGTATTGGATCAGGAAGAATTCGAAGCTTTGCCCTTAACGCCGCAAGCGCAACAACAGGCGTTGTCTGCGCTTGCACAACTTCAAAGATTGTTTTTACCGCCGGTTACGTTCCGCCTTCAAGAAATCGAGGGCGATCTTTACAAACCGCTTGGCTCAAGATCGAGCTAACTATGCAAGGTAGGGCAGCAGGTAAGAAAAGTCATCGAAGTTGAATTCGAAATTCGATTCGATAGCCCCATTCTGGTACATCCAGTACCCGGCGCCGCCAATCAAGAGGCAGCAGCAACAAAGCACCAGGACGATGATCAGCACGATCAGCCATGTCTTTTTCTTTTTGGGCGGCTCGACCTGATCGGGGTTGAAACCTGGCGGTTCGATTGGGGGGACGGGGGGTGTTGCCATTACGGTTGGGTCGCTTGACTGCTCAAAGCTCATGATAGCCTCCTAGGGGATGGTTGAAAAAGTGGAGTTAATTTCGTTCATAAAGGGCAGGCATAGTAACGGCGTGGAAAGTATGCCCAAAAAGAGCAAAAGAAACAGGCAAAGGCCGACGATTGTCAGGGCAATGTTCGCATAACCCAGCACCAGGCCAGCCGTAGCCATCCCATCGCCGGTGATCACGCCGCCGGATTTTCGGATCTCTCCTTTTGCCAGGTGGCCAAATATGACCGCTAACAGTCCTCCAAGCCCAAAAATGCCCAACCAGGCTGCGATTCCAGAGATCAGGCTGATAATAGCCATCGAGCTGGTATGGGTTGCAAGAGCTGGGGGCGGCGAATAAGAATATTGAGGTGTATCGGTCATTTTTCCTCCTGGGATTACAGCTTAGCGGATATGGCTTTCTGATGAGCGTTTTGCCCGCCGGTAAAGGATAAAGACCAGCCAGGATGTGACGATGATCAGCAGGCAAGCGATGATGATGGGTAAGACGACGGATAAGAACGAGATCACCGCGGAGACGACATCTTCTGCGATGCTGACCGGCACGTTGCCTGCACCTCCGGTTGTTGCCGTAACCGCCGGGCGGACAGCTGCTGCTTTGACCGTGTGAACGCCGCTGGCAATGAGCAGACCCAGCGCCAACGACAACACCGGATGAATCTCGGTAACCACATTCGCGCTAGCGGCGAACGCTACCGCACCAGCAGCAGGTCGGATGAAGGTTTGGATGATATCATTGATGTGGTTGATGGCAGGGGCCTTATCGGCAAAAAATTCGACCAGCGCCAGGATGATAATCACAGCGATGATCCACCAGCTTGTCAACGTATCCCAGGGGGACTTCAGCACAATGAGATTGGTGAATTTTGCCAGCAAAGCAACGATGAGGAGCGGGATGTAGGCATTGAGTCCGGCGCTGGCCGAAAGCCCAAAAGCGGTGAATATCCCTAACAATTCCACTTCTGCTATCCTCCTCTAGCCAGAAAAAAAGCCAGCCCAAGTGCCGGTTATGAGGTACCGGCCTAAATCCATTATACCTATTTGTAAGAGCGCTGTTGCAAATCCTGCCGCCAGATAACCGGTCATCTGGTTCAAGCTCTGAAAGGCGTTCTCTTTTTTGCGCACCAACACCCACACAATGGTGTAAATCATTCCCAACAAAATAACCACCGTCGCCGAACTGAGCAAGGCCAGCGGAAAGAGCAGCAACGGATTTTGTGAAAGGACTGCCAGATCGATCAGCCCGACCAGGAGCATCAAAGTACCTATCTGTTTCCAGGAATGGAGGATGGGCTTGTCCATCCAGTTTTGCCAGACGGTCTGGTTGAACACAGGCAGCAAGATGGCCGCCATTCCAAGCCCCATACCGCTGCCTGTGACCAGGCGCATCCAGTTTTCCGTCTTATACAGAGGCGAGATGAAAGGATAGAGCTGCAAGTAAGAGTTTGCGCCATCTATGGCAAAAACCAGGAAGAAAGCCCCCAATAGGATGGATATCTTAAGGTTCGGCATCCCTCCAAGACGTTCTCCCCGCATGGCATAGATCAACCCTAAAAATGCACCAAGGTACATCCCCGAACAGCGGGCGCACAACGGAATTTGGCGATCCCCAAGAAAGAAGGAGCGTGAGGAGATTCGGTGGCAGACCGCGTACGCAATTGCATCTGCTTTTCCGAGAATGCCCGGAGGTGTGAAGGTCAACCAGAATCCCAGGACCAGACCGGCAGCGACGAACGGAGCGAGTTTCAGTAAAGCTTGGCGGTCTTCAAATAGCTGGGGGATACGCATAATGAAGTTCATTATATAGATAAAATATGTCCCATGCAAGGTATAATGACCTATAGCGAACCCTTTGTGAATGCCATTAAAATGTTATACGCAAAATGATCAAAAAGGTTTCCTTTCTCATAAACATTGCTTTCTTTCTGGCTTTTCTGAGCGGCTGCGCTGCAGGCGCCCCAGTACAGCAAACCCCAGGCCAACTGTTGGCATCTCCCACAGAGACTGAATTGCCCAGGCCAGCAGTTGAGACGACCTCACAATTGACTGTGGCTGCTGCCGCGCCAGTTTTGCTTGAAGTCAATCCTCTGACCGGCTTGAGCGTTGAGGATCCTTCTCAATTGAACCGCCGTCCAATCCTTGTGAAAATCCAAAATGCTCCCCGCGAAGACCGTCCGCCGTTTGGCCTGTCGGTGGCCGATTTGGTTTTTGAATATTCTATTGAATTTGGCGATACCCGTTTTGCAGCGATCTTTTACAGCCGATTTCCCGATAAAGTTGGCCCCATACGATCTGCGCGCCATGTGGATATTCACCTTGTAAGGGCTTACCAATCGGTTTTGGTGTTTGGAGGCGCTTACGAAGAACTCCTCAACCTGCTGGTCGATTCCGATTTTGGTGGCCGCCTGGTGCGGGAAGGCCCTAATACCGCCCCGGCGCTTTTTCGTTATGATCCGGAGGGGAAAAATTACCTCCTGGCCGATCTGACGCTCATGGATCCGATTCTGGAGAAGTATGCCATCGACAACCGGCCGCAGAATCTCGCTGGAATGGTTTTTTCGGATACTATCCCTGAGGGAGGGGAGCTTGCAGAGCAGATCAATATTCGTTTTTCGGGTGCAAGCTATAATCGTTGGCAATATGACTTTTCCAGCAGCCGTTATTTTCGCTCTTCAGAGAGCGAAAATGATATCAATGATGACAAACCGCAGTATGTTCCTCTCCTGGACCGAAACACGGGAGAGCAAATTGCCGCCGATAACGTGGTGATCTTGTTAGCAGTCTATTACCCTTTGATTAAAAATTCTTCTTCTGAAGTGTATGATATCCAACTGGTCGGTTCTGGGCCCGCCTACCTGGCGCGCGATGGCAGGATGTATCGCTTGCACTGGCAACGGAAGGATGAGGATGCGGTTGTCAGTCTGATTGACGACCAGGGCAATCTTTTCCCATTGAAGGCAGGGCAAACGTGGTTCGAAATTCTCAGTCCCGCTTCCCGGATAGAGCAGCAAGGGGGATTTTGGGTGGTTAAAAACTGGCTACCCTGACGAACCAGATTCGAGATGGTTTGACATTCTCTCTCTGCACGACTAAAATCATCAAAGTGGTGTGGCTAAAACACGAAACAGACTGGACTTGTTGTGAGCAAATGGGCAGATAAATTCGTCATTGGATTGACCGGCAACATTGGCACGGGCAAAAGCGTCGTCCGTAAAATGCTGGAACATTTAGGCGCGTATGGAATTGATGCAGATGCGCTTGCGCACCGGGCGATGGCGCGCGGCGCGCCGGGTTACCAGCCGGTCATCCAGGCTTTTGGCCGGTGGGTGGTCGGGCAGGATGGCGAGATCGACCGTTCTAAACTTGCAAGAGTGGTGTTTGCTGATCCAGAGGCTCTTCGCCATTTAGAAGCCATTGTTCACCCCCTGGTCGGGCAGGCCGTTGAATTGCTTGTCAAACGCTCGCGCCAGAAGGTAATTGTAATCGAGGCAATCAAACTGATTGAGGCCGGGATGGGTCGCTGGTGCGATAGTCTGTGGGTGACCTATGCCCCACAAGAAGCCCAGGTGGAGCGTTTGGTCAAGCGCCGCGGCATGAAGGAGAGCGAAGCAAAGCAGCGCATTGCTGCACAACCGCCGCAGGAAGAAAAAATTGCGGCAGCGCAGGTTGTCATTCGAAACGACGCTACGTTTACAGAAACCTGGAAACAAGTTAATGACGCCTGGAAACGAGTTGTGGGACAACTTGCCGCTGAACCACCTACCTGGGTCACTGAGGTCAAAAAGCCGATCGGCGAAGTCACCGTTTTGCGCGGCAAACCTCAACATTCCGCACAGATCGCTGAAAAGTTAAATCAGCACCGCCGGCCTGGCGACCCGGTCTTAACGCCGGATGACATCATGGCTGCTTTTGGCGAGAAAGCG
>Ga0067045_1004396_pt1 | contig 11036 bp, 10 predicted proteins | sample TerdegcTABiofilm_FD_59184 | JGI IMG/M metagenome (GOLD analysis project Ga0067045, IMG submission 59184) | Combined Assembly of (Gp0054472, Gp0054536) Wastewater bioreactor microbial communities from Singapore -Terephthalate degrading...
TCATCCCAGCAGGCATGCTTTCATACGCTTCTAGGTATTTACCTTCATCGTATAGTTGCCTGGCGTTTTGAATGTGTTCCGATTCTTCTGGATATGGATTTCCAATATAAGAATCCACTGCACCTTTAAGGTCATTTTGTACCAGGAATTTGCCCACGACGTGGGTGTTGGGCCGTTTTTTCCCGAACCTCTGCCATCCATAGTAGTTGGGGACTCCTGTCTCGGTGAGCTTTGTAAGAATTTCCTGAGTAGTTATGGCATCTTTTTCTGGATCTGGGGTGTTCCTGATTAATATTTTAAATTTGTTACCTAATAATTGTCCTATTCTTAATTTTTTCTCATTCCGGGTGATTTCAAGTATTTTCACGTTGTATAGTTTCTCCTCCAATTCCTGGAGGTTTTCTGGTTCCATGTTGCTTACGCAGATCCATTGGCGGGTGACGGCTGCTTTATCTTTCATTCCAGCAAAGCCCATTCTCTTCCTGCTTAGTTTATATTCCCGGGCTATGTCCAGTACCACATCTAAAGTATTTCTACCTATTTTTTCTATGAAAATCCAGGTGTTAGGGCCTGTTCCCGTGGGTTTTGATTCTGGTATTTCTTCCACGTAGAAATCCTCATATTTCTTCCTTATTTCTCCTCCAATTCCTTCTTGGGGAGTTATATAGGTTTCAGCATTGAGCATTATATTTCTCCATTCAAAAATTAGTATAGGATATAAGATATGATTTGAAATCTGACTTAAAGATAACTATTTGCTTTAAACTCAAGGCGGTCCATCAAACGTTAGGTTATCCATTAATCTTATATAATTCATGGAGTTATAGTCGGTGAAATTAATGGTGATTTAAATCAGCATCGAAAGTGTGCTTTGTATACACATCTCGCACTACTCGATCTGAGGTTGATTCCTGCCTCCCATAATAATCCATGTCGTGGAAAACTTTAAATACCATGATGAAATTATAACGTAACAATGTTTTGTTACACTCATTCAAGGTGATGATAATATGGAACAAGAGTTGATTTCCAAAAAAGAATTACTTGAATTAACCGGTATTTCTTACGGCCAGTTGTATCGCTGGAAAAGAAAAAATCTCATACCTGAAGAGTGGTTCATTAAAAAAGCTACTTTTACTGGTCAAGAAACTTACTTTCCAAAAGAGAGAATACTGGACAGAATCGGGAAAATTAAAGATATGAAAGGAGATGTATCTCTGGATGATTTGGCTGACATGCTTTCTCCAGACTTAATGAAAATTGTGCTTGAAAGGAAAAAATTGGTGGAACGGAACATTGTTTCGAAGACTGCACTCGATTTTTATATCCAAGAGCGAGGAGAGATGGAAAAATTTGCCTTTGAAAATATGCTCTACCTCTACATTCTAGATAAAATGTTTGAATCTGGGAAAATCAATTTTGAAGAGGGAAAAACCATATTAAGTCTTTTAGAGGAACAATATCCTAAATTTAAGGGAAAAGGCGGCGAACTACTTTTCTTACGTAAGCTTGGAATTTCAAGCTGCTGTTTAGTTTCAAATGTTTGCGATGTTTATTTTGAAGAAAGCATGAAAATCATTGAAAAGATGAATCTTTCAGATTTAATCGAGGAATTAAAAATTAAAATAGCTTAATGAGGCGATATTTATGGAAAAACGTATAGGGGACTTGAAAATCAATGGTCAGTCAAGTTCTGCTGGAGGAAATTACAACGCCGTAATTATAAATGGAGAAGGAAAAATAGCTGGTGATTTGGACTGTATCAAATTGAAAATCAATGGGCGATGCGATATAAATGGCAATGTAAAAGCTGAATCTGTTGAGGTATACGGCAGTAATTCAATTAAAGGAAATCTTGAAGCAGAAAGGGCCAAAATTCATGGGACGGCTGATATTAATGGGAATTTAGCTGTAAACAAGGCCGAGATCCATGGAAGTATTGATGTTGAAGGATATTGTAATGCCGAAATTTTCAACATAGAAGGCACATTTGACATCAAAGAGTTATTAAATGCTGGTGTATTAAAACTCAGCTTATATGGACCATCTAAAGCACGTGAAATTGGTGGTGAAAAGATTACAGTTCAAAGTAAAGGAAAATATGATTTATTAAGTCTAAAAGACAAGCTTATGTCAAGTATTGGACAAGGTAAAGAACTTACTGCAGATATCATTGAAGGAGATGAAATCTATCTTGAGAATACTCAGGCTAAGGTTGTAAGGGGAGATAACATAGAGTTGGGGCCAGGCTGCGAAATTGAACTTGTAGAATACAAAGGTAGCTTTAAACAAGATGAAAAGGCTGAATTAGGAACTCCAAAAAAGATATGAGACTTAGAACTGTTGGTTAAGGGAGTATAAACATGCCAGAAAATGTAATTAAAGTTAAATCTCTTGTAAAGAAATATGGTGATTTCACTGCTGTAAATGATATATCCTTCAATATCAAAAAAGGTGAAGTATTTGCATTTTTAGGCCCTAACGGTGCGGGTAAAACCACAACGGTTGAAATGATGGAATGTCTTAAAAGTTTAACTGCAGGGTCTATAAACATTCTGGGATATGACATAAAAAAGGATGAGATAGAAATTAAACGAAGGATTGGTGTTCTTCCGCAGGATTTCGGCGTATCGGTATTTCTAACAGTTTACCAGAACATTGATTATTTCGCTCAGATGTATCCAAAACACGTAAATGTGGACAGTCTCATCAAAATGTTGGGTTTGGAGGATAAACGAGATACACTATTTATGTATCTTTCAGGTGGTCTTAAACAGCGTGTAGGGATTGCCATATCTTTGGTAAATGATCCTGAAATCATTTTTCTGGACGAACCAACCACCGGTCTTGACCCAAAAGCAAGAAGAGATGTGTGGAATGCAATAAAAGACTTAAAAGCTCGTGGTAAGACCGTAGTTCTTACAACTCATTATATGGAGGAGGCTCAAAATCTCGCTGATAGAGTATGCATATTACATAATGGTCAAATTATTGCTGAAGGAACATCTGAAGACCTAATAAGTCGTTATGGTGGTGATAAGATGCTCATTATCCGAAAATGTAGCGATAAAGCGAAAAATGAACTTATTAAAACTATTCCCGAATATACAATTGATGGTGATAATGTATTAGTGAAATTGTCTGGCGGAGATGATATGAAAATCATATCTAATGCAGTTTCTATCATTGATACAGGTAAATCAACTTGTGAGGAATTATACATTAAAAAAGCAACGCTTGAGGGGGTATTTTTGAATTTAACTGGTGATAAATTAACTGAAGGAGGAAAATAAAATGTCAAGAATTAGCACTGACCTTAAATACAGTTTCATAGAAACTTTTAACGACAAAACTAATATTGCTATTTTCTTCATATTCCCAACTATTCTGTTTCTGTTGTTAGGAAATGTACTGGGAGGTCTGGGAAGCCAACTACCGAATAATACCGCTTCCGGCATGAACTACTTTGATTTCCTGCTTCCAGGAATACTGGCCATTTTTATTACCATGACTGGTGCACAAATGGCTGCAGGAACTATTGTCAACTACCGTAAGTCTGGAGTATTTCGAAAGCTTGCAACAACACCAATTTCAAACATGGAATGGATTGCTGCAAGAATCATTATGTGGACTGTCTTAGTACTTCTTTCACTGGCTGTAGCCATTTTTGCAGCCTGGCTGATAATGGGCATACATCCAAATATCAATCTGATAAGCCTGCTACTAATGGTCGCTGGAACTGCATTGTTTGTAGGATTTGGAATACTTGTTGCCAACTTCGTTAAAGATGAAGGAGCTGCATTTACTGTTACAATGGGTACAGCGTTTCTGTTAACGCTTGTTTCAGGGACTTTCATACCTGTAGAAACTATGCCCTGGTTCCTGCAATATCTGACGAAAATATCTCCTCTAACCTACTTAAGTGAGGGTCTTAGAAGTTCGATGATTACAGGAAATACTGGAGATGCGGTTACCGATTTGGCAATCGTTGCAGGGCTTGGAATTCTATTGTTTGGAGTAGGAATCGCATTATTCAACTGGAAGGAGGATTAAATTCAGTTTTTCTTAATTTATAAAGAAGTTATGAAATTAGGATTACTATTGGCTTAAATTGAATTTAAAATATCTAAAACCATATCTTTATCCTTCAAATCCTCTAGAACATAATCAGCTCCACAGTTCTCCAGATCTTTAACTGAATAACGTCCGGTGGCCACTGCTATGGTTTTTAAATCATAAACACGTGCCGCGTGTACATCCCGGGGGGTGTCTCCAATTACGAATATCTTCTTCCCTTCATAGCCATACTGGACTTTAGCGAGTTCTAAAGCTTTTTTCACCAGGAGGTATCTGTCTTCGTAGTCGCTTCCGAAACCTCCGAAGGGGAAGTAATCATCCAATCCCACCTGCCCCAGTTTAGCATAGGCAATGGGCTTTAAATTCCCGGTGACCAATCCGAGCAGGGTTTTTTCCTGCTGGAGTTCCTTTAACAGTTCGGATGTTCCGTCCAGTGCCCTTACGTGCTCTTTATGCACATTTTTAAGATAATACTGGACCATGTACTCCTGACAGTTCCGGAAATTCCTTTTGATCTCTTCTTCACTAAATCCCCCTAACTCAAGCACCTCTCTGAGTATCTGGGGGTCGGTTTTCCCGGCGTAGTTTATTCCGCTTATGTCCTCTTCGAATCCATAGAATTTTTTAACCGACTCCACAAAGGCCTGGTAATGGCAGCGAGCTCCCCTTACCAGTGTCCCGTCGATATCGAATAACGCCAGTATTCCATTGTATTCCATTTATATGTCACCTTACATTGTTATCCTATATAAACCGCCTTTAATCATTTATCTTCTGGACAGCAAATCCCTAGCTGCTTCTTCTGCCTCCTCTAATACGGCCTTCTCATCCAGGGTTAACAGTTCCCTTCCCTTCATTAAAATCTGGCCGTTACAGATAACCGTGTCCACGTCTCCACCGTTTGCGGCATAGACTAAATGGGAGATAGGATGCCTGTAAGGTGCCAGATGCGGTGCTTTCATATTTACCAGGATCAGATCCGCTTTTTTACCCACTTTTATGGTCCCAAGCTCATCAGATAGGCCCAGTGCAGTCGCTCCGCCTATAGTGGCCATTTTAAACACATCATCCGCTTTAAGCACGGTGGGATCGAAGGTGTTCACCTTCTGCCCTAGAGCGGCTATTTTCATCTCCTCCAACATGTCCATATTGTTGTTGGAAGCCGCTCCATCCGTACCCAGGGATACGTTTATACCTTTATCTAGCATCTTAGCTACTGGTGAGATCCCCGATGCCAGTTTCATATTACTCACCGGGTTATGTGATATGTTAACTCCCCTCTCTTTAATTATGTCCATTTCATTATTAGATGGCCATACGGTATGTGCTGCTAATACGTCTTGGTCTAGAAAGTTTATATTATCGAGATATTCAAATGGCCGGGCATCGTAGGTGTCGATGATATTTTTAACTTCAAACTCAGTCTCACTGACATGGATGTGAATGCGGACGCCTAACTGACTGGCTTTTTTCCTCACCCAACTTAAAAGTTCGGTTGAACAGGTGTATGGTGCATGGGGACCCAGTGATACTTTTATTCTACCGTCAGCCGTGTTGTGGCATTTATCTATTATTCTCAGGCTTTCCTTGTATTCTGCCCTTCTTTTTTCCTCGTCGCCCTGATCGAGCATTCCATGGGTTATATTTCCCCGGATACCAGATTCATCTACGGCCTGTGCCACGTGGTCCATGTAGAAGTACATGTCGTTGAAGGTGGTGGTCCCTGATTTAATCATCTCTGCACAGGCGAGTTTCGCACCGACATAGCAAAGTTTCCCGTCTAAATTGGCTTCGGTGGGCCAGATATAATCGTTTAACCAGGTTTCCAATACTAAATCATCTGCTAAGCCCCTTAGAAGTGACATGGAGAGGTGGGTGTGGGTATTTACCAGGCCAGGGATTAAAACTTTGCCTTCACCATCTATAACTGTGTCAGCATCTTTAGTGCTTAAATTTTCTTCTATACTGGATATTCTATCATCTTCTAAGAGTATTGAACCCTTTTTTATTTCATTGGCGATGATAGTGGTGTTTTTTATTAGTATGGTTTCAGATTCCATGGGGGATCAACTTATGTTAATTTTGATAATCTTATACATTCTTTTAATTAATTAAATTAATAGTCTACCAGAATAATTATTCTTTAATGGAGAATTCCATATGGAAAAGAAATCTTTTATAGTGCAGGTGCCGGATGAACCAGGCGCACTACATAAGGCGGCCCGTATCGCCAAACAGTACCAAGCTAATATTCACCGTATCAACTACAACCGGAAAATAGATGTAAATACGGTGTTTTTTGATATCACTGCCTCGAATGAAAACTACCAAAAGATTCAGCACGATTTAAAAGAGTTGGGTTACCTGCAAACATCCTTAAAACCGGTTGGCTTCCTTAAATTCAATGTATATCTACCCCATAGGGCGGGGGCCTTATTTGATTTCCTCAACTATTTAACTTCCGCCAGAGCCAACATCGGTTTTCTGGATTTTGACGACGAAACCACTTCCACACCTAAATTAACGGTTAGTCTTACCTTAGAGGAAAGTTCCCGTATAAACAGTCTTCTAAACCAGTTGAAGTCACAGTATCCCCTGGAAATTCTGGAATATGATGAAGAGTACTCAGACCTCGATGACACCATATTTTACATCGTCTTCGCCCAAAAACTAAGGGAAATACTGGGCACGGCCGCCGATGAATTTCTGATGAAACTCCTGAAGGATATAAACCATATCGTACAGGAATTAACCAGAATCGGTGAAGACCCCCGAGGCGTCTTTGACAGTGTTTTACTCACTGGTAAAACCTTAAAACTTAGCACCGGCGAGGCGTTCTATGCGGATGTGCAGCGGATCCCCTTAAGTGGTGATGTGGAACTTTTCTGTTTCCAGCCGCCATGTGGAGGGAACATATTCGTCCTTAAGAATGCCACTGAAATGTTTTTAATCGATACTGGTTACGGCATCTACCATTTCGACGTTCAGATGATGCTGCAAAAATATGGCCTGGGAGATACTGATAAACTCAAAAAAATTTATATAACCCATGCAGACGCCGACCACTCCGGAGCCGCGGGATACTATGATGTTAAATCTTTCATGCACCCAGGTACCTGGGAGATCATTAAAAAATCCAACCGAGCATACGGTTCAGTCTCTGAAACTTCCATATTAGAAGGAGTTTACACCAAACTAATCAACTTATTCTCTGATTTCAATCCCCCTGATGATGTAATGTTAATTTCTGATAAAAATTACGGTAAGAGGAACATATTTCCAATAATAGATAAGTTTAAAATCGGGGGTTTGGAATTTGAAGTTTTAGAAAGCCTGGGCGGCCACCTCCATGGACAGATATATCTATTATGTCCAGAAGAAGGAGTTCTTTTCCCAGCTGACAGTCTGATAAATTTCCAGAGTCTGAGCACAGATAGGAAGAAGTTCAATCTACTGGCCAAAAACCTGATGACCTCGGTTAACGTGGATGGTAAACTGGCCACCGAAGAAAGGGAAGCACTAATAGAACTGGTAAATGAATTAGACAAGAAATTACAAGGTGAAAATAGAAAATGTTTAATATGCGGGGGTCATGGTGCTGTTTCTGTACTTTCAGGTGATAAATTAGAAACCTATGGAGAAATGGAACATTATAAACCCTGAAATTAAAAGATATATTCTAATCAATTTTATCCATTAAACTAAATTTAGAAATTCTAAACAAATTAACTAATCAAAACTTAAAATTTAGAAATTCTAATCAAAGTTACCAATTAAACTTAAAATTTAGAAAAATACGGAGTTATATAAAATGCAGATAAAAATCGCCTTGCCATCCAAGGGACGCATCAGTGACCCGTCAGTGAAACTACTGGAGAGGGCGGGCATCGGTTTAAAAGACAACGCCAACCGGAAACTCTTCTCTCAAACCCATGATGAAGAGATATGTGTCATGTTCACCAGGGCAGCGGATATCCCTGAATTTGTGGCCGATGGCGCGGCTGACCTGGGAATAACGGGTTTAGATTTAATCGAAGAAAGTGAGGTTGAAGTGGAGATCCTGGAAGACCTCAACTTCGGACGGGCCAAACTAGTACTGGCTTCTCCAGAAGAATCGCAAATCAACGGTTTATCAGATATAAAGTACGGTTCGGTAGTGGCTACCGAATTTCCTAATTTGACAGAGAAGTACCTTAAATCTAAAGGCCTACTAGTTAAGATAGTGGAATTAAGCGGGTCTACGGAGATAGCGCCTTTCATTGGAGTGGCAGACGTCGTGGCGGATATAACCAGCACCGGCACCACCCTCAAGATGAACCACCTAAAAATCATAGACACCATCTTAGAAAGCTCAATAAAACTCATAGCCAATAAGGGAAGCTTCCAGGAAAAGAAAGATAAAATAGAAGCCATCAGAACCGGTATCAGAGGGGTTCTGGATGCTGAAGGTAAAAAGCTGGTGATGATGAATGTGGCCGAAGAACACCTGGACGAGGTTAAACAGGCCATGCCCGGACTCACCGGACCCACCGTATCCAACGTCCTATCAGATAATGGCATAATGGCCGTACACGCCGTGGTGGATGAAAAAGATGTATTTAACCTGGTTAATCAGCTTAAAAAGATAGGGGCCCGGGATATCCTGGTGGTTCCCATTGAAAGAATAATTTAGGACTTTAAAAGCCCAACATTTTAATCGGTGTTTACATGAAATTCGTACGCTTTAAAAAGGACGGAGTTAGAAATACAGGGATTTTAGAGGATGATTCAATAACTGAATTATCCTGCTCCATGAAAAAAGCCATAGATGCCCAGAGCATAGGTAAGTTTGTTTTAGAAAAATGTACCTACGACCTGAAAGAAGTTGAAATACTTCCCCCAGTTTCTCCGACAAAAGTGGTCTGTGTGGGCCTTAACTACGTGGATCATGCTCGGGAACTGAATATGGAAATCCCTGAGGAACCAGTTATATTTATTAAACCATCTACAGGAGTTATTGGTCCTCTAGATTCCATAATATATCCATCATCATCAAAACAGGTGGATTATGAAGCTGAATTGGCCCTAACAATTTCCACAAAAGCCCATAATATTAAAAAAGAAGATGCTGACCAGTACATAGGCGGCTACACTGTCTTGAATGATGTCACTGCCAGAGACTTGCAGAGAAAGGATGGACAGTGGACACGAGCCAAGAGTTTCAACACCTTCTGTCCCATCGGACCATGCATCGAAACCAGACTAGACCCTGCTGACCAGCAAATATCTCTCAAACTCAATGGCGAAGTGAAACAGAATTCTAACACCAGAAATATGATCTTCTCACCCCAGGAGTTGGTGGAATTTGTATCTAACATAATGACTTTGCATCCTGGCGATATAATTGCCACCGGAACTCCACCCGGTGTTGGTCCCATGAATGTTGGTGACACCGTGGAAGTAGAAATCGAAAATATCGGATCCCTTAAGAATTTTGTTACAAAATGAAAGTTTTTATTACAAAATAAAGATTAATTTTTCTGATCTATTTGGATGGAGCGCTTTTTAGTATTATCTGATGGAATTAGAAAGGCAAATACGGTGGTTATCAAAGATAAAACTATCAAAATAATGAAAATACTCTGTAAACTTCCGCTGACATCCAGAATTTCCCCGGCTATGATGGGCCCAACCACAGCCCCCATATAACCAACTGACACCACCACACCACTGGCTGTACCGGCATGCTCTCTGGGCATTATTTCAACCGGCAAAGTTAGCAAAGTATTGAAACGCAGGATATTTATGATTCCTGCAATGATCATCAGAAACCAGAGGGAAAACTGGTTGGCATACAATATTGCACCTGCTAGGAATGCGTATATCACGCTGGGTAACCATATGAACAATTTTCGTGGAATATCATATCCAGAAAATATTATCGGCACCAATATCACCGTAGGGACACCTACCCAGAGCATGACCGACGCCATCAACCCGGCAGAGCTTAAGCTGATTCCCTTCTCCAGGAGGTAAGTTGGAACCCAACCAGCCCATGTGTAGAAGAAGAAGTTGTGAAGGAATAGGATAAAAGCTAGAAGCCATAAAACTCGATTCTTCAGGGTCTGTTTTATTTCACTAAAACTTATTTTTTCTGGTTCAACCTCAGCATGTGGACAGGGCGGCTCCTTAACCATGACCCACCATAATATCGTTATTATCAACAGTAGTATACTCCAGAAAATGAAAACACCATGGTAACTGTTGGTTAAAGGATATAGGAGGGGAACTGTAATTGCCAGTCCAATACCAACACCGCCCAGTACTCCGAAGCCAGTTAAAATTCCCATGACCAGAATTGTCTGGTCTGGCTGACTGCATGATCTTGCAAGCTTCGGCAGGATGGCGAAGGTCAAACCCATCCCTAATCCAAAGATAAGTGAAAATATCAGTAAATCAGGATATCCGGTGGTTATTCCTCTAAGTGAAGCACCTATCAAGGCGATGATGGCACCAATTCCAATGACCTTTTTAATACCTACCCTGTCAGCCAAAACACCGGCGGGAATTGCTGAAAGAGCGATCATGGCTATGGGTGCACTGAAAAGCAGACCGGTCTGGAAGTGAGAAACCAACAAATCCCTGGATATTAAGGCTTCCATGGGTGGGATGGAAAATAGAATTGCCCACGTACAAAAATTCAACAACACGGCAACCGCTAGTAGCCTCCACGGCATTTTATAGGAATCTTTATTCATTTGTATGGCTCACACGGTTCCCTAGTACGTCTACTGTTCCCAATATCGTTGTCGTTAAACGTCTCTTAGTCGACTAAAAAAAGTAATTAAAAAAAAATTTATTATTTCTTCCCTGTTAACTCTTCCACTTCTTTTTTCCCTTTCTCCAGTTCTTGAACCTGTTCTTCATCCATTCTTAAAAGCATGGTCTGGAATTCACCTACGTGGGTCTTTTCTTCCTGG
>Ga0067045_1000249_pt1 | contig 11031 bp, 11 predicted proteins | sample TerdegcTABiofilm_FD_59184 | JGI IMG/M metagenome (GOLD analysis project Ga0067045, IMG submission 59184) | Combined Assembly of (Gp0054472, Gp0054536) Wastewater bioreactor microbial communities from Singapore -Terephthalate degrading...
AGACTGGAAAAGGCTAACAGTCCTACAATTACCCCTGCGAAGAGCTCAACAAGGAACAGAAGTTGCTTTCTTTCGAATTTGAATTCGGAAAGAGAAGCGACAGCACCAACGAACCTCTCGTAAAGACCTCCGAGCAGCACGATAGTACCGCCGCTGACTCCCGGTATGAGATTTGCAAGACCCATGATGACGCCGATCGTAATCACATAAAACATACTCCACCTCCGAGTAGAAAGATTATATAACCTTCAACTGTCAGATTGAAGCTGCGAAGCGATTTTATTGCTGTCATATTTTGTCGGAATATGTTATAATGTTGACAAATAATACCCACTTTGGAGGGATCGAATTGGATTTACTCGATATAAAGGAATTGAGAGCCACACTCAGAGAAGATGGAAAGGAGATCTTGAAAGGAGTCAATCTAAAAGTCAGGGCCGGCGAGCTTCACGCAATAATGGGTCCCAATGGGAGTGGGAAGTCCACTCTGGCAAATGTGGTGATGGGAAACCCCAAATACGAAATCACGTCCGGCAAAATTCGCTTTAAGAACAAAACTATCAACGATCTCTCCGTCGATCAAAGGGCCAGGCTGGGTATATTCATGTCCTTTCAGTATCCTCAGGAGATAAGCGGGATTCGACTTCGCAGTTTCTTGATGTCGGCCTCACACAACCTGAAAAATGACGAGTCGATCTTAAAGAAGAGCAGAGAACTCGAAAAGCTGGCCGACGAGATAGGCATAGGCAGAGAGTTCATAGACAGGTATCTCAACCTCGGCTTCTCCGGCGGAGAGAAGAAGAAGACAGAGATCATGCAGATGCATTTTTTAAAACCCGTTCTGGCAATCCTCGACGAGATCGACTCAGGTCTCGATGTAGATGCCATTAGGTCCATAGCCGCTTCTATAAAAAGTTTCAAGTCCCCGGAAAACGGCGTGATCCTTATAACCCATTACGAGAGACTCCTAGAGTATATCGAGCCCGATTACGTTCACATATACGTGGACGGTTCAATAGTCATGACAGGCGGCCCCGAACTGGCAAGAGATATTGAAGAGAGGGGCTATGAAAGGGACTGGAAAGCTTTCAGGGAGGCGTAAGTATGGATAAAGATCTCTTTCTGGACAGCTCGAGATTCGATTTCATTTCCACGACCGATTACAGCTACATAAGCCAAAAGGGGTTCGATGAGGATCTTATAAGACAGATATCGACGAATAAAGACGAGCCGGAATGGATGCTTCGGAAAAGACTGGAGTCCTTCGAAATATTCGGCCGCTCGAGAGAGCCCGGCTTCGGGGTGGGAGTGGGGGATCTAGATCTCTCAAGCATAGTCGCCTATCTAAAGCCCGGTTCCGGGCGCAACAGATCCTGGGAGGAAGTGCCGAAGGAGATAAGGGAAACCTTCGAAAAGCTCGGAATACCCGAAGCAGAAAGGAATTCTCTGGCCGGAGTTGGCGCTCAATACGATTCTGAAGTGGTCTATCAGAACATAAAAAAGAATCTCGAGGAGCTCGGGATAATTTTTCTCGATATGGAAACAGACCGTGAAAAAATATCCCGAATACGTGGAGAAATACTTCATGAAAGCTGTAACTCCCTCAGATCACAAATACGCCGCCCTTCATGGCGCCGTCTGGAGCGGAGGCTCCTTTGTGTACGTTCCGAAAAACGTTGCCGTACCTCTGCCTTTGCAGGCATACTTCAGAATGAACATGGCAAGCTCAGGGCAGTTCGAGCACACCCTGATCATCGCCGACGAAGGTTCTAACCTCCAGTTCATAGAAGGCTGTTCTGCTCCCAGATTCAATGAACTGAACCTGCATGTCGGCATGGTGGAAATCTTCGTCTTAAAGGGGGCGAAGGTCAGGTACTCAACCATACAGAACTGGTCGAAGAATACGTACAATCTCAACACAAAGCGCGCGATAGTTGAAGAAGACGGAACTATGGAGTGGATATCCGGTTCGCTCGGAAGTATGAAAACGATGCTCTATCCGGCGACCATTCTCAAAGGAAGGAGAGCCAGAGCTGAACATCTGGGTATAACTTACGCCGGCCCAGGGCAGCACATGGATACCGGTTCAAAAGTGATCCATCTGGCTCCGGAAACCAGTTCAATGGTCGACGTCAGAAGCATAAGCGTCGGCGGTGGATGGGCCTTTTACCGTGGAGCCTTAAAGATTTCTCGCCAGGCCGATAACGCGAAATCCTCGGTTCAATGTACCGCACTCATGATAGACAACGATTCCAAGTCAGACACAGTTCCGATTATAGAAGTTGAAAGCGATTCGGCCAACATCGGCCACGAAGCCAAAATAGGCAGGATAAGCGAGGAACAAGTATTCTACATGATGAGCAGGGGACTTTCCGAAACGCAGGCCAGATCGATGATCGTTAGAGGATTCATGGAACCGGTTTCCAGGGAGTTTCCGGTCGAATATGCGGTGGAGTTGAACCGTTTGATTGACCTGGAAATGGAAAGCAGTATCGGATGAGGTGCCATATGGAGAAGACTTTGAACCTTGAACACAACAACTACAAAATGGTCTCGCCACTCAGGCGGGAACTAGAAATTCCGGATTACGGTGACCGCGATTTCCTCATCTCATCCGAACCTCTTGGAAATGCCATGTCGGTTTTCGTGAGCAACCGGTATTCCGAATACAGAAAACTCGCTTTTCCTCTCTGGAAGAGGGTCGATATAAGCAAGATGGTACTTCCGCCTGTCTCTGGGAAAAACGGAAAACACTATCCAGATCCATACGTGAAACCGATTAAGTGGCTTACCAGCGAAGAAGTTGAACTACTGGATAATCTGGATTTCGAGGGATCTGACAGGAAGCTGTTGCTCCTGGGAGATATCTTCTTCGATACCGGTTACTTCTTTTCAATCCCTTACGGAATCCATCTTAAAAAACCTTACATATTCAACAGAGAGGAGATGAATTCAAGCATTTCAAGTAATCTCTTCGTAGCAGGAAAAGGTTCATATATGAAGATAGTTCTGAACTCGACCGGACGGGGAAATTGGTCTCTTCAGAACAACCGGTTTCTCCTGAAGAGAGAGTCTTCCATCGACCTGTTGATCGTCAACGGTCTCTCTAAAAACGATTTTAGTTTTTTGAACAATTTTTACCTGCTCGAGGCCGGTGCTCGCTTGAACGTGTATGAAGTTTCTTACGGCGGTGGAGTTCTTGCCAGTTACCACATGGGAGTCGCCGTCGGCGAAGAATCACGGATGGTTTTCGAACCGGTCTTCATGGCCCACGGAGATTCGAAGATCGATTTGCAGTACATCGCGCGGGTAAAATCTGCCCGATCTCAGGCGATTATAGACGGCACCGGTGTGGTGATGGACAGGGGCCACTCCGTTTTCAGAGGAACAGTAGATCTCAGAAAAGGTTCAAAGAGAGCCACGGGTAAGGAACACAGCAATGTGATGGTACTATCCAGCGGGGCAAGGACGGACGCCATACCCTCTCTTCTGGTCGATGAAAACGAAGTGAACGCATCTCATGCAGCAACGGTAGGGTCACTGGACGAGGAAAGAGTCTTTTATCTCATGTCGCGAGGATTGACAAGGGAAGAAGCCCTGAAGCTCATAATCAAAGGGACTTTCGATCCCGTTCTTGAAAAGATTGCAAAACTCTTTCCCGACCATTCAAGAGGTTTGAACCATGTTTTCGCCTGAAGAATTGAACGGTTATTTCGAGGGTCTGAAGAGAGACTTTCCCATATTTTCTCACGATCCTTCGCTCGTTTATCTTGACAGCGCCGCCACGACCCAGAAACCCTCGTCCGTTCTCGCAGCGATCAGAGATTTCTACGAAAGGAACAACTCGAACGTTCACAGGGGTGTCTATCCACTGGCCGAAGCGGCTACCGAACTTTACGAATCCTCCAGAAGAAGGTTGAGCGGCTTCGTGGGCTGCAGACCTTGCGAGTTGGTTTTCACCAAAGGTTCGACCGAAGGCCTAAACGTTCTCGCCTCTTCCCTCTCCATCTGTGGAGACTACGACACCTTCATCGTACCGGTCTTCGAACACCACAGTAATTTCGTCCCTTGGCAGTATCACGCCAGGAAAAATGGATTGCGATTTATTCCGCTTCCGATAAGCCAAAACTCTCTCGATATGTCACTGGTGAAAGAGACTCTCCAGCGGATGAATGGCAGATTCGTNTTCTCTCTGGCAGGTCTGGTGAATTCAACAGGTTACAGACCTCCTTTCGAAGAGATAGGATCGCTCGTTCATTNGGCCGGCGGTATCATGGTGCTCGACGGTGCCCAGCTGATTCCGCACGAGAAGTTTTCTTTCAGCGAAAGCAACGTNGATTTTCTCGTCTTCTCCGGTCACAAGATGCTCTCAGAAACAGGGATAGGCTGTCTCGTCGGAAGAGAGAAACTTCTGGGAGAGCTGAATCCCTTNGTTTTCGGCGGTCAGATGATAGACTTGGTTGGAAAGGAGGAAACGATTTTCTCCGAAGGTGTCGCAAAATTAGAAGGCGGTACCCAGAATATCTCCGGCGCCGTCTCGATGCTGGCCGCTGTCGAGTATCTGGAAAACGCCGGAATGGAAAGAATCAGTACCCATGTTTCCAATTTGACTTCCAGGGCCAGAGAGAAAATCCGGGCCATCGGCGGGTACNGTAATCCACAGCCCCGAATCCAGCAGGGCGGTTATCACTTTTACTCACAGCAGGGTACATTCTCACGATATCGCCGAGTTTCTAGGAAGAAAGATGAACATCGCTCTGAGGAGCGGTCATCACTGTTCCCAGTTACAGATGAAAGAGCTTGGAATCATATCGGCTTGCAGGGCTTCCTTTTACCTTTACAATACATTCGAAGACGTAGATAGACTCGCAAATTCCCTTGAAGAGGCCGGGAGGTGGTTCGATGAGTTTCGATGATATCTATTCCGATTTCATAATGCACCATTACAGAAACTCCGTTCATAGGGGCATAGATAAAGAGAGCAACCTCGTGGAAAAGGGGTCGAATCTCTCGTGCGGAGACGAGATAACTCTCTTCATACGAATGAAAGATGAGAAGATAACTTCTCTGTCCTATGACGGTCATGGCTGTGCTATAAGTCAAGCATCGGCTTCGGTGATGGCCGATCTTCTCGAAGGAAAGACCCTGAAAGAAGCCCGGAAGACACTGGCTAATTTCAGCAAAATGCTGCGAGGTGAAACCTTCGACGAAAATCTTCTTGGAGATGCCNCCCTTTTCGAAAGACTCAGAGAGTATCCGATGAGAGTAAAATGCGTTTCTCTGGCCTGGAAAACGGCAGAAAGAGCGTTAAAGAAATAAAAAAAGACCGGTGCTTCACACCGGCTATACTCTGCGCTGAAGTAACCCTTCACAGTGATTATACACTTAATCGATCAAGTAAATCAATCTTTTTTTTCTTTTTCTTTGAGATACTCCATCAGTCTTTCTTCATCGTTTCTGAAGAAGTACTCTTTAGGATCGTCAGCCATCTTCGAAACTTCTCCAAGAAGCGATCCAAGAACTTCTTCAAGCTCCGATCTCTCCGATGCGTCGAATTCTTCGTGAAGTATAGTATTGAGAGTCGCCTCATCGATCTGATCGATGTTTCTGCTCTGTATAGTTTCCATGAATCTTTCAAGCAATTCCTCTATCCTGTCCATTCGAACCTCCCTAAATTAGCAACTTCAAGTATTCTTTCAGGTTTTCGTCATTCGTATCAAGTTGATCTATTGTACCCTTTTCAAGCGCTGAAAGCAGTGATAGAACGAATCCTTCGAGATCTTCGATACCCGATTCGCCTATCGTATCGATATCTATGGGGCCCTCTTCCAGGAGTCTCGCAATACGCAATCCCAACTGGAAGTCTAAATCACGTATCTCTTCGAGATACTCGTCCAGGAAGAGNTCGAGATTGAAAGCCATTCCCGACCGTCTCCATCTTAAAATATGTAGCANTATTCTGAAAGCAGCCGTCGTAGTACCAAGTCCAGAGATCAGGAAAGCCATCGAATATGAGAGCAGATCGCTCGGGGAGGGAAAATCAAGAAGGGTTTTAAGGANTGAAACATAAATGCCTACCTCTTTNAGCGATACAATCCTTGCAGATTTTGGAATTGTTCCCCTCTGAAAANAAGTAACTCTCTGCCGCATTCCGGAGATATNGAACTTCAACAGATGATTTATCANCGCTTCTATGTCCAGNCTTCCACGTTTAACTAAACCACCCGCTTCTCTAGAGATCGTACCTTTGNTGATGCTTGCCAGAGTAGAAAGGTAGGCGGCTTGCGAGATTGGATTGTCGAACACAAGTCCGGAGATGGCCTTTCCTTTTTCAAGGTCTCTGTGAAAAAGAATAGTGTTTTTCAGTTCAGAGTAATCTCCCTTCTCCAGATATTTCAGAGCCTCTTCATACCTGCCCAGCATATCTAAAATTTTCACGAGCAAAAAGAGGGCCTTATCATCGCNGGTATGGAAGTAGTACTCCTCGCAATGTTCCAGCGCCTCGTCGAGCAAACCCAGATTTTTTTCGGCTATCGCTTCTTCATACAGAACGTCGATCTCCCCGGAGATTTTATAAGCCCTTCGTAAATCTTCNAGACTGTCCCACAGTTTTCCCTGCCGTGATCTCGAGAAGGATCTATTGTAGAAGCATTGCCAGCGATTCTCTATGGCAATGCATTCGTCGAAAACTTTTTCGGCCTCTCCGAATCTTTGGAGTTCGTTGAGAGACACTCCCTTTCTGAGAAGAATCTCTGGATACAGTGGAAAAGAACGTGGAATACGGTTCATTATTTCCATGGCCTGGCCGTACTCTCCAGAAGAGATAAAAACATCCACGATTCCCAAAAACGGGAGAGAGAAATTGCCTCCGGATTTTTCTATCGATTGCAGAAAATAATTGGCCGCTTCTTCGTAATCGCCATTCGACTGGAGCAACCTTCCTATCTCGTAAAGACCGACGTAGAAATCGGGATTCATCTCCACCGACCTTTTAAGCTCTATTTCACAAAGCTGGTAGTTTCCTGTCTGTTTGTAGTAAAGGCCCAGATAAAAGTGGTATCTGTAATCTCTGGAGATCTTCGCCGCGTCTTCTAGAAAACCTAGCGCTCTCTCCAGTTCATTATCGCCCAGAGCTTTCTTGTAAGGCTTCATAGCAATAGAACTGCAGATACGAGCCGTAATAGTCGTCCGGTTCATTGAGGTACTGGGCTTTCAGACCTCGCAGAATGACTTCGAGATCGATCTTGTCCCTGTCGATCGCCAGAGGCAGGTCTTCGGCCAGTATAGGAAGCTTGACTGGAAGATTGTTAAGCTTTGCCATCTCTGGCTTCAACGGAAGATAAACTATCATGGTTTTTCCTTTCAACATCTCACCCGCGATCTCCATTATCGTTTGCTACAAAGTCGCACATATTGTATAATACCAGAAGAGCATTGGAAAGATACAGGAGGTATTTAGATGGTGGTTCTTGCTTATGTTTTGATATCTCTGCACGTAGCCATAAGTGTAGCGCTTGGCGTTGCAGTTATGATGCAGATGTCGAAGTCCGCCGAACTCGGTGGAGCCTTTGGTGGTGGTGCTTCCCACACGATGTTTGGAAGAAAGAAAGGTCTCGACACGATGGGTAAGATTACCCTTGCACTTGCGGTCGGCTTCATGGTTAACAGTGTACTGATCGCTTTTGTTGTGTCCAGAGCCTTTTCCGGTTAAGGTGGTTTGATTGCAGACTCCTGAAAATCAGTTCAAGGAACTTACAAAAAACCATGTTTCTCTGATTTCGGAGAAAGAACTGCTGGAGAAACTCTCCAAAAATCGACCTCTAAGGGTGAAGCTGGGTGTGGATCCGTCGAGGCCGGATTTGCATCTGGGTCATGCCGTGGTGCTCAAAAAATTACGGCAGTTCCAGAGGTTCGGTCATCACGTCGTCCTGATAATAGGGGATTTCACCGCAAGGATCGGTGACCCCTCTGGTCGATCGAAGACCCGTCCGATGATTTCGAAGGATGAATCGAAGATCAACGCCATATCATACAGCCAGCAGGCCTTCAAAATTCTCGATAAAGATTTGACGGAGATACGTTTCAATTCCGAGTGGCTGGACGCTCTCAATTTCGAAGACGTCATAAGATTGTCGGCGAAGTACACAGTGGCAAGAATGCTCGAACGACACGANTTTTCGAAGAGATACTCAGATAATGAACCGATAGCCATTGCCGAGTTCCTTTATCCTCTCGCCCAGGCTTACGACTCNGTNTTTGTGAAGGCCGACATCGAAATAGGTGGAGACGATCAGTTTTTCAATCTAGTCGTTGGCAGAAAGATCCAGGAGGAGTACGGACTGGAACCGCAGGCGGTACTTACGATGCCCCTCATAGAAGGCACCGATGGAAACCTGAAGATGTCCAAAAGTTACGATAACTACATAGCCTTCGAAGATACTCCCAGGGACATGTTCGGGAAGCTGATGTCCATACCGGATACTCTGATCATGAAGTACATGAGGCTTCTCACAGACAAAAGTGATGAGGAGCTCAGGGATGTCGAAGAGTGTCTGAGGTCTAGAACTGTCAATCCCAGAGACATTAAAATGGAACTGGCTAGGGACATAACGGCCCAGTTTTATGACGAGGAAACCTCTAGAATTGCTCTCGAGGAATTTATAAAGATCTTCCGCCACAAAGAGGTGCCGGAAGAAATGCCGGAAATAAGACTCGATACCGACAGTATCTCGATCGTCGATCTTCTGGTAAATCATGCTAATATTTCTTCGAGAAGCGAAGCAAGAAGGCTACTGGAACAGGGTGGTATAAAGCTGAACGAAAAAGTTATCGAAGACGTTTACGCTATTCTGGACCCTTTGGACGGAGATGTTTTGAGAATAGGAAAAAAGCGTTTCTATCGCCTTGTTAAGTGCTGAAGACTCTTGAATCTGGGCACGCTTTTACTGTATAATAAACCCGTAGTCTGCTGCAAAAATGACAACATTTTGAAAGGGGGTAGGATCCATGAAGAAGCTTTCTATACTGGCTCTACTCGTTGTTACTTTCGCAACCCTCGCTCTGGGTGTCGAGTACAGCGATNTGTCAGAGAATCACTGGGCCTACGACAGTGTAATAAAGACGACAGCCGGTGGATTGTTCATTGGTTTCCCCGATGGCACTTTCAGAGGTAATGAAAATGTAACACGTTACCAACTGGCTATGACNCTTGCCAGGTTTATGGATTATTCAGATGCCGGGGATGCCAAACTCCAGGAAGTCGTCTTTGCNCTCACAAAGAAAGTTGCAGGACTTTCTCTGGAGATCTCTGACAACAAGAAAAACCTAGTTGATTTCATGGCGGAACTGAGGGCTCTTGAAGCTACTGTCGCTTCTCTAAAGGATAGCGGTATCGTTGGCAATTTCGTCACTTCCAAGACTTTCGACGATACCATCGCGTATCTCTACAGAGAGATCGACAGGCTTTCCGGCGAAGCTGCAAGCGCCAACGAGGGAGTAGCAGGTCTCAAGGCAGATCTTGAGGCTCTTCTGGGAGTCAGGGACGATATTGCCGGTCTCGATGCAAAATTGAAAGCGGTCGGCAGTTACGCCTCGGAAATCGAAGCTCTCAAGAACAGGGCCACTGACCTTGAAGTAACAGTGAAACTGCTTGGACAGGCACTTGCAAACCAGAAGATGGAGGAAAACGAGCAGAAGGGTGAGATTGCGGATCTCGATTCCAGAATCGGCGTAGTCGAAAATGTTGCGAACTCGCTGACTTCTGATCTCTTCGCTTTGAGGAAAGCTATGGTTACGAAAGACGATCTGGCCGCTCTTGAGAGCAGGTTGGGCGATGCTATCAAATCGGCTACACCCGATCTAGAACCTTTCGTGACCGGTGAAGAATTGAACGATAAGCTTTCACTCATGTACACGAAAATCCTCAGGATTCAGGACACCCTTGCAAAAATGCCCGAAGTGAAGTACTACGACACCGAAATCGGAAATATCGAGGCGGCGATAGCCGACATAGTCAACGATGTCGATGAAAGCTTTGCCGTTGTGTTTGATCAGGTCGATGCCAACATCGCCAGACTCGACAAGCACGAAAAGCTCGTATCTGAAATAGAGCTTGAACTCGGCACGAAAGCTTCCTCCGCCGATCTCGATACGCTCAAGGGAAAAGTGACGGACCTGGAAGTAACTTCGAAGATGTTGAGTAACGCGATAATCGCTGCCAACAAGAGGATTTCCAACCTCGATTATGTAACACCCGATCAACTCACTGCCAAGCTCAATTTCCTCTACAAGAAGCTTGGGTTGACCGAAGAAGCTTTTGAGAAAGAGATTGACCTTCTCTACGGAGAACTGGACCATGTTCAGATGGAAGTATCCGCAAACAGAGAGATGCTTGAAGTCGCCTTCGATCAGATCGATGCGAACATAGCCAGGCTTGACAAGTACGGCAAGGAAATCGCCTCTTTGAGCAAGAGAACGGGTGACTTAGAGATTCTCGCCTCCACCCTCGAGGACCAGGTCGACAGTCTGACGAGCATCACGAACACGATGGCAAAGCAGATGTACAAGCTCGACAAGACCAAAGCCGACAAGGCAGACCTCGCGGCCGCCGAGAAGAGAATTTCTAGTCTCGAAGCCAACGACACCGTCATCGAAGAAAAACTTCTGGCTCTCGAAGCTACCCAGAAACAGAACATCACCAATACAAATGCAGCGATAATACTTTCTTTTGTAGCTCTTGCATTTGGCGCGGTAGGGTTAATCCTGAAATGATCTTTCTGTGCAACTTAGGCACGTGTGTGTTTGCTTTTGTTACATGAAATGTGGTATATTTACGTTATGCGCATCACCAAAACCAAAACACTCTTATAAAGGGGGTAAGTGTGCATGAAGAAGCTTGTTGGAATCTTAGTGGTACTCTTGGCCATCTCGGTCGCCTTCTCGGCAACCATAACTCTCAGCCCGTCTATAAAAGGGACGTTATGGGGTAAGACTCAGCTTGACAAGAACGGCCTGACCACCGATCTCGGTTTT
>Ga0067045_1032002_pt1 | contig 11030 bp, 7 predicted proteins | sample TerdegcTABiofilm_FD_59184 | JGI IMG/M metagenome (GOLD analysis project Ga0067045, IMG submission 59184) | Combined Assembly of (Gp0054472, Gp0054536) Wastewater bioreactor microbial communities from Singapore -Terephthalate degrading...
GGGTCGCAGGAAACGTAGGACACCCGGGGGATCCGGGCCGCGGCAAGCCAGTCCCGGACCGCCGGGGCCAGGCCCGAGCGAGGGGGATCCAAGACCGCGGCGTCGAAGCCCCTTCGGGCTGAGGAAGTCTTGACCCACTCCTCCACAGCCAGGGCGAAGTATTCCGTCCGGCCTCCCGCGTTGCGCCGGGCATACTCCAGGGCGAAGGGGTTGTGCTCCACGCAGACCAGGTCGTCGAAGGAAGCCCGGAGAAAGGCGCCGAAGAGACCCACCCCGCAGTATAGGTCCGCGGCCCGGCCGCCTGAAAGACCCTCGGCGACCTCGGGGGCCAGTAGGTCCAGGGCTCTCAGGTTGCTCTGGAAAAAACCCTTGACGTGGAACCGGATCTCCCTTCCGGCCACGGGGACCCGCACCTCCCCGTCCCGATCCTCCAGGTAGACCCGGGCGGATCCGCCCGCCCCTTCGGCGCGGCCGTCATCGCCGGCACGGCCGTCGGCGCCGGCTCGGCCGTCGGCGAAGACCAGGAACCTGTCCTTGCCCGCCAGGTAGGACCGAAGATCCTCCCGCACCCGGCCCCGGCCTTCCCGGGCTTCCATCCATCTCCGGATGGGGAGGTCCGCCACCGGGCAGGTCGGGGTTTCCACGACCTCCGTTCCGGCCCTTCGTTTCAGGCCGATGCCGCCCCCGGGGGACCGATGGAACTGCATGCGGTTTCTGTAGGAATACGGGACCGACGGGACGACGCCGATGTCCGGGACGGAGATCCCCCCGATGCGGGAAAGGCAATCCGCCAGGATCGCAGCCTTTTCCCGGACCTGCCGTTCGTAGGAAAGGTGCTGGAGGGAGCAGCCGCCGCAGGTCCCGTAGAGAGGACAGGGCGGATCCACCCGGTCCGGGGAGGCTTGGAGCAGCTCCCGGACCTCCGCGGATGCCCAATCCCCGGAAGCCTTGACCGATTCGGAGAGGGACGCCCGAACAAGCTCCCCCGGGATGGTTCCGGGGACGAAGACCGCCTTCCCGTCCGGGAAAGCCAGCCCGTCCCCCCCGACCGCGAGTTTCTCGATCCTGAGTTCGACCATTTCCCGGGCGCGCATACCGAGGATCGAGTATACCGACCGCCGAGGGAGGCGTAAAGGTGAAGGCCAAAAGCCGGGCGGGCATGAAACCGCCGCGCGATCGCCCGGAACCCGAGACAAGCTTCGTACCACTCGGGGAGCCGAGCTTGACATACGCGCCCGGCGGCCCCACACTCGAACCCGATGAGCGCCTCGGAGCATCTACTCGTCGGACGATTCTACAGCCTGGCCCGGGAGGGCGAGCGGTTCGCGGCCCTAAGGGTAGGGTCGGACGGACGCGTCGCGGGGACGTACCCGGAGGGCGCGCCTTTGCCTCCGGACCTTCCCCGACGGGAACTCCCGGCCGGCACGGCCGCCTGCGTTCCCGCCTTCGTGGACAGCCACGCCCATTTCCTAACCAAGGCCGCCATGGGTTCCCTGGTGAAGACCCTGTCCCGCCTGGAGGACGGCCGGGTGCTTCCGGACTGCCTGGACGGGGTGCGGGACCTCCTGGCCGAGGCCGCCCGGGAACGACCCCGGGGACCGGTCATCGGCTACGGCCTCGCCCCCGCCGTCCTCGCGGAGCGCAGGCTTCCGAGCGCCTCGGAGCTGGACTCCTGGATCCCGGGGCGGCCCGTGATCGTCCTCTCCTTCGACGGTCACTCGAGTTCCTACTCCACCGCGGCCCTCCGGATCCTGGGCCTGGAATCCCAGGCCCGGGAGGGGGTTCTCTCCGGGGAAGCCCACGAGTTCAACATGGACAAGGTCATGGCCTACGCCATGAAAGGCCTCTCTCCCTTTGCACTGGTCCGGGGCCTTTCCCGGACCGTACGGGAGGCCGCTGGGGCGGGCCTGGCGGCGGTGGACTGCATGGAAGGCTTCGGGAACGAGCGCCGGGAACCGGGCACCGAAATCCTGGCCCGGATCGGCGGCCGCCTCCCTCTCCGGCTGCGTCTCTGGCTCCAGTACACCCGTCCCCAGCTGGTCGGCCGGTACGTCCACCGCATGGCCCGACCCCGGGCCGGAGGTTGCCTTCACTGGGAGATGGACGGGTCCATCTCCTCCCGAAGCGCCGCCTTGGACCGCCCCTACCGGGACCGGGATCACGCGGGCAAGCTCTACCGCAGCCCTGAAGAGGCCTACGCCCTGGCCAAGCCCTTCCACGAAGCGGGGTACCAGCTCTCGGCCCACGCCATCGGGCCCCGGGGGATCGAGTCCATCCTCTCGGCCTACGAGAGGCTCCTCCGGGAATCCGGCGGCCCGATCCGGGAGCGGCGGCATCGGATCGACCACTTCGAATTTCCCCGGCCGGACCAGGTGGAACGGGCGGGACGCCTGGGCTTGGTCCTGCCCGTCCAGCCGGGCTTCGCCTGGATCGACGCCCGGTTCCACAAGTCCTACCCCGAGGCCCTGGACGACCAAACCTTCGCCCGCTTCACCCCGCTCAAGTCCATGCTCCAGGCGGGCGCCGTACCCGCCCTCTCCACGGACGCGCCCGTCCAGCCCTTCGACCCCTTCCTGCAGATCGCGGGCGCCGTGGAGCACCCGGTGGCTTCCGAATCCCTGACCGTGTACGAGGCCCTGAGGGCCTATTCTTCGGCGGGCGCCTACGGAGCCTTCGAGGAGGACGACCGGGGCACCCTGGAGACGGGCAAGCACGCGGACTTCGTTCCCCTGGACCGGGACCCCTTCGAGACGCCCCGGGCGGAGATCTTCAAGATCCGGACCCTGGGAACCTGGAGCGGAGGCCGGCCCCTGGATCCTCCCCCCGAAGACCTGGCCGGATTCCTGATCCGGACCCTGACAGCCCCCAGGAGGAAGGTATGAGCGCTCCTTCGCGGTCCCTGAGCTTTCCAGAGGCCACGGCCATCATCGCGGGGTACGGGATCGGGGGCGGGATGCTCGCCCTGCCCTACCTGGTGTCCCTGAACGGGGTCGGCCCTTCGGCCTTGGTTCTGGCGGGCGCCTACGCCCTCTCCCTCCTCCTGCACCTCATGATCGCGGAGCTTGCGGCGGGGGACGGAAGCGGCCGCCAGATCGTGGAGCTCTTCGGGGAGTACCTGTTCATCGGAAAGGGCGGGAAGCTGTTGACCTGGATTTTCTTCGGCGTGATGGGGGTCGTCTTCGTGGCCAACCTGGCGGCCTACGTATCCGGGGGCAGCGAGATCCTGGCCGCCCTGGGCCTGGCGGAACCCTGGGGAGGCGTCGCCTTCTACGCCGCCGCGGCCGCGGTGGCGGCCTTCGGGCTAAAGGTCCTGGGGGTGGCGGAAAAATGGGCCGTGGGAGCCATGGCCGCACTGTTCACGGTTCTTGTGGCCGCGTCCCTGGCCGCCCTGTCGAAAGGCGGCGTCCCCCATGTCGGGGCCGCCTCCCTCCCGGCTCCGAACGCCCCGAAGCTCCTGGCCCTCTACGGGATGTCCATGTTCTGCTTCGCCGCCTTCTTCTCGGTTCCCCAGGCGGCCCTGGGACTCTCGGACCGGCCGGGCCTGATACCCCGGGCCGTTGCCGCGGGCCTGGGGATCAACTTCGCCCTGATCCTGCTGGTGACGACCCTGTCCCTCCTGCTTTCCCCGGAGCCCACCAAGATCGCCACCGTGGCGTGGGGCCGGGCCCTGGGCCCCTGGGCGGAGCTCGCAGGAACGGGTTTTGTGCTCTTGGCCATGCTAACCAGCTACTGGTCCATCTCCTTCGCCCTGTCCTCCATGATCCGGGAGCGCTTGAGGCTTGGGAACTTTCCCGCCTGGCTCCTGGCCACCGTACCCACCCTGGTTCTTGCCCTGGCGGGGTTCGGAGGCTTTCTGGAGTTCATGCGGACCGCCGGGGGCGCGATCGCCGTGCTGGTGGCCGTGCTCTTCGTCCCCGCCTACCGAAGGTATCGGACCCGTACGGGAGAACCGGCCATCCTGCCCCCGGGGATCTCGGGCCGGGCCTGGGACTGGCTGGCCGTGGCGGCCTATCTGGCCATGGCCGTGGGTTCCGTCCTGCCCATCGGGTAATCCACCGCCGGCACAGGCCGTCGGCGACGGATACCTCGCAGACGGCCCCCGCGGTATCCCTCCGCCTCACTCGGTTTCCGAGACTCCCTGGCGAGCCGGCCGGAAGACCGCCTCTTCCACCCGGTTCGCCTCGACCTTTAGGACCGTGAACCTGCCCAGGGGCGTGTGGGCCACATCGCCCTCCACGGGGATGCGGTCCAGGATCCAGGCCACGTACCCCGCCACCGTCTGGATGTCCACGGTGCCGGGGGACTCCGCGCCGACAAGACCCGCGACCAGGGACAGGGGAGCGTCCCCGAACACCGTGAAGGAGCCGTCCGCCCGTCGCCGCACCCGCTCCCGCGGTTCCTCGTCCCCGTCCTCGTAGATCTCCCCGACGATCTCCTCGATCACGTCCCGCATGGTCACGACCCCCGCCAGGCCCCCGTACTCGTCCAGGACCACCGCGAAGGATTCCTTCCGGCGCTTCATGAGCTCGAACAGCTCGCCCAGGGGCTTCGTGGACATGACCAGGAGCGGTTCGGACATGATCTCGCGGATGGGCCGGTCCCGGCGGCCATGGACCACCTCCTCCAACACCCGCTTGAGGGCAACCACGCCCACGATCTTTTCGGGATCCTCGTCGTACACCGGGAACCGGGAGTGGAGCTCGTCCACCGCGGCGGCGGCGGCTTCCCGGGCCGTGGTGCGGCAATCCAGGCTGAAGACGTCGATCCGGTGGGTCATCACCGCCTGGACGGTCATGGCGCCCAGGCGAAAGATGTTCTTGACCATGGAGCTCTTCGCGAAGTCGATGACCCCCGCGCTCTCCGCCACGGCCAGCATCTGGGTCACGGTTTCCAGGGAAAGCTCGACCTTGGTGGTCTTGCCGAACAACCGGGTTATAAGGGAGCTGAGGAAGTTGATGACCGCCACCGCGGGCCGTAGGAGGAAGGACAGGACCAGGATGAACCGGGACGTATGGAGGGCTATGAACTCGTTATGGGAGATGGCCAGGCGCTTGGGGGTGACCTCCCCGAAGACCAGGACCGTCAGGGTCAGGATCCCCGTGACCGCACCCAGGGCGAGGTCTCCCCAGCGCGCCAGGGCATACTCCGTGGCCAGCACCGAGGCCAGTATGTTGACCACATTGTTCCCGATCAGGATCGTGGAAAGGAAGACCTCGGGCTCCCGGGCCAGGCGTTCCACGATCCGCCCCTGGCGGTACCGCTTGCGGAGATCCTGGATCTGGAAGATCGAGAGGGATGTGAAGGCGGTCTCCGAGGCGGAGAAGACGGCGGAAAACGCCAGGCAGACAAGGACGCCGACGAGAGAGGGACTCATCGGGCCGCTCGCATCTCCCGGGCGGCCTGGGCCATGCGCTCCTTGAGGACGGAGATATCGCCGGGGAAGATCCGCGCCGTGAGAAGGAGCACGACTCCGCAGATCACCCATAAGGAGGCGCTGATCGCCAGGGCGCCCGAAAGTCCCACCGCAACGGAGAGCATCCCCGCCACCCAGCGACCCAGCCCCGTTCCCAGCGAATCCGTCAGGTTGAAGATCGAGAAGATGGGACCCCGGTCCTCGGGGGGATTCACATCCAGAAGCATGGTCCGCATGTTGGGGCCCGTCATGGCCGCGAAAAAAGCCGCCAGGAAGCCCGCGGCGGAGAGAAGGGGTATAGAGCCTTTCAGGGTGACCACCGCGAGGGTGCCGAAGCACCCCAGGAAGGTGGTGACCCCGCAGAAGAGAGGAAGGTTCTTCGGGGATCTTCGGAACACGAGCTCCCCGAGCTTGCCCCCGGCCAGGTTACCGACGACCATCCCGGCCCCGAAGACCATGTAGACCGCCGTAGCCTGCCCGATGGAAAACCCCTTGGCGGTCTCCAAGAACTTGTTCAGGAAGAAGAAAGCCCCCCAGGGTATGGTCCCCGCGATCCCCTGGATGAAAAGGTAGACGTTCGTGGGAACCCTCCCTAGACGGGCGTAGTCCTTGACCCGGATGTGCTTGGGATAGAGGATGCCCGCCTCCACGAGTTCCCGGGTGGCCTCCTCGCTGGCCGCGGCCCGGGGTTCGGGCACCTGGAACCAGAAGGCCAGGAGCAGGGGGACGTTCGGGACCGCGGCCAGTACGAAGGGAAGGCGCCAGCCCGAGACCTGGCCTACGAAGCCTCCCAGGACCGGCCCGACGATGGCGCCCAGACCGAAGGCCGTGGTCAGGATGGCCGAGGCCATGGGCCGTTCCTTCTCATCGTAGATATCCCCCAGGATGGAGAAGACCAGGGGGAAGGCGGCACCCACCCCGATCCCTGTTAGGATCCGCAGGGCGAAGAAGATCTCCCAGGAAGGCGCAAGGGCCGTGAGGGCGCAGGGTATCTCCCCTAAGGCCACGGAGAAGACGAAGAGCTTTTTCCGGCTGGCCTTGTCCGCGAAGTAGCCCCAGAGCAGGGAGACCACGGCGCCCACCACCGTGAAGAGGGCCATCATGGCGCCCACGGCGGAGTCGTCCACCCCGAACTCCGCCTCGATGGTGACGAGCATGGGAGCCATGACCTGGGTATCCGCGTTCAGGGCCACCATGGAGGCGGCCATCAGGACTAGAAGAAGGGTTTTCTGGGTCTTGGACATGATCGCTCCCCTTTCTTGGTGTTACGAAGCTTGTGAAGGCCCGGGCGCTTCGGGTGGGGACGGAGGTTCCGGTTCCCCGCCTTTCCGTTTCACCGCCGCCCGGAAGGATCCCAGGATGATGGAGACCGGTTCCAGGACCGGGATGTTCTCGCAGACGATCTTCACGATCACCGTCATGGGAACCGCCAGGATCAAACCCGCGAATCCCCACAGCCAGCCCCAAGCCAGCATGGACACCAGGATTACGAACGGGGAGAGTCCCAAGTTATCCCCCTGGATCTTGGGCTCCAGGACATTCCCCAACACCATGTTCACCCCTACCATAATCGCCAGGGATCCGACGATCGGTCCCGGCTCCGGCCAGAACTGGACCAGGGCGAAGACGCCCACGCCTACTCCGGCCGCGACGCTTCCGATGTTGGGGATAAAGTTCAGGACAAAGGATATCACCCCCCATACGATGGGAAAATCCATCCTGAGAAGGGATAGACCCAGGGCAACCAGGACTCCCGTGGTCAGGGAGATGAGGAATTTCACCGTGAGGTATCGGGCAACCTGGTTCACCACGTCCGCGGCGGCCTTCTTGATCCGGCTCGAAAGCTTGTCTTCGAAGGCCAGCTCGATCTTCTCCCGGAAGTGGGATATCTCCAGAAGCAGGAACGCCACGAACAACAGAACCATGACGGCGTCCTTGAGGAAGCTCAGGAAGGATTCGGACAGGTCGAAGGCCAGGCTCTGGACCCTCACCCGGAGGCCCAGTTGGCCCCAGAGGTTCTGGAAAAAGGACAGATGCTCGTCATAGGGCAGGCTGAAGACCTGGGCGACCCGGGAATAGATCTCCGAGAACCTTCGCTCGTACTTGGGGTACAAAGTCAGGATGGTCCGGCCCGAGGAGAATAGGATGACGCCGATGAGGTACAGCCCCGCGCCGATGAAGAATATCGACAGGAGAATCCCGATCAGCCGGGGAATCCGGATCCTTTCCAGGCCCGAGACGAGGGGCTCCAGGACGAAGGATAGAAGCACGGCGATGGTGAAGGGAAGAAGGACCGGAGCCGTGATCTTGAGAACCGCCCCCGCGAGGATCAGGGCTATGAAGCCCAGCAAATAGAAGTTCGACCTTCCGGAATTGAAATTCTTGAGCCGATCGGGCATGCCCCCCCCCTTGATGTCCGCCTGTGCCGCGGGCCTCGCGCCGCCGACACAAGCATGACCGGTTCCGCCTTGAGTCGTCAAGGTTCCTTCGCCAACCCGGAGCTTCCCGGCGGCCCGAAAGGATTGTATACTACCCTACGCCCGAGCCGGGCCGCCCCGACCCCCGCGGAGAGCCGCCCGGCACGTCCAAGGAGACGACATGAAAGCCCTCGTGAAGAAATACTCCAAGCCCGGTCTTTGGATGGAGGATGTCCCCATGCCCAAGGTGGGGGACAACGACCTTCTGATCAAGGTCAGGAAGACCGCCATCTGCGGCACCGACGTGCATATATGGAAGTGGGATGCCTGGGCCCAGAAAACCATCGCCATCGGGCAAACCGTGGGCCACGAGTTCGTGGGCGAGATCGTGGATATGGGACGGGCGGTGGAAGGGTACAAGACGGGCGAGCGGGTGTCCGCGGAGGGCCATATCGTCTGCGGCGTCTGCCGGGCCTGCAGGGCGGGGAAGCATCACCTCTGCCCCAACACCCGAGGGATCGGAGTCAACCGGGACGGCTGCTTCGCCGAATACGTTTCCGTGCCCTCCTACAACGCCCTGCATATCCACGACTCCATCCCCGACGAGATCGCCTCCATCTTCGACCCCTTCGGGAACGCCACCCACACGGCCCTGTCCTTCGACATGGTCGGGGAGGACGTCCTGATCACAGGGGCCGGGCCGATCGGCTGCATGGCCGCCGCCATCGCCCGGCATGTGGGCGCCCGGAACGTGGTGGTCACGGATGTCAACGACTACCGCCTGGACCTGGCCCGGAAGCTCGGAGCCAGCCGGACCGTCAACGTGGCCAAGGAACGCCTGACGGACGTCCAGAAAGAGTTGGGGATGGTAGGCGGCTTCGACGTGGGTCTGGAGATGTCCGGATCCCCCGCGGCCTTCGAGGAGATGCTGGCCAACATGTACAACGGAGGCCGCATCGCCCTGCTGGGACTTCTTCCCAGCGGCACGGGGATCGACTGGGAAAAGGTCATCTTCAAGGGCCTCTTTATAAAGGGAATCTACGGCCGCGAGATGTTCGAGACCTGGTACAAGATGCAGGCCATGGTCCTGTCCGGCCTGGACATCAGCCCCGTCATCACCCATCGGTACTCCTTCGACGACTTCGAGAAGGGCTTCGCGGACATGCTCTCCGGCCAGTCCGGCAAGGTGGTCCTCTCGTTCTAGCCGATCCCGCGGGAGCGGCCCGCGCCGCTCCCGTGCCGCAAGCTTCGTACCACCCGGGGCGGTCTTGTACAGAACCTCTCGGCCCGGCATACTCGACCCGTGAGCGAACCCAAGGACAAGCGGCCCGCACCCGGGCCTCGCAGGAACGACAGAAGGCCGGCCCCGGCCGGAGGCGGACCGGACTCCGGACGCGGCGCGGAGGATCGACGCCCAATCCGCCGGGACATACAGGGGGGCCGTCCGCCCGAGCGCCGCGGTCCCGGGTCGGAACGGCGTTCCGAAGAAGACCGGCTATCCCGGCGCCCCGACACTCCCGGAACCCGTCCCTTCCGCGGGGGATCAGGCCGCCGGAATGCCGAAGGCACGGTCCCGGGGGAACAGAGCGGCCGACGGACTCCGTTCCGGAAGAATCCGGACCCGTGGAAATCCGCTTCCGGGTCTGATCCGCACGTCGGCCACGAGGCCGGAGATCCGATCGCCGCCTACCTCGCGAAACAGGAGGGTATACGATCCGGCGGCGGCATGAAGACGCGCTTCGTGGCTCCATTCGGAAGCCCCAAGAACGCGGCGGAGGACCTGTCGGCCTTCCTGGCCGCGGTCGCGGAGACCTTCCCGGTCCAGGAATCGCGAAGAACGTACCTCAAGGAGGATGTGCTCAAGCTTTGGCGGGATCTCACCAGCGAGCGCAGCCTGCGCTTTGCCGACTACCTGGGCAGGCCCTCCGCACTTGCCGCCTACGTCCGGTACTTCATGGCCTGGAACGTGGTCCGCTTGGTGCCCGTGCTGGCCGGCCTGCCCTTGGACTTGCCAGAGGGCGCCGCTGTTTTGGACATCGGATCCGGTCCCCTGACCCTGCCCATCGCCCTATGGATCGCCCGTCCGGATCTTAGGAACCGAAGCCTCCGGATCCGATGCACGGACCGAGTCCGCAAGCCCATGGAATCCGGAGCGGCCCTCCTGGACGCCCTCCGGCTCAAGACCGGGGGTCCCGTCCTGGGGGACGGAGCCTGGAAGGTGGAACCGCGGCATGCGGTCTTCCCGGACACCGGCGGTCCCGGCAAGGCGGACGTCGTGTGCTCCGCGAACGCCTTCACTGAATTCTTCTGGAGCGCATCCGCCCGCCGGGACAGCAACTTGGGGGAACGAGCCGCGGTTCTGCTTTCCGACCTGGCCGCCGCCTGCAAACCCGGAGGCCTCCTGTTCATCGCGGAGCCCGGGGAACCCCGATCCGGGGCTATGCTCTCGGCGCTCAGGGAGGCGGCCCTCCTCTCGGGTCTGCGGGTCGAGTCCCCCTGCCCCCATGCCCGGGCCTGCCCCATGCCCGGCGCCTTCGGAGGCTTGGGGGATCGAAGGGACGGCAAGGCCCGCTCGGCTCTGCCCCCCGTCCACTCGCCCAAGTGGCGCCCCAAGATGCCCTGGTGCCACTTCCCCGTGCCCCTGGACTCGGCCCCCTCCGCCTTGACCCGCTTCTCCGAGGAGGTGGGGCTCCCCAAGGAGCGGCTCACCGTCTCCTGGATGGCTCTCCGAAAACCCGGGGAGGCAGAAAAACCAACGCCGGAGCGGCAGAAGGGCCCCCTGCGTACCCGCCTCGTCTCGGATCCCATCCGCCTCCCCGGAGGCTGGGACGGCCGCTACGCCTGCTCGGACCTGGGCTATACCCTGGTGGTCGGCGCAGCGGCCCGGGAAGGGGCCGGGAGTCTGCTGGATCTCGACCGACCGTCCAAGGTACTCCGGGACGAGAAGTCCGGCGCCGTGATCGCCGGTCCTTGAGGTTCCGGGACCGGAGCCTCCCCCATCCCCCGGCTCTTGACATCCCCGGCCCCGATCGCTATATTTCCCTCCTGTCAGCGATGACGCTGGGGGCGTAGCGAAGCTGGTTTATCGCGCCGGCCTGTCAAGCCGGAGATCGCGGGTTCAAGCCCCGTCGCTCCCGTATCCCGCCTCGCGGCGGGATTTTTCTTTCTACGGGCTGTAGCGCAGGGGCTAGCGCGCTTGG
>Ga0067045_1032010_pt1 | contig 11030 bp, 10 predicted proteins | sample TerdegcTABiofilm_FD_59184 | JGI IMG/M metagenome (GOLD analysis project Ga0067045, IMG submission 59184) | Combined Assembly of (Gp0054472, Gp0054536) Wastewater bioreactor microbial communities from Singapore -Terephthalate degrading...
TGGCAATGGCGACTCCCAGGAAAAGTTTGGCGGGCCGACCATGGGCAGCCGCTACTCGATCCAGTACGTTCGCCATGCGGGCCTGCCCGGGCCGGTGCAGGTGCGCCAGCAGGTCGAGGCCATCTTGAGCGAGGTGGATCAACAACTGTCGACCTACCGCAGCGACTCCGATATCGAGCGCTTCAATGCGTTGCCTGCCAATAGCTGTCAGCCGATGCCGGCGCCAGTCCTGCAACTGGTCGAGGTCGGTGAACAGTTGTCGCGCGCAAGCGAGGGGGCCTACGACCTGACGGTCGGGCCGCTGATGAACCTCTGGGGCTTCGGCCCGCAGGCGCGCACCGTGCAGGTCCCCAGTGAGCCAGCGTTGGCGCAGGTGCGGCAGCGGGTCGGCTACCAGCACCTGCGGATCGACGCACAGCAACTGTGCAAGGACGCGCCGGTTGAGGTTGACTTCGACAGTATCGCTGCCGGCTACACCGTCGACCGGATAGCTGCCGCGTTGGGCGGCATGGGCATCACGAGCTTCCTGGTCGAAGTCACTGGTGAGCTCAAGGCGGTCGGCACAAAACTCGACGGCAATCCCTGGAAGATTGCCCTGGAAGAACCTCGTGACGACCAGCAGGTGGTGGAACGGGTGTTGACGCTGGATGGCTATGGCGTCTCCACTTCGGGCGACTATCGCAACTATTTCGAGCAGGGCGGGCGGCGTTACTCTCATACATTCGATGCCCGTAGCGGGGCGCCGGTGCTGCATGACCTGGCGGCGGTGACGGTGGTTGCTCCGCAGGCGCTGATGGCCGATGGCTGGTCGACCCTGTTGCTGATCCTCGGGCCGGAACGTGGAATGGAGTACGCAGAAAAACACGCGATTGCGGCTTTTTTTGTGATGCGTACCGATGGCGGTTTCGTCACACGCAGCAGTCAGGCTTTTATCCGTCTGAGCGGGGAAAACGCCCCATGATCCGGGCCCCAATCCCGGGTGTGGCTGGCGTTGTAGTGCAGGCAAAACTAGCCTACGACGCGACCAAGGGTTAATGTGCGCGGCGTTGACGCTTCTATAGACTGTTCCTGGGTTTTCGACTGACCCCAAATTGTTCCTTCATGCCGCATGGCTGGCATGATTTAGCCGCAGGTGCCAACGGGGTGCCGCGGCCTGTTCTGAGGAGTACGCATGGCTGTCTACAACTACGACGTGGTGGTGCTGGGTTCCGGCCCAGCGGGAGAAGGCGCGGCAATGAATGCCGCCAAGGCAGGGCGCAAGGTGGCGATGGTCGATAGTCGTCGCCAGGTCGGCGGCAACTGCACTCACCTGGGCACCATCCCGTCCAAGGCGTTGCGGCACTCGGTCCGGCAGATCATGCAGTTCAACACCAACCCGATGTTCCGGGCCATTGGTGAGCCGCGCTGGTTCTCGTTCCCGGACGTGCTGAAAAGCGCCGAGAAAGTCATCTCCAAGCAGGTCGCCTCGCGCACCGGCTACTACGCACGCAATCGGATTGACGTGTTCTTTGGCACCGGCAGCTTCGCTGACGAGCAAACCATCGAAGTGGTCTGCGCCAATGGCGTGGTCGAAAAACTGGTGGCCAAGCACATTATCATTGCCACCGGATCGCGCCCGTATCGTCCGGCCGACATCGATTTCCACCACCCGCGTATCTACGATAGCGACACCATCCTCAGTCTCGGTCACACCCCGCGTAAGCTGATCGTCTACGGCGCCGGTGTGATCGGTTGCGAGTACGCCTCGATCTTCAGTGGCCTGGGTGTGCTGGTGGAGCTGGTGGATAACCGTGGGCAACTGCTGAGCTTCCTTGACTCGGAAATCTCCCAGGCCCTGAGCTACCACTTCAGCAACAACAACATCACCGTGCGCCACAACGAAGAATACGATCACGTTGAAGGCGTGGACAATGGGGTGATCCTGCACCTCAAGTCCGGCAAGAAGATCAAGGCCGATGCCTTGCTCTGGTGCAACGGCCGGACCGGCAACACCGATCAACTGGGTCTGGAAAACATCGGGGTCAAGGTCAACAGCCGTGGCCAGATCGAAGTCGATGAGAACTACCGCACCTGCATCCAGAACATTTATGGCGCCGGCGATGTGATCGGCTGGCCGAGCCTGGCCAGTGCCGCCCATGACCAGGGTCGTTCGGCCGCTGGCAGCATTGTCGACAATGGCAGCTGGCGTTTCGTCAACGACGTGCCGACCGGGATCTACACCATTCCGGAGATCAGCTCGATCGGCAAGAACGAGCAGGAGCTGACCCAGGCCAAGGTGCCCTACGAAGTCGGCAAGGCGTTCTTCAAGAGCATGGCCCGGGCGCAGATCGCCGGTGAACCGCAAGGCATGCTGAAGATCCTGTTCCACCGGGAAACCCTGGAAGTGCTGGGCGTACACTGCTTCGGTTATCAGGCGTCGGAGATCGTGCACATCGGCCAGGCGATCATGAACCAGCCGGGCGAACTCAATACCCTGAAGTACTTCGTCAACACCACGTTCAACTACCCGACCATGGCAGAAGCCTATCGGGTAGCGGCATACGATGGCCTCAACCGGCTTTTTTGAGCGGCTCCGGCCGGTGGCCTGAGCCGGCCGGGGAGACCGATTTCAGCAATTCTCGAGCGTGGCAATGGCCAAACCGGGAAAGTCTGTAATCAGGCTGTCAACGCCGAAGTCAGCGAGTCTGCGCATCAGCGCGGGCTCGTTGACAGTCCACACCGACACATGCAACCCCTGACGCTGCGCCTTCTCCAGGCGTTCCGGCGTACACAGGGTCCAGTTCAGCGCCAGAATCTCGCAGCCATAGCTTTGTGCGACCTTCAATGGGTCGAGCCAGGCGTATTCGGCCACCAGTCCCCGGGACACGTCCGGTACCAGGTCCAGCGCTGCCTTGAGCACTTCCCGCGAGCTTGAGGTGATGGTGACTTTGTCCAGCAAGCCAAAACGCTGGGCCATTTCGCGAATCGCCAGCACGGTGGTGGCGGCGCGGGTGCGTGAAGCGCTTTTGACTTCCAGTTGCCAATGGTCGAAGTCGCACTGTTCGAACAGTTGCTCCAGGGTCGGAATCGGGCAAGGCGTGATCCAGCCCGGTCCGCCCTTGCGCGCGTCGTAGGTCACCAGGTCCGCTGCCTTGTGCTCGACCACCTTGCCGCGGCGGTCGGTGGTGCGCTTGAGCGTCGAGTCATGGATCACCATCAACTCGTTGTCCATGGACAGGTGCAGGTCCAGTTCGCAGCGACGCACGCCATGCTTGAGGCATTGCTGAAAGCTGGTCAGGGTGTTTTCCGGTGCTTCGCCTTTAGCGCCGCGGTGGCCGTAGATGAGGGTCACGGTGGTTCCTTAATTAATTGCCGGATTCGGTGTGTTCGCGCGCCAGGCGGCGTTCTTGGGCCTGTCTTTGCAGGATATAGCGTGCCAGCAGTTGGCGCTGGGCGTCGCTTAAGTGTTGGAATTGGGTGCCGACGTCAAAACCGCCGTCCGTGGCATCGCAATGGGTGACTCGGGCGCGCATCAGCAGGCCCAGGGCCTGGGGCATGAGCACCAGTTTGATCGACAGATGACTGCCGGGGGCGAGCGGGGTGGGATGCTGGAAGTCGACGCCGCCCTCGGAAAGGATCACCGGTTGTGGTTCGCCGATCTGACCGAGGACCGTCAGCGCCACGACCTGACTGAGTAGGTCGATGCGTTTGTTCAGCACTTTCAGGTAGGCCGCAGTGTTGCGATCGCGCTCGCTGATCTGGCGCAGCAGGTGCTGGGATTCGAATTCGCTCAGGTGCAGTTCACTGAGCAGATTGAACAGCGGGGAAGCATCCTGCAACACTTCCTCGGCCGTAGCGGCGGGGCCCGTCAGGGGCTGAATTTCCAGTGCGATCCTGTCCTCGATACGGTAGTATTCGCGGCGATCTTCTTCATCTAATGTCGACATGGCGAACCCATGGTAGCGGCGGTGGTCTGAGTGTAAAGCTGGTTATCGACCCCCGCCACAAGGACGTTCCTTTTCCCTCCGAACAAGCCCCGACATGTTCAGACCTCTCTTCGTATTTATCGGTACGCGTTATACCCGTGCCAAGCGGCGCAATCATTTTGTGTCGTTCATTTCCCTGACTTCGATGATCGGACTTGCCCTGGGCGTGGTCGTGATGATTGTGGTGTTGTCGGTGATGAACGGCTTCGATCATGAGATGCGCACCCGCGTGCTGGGCATGGTGCCCCACGCGACCATCGAGTCCGGTGAGCCAATCAGCGACTGGCCGAGCCTGGCCGCCAAGGTCAAGCAGAACCCGCAGGTGCTGGCCGTCGCGCCGTTTACCCAGATGCAGGGGTTGCTGACCCACAACGGCCAGGTCTCCAAAGTGTTGCTCAATGGCATCGACCCGGCGCTGGAGCGCCAAGTCTCGATCATTGATAACTTCATGCAGCAGGGCAAGCTCGACGACCTGGCGCCCGGCAGCTTCGGCATTGTCATCGGCGACAAGGCGGCGGCCAAGCTCGGGGTGGGCCTCGGCGACAAGCTGACCTTCGTCGCGCCGGAAGTCACCGTGACCCCAGCCGGGATGTTCCCGCGCATGAAGCGCTTTACCGTGGTCGGCATCTTCCATGTCGGCGCCGGTGAAATCGACGGCTACCTGGGGGTCACCAACCAGCAGGATTTGTCCAAGCTGCATCGCTGGAAGCCTGACCAGATCCAGGGCCTGCGCCTGAAGTTCGACGACCTGTTCCAGGCCCCGCGCGCGGCCTGGAACATCGCCCAACAATTGGGTGATGACCGTTTCTACGCTCGTGACTGGACCCGCACCCACGGCAACCTGTACCAGGCCATCCGCATGGAAAAAGCCATGATCGGCTTGTTGTTGTTGCTGATCGTCGCGGTGGCGGCGTTCAACATCATTTCCACCCTGGTAATGGTGGTCAATGACAAGAAGGGCGACATCGCGATCCTGCGCACCCTGGGTGCAACGCCGGGCACCATCATGGCGATCTTCATGGTCCAGGGCACGGTGATCGGCGTGGTCGGCACGGCCATCGGCGCGCTGGTGGGGATGTTTGCCGCACTGAATGTCAGCGCGGCAATCTCTGCCCTTGAAGGCCTGATCGGGCACAAGTTTCTCAACGCCGATGTGTACTTCATCGACTACCTGCCGTCGCAGTTGCAGGCCCAGGATGTGTTGATGGTCTGCGGTGCGGCGTTGGTCCTGAGTTTCCTCGCCACCCTGTATCCAGCCTGGCGTGCCGCGCGCACCCAGCCGGCGGAGGCGCTACGTTATGAGTGAGTTGGGCATGAGCGAAAAAGCAATCTTGAGTTGCCGCAACCTGGGCAAATCCTACGAGGAAGGTCCGGAATCGGTGGAGGTGCTGGCCGGTCTGCAACTGGAGTTGCACCCGGGCGAGCGCGTCGCGATCGTCGGGACTTCGGGGTCGGGCAAGAGTACCTTGCTCAATCTGCTGGGCGGGCTCGATACGCCGACCCAGGGCAGCGTCTGGCTGGCCGGTGAAGAACTGTCGGCACTCAATGAAAAGAACCGTGGCTTGTTGCGCAACCGTTCGTTGGGCTTCGTCTACCAGTTCCATCACCTGTTGCCTGAGTTCACCGCCCTGGAAAACGTCTGCATGCCGCTGTTGATCGGCAAGACCGCGATCCCGCAGGCTCGCCAGCGCGCGACCGCCTTGCTGGAGCGCGTAGGCCTGGGGCATCGCCTGGAGCACAAGCCGGCCGAGCTGTCCGGTGGCGAGCGCCAGCGCGTGGCCATCGCCCGTGCGCTGGTGAACAACCCGGGGCTGGTGATGCTCGACGAGCCGACCGGCAACCTCGACTCCCATACCGCGCAAGGTATCCAGGACCTGATGCTGGAACTCAGCACCTCGATGCGCACGGCGTTCCTGGTGGTGACCCATGACATGAACCTGGCACGGCAGATGGATCGCGTACTGCACTTGCAGGAAGGTCGCCTGACGCCCATCTGATGCTTTGAAACCCGGTGCCTGAACAGGCGCCGGGTCTTTTATTTTTATACGGTGCCCCAGCGAATGTTCAGACCGTTATCGATCTTTATCGGCATGCGCTATACCCGCGCCAAGCGCCGCAATCGCTTTGTTTCGTTTATCTCGATGACCTCGATGATCGGCCTCGCCCTGGGCGTGTTGGCGATGATCGTGGTGCTGTCGGTGATGAACGGCTTCCAGCGCGAAATGAGCTCGCGCATCCTCGGCATGGTGCCCCACGCAACCATCGTTGGCGTCAAGCCGATCGACGATTGGGCGCCGGTGGCTGCCGCCGCGTTGAAAAATCCCGCGGTGACCGCCGCGGTGCCCTTCACCGAGATGGAAGGCATGCTCTCCTACAAGGGCTCGATGCAGCCGATCCAGATCAGCGGCGTCGACCCGGCCCAGGAAGGCAAGGTGTCGATTGTGGCCCAGCACATCGTGCAAGGGCGCCTGGGTGACCTGAAACCGGGTGAGTTCGGGGTGGTGGTGGGCGAAATCACCGCACGGCGTTTTCGTTTGAATGTCGGCGACAAGATCACCCTGATCGTGCCGGAAGTCAGTAGCGCGCCGGGGGGCATCACCCCGCGCATGCAGCGCCTGAACGTAGTGGGGGTGTTCAAGGTCGGTGCCGAACTGGATGGTTCGATGGCCCTGATCCATGTCGCCGATGCCGCGCAGATGCAGCGCTGGGCACCCAACCAGGTGCAAAGCGTGCGCCTGGCGGTGAAGGACCTGTACGCCGCGCCACAGGTGTCGGCAGCGATTGCCGGCAGCCTGGGGGCTGGATACAAGGCCGATGACTGGACCCACACCCAGGGCAGCCTGTTCAGCGCCATGAAAATGGAAAAAACCATGATCGGCCTGTTGCTGCTGATGATCGTCGCGGTGGCGGCGTTCAACATCATCGCGACCCTGATCATGGTGGTGAACGACAAGGGCGCCGACATCGCGATCCTGCGTACCATTGGTGCCACGCCACGGCAGATCATGGCGATCTTCATGGTCCAGGGCACGGTGATCGGTATCGTCGGCACCCTGATTGGCGGCGTCCTCGGCGTGGTCGCGGCGCTGAACGTCAGTGCGCTGGTGGGCTGGGTGGAGCGCGTCAGCGGTCAACACGTCTTCAGTTCCGACGTTTACTTCGTCAGCAACCTGCCTTCGGAGTTACAGGGTGGTGATGTGCTGTTGATCTGCTCGGCCGGTTTTATCCTGAGCTTCCTGGCCACCGTTTACCCGGCCTGGCGCGCGGCGAAGATCGAACCAGCGCACGCGTTGCGTTATTCCTGATCCGGCCATTGCTCGGGGTGCCATGAATCAGGGGCATACCGAGGATTTCGTGGGAGCGAGCCGGCTCGCTCCCACGGGCGTTGTGCAGGCATTAGCGCGTGGGCTCAATCGCCTTTTGGCAGTTCGATCACGAAACGCGTCCAGCCCTGGGTCGATTCGCAACGAATGGTCCCGCCATGGGCGCGGATGATTGACTGGGTAATCGCCAGGCCCAACCCCGCATGTTCACTGCTGCCTTCACGGCGCGCCGGATCGGCCCGATAGAAGCGGTCGAACAGGCGCGGCAACAAGGCCGGGGGAATACCGTCGCCAGTGTTGGCGATACTCAGGTGCAAACCCTGCGCCCCGTCCACGATCTGCACCTGAACCTCGCCCTGGGGTGGGGTAAAGCGCAGGGCGTTGTCCAGCAGGTTGGACAGGGCCCGGCGCAGCATGCTGCGGTCGCCGCTGATGGTGGCTTCGCCCTGGCGGGTCAGGCGGACCTGCGCGTCTTCGGCCAGGGGCGCATAAAACTCCAACAGCGCATCGGCCTCCTGCGCCAGTTGCAGCGGTTCACGCCGGGGCATCAACAGGCCGTGGTCAGCCTTGGCCAGGTACAGCATGTCGTTGACCAGTTGTGCCATCCATTGCAGTTCCTCGAGGTTGCTGTGCAAGGCTTCGCGGTAGTCTTCGAGGTCCCGCGGGCGGGTCAGGGTGACCTGGGTGTGGGTCAGCAGGTTCGACAGCGGGGTGCGCAGTTCGTGGGCGATGTCGGCGGAAAATGCCGACAACCGCTGGAATGAATCGTCGAGACGCCCGAGCATGGCGTTGAACGCCTGGGCCAGTTCGGCCAGCTCGGCGGGCATCTGCGTGTGGGGCAGGCGCTGGGTCAGGGAGCTGGCGCAAACCCCGGCCGCCACGTCACTCATGCGCCGCAGCGGACGCAAGCCACTGCGCGCCGCCCAAGCCCCGAGCAAGGCCGTGGCCAGGGCCGAGAGCCCGACCGTCAGCCAGATCAAATGCTGCATGCGCTGCAGGAAATGCTGGTGGTGGGTGATGTCGAGCGCCAGGGTCAGTTGCGCGCCGTCGGTTCTGCCCGGCTCCAGTGGCGCGTTGAAGACCCGATAGGCGGTGCCGGCGCTGTGCAGGCTAGACAAGCCGGTCAGGGTAGGCAGGTCGTCAGGCAGGTTGGCTGTGCTGTCGAACCACACGTGGCCGTCGGCACCGCGTACCCGCAGGGAGAGATCGGTCTGGTGGCTCATTTCCTCCTGCAGACGGGCTTTACGCTGGGCGAACAGCACCGGGTCGTCCGCGCCTTGCAGGGCGCTGCGCAGGGCCACCAGCTTGCCGTCCAGCAGTTGCTGGTCGAGTTCAATGAAGTGGGTTTCGCTGGCGCGACTGAACAGCACACCGGCAATCAGCGAGACCACCGCCGTGCACGCGGCAAACAGCAGGGCCAGGCGACTGTTCAGGGACAGGCGGGGCATCAGGCTGGACGCTCTTCAAGCACATAACCCATGCCGCGTACGGTATGGATCAACTTGTTGGGGAAGTCATCGTCGATTTTCAGGCGCAAACGGCGGATCGCCACTTCGATGACGTTGGTGTCGCTGTCGAAATTCATGTCCCAGACCTGGGAGGCGATCAAGGATTTGGGCAGCACTTCGCCCTGGCGGCGCAGGAGCATTTCCAACAGGGCAAATTCCTTGGCGGTCAGGTCCAGGCGTTGGCCATTACGTTCGACCCGACGGCGGATCAGGTCCAGGCGCAGATCCGCCAATTGCAGGCTGGTTTCCTGCGGGGCCGTGCTGCCACGGCGCAACAGGCTGCGCACCCGAGCCAGCAGTTCGGAAAAGGCGAAGGGCTTGACCAGGTAATCATCGGCGCCCAGTTCCAGGCCATGGACCCGGTCCTGCACCGCATCGCGGGCGGTCAGGAACAGCACCGGCACGTCGAGGCCGGCACCGCGCACTGCTTGCAGGATCTGCCAGCCGTCGCGGCCAGGGAGCATCACATCGAGAATCAGCAGCCCATACTCCCCGCTCAACGCCAGTTGCTGGCCGGTCGTGCCGTCGGCCACCAGTTCGACGTTGAACCCGGCCTCGGTCAGGCCCTGGCGCAGGTAGTGGCCGGTTTTCGGTTGGTCTTCGACGATCAGCAGTTTCATGGGCAGCTCAGGGTAGATGGGACACAAGCGTTATACCGTGGCGTGCGCGCAGTCGGCTCAACCTGACAAAGTTGTAATCAACTCGTCAGCTACTTGGCAGCGGCGCACCCTTAGAGTTTCCCACAAGCTGAACCTAATCTTGTTGGAGTGTGATCATGTTTTTCGGTAAATCCTGGGTGTTGGCCGGCTGCTTGCTGGCATTGAGTTCGCCGCTGCTGGCGGCGCCGGCGCAGTCCTACGCTTTCGGTGAGCCTGCCCCAGCGGCCAAGGCGACGCGCACGGTGGAAATTGTCATGGGCGATATGAGTTTTGACCCCAAGGCCCTGCAGATCAAGGCCGGTGAGACCGTGCGTTTTGTGTTGATCAACAAAGGCCAGTTGCTGCACGAATTCAACCTGGGTGACGTGGCGATGCACAGCCAGCACCAGGCTGAAATGCTCAAGATGCAGCAAAACGGCCAACTGACCCCGACCGCAATGAAAGCGCCGGCCATGGATCACGCGGCCATGGGCCACGGTTCGATGGCGGGCATGGACCATGGGGCGATGCAGCACGATGACCCCAACAGTGTGCTCGTCGAGCCGGGTAAAACGGCTGAGCTGACCTGGACCTTCAAGCAGGCCGGCAACCTGGAATTCGCCTGCAACATCCCGGGTCACTACCAGGCGGGCATGGTTGGCAAACTGACGGTCAGTCAGTAAGCACTCAAAGGCGGGAGCAAAGGCTGGTAGAATCGGCTGATTCTTCAGTCAGGTTTCCGCCATGCATCCCGCAGCCGAACACTCGCCGCTGGGCAAATCCAGCGAATACATCGCCACGTACACGCCATCGTTGTTGTTCCCGATCCCGCGCACCGCAAAATGGGCCGAGCTGGGGCTGACGGCCGACACCCTGCCGTACAAGGGCGTGGACTTCTGGAACTGCTTCGAACTGTCCTGGCTGCTGCCGTCGGGCAAGCCGGTGGTGGCCATCGGTGAGTTCAGCATCCCGGCTGACTCGCCGAACATCATTGAGTCCAAGTCGTTCAAGCTGTACCTGAACTCATTGAACCAGACGCCGTTCGCCGACACCCAGACCCTGCAAGCCACCCTGGCCAAGGATCTGTGTGCGGCTGCAGGCAAGCCGGTGGGCGTGCGCATTCGCAGCTTGAACGAGGTGCAGGCCGAAGGGGTGGTGGCCCTGCCGGGGGTGTGCATCGATGACCTGGATATCAGTGTCAGCAACTACGAGCACCCGCGTCCGGAACTGCTGCGTTGTGATGCCTCGCGTATCGTCGAGGAGAGCGTGCACAGCCATTTGCTCAAATCCAACTGCCCGGTCACCAGCCAGCCGGACTGGGGCAGCGTGGCGGTGGAGTACCGTGGTGCGGCATTGGATCACGCCAGTCTGTTGGCGTACCTGGTGAGCTTCCGCCAGCACTCGGATTTCCACGAACAGTGCGTGGAGCGGATCTTCCTCGACCTGCAGCGCCTGCTGAAGCCGGAGAAGTTGACCGTCTACGCGCGTTATGTGCGCCGGGGCGGGCTGGACATCAACCCGTACCGCAGTACCGAAGACGTGCAATTGCCCAACCATCGCCTGGTTCGCCAGTAAGCACGGCCAACGCGAAGCCCC
>Ga0067045_1032006_pt1 | contig 11029 bp, 6 predicted proteins | sample TerdegcTABiofilm_FD_59184 | JGI IMG/M metagenome (GOLD analysis project Ga0067045, IMG submission 59184) | Combined Assembly of (Gp0054472, Gp0054536) Wastewater bioreactor microbial communities from Singapore -Terephthalate degrading...
CCTCCCACACCATCATAACCGAGTGAAAACACATCGCACAGTCCGGCCGGCCGTCGAGAAGATCCGCCTGACGCTGGAGTTTGTCCGGACTGACCCAATAATCGTCTCCGTCCATGGGAGCAACGTACTGCCCTCGGCACGCGTTGTAAGCCCGCACCAAGGTCCGAAAGCCTCCAATGTTGTGCCGGTTCAGAAGCACTCGGATCCGGTCCGGCGCCTTCTGCTGGTACGTGCGGATGACCTCCCGCGTCCCGTCCGTCGAGCAGTCGTCCACAATCACCAACTCGCAAGGGAAATCCGTCTTCTGAAGCAGAAATCCTTCGATCGCCCGCCCAATGAACCGCTCATGGTTGTATGCAGTGATCGCCGCACTGACTTTCACGGTTGGAACTCTCCCCTCTGGCGCTTCGGCAGACCCGAACGCCGTCTCAGTTCACCGAACCCCTAAGGAGCCGTCGGAGTTCCCGATGGTGCGTCGCCGCCAATCGCAGGAGACTACAAACCGTCGAGATCGACTTAGGCCCCACGTTCGTCCCCGTCGGCAGGCACATCACCCGATCGGTAAGAACCTCCGTATGGACCAGGTTCCGACAGGCATCGGGAAACTCGGATCGGTATGGCTCCATCTGGTGACATCCGGGATAGAAGTATCGACGGGCCATCACATTCTCCGCAGCCAGGATCCGCACAAAGTCGTCTCGCGACAGAGTCAGGCGATCCGGGTCGACCGTCACGACAACATACTGATAGTTGTTCCGTTCCGTATCGTCATAGGCCATCACGTCCAATCCCGGCGTGTCGGCCAGTTCCCTTCGATACTGCTCGTAGTTGCGCCGATTGACCGCGACGAACTCCTCCAGGCTCTCCAGCGACGTAATCCCCATGGCTGCGGACACTTCATGCATCTTGCCGTTGGTGCCCAGACTGACGACGCGGTCGTAGCCGGCGAACCCGAAGTTTCGCAACAGCTCCACCCTCTCGGCCAGATCCGAATCGTTGGTCACGACCGCACCCCCCTCGAATGCGTTTACGAATTTCGTGGCGTGGAAACTGTACACCTCGGCATTCCCGAACGAACCGATCATCCGACCGCCCCGTGAACAGGCGAAAGCGTGGGCCGCGTCGAACAGCAGGCCCAGGCGATGTCTGCAGGCGATCTTCTCCAGCGAATCCGTATCGCAGGGCCGCCCCCAGACATGAACCGCCAGAATCCCCGTCGTCCGCGGAGTGATCAAGGGCTCCACCTTCGCCGGATCAATATTGTGCGTCCGAGGATCGATGTCGCAGAACACCGGCGTGATCCCCAGGCACCGCAACGCATGCGCCGTCGCAACAAACGTGAAGGAAGGCACGATCACCTCCCCGCTCCAGCCCATCGCTCGGATCACGATCTCCAGGGCCACAGTTCCGTTGCAGATGGCCAGGCAATGCCGCACCCCGGCGATCTCAGCGATGCGCCGCTCGAATTCTCGAACGTAGGCGCCGCCGTTCGTGAGCCAGCGACGATCCAGTATATCCTGGATTCGCTCCATCAACCGATCGCGATGACCGATGTTGGGTCCGCCCACGTGAACCTTGGAGGACAAAGCCGGTACGCCGCCCAGAATCGCCAGATCTTCAAGTCGTTTTTCCTCTTCGCTCATGGTGTTCGCTTCCTCCTGGCGGGTTTCCCAGCAGTCTGTGACTAGCCGGACAAAACCCGTCCCTTACAATTACCCCTTCATTGCTTCAATCTTAAATGGAAAGTGCCTCGGCCCTGTCGTGGAACACTTTGGACGGGCATCTTCGTGGTCACTTCCTCTGCCCCTGCAGCCGCCGAGGTGGTTTTGAGCACCCGCAGAATCGGTTTCGGATCTGTCGGCTGGAGCCAGGATAAGGCCAACAAGATTCTGTTCGTTCCGACCTCACCAAACACGGATATCCCTCTTCTTCTGGTATTAGGAAACCTGCACCGGGGCGACAGAGGCGATCTCCGGAGACGAGGCGTGCCTCGCCAGTGGGCCTCTCAACCGATCGAGAACCTTCCTCAGATCGGCTCGGTCCGTCGGCTCCATGCAAAACACCAGAAGAAATGCCAGATAACAGGGAACTCCCGCGGCGGCACACGCAGCCACCTCGAACCAGGTGTCGGGTTTGACCAAAAGGTTCAGAGAAATCCAGAGGACTGCTGTTACGCAAGCCGGCGCCACGCCCGGGATGAGTGTTTTTCGAATCCAGGAATCCAATCTCACCTCCGCCAGACGAAGCCCAAGAGGTAATGTAAGAACTACGGCGGAGAACGCATTCGCCGACAGAGTCGCGATGGCAGCACCGACGGCGCCGAATCTCAACCAACCCGCCAGAATGATCGTCAGCAGCACGCCCGCCACTTGAGCCATAGACAATTGAATCCCCAAAAGACGCACCTGGGCCTTGGCCGCGGCCATCGTTCCGGCCAGCCAGTTTCCGTGCGAAAGAACATAACAGGCCAATGTGAATGTCATCACCGCCGCGGCATTGGGATACTTGCCTTGCGTATACAGGCCAACCACCGGCTCAGCAAAGATCGAAGCGGGAATCGCAATCAACAAAGTGATCCACAATCCGATCCTGCCGCCTCGCAGGTACGCACTGCGGAAGCGGTCGATGGCCCCCATGGCATACATGCCGGTGATGATGGGATAAGTCGGCCGGGCCATGACACCAAAACACTGATCGGTGAGACGTCGGGCCATCGAGCCAACATGGAATGTGGTGAGCTCCACCGAGGCTCCCGGTCCGAGACGGTTGAGAATCAGAGGAACCGAGTATTCCCTCAGTCGCCCCGCCAGACCGATCAGGAAGTTCCACCCTCCAAACCCTGTGATCGCACGAACAATATTCCAGTCGATGCACGCGTATCGGTATTTCAACTCTGGAACCGCGCGCAAGGAGAAGATCGTACTGACAATAAGAGCGATCATCTGGCCCACGAACGCCGAGACAACCATCCAAATTACGCGAGTGCTCACTGCCAGCATAAGGACCAGGAGAACCACCGTCTTGACAGCATCGCAACCGAGCGAAATGAGGTTCAACGTGACGTACTTCTGCCGCACGTACAATCCCAAACCCAACGGCGTGCAAGGTAGTTGTGCCGCCATCACCAGAAGCGGCAGGAACATCATCAGCCGGGCGTCCCAAATCAGCCCCTCCGGGATCACGAGAATCTTGTCCACGTGCCAGGCTGCCAGCCCACCGCCGAACAGAAGCACCATCCCCCCCGCCAACAGAACCGGGAACATGGACGATACGATTTGACGCACCCGATTCTCGTCTCCTTGGGCGTATGCTTCGATCACATACCGCTGCAATCCGGCGGTCAGGATGTCCGTAAAGAGCGGAATGAAGTGAATCACCGCCCAGACCAGCGGCGACAGACCGAATTCCTCGGCGCTCCTGCGTTCCAACAGGCGGTACTGCACCCACAGCAACACCGTGGTCTGCAGCACATGCGTCACGATGGAACTTGCGGAATTGACCAACAACAGACGCTTGCTGATCTCGACTCGGGATGCCATCAGCGTTCCAACATTCCATTGTCCCGGGGCGTGTTGCGACTCCAATCATCCGGCCCCAGAAAGCCTGTTCGAATCCATCGAGGCGCACTCCGTCCCCGTGGGGAACGGCCCCAAAACGGACACAATCCATTGCTATTTAATGAGTTATGACGATTTCCATCGCGTCATATCGAGCGATTATTCTTCGCGTCCACTCGAATCCTGCACTGGCTTCGGCACATCCAGAACCTCCGCTGCAGCGACGCGTCCCTCCTTGTCGGGCAGGTGGAAAAATACCACGTCGGCCACATCCGAGGCCAAAGCCCTGCACGCCTGTTCGGTGTTCGAACTGATTTGGATCTGAGCGACGTAGCGGGCCGGATCCCCCGCCAGATTTGGCGTTCGGCCAAACCAGCCTGAGAATTCCTTTTCGCTGAGAGTGACTCGCCCATTGAGAACATAGTAGTTCAGTACGTAGATCTCGGAAAAAGCCGGCGCCGGCTTGTGAAAGCAGTGAATCAGACATTCCACGATCCTGCCGGATCGACTGACGATCTGCGAAGTGGTGGTGTTATCCCAGATCCAGCCGCTGCCGGGATAACAAACGCGGGGCTGATGTCCTAGAATCCCCGCCATGCGAGTGGCACAATAGACAACGTAGAGATCTGCCACAAATCGGGCAGGAGTATTTAAGTACCGGCGGCTCACGTAGTCGTCCGCAAAATTCCGTTCCATGTAGATCAAGGCGCCCGGATCGATTTCCAGGTCTTGGCCGACCCACTCGCCGATTTGCATGGGAAGTCGACTTAGCGGAACCGGCAATTCGATGTGCCTGTCTACAGACATCTTCCAGCGAGGAGCCCAATATCGGTAAACTACCCCGCTTCCCAGCAGGATGATGATCGCCGTTACGGTAGCGGTGGCAATGCCTGCCGCCCCGCCGTACTGGTGTTCAATCCGATGCCTCTGCTGCAAACGCATGGTAACAGTTCTCATTCCATCAGAAAAGAGTATGCCTGAATGCATAGTTCTGAAGGAGTATATTCTTGGCCTACACCCATGACGAACCCAGACGAAATCCAAAACTGTCAGCTCCCCGGGCTAATCAAGGAGCCGGACCGTCACACTCCGACGGTCCGTGTGTTTAGCCGTTGAGTCATTATCGACATACCCTTCGGGCAACTCAAGCCAAAAACATACAGAGTGTCTCCGCAAAAGGGGCCTCACAGAGCGCGTTCTACGCAGATAAGGCCCCATAAAATCAGGGCTTAGGCTTCCCCGCGGGTAACGCCATGCCCATCCAAACCCGCACAACCTCGAAAAATCATGCAATCGGGCCAATCACAACGAGCGTCTCAGACATAAAGGTCACCCGCTGCTTGATGATTCGGCTCTGGGGAAACCACTTTCTCAGATCGCCGGCGCCCACCAGGCGAAGCGGCCCACTGTACCATCCACCCCAAATATACCTGCCTGCTGCCGAGCTATAGAAGACGATCCTGCTGAACCACAGATAACCATGTCGGGGCAGCCATGTCACAAAAGGCAGCCGCATGTGAAACTCGAACGGATACCATCGATTTGGTGTAGTGACGAACCACCGTTTGCCGACCCGCATGATCTCCGAAGCCATCTGCCGTTGATCCGCCTCTGAGCCGACATGCTCAATCACAGCGTTGCTGAAAACAATGTCGAAATGCTTGTCCGGCCAAGGCAGTCGCCTCGCATCGGCGACCCTGACGTCGATCATGGGATACCGCTTTTTGATCGCGTCAGTGTGCTCCGGAGAAATGTTCACCGCAGTAATGTTCTCCTTCCAGGGATACCAGTCGATGAATTGGACGTCTTGGCCTTCGCCGCTGACCTGAGCCCCGAGATCCAGGACCTTCTCATGGGCAGCGGGCTTCATATGCGCCTCGAACAACCGGAGCTTGCGCTCACGACTGATCCGCGATAACCGCCCAAATAGGCTCATGGAGCAACACCTCGACAGTTACGCACAACAGACACCAACATCCTCAAACTCTACCGCTCACCTTGATCTCAGCGATTTCAGCTTGCTTACAGACACCTGAACGAGGTATCTGACCATAGCATTACCCTTGATCACCTCCGTCACATAGCCAGAGTCAGGATTCACCTTTTCCGTAAGTGTCTCAGCCCACAGATGTTCAACCAGTTTTCGAAAGAATGAGAAACCGGGAGCCCGCCTCCTCTTGGGCGAAACACACAAAAGCCCCCGAAGGAGAGCGTGGTTGTTGAAGGGGGAAATTTCCTCGACGGCAATGTCCTGCTCTGAGGGAAACATGGCTCCCCAGTTACCCATTCGCTGCTCCCAGTAGAACAGATCCAGCAGAGGGATGCCCGATTCGGCCGCGTACTGACAGGCTTGAGGATACCATTTCTCCAATTGCTCCCGGACGTAGTCCGATTGTCGTCCATAACCAGAAAACGTAAGCAACATATCAATGGTAACCTTCCGGGTAGTGTAACCGTAGAAACACCGGGCGATTTCCGCCGCATTGCCGTTGACGTTAATCACGTTGCGGTCGTAGCGACGATCATAGTGATATTGAATTTGCGCGGTCTTTGGCAGAATCCTGGGTGTAACGTGTTCCGCCCGATAATCGGAAAGAAACCTCTCGTGCAAGGGTGCAGGTTCTATGACTGAGAAATCGAGCCCGAGCCTTTCACTGAGGCGACGGGGAACCCATACGTCGGCGGACTTCATCGAAGAGAAAGAAAACACATAGAATCGGATTTTGCCTTTGAACTGGCGGCTGGCCGACAACAAAACACGTGAATCCCACCCCGCCGTGATAGGTTGCATAAGTTGGTATCGGCGAATCAAGGCTGAATACGTACCCTTGAGAATCACCACGGTGTTGCTGATCGCTTCTTCGTCCGACACAGATCCACACAGGGGCTTCACCGGCACCCGTTTCACGCTTCGTTGCGAAATTTCCAGATAGTGATTTGGCAGCAGCTTCCGGAGGCGATCGTCGATAGCCTCGTCTCCATACCATGCGTTCTCCTGCTCTTGATACGCCGGAAGACGGGTAAACTCCATTTTTTTGCTGCTGATCTGCAAGTCCAACCGAAAACAGGTGAGGAACAACTTGGGGGAGGATGTAAAGACGAAGCCACCGTCCAACTCGGCGAAGTAAATCTGGCGAAAATGACACGCGTCCCCTGTTACAATAAAATTCTGGCTGTTCTTGTACAGGAGCACAAACCGTCCAGAAAACCGGTGAACACTCGCAAACATCGCCTCCACGGTTGGGCATTCACGGGCCACTGTTTCCACCACGTTTTGATCCGTTTTATCAGGAGCAAATGGGTCTATTACATATCCCAAGACAGCAACTTCAGCCTGCGGACACCTCGCGACGGATACACTCAAAATTGGGTGAGCGTAAATCTGCAGGCCGTTGAAGTCAACGGCTTTCATGCCTGTAATTTGACCTGGTGCAACGTCTGAAGTCGCCACCAAGTACTGGTTTCTGAACATGAGATCTCTCCCTTCTTTCACTGAACGACTGTCTCCATGTTAGGGGCGATGTGAACAATCTAAAGCATCTCAGGAAATCGCCCTATAGGAGGATCGAGCACTACATTATCGTGATCACCGTGTCCAAAACGATATCAATGAGGGAACCGGGTGTCAAGAACAAGCATGTCTGTAACCGGTCGACTGAGTGGTCAAGAGAGTCAGATCCGAACGGCCGATAATGGAATCCTTCCCAAGGAGCGAGGGCACCATCAAGCCAGTTTCAAACGTGGGAATTTCCGTGAACGTTCAGTCATCCAAGGTCCCTCCTTCAGATTTGCATTGAACATAAGAAGTCCGTAAACTTGAATAAAGTACTTCTTAAGCAACAAGATGCCAGACTATGGGGTATGTATGGGTCTTAACAATCTCCTACGTTTCCACAGAACACGACGATTTCGCCTGCTAACGGCGACATTCCTGTGTTTCAACTTTGTGTGTAAAACAGCCACAGCAAAGGTCTACTACGTCAGTCCTACAGCAGGAAACGCGGATAACCCTGGAACTTCTATCAATGCCCCTTGGACTTTAGCCAAAGCCAAGTCAACGGCACGCGATGGCGATGTGATCTATTTATTGGCCGGGAATTACTCTGCAACGACCTTTGGAATGCCGGGTGATGCCGCGGGCACCGCGGATGCATGGATCACCTACCAGAGCGATCCCGCTCATCCATTCGGCGCTAAGTTCAGCAGTATAACGTTCCAGGGTGACCGACCGCTTTACATCAAAATCATGGATCTTGATGTGGAGTGCGTATCAGGTAAAGCAGCCGTTCAAGTCGTGTCCAACGCATCAAGTGTTATCATCAAGAACTGTAAGATTCATGGAAAAGCCAACGGAAACGGTCCTTCCTACGCTAACGTTCTGGTGTCCGGGACAAAAGATGTGCTGGTTGAGGATTGTGAGATCTACTACAGCGGTAGAACCGGTCACGGCGTGCAACTCGATGCATCCAAGGCCGTGGTGATTCGACGATGTCATGTCCACGACATCGTCAGTAGCGGCATCCGAACCAGCGGCGGCGAATACTATACGATCGAGTACAACCGAATCCATGATCAACGAGAAGATTGGAATCCTGAGATTCACGGCTCGGGCATCTCTATTCACAGCCACTACACAACAATCCGGGGCAACATCGTTTATGATTATGGCAACACCCGCCCCATTCGCTTCTATCAATCCTGGGCTGGTCCCGATGGCTACCATGACATGCTTGTAGAAAACAATCTGGTTTTCAAGACACCCGGATATTCCCGCGTCATGTGGTGGCCCGAATTCATAGATGTGGGACCTCGATGCATTTTCCGAAACAACACTTTCTTGCTGAGTTGCTGGATCTACTTCGCTCAAAACGCCGATGGTTCAGGCCTGTCGATTCATAACAACGTCTTCGCAGGCGGCCTCACTCTCGATAACTTCGGTACCACCACAACTCTGCGAACCCAGACCTGTGCCCAAAGCCGTGCCAAATGGGATTTCGTATCCGAAGGAAATAATATCTTCCGCTCGCTGAATGCCAATGGAAACGGTTATATTTGCAGCTTCTCAAAGTTCGCAGAGACCAGCAACAGCATCGTTGCTGGAAACTCCTCCTACTTTGCAGTGGGATCATTTTTCGAATCGCGCGACGGCGAGTATCCCTATCAACTAGCTCAGAACTCTCCGGCCATAGGCTTTGGCGATCCAGCCAACACAGCGATGACAGATTTGCTCGGTCAGACCAGAGATACCACACCGGACGTGGGTTGCTATGAGCGTATAGGATTTTCGGGCAATCGTCCGCCCATACTAGCCACACTGGCTAATCAGGAGGCGACCGTAGGAATTAATCTTACGCTTGAGATTACTGGTACCGACCTAGATGGCGATGCAATCCAGTTCTCAGTCAGTGGTCTTCCGGAGGGCGCGTCTTTCTCTGAACAGGTTTTCACTTGGACACCAGCTCCCGGACAAATTGGCGTGCATCAGGTCACTTTCACCGTCAGCGACGGACAGGCCCAGGATTCCAAGACGATCACGATCACCGTGTCGCGGCCGAACGCCGCGCCCATTCTGGGCGGCATCGGCAACAAGAGCGTGAATGAGAACCAGACACTGAGCTTCACCGTCAGTGCCACCGACGCCGACGGCGACTCTCTTACGTATTCCGCCATCGGTCTTCCGGACGGTGCGACCTTCACCGGACAGACGTTCGCCTGGACCCCCGGTTTCACCCAAGCGGGGTCCTATTCGGTGACTTTCACCGTCAGCGACGGCAAAACCCAGGATTCCCAAACCATCACAATCTCGGTCGTGAATGTCAATCGGCCGCCCACCTTGGCGGCCATCGGAGATCGATCCATCAGCGAGGACGAAACGCTGGCCCTGACCATATCGGGAACCGATCCCGACGGGACCGTCCTGACCTACTCCGCCAGCGGGTTGCCCGTCGGCGCAACGTTCACGGGCCAGAACTTCAGTTGGACACCCGGTGCCGACCAGGTCGGCTCGCACCAGATCACGTTCACCGTCAGCGACGGGTCGCTGACCGCCTCCGAGACGATCGCTGTGATGGTCGTGGGGTCCGCCCCCGACACGACTGCCCCGGTCGTGGCCAGGCAATCCCCGGCGCCGGGAACAATCCAGGTGCCGCTGAACAACCTGATCACGTTCCACGTCACCGACGCCGGCAAGGGAGTCAACGCCTCGTCGGTGACCGTGCTGCTGGACGACCAGATCATCTACCAGGGCAACACGGCTCTGTACACCAGCGCCCTGGGTCGGTGCATCCGATCGGGCTCCAAGCACGACTATCAATTCACCTACCAACACAATGAACAGTTCGAATTCGATCACGAGATCCGCGTGACGGTCAACGCCGCCGATCTGGCGGGCAACGTCATGAGCCCGACGACATATTCTTTCTCGACCGAGATGCGAACTTTCGGAAGCCACCATCGCGTCAGTCAGGTCGGGACCCTGGCCAAAGGAGCACCTGTGACGGTAGGCGACGCCGCCGGCAACATGTGGGCGGCCTGGCACGCCGGGCCCGTCGGCGCCAGGGACATCTTCTTGGCGAGGAGACCTGCGGGCCAGAACGACTTCGACAACCCGGTCCAGATCACAAACCATCCGTTGGATCAGTGCCATCCGGACCTCGCGTTGGCCTCCGACGGGACCTTGTACGTGGTCTGGCAGGACAACCGTAAGGGCCATTGGAACATCTATTTGTCCGTGAGCACCGACAGCGGTCGGACCTTTTCGAAAGAAACCGCGGTGGCGGATGTCGACAACAACCAAACCGCTCCGGCGGTGGTCGTCGACGGCGCCTCGCCGGGCCGGGTTTACGTCGCCTGGCAGGACGACCGTAACGGAAACCAGGATATCTACGTTGCCCACTCGACCAACGCCTTCGCCGGCTCGACCGTGACCCGCGTCACGACGAACACCGCGGACCAGACGGAGCCGGACATGGCGGTCGGCGCAGACGACACGGTCTACCTCGTCTGGACCGACAGGCGAAACGGGCAGGCGGATCTCTATGCCGCAGCCTCAAACGCTTCGTGGGCGAACGTTCCTCTCGTCACCGGCGCCGGCGATCAAACGAGCCCGGCTCTGGCCGTGACGCCGGGCGGTTCCACTGTCCACCTGCTGTGGGTGAACCGTGTCTCAGGCAATGCGGACGTCTATTACGTGTCGTTCAACGACCTTCCCTCGTCCCCGTTGAGCGGCGTGAACATCATCGACGACACCTCCGGCGCCGACCAGGCAGCGCCGTCCATCGCGTGCAACTCCGCGGGCAAAGTCTTCGCCTGCTGGCAGGACGACCGCAACATCGGCGCGTATGGAACGGACACCGATCTCTATTTCACCGAATTGAGCAACGGCGCCGTCAAAACCAACGTGCTGCTTAGCGGCAGCGCCCGGGCCAGCCGGACCGAACCGGCCATTGCGCTGAGCGCCGACGAACAACCCT
>Ga0067045_1004365_pt1 | contig 11028 bp, 12 predicted proteins | sample TerdegcTABiofilm_FD_59184 | JGI IMG/M metagenome (GOLD analysis project Ga0067045, IMG submission 59184) | Combined Assembly of (Gp0054472, Gp0054536) Wastewater bioreactor microbial communities from Singapore -Terephthalate degrading...
ACAGGATCAGGAGGCATTCATCACTTGACTATTTATCTCCTCTGGAATACGAGAGGAAACATATGTTAGCCTAACTGGGTGTCCGTGGAAATGGGGGAAGATCAGAAGGCCATAGTTAAGTATTACTGTCTGTAAGGCAAGGATATGGGTCCAGCTGGTCTCTTTTTTAACCAGCGTGGCATAAAGGAGAAATCGGCTATAATCATCGAGGGGGATAACGAGATACCACTTTTCTTTAGCTGCCGGTGCCCATAGATGATAAGAGGAATCATGCTGAATCAATTCTCCCACATAATGGGTTAAGACCTCTCGGTCATGGATAGTTCTTTTAGGTTTTTTAATATAGAAGTCATGCCTTTTAGCGCGGTCAATAACAGTCGGCTTAAGAGACCTTCTGATGGTAAGTTGTCTTTAAACGATCTGTTATAGGATTTTCTTTATCCTGCATGATTTTTTTGTCAATCGATAATTCTTTGAGAATATTTTGTTCAATTACAGGAGAGATGATTCAAGGAGCCTTGGTTCTCTGATATTGGATGCTGAACTACTGAGGATTCTTTTTATACTGTTTCAAGAGTGCGAAAAACCTTCTTTTCTTGATTCCCAGGATCTCCTGGATATAAGTTCTTTCGATTTAGGTCTTCAAATAACGCTCGAGAAGCCTTTTGACTTCATCTGAAGTAAATCGTTTTTGTAAAACCTATATTCCCATAAAGCCGACGGTGAGCTTTTAGAATTGGTTAAAACAAACCAAAGTGTGCACCTTTAAACTTTAAATCCATTAAAAACGGTGCAGTTTTAATTCTTAAATGACATTTTTTACAGAAATGCTTGACAAGTTTTAAATCAGTTTCTAAAATGAGATATAATGGGTTATAAGCTATCAAAATTTTTTAAGGAGGTGAGATAAAAGTAATTTTGAAAAATCTGTTAAATCGGTGAAGGACAACTTAAAAACTTATGTAGAGGTTACCAGATTCCCACGGCTTATATAAAATTTGTTAATTTTATAATAAAAATATAACAGGGGGAGGGGGAGGTTATGTGGGAGAATATAAGTTTTAAAAAATGTGAGTCTTTTCTAAAGCTTCATTTTTATCTCAAAAACAGGGATATATTATATATCAGACCCACCATCACAATATCAAGGCAGGAGGGCGCGGGAGGTCATACTGTAGCCTCAAATCTCGCTGAATACCTAAAGAATAGGTCCTATTCTCATGAGGAATGGACTATTTTTGACAAAAACCTTGTAGAGAGGGTTATTGAGGAATATAACCACCAGAAAAATTTAGCAGATTTCATGGATGAAGCCCATAAATCAATGATAACAGATGCCTTTGAAGAGCTTATAGGTTTACATCCATCCACATGGAAGTTTATTGAACAGACCAATATAACTATCCTGAAGATTGCTCATAGGGGTAATGTCATAATAGTAGGCAGGGGTGCAAATGTTATTACAAAAGACCTGGATAATGTTTTCCATGTCCGTCTTGTAGGATCATTTGATAAAAGGGTAAAGCAGGTTCAGAAGGTTTATAGTCTCAATGAAAAAGAGGCTATAGATTATGTAAAAAAAGAGGATGAGGGAAGAAAACGTTACTTAAAGGATAATTTTGGTAGTGATATAGATGACCCCCTATTGTATCACCTGATTATTAATACTGACCATATTGCATTTGACGAGGCGACAAAACTAATAGGTGATGCAGTGATCCATAGGTTCAGACTTGATAAACCTGAAAAGACCGTGTTTAAAAAGGAGCCGCTTTATAAAGGATTAGAAGCCCGTCAATAAAAGAGGTTATATATTATGCGAGATGTGATTGAAAAGATCGTTTCAGCAGAGGGTGAGGCCAAGGCGATTATAGAGAAGGCGCATTCAGAGAGGGAGCAAATCATTGCTGAGGCAAGAAAGAAGGCAGAAGAGATCATTGAGCATGCCCGTCTGGAGGCGCGTAATGAAGCTGAAAAAATAATAAATGCAGCGGTTGAAGGTGCTGAGATGGAGAAACAGATGAAGCTTACACAGGCATTAAAGGAGATAGAAAACAGGTTTAATCTGAAACAAGAGGTAAAAAAACAGGCAGTAGAGTTTATAATTAGACAGGTATGCAGACTACCATAATAAACGATAACAACAATAATCTGGTTATTACAAAGAAACAGAGGATAGCCAGTGACCTTGATTATCTTACAGCCCTTTTGCATGCCAGATACAGCACGATGGCAGTGGAAGAAAGACTTATAGAGCTATGCCGTCTTCAGAATCTTGTTGATTTATTTCAGGCAATATATCCTGATGAAGGAACCACAGATATAACAGTCTTTCAACGTAGATGCGTGTTTAATCTTGCCTCTGAGATCTATAATTTCAGAATGTATCTGTCTGGTGTCAGCGCCAGCTTATTAGACTGGGTTTTAGTGCACTTTCAGGTGGAAAATATTAAGATTTTGCTAAGGTCTCTTTTAACGACCACGCCTTTTGAAGGACTGGGCAGATACATTATCTATCTGCCCGGGGAATTATCTCTAAATGTCACAGGTCTGGCAAATGCACAATCTATTGATGATTTTATTAATATTATGCCTAAAGGCATAATGCAGGAGAGCCTGAAGAAGGCATTTAAGCTATATGGTGAATATAAAAAGCCTTTTTTCTATGAAGCTGCCCTGGACAGCGCCTATTTCAATGAGCTTGTTGCCCGTGCCCATAGCCTACCTGAAAAAGATAAGGAATCTATCAAGGCAATAATAAATCAAGAGATTGATATATTCCATCTTATGCTCATTCTAAGAGGAAGATTTATATATAATCTGCCATCAGATTTATTAAAACCATTACATATAGAAGGGACACAGATCCCTAAAAGATTTTTTTCATCAATGTTAAATGACCCGGATGTTTTTAGCGTGGCAAACCATATAGAAAATCGCGTTATAGATCGTCTACCAACCGAATTAGGCAAAACTGAAGAGGGGAGAGATACTGATATATCTATACTAGAGAGGTTGGCATGGAGGCATTATTATAGATTATCAAACCAGACATTTCGCAGTAGCCATATGGGATTAGGTGCAGTAATCGGTTATATTGGTATCAGACGGGCCGAGGTTGCCAATCTTATAACCATATCAGAGGGCATAAAAAGCAAGGTCACCCCTGAGATAATAAAAAGGCGTCTAATTATAAAGACAGATTCAGAAGGTGCATATGTTTAGCGCAGAGCCTATGATGCAAATACAGGCTATCATACTCGCAAAGGATGAGAGGGATGTCCTAGAGGGCTTGGGACAACTTGGCGCTGTTCATCTAACAAGGGCAAAATCAGAAACCGGCGATGTATTCGGTGAAAAAACCGACGTTTCTTATAATATAGCCCGCTTAGAGCGTATCCGTAACCGCATAAACGAACTCAGACAGTCCATAGACCTTCATGCATATTATAGAAAATCATCACCCACTAATATGACCATAGAAAAGGCAGAGATGATTCTTAAAGAAATGGAACAGCAAGCTAGGACGGTTCTTGAGGAGAAGCAGGCTATCAGTCAACGTGAGAGGGAATTAATAGATGAAGTCAAGACGCTGTCTTCCTACAGCGGATTTTCAATCCCCCTTGAGGGAGCAGATAGATTTAGCTTTCTCCATTTTATTACAGGCATCATGCCCCAGCAGGGTATTGACAATCTCTTTAAAGAGATTGGTGAAAAGGCGGCCTTTGTTACGTTGTCCCAGCAAAAAAATCAGCAGATCCTCCTGGCAATGACAACCAAAGATTATAGCCAAGAGCTTGAAAAGATACTTCAGAAAAATGGATTTCAAAAGGACGTCCTGCCTGTGGTAGAGGGTGCCACAGTCGATAGTCTTTTAGAGGAGAACACGGCAGAGCTTGATATACTCTCTTCTCGTCTTAAAGAGATAAACAAAAAAATTGAGGATATGAGGGAGAGTTTTAGAGAACCCCTTGCTGAGATTGAATCATTTATAGACCGGGAACAAAAACTCAATGAGGTAAGTCAAAAATTTTCCCGAACAGATACTACAGTTATGCTTTCAGGCTGGACGCCTAGCCGTGATATTCCATTGATAGAGCATAAACTGGATGATATTACAGGGGGCAAATACATCCTTAGTGCCATACCCCCTGATAAATCAATAGAGGAGCAGGTTCCAGTTCTATTGAGGCACCCCTGGTATTTAAGGCCCTTTGAGATGCTTGTGGCAGCCTATGGTCTGCCAAGCTACAGGGAACTAGAACCAACGCTATTTGTTGCCCTAAGCTATATTGTCATGTTCGGGATGATGTTTGGCGATGCAGGTCATGGTTTGGTCCTTGCCGGATGCGGAATCGCCGCACTTATCATGGGACGTTCCAGGGAGATAAGGGATTTTGGGGTTTTATTAATTTTCGTGGGTATATCGAGTATTATCTTTGGCATTATATATGGGAGTTATTTTGGCATAGAGGAATTAAAAAAATACGCTATCTGGCATGACCCTATTGACTGCGATCCCCTGATACTCATGTATGGGGCAATCACTATAGGGATTGTCATGATAAGTCTTGGCCTTATCCTCAATGCTATCAATCATTTTAAAAGGGGTGATTTTATAGCAGGGATACTGGATAAATTTGGCTTGATTGGCATTGTGTTTTATTGGGGTGCACTCTTTATATTGATAAAGGCTGCTGCCATAAAGGCGCATGGGCTTATGGGACTGTTCATTGTGCTTTTTCTTGGAATCCCTATAATAGGTTGGTCCATCAAAGAGCCGATAGAGCACATCCTTAGACACAAAAAACAGGGGCACCATGAGGGCGATGAGGGGCTGGGGGCAGCAATCATGGAATCATGCGTTGGTGCCTTTGAGGCAATCCTCAGTTATCTTGCCAATACCATAAGCTTTGTCCGTCTCGCCGCCTATGCCATGAGCCATGCAGCCCTGCTTTTTGCAGCATTTATGGTCGCCAAAGAGGTGAAGGGTATCCCCTTTGTAGGCGGTGGAATCAGCATCGTGATTATCATTTTGGGAAACTTTGTAGCTATTGTTTTGGAGGGTGTTATTGCCTCAGTCCAGGCATTACGTCTTGAGTACTATGAGTTTTTTGGTAAATTTTTTTCAGGCAGCGGCAAACCCTTTGAACCTTTTTATATTGCCATAAAAGATGAAGGAAGGGGTTATGATGGGAAAAATTGAAATAGAGGACCTCGATCTAATGAATGGAGGATCCAAACCAATTAAATCCTTTTGGAGGTGTTACATGATGAGGTTGCCATTATGGCGAATAGGATTAATAGGAGGTTTTATTGCATTTGTATTATTGCCTGATGCTGTGGTTTTTGCTCAGGAGACCACCCGTAACAGCACTTCGACTGATCTGATAGCAGCTTATAAAACTATTGGCTTGGGTCTTGCTGCTGCCTTTGCTATAGCGGCAACAGTTTGTGGTGCAGCCTATGCGGTTGGTCGTATTGGGTCTGCAGCCCTTGGGGCAGCAGCAGAGAAACCAGAGCTTTTGACCCGCAGCATCCTTTTTGTGGCATTGGCAGAAGGACTTGCTGTGCTTGGTTTTGCTATTGCTATGATGTTGATACAAAAGATGTAGGAAAATACCAATGAAATTTTTTTGTGTTGCCGATAAGGATACGGTACTGGGTTTCAGGCTTGCAGGCATTGAATCAAGGGCCGTAGAGACGCCTGAACAGGCTCAGAAGGCAATAAGCGAGGCATTGGCTGAGCCTAACTGCGGTATAGTCATCCTTAATGAGCAGGCGGCAGGCTGGATAAGGCCTCAGATAGACAAGATCAGGATGGAGGTTGGTCGTCCTCTTATCGTAGAGATACCTGGGCCTGAGGGCCCTATGGAAGGCAGAAAGAGCCTGCGTGAATTTGTTCAGGAGGCTGTGGGTATAAGTGTTTACTAAAGGGGCTTAAGATGACAACAGAACAAAACTCTACTGAAAGATTGCGGGAAGAGATTCTTGCAGATGCAAGAAAAAAGGCAGAGGATCTGATTTTAAATGCCAAGAAGGAGGCGGATGCCATATTGGCAACTGCCAGCGCTGAGGCTGCAAGAATAAGACAGGAGATTATAGATTCGGCACATAAAGAGGCTGACAGAAAAAGCGAATTGGTATTAGCCACTATCCCTGTAGAGATAGGTAAGTTTAAGGCAGAGCGTATAGAATTTATCCTTGAGTCTATATATGAAGAGGCCTACAAAAAATTACAGGACATTAGTGATATAGATTATACAAAGGTACTAATAAATCTTGCCACAGATGCCATCAATAGAATGGCAGGAGATTTTTTCAATATAAGGGTTTCATGGTCTGATATAAATGTTGACGGCAATTTTCTTGTTAATGAGATCTCAAGGCATGTTGGCCGTCCAGTTACGATTACCATATCAGAAGAGACAGACATAAAGGGTGCAGGAATAATCATTGAAGACAATGAGGGTCGGCAGATATGGGATAATCGGCTTACAGAGAGATTAAAACGCCTATGGCCTGCGATGAGACGAAAGATCGCAGTGGATGCAGGTTTTGCCTTGTAATACGGTTAAAGGAGGGGTCAATCCATGACGATTGCTTATAAGATACCTGAACCAGTAGCTACCCGAATCAGCGGTCCTATTGTAACAGCTATAGGGATGCACTCAGCACAGATGTATGAGGTAGTCCAGGTGGGGGATTTGGGTCTTGTAGGTGAGGTGGTAAGGTTGGTAGGTGATCAGGCTACAATCCAGGTCTATGAGGATACAACCATGTTAAAACCAGGTGCACCTGTCAAGCGGACAGGGGCACCATTGTCTGTATGGCTTGGACCAGGGCTTGTGGGTAATATATACGATGGTATTCAACGTCCCCTACCAGGTATTCAGGCACACAGCGGGGCATGGATAAGAAGAGGGGAAAAGGTTGACCCTCTAACTACAGAAAAAAAATGGAGATTTGAACCAATGGTCTCCCCGGGAGACGAATTATTCTCTGGACAGGTAATAGGAAAGGTTGTTGAGACTCCACTGGTGAATCATCTGATTATGACGCCACCTGATATGTCTGGAAGGCTGAAAAAGATCGCCGATGATGGTGATTATAGTATACTTGAACCTATTGCTGTTATTGAAAAGGCAGGTGAATTTCATGAGCTTTCAATGGTGCAGCACTGGCCAGTTCGTCTTCCCCGCCCTATACGTGAGAGGTTGCGTATTGTCCAACCCCTTATTACAGGGCAGCGTATAATAGATACATTTTTCCCTATTGGAAAGGGCGGTGCGGCAGCTATACCTGGTGGATTCGGAACAGGTAAGACTATAACACAGCATCAACTCGCCAAGTGGTCAGATGCGGACATAATTGTCTTCATTGGCTGTGGGGAAAGGGGAAACGAGATGACCGAGGTGCTCCGTGAATTTCCTGAGCTTACAGACCCCCGCTCTGGCAGACCCTTGATGGAGCGGACAATACTTATTGCCAATACCTCGAATATGCCTGTGGCGGCTCGAGAGGTCTCCATCTATACAGGTATTACCATAGCTGAATATTACAGGGATATGGGTCTCAATGTAGCTGTTTTTGCTGATTCTACAAGTAGATGGGCAGAGGCATTAAGAGAGCTTGCGGCCAGACTGGAAGAGATGCCCGCAGAGGAGGGATTCCCTGCATCCCTGCCTACAAGGCTTGCACAGTTTTATGAGCGTGGTGGTGCTGTTACAACCCTTGCAGGTAACCAGGCGTCAGTGAGTATTGTAGGTGCTGTAAGCCCTCCGGGCGGCGATTTTTCCGAGCCTGTTACCCAACATACCAGGAGGTTTATCAGATGTTTCTGGGCACTGGATACAGAATTGGCAAATGCCCGCCATTATCCCTCTATACACTGGCTGCATTCATATTCAGAATATGTGGAGGATGTAAGCCCATGGTGGCAGAGACAGTCACCAGACTGGATAGAACTAAGAAATGAGGCAATGACTCTTCTCCAGAGGGAAGAGCGTCTTCAGCAGATAGTAAAGCTTGTAGGTCCTGATGTCCTGCCTGACAGTCAGAAGTTAATACTCTTTGTTGCTGAGATGATAAAGGATGGTTTTCTTGCCCAGAGTGCATTTGACGAAAACGATATGTATTGCACCCCAGAAAAACAGGTTACCCTCATGCGTTTGATCCTTAACTTTTACAAAAAAGGAAGGGATCTGATTCAGGGAGGGGTTCCATTAATGAGAATCCGACAGTTAGGATGTGTCTCACAGATTATAAGGGCAAAGATTGCTTACAGCAACAAAGAGCTTGATAAGATTTTAGAGCTTGAAAAGTCGGCCATGGAGGAGATGGGGCAGTTGGGGAAGGAATTACTTACAAGTAATGAGGGGTAGATAGTATGCAGAACAGCATAGATTTTGAAGATAAGGGCTTACAGTATGTAGGCGCCACCAGAATTGAAGGACCCCTTGTGGTGGTGGAGAGGGTTAGGGATGTGGGGTATGATGAGGTAGTAGAGATTATTGATGCAGCAGGTCGACCCCGTTTTGGACGTGTTCTTGACATATCTGACAGGCATGCAGTGGTTCAGGTTCTGGAGGGGACAACAGGTTTGTCTAATAGAAATATTAGAACCCGTTTCCTTGGTGAGAGTTTTCGTCTGCCTGTTTCAAGGCAAATGCTTGGCCGTGTCTTTGATGGACTGGGCAGGCCTGCTGATGGGGGGCCCCTACCTCTCTCTACTGAACTGAGGGATGTAAACGGTATGCCTATAAACCCTTATGCTAGGCGGTACCCCAGAGAGTTTATCCAGACTGGTTTATCCGCCATTGACGGTATGAATGCATTGGTAAGGGGCCAGAAGCTGCCCATTTTTTCAGGAAATGGTCTACCCCATGACAGATTGTCAGCGCAGATAATGAGACAAGCAAGACTTTTGGAAGAGGAGGTAGAATTTTCAATGGTTTTCGCTGCCATGGGCGTTAAACATGATGTAGCAGAATTTTTTATAAGGAATTTCAGGGAGTCTGGCGCCCTTGCGCGGGCTGTAATGTTCTTTTCCCTTGCGGATGCCCCAAGCGTTGAAAGGCTTCTAACCCCTAGGGTTGCCCTCACCCTAGCTGAACACCTCGCCTTTGACTGCGGACAGCATGTTCTTGTCCTTCTCACAGACATGACAAATTACTGTGAAAGCCTTCGTGAGGTAGGAACAGCAAGGGGAGAGATACCAGGACGTAAAGGCTATCCAGGCTATCTTTACTCAGATCTTGCAAGCATCTATGAGAGGGCAGGCCGTATAGAGGGTTCTCCTGGCTCAATTACACAGATGGCTATCCTCACCATGCCGGCAGATGATATAAGCCACCCTGTCCCTGACCTTACAGGATACATTACAGAGGGTCAGATAGTTCTAGACAGGGATCTGTTTCAGAGGGGTGTCTATCCACCTATAGCAGGTCTGCCAAGCCTATCCCGACTTATGAAGGATGGTGTAGGTAAGGGTTACACAAGGGAGGATCATCCTATCCTTGCGAGCCAGTTATTTGCCTGTTATGCCTATGTGAAAAGGGTAAGGGGGCTTGCAGATGTAATAGGTGAAGAGGAGTTGAGCAGTCTTGATAAGCAATATCTGAAGTTTGGCGAGGCCTTTGAGATGCGTTTTTTAAGACAGGGGGAATACGAGAACAGGTCCATAGAGACCACCCTTGAGCTTGGCTGGGATGTATTATCCACCTTGCCCAGGGACGAGTTGCATCGTGTAAGTGATGCCCTTCTTGACCAGTATTACAGGGAAAATAAGGATACTACTCTTTATGAGGTAGGCACATAGAAGTTTAAAAATTGAAGAGAAAGACGATATGGGAAAATTAAATATTGCCCCTACTAAATCCAACCTTCTTACACTCCAGAGGCAACTTGAGTTTGCCGAGGAGGGCTATGACCTTCTTGAACAGAAAAGGCAGATCCTCATATTTGAACTCATGAGCAGACTGGAGCGTGCCCGTGAGACAGAGCAGCGTGTATTTGAGTTACTCAAAAAGGCATTTATTGCATTGAAGGATGCCTCTATGGATGTTGGGTCTGAGGCATTAGATAGGGCATCTATTGCCGTTAAGATGGACCACAGTATTGAGATAACAGATCAGCATCTTATGGGTATGAAGATCCCACGGATCACAGCAAAGACAGAATTAACTGGGATCCAGTTTGGTATAACAGGCACCTCTGCCAGCACTGATGTGGCTATGGATGGATTTGTTAAGGTTCTCCCAGTTATTGCCGAGCTTGCCGAGTTATCTAATGCAGTAATAAGACTGGCACAGGAATTAAGAAAAACCCAGAGAAGATGTAATGCCCTTTCAAAGATATTTATGCCCAGTTATAGAGAGACAATAAATTATATAATCGGGACCCTGGAAGAGAGGGAGAGAGAGTCTTTTGTTATCATGAAGATGATCAGGGATCGTCTTGAACAGGCACCACCAGATAGTGGTTAATACTGCATTTGCATAGATTAATTAAAATATTATGTTGTTAACTGGCTTAAAGGTAATGACAACAGTTTATTTGTATGCTATATAAAAGGGTAAAATTAATTTCATAATCGTAAGGAGGAATAAATGGAAGCACAAGAGATTACCAATACATACTGTCGCCTCTTTGACGAAGTGGTGCCAATTTTAACAACCATATACAAAGGCTTTGTAAGTCAAAAGATTAATCTCCTCAAAGAGAGCAGGGCAAAGTTGAGAGAGGTTTGGAAGAGCCGCCTGCCTGCTGTAGAGGAGATTATTGGTGATAAAGAGAAAAATGAGGCAGAAAAACGTTTTGTAGTTGCACTGCCACATCTACAGCGTGTTGCCCTTGCCATAGATAATCTTATAGACAAGATGGAGACCAAGATCGAAGCAGACGTCCTCTTTTCACCTAAGGCCATTGAAGAGATAAAACAGCTTATGCTTGCAGTAGGCGCAGAGTTTACAGATGTAAAAAATTACTGTATTACAAGGTCTCAGGAGGACAAGGATAAGATAAAAG
>Ga0067045_1004553_pt1 | contig 11028 bp, 5 predicted proteins | sample TerdegcTABiofilm_FD_59184 | JGI IMG/M metagenome (GOLD analysis project Ga0067045, IMG submission 59184) | Combined Assembly of (Gp0054472, Gp0054536) Wastewater bioreactor microbial communities from Singapore -Terephthalate degrading...
GAGGCGCCGCCGCTGCCCGGGCCTCGCCGCACTCGACAGCAACCGGCTCGCGGATCACATAAGCCACGGCCGGCGCATCCAGCTCGACGGTACCAGCTTCCAGTATTCGATCCACCCACGGTTGCGCACTGCCGTCGAGAATGGGAACTTCGGGACCATCCACCATGATCCTGACATTGTCAATCATCAAGCCCGACAGCGCCGCCAGAAGGTGCTCCACCGTCTGAACGCACAGACGTCCGTCGCCGACCATCGTGCACCGCGCGGCTGCGATCCATCGTGACGCCGACAGTCTGAAGCTGCCGTCGGCGTCGCCAAACACAATCCCTTCATCAGGTCCGGCAGGCTCGATCGTCACACGGCACGCGTGCCCTGTGTGAACGCCCGTGCCTTCCGCTTGCACCGGTCGCCGCAAGGTAACCTGCGGCAGATCCAGCGTGCGGAGAGTGGCAGACGGCACGGGCACTATCAATCACCGTGCGCATTCGTGCCGCGCTCGACGGCTGCCAGACGCTCTGTGAGCTCTGCCACGCGGGCTTCCAGTTCCTTAACTCTGCGGATCGTCTCCGGCCCACGGTCCGCAGCGGCGAGCTCCTTCAGTCGGACTCGATGGGGCTTCGCCGGCGAACCTGACACGACGGCGCCGCTTTCAACATCGCCCCACGCGCCCGTGCCGCCCAGCAGAACCGCGCCGTCACCGATCCTGACGTGGTCGCGTATACCGACCTGACCCGCCATCACGACGCCTTGACCGATGCGCGCGCTGCCGGCAATGCCGGTCAGACTCGCCACGATACTGTCGGGCCCGATCTTGACGTTGTGAGCGATCTGGACCAGATTGTCTATCTTGGTCCGCGCTCCGATCACCGTCGCGCCAGTTTTGGCTCGATCCACGGTCGCGTTGGCGCCTATCTCGACGTCGTCCTCGATCTCGACGATGCCGACGTGCGGCACTTTGTGCGCCCGGTTGCCGATGCGGACGAATCCGAACCCGTCTGAACCTATCACGGCGCCCGCATGGATGATGACTCGCGCCCCGAGCTTGCAGTGGGGATAGATAACCACGTTCGGATACAGAACGCAGTCCTCGCCAATGCGCACGTTTTCCCCGACATGGCACCCAGAGAGGACTATTGCGCGCTCACCGATCACTGCGTTCTCGCCGATGACAACATGGGGCCCGATGGACGCCGTGGCCGAAATGCTAGCGCCGGCGCCGACGACTGCCGTCGGGTCCACGCCGATCGGCGGCGCCAGTCTAGGCGAGAACAGGGCGAGAATGCGAGCAAACGCGAACCGGGGGTTTTCGACTTTGATCAGCGGCTTGTCGGGCGACACCGCGTCGAGGAAAGCNACCACGGCGGATGCACGCGATCGCTCGGCTTCACTCAGGAACCGCGGCGANTCCGCGAAGACGATATCCCCCGTCTGTGCATCGGTGATGGATGCGACGCCTCCGATGGCGACAGTCCCGTCGCCCGAAACGGCGCCTTTGACCTCCTCGGCCAGCTCCTGCACGGTCAGTGTCCGACCGACACCGACACTCGTGCCCGTCGCCAGCGCTGAACCACCGCTCATCGCAAGAAGCGCTCCTTCGTCAATGTCTCCACAACGACGCCAGTCATGTCCGGACACCCCGGCTGCCGGCGAAACACCACGGTCCAGCCTCGCTCTCTCGCTATGCGCAGCACATGTGACCGCAAATCAGCGCGCGCGAGCTCGTTCACCAGATGGCTCGCTGGTCTCATCGGCAACGAGCGACGTGCAACCGGCGTCGCGCGCACCTCAGGCGTATCCGCCTTCAGCGCAGCCCTGCCCGTACCCTCCGGGCTCCCGGGGCTGGCCGTGAGTCGGGCTTCAGCCGTGAACGAAGTATCTCGCTGGGCTGCCAACAATGCCTCGCGGTAACGGCGCATGGCCATGTCCACCTCGCGGCGTCTTTCGGCGTCGGCAATCGCCAGGGCCCGTTCCAGATCGGCCTCACGCACGTCCATGTGCTGGCCGACCGCCGTCATCTCGCGCATACGAATCGCTGCCAGATCGCTGCTCAGCTTGGCATCGAGCGCCTTACGCTCTGCCCGGGCCTCCTTCAAGGCAGCCTCGACCTCCTCAGGAGGACCTGCAGCAGGCGAGCCGCGCTGCGCCGCGAGAGCCACAATGCGAAGGTCGAGCGCGCGCATTGCCGGCCGTGCGCTATCCTGCGCCGTCTTCTGGGCCTCCGCGATTCGGGCCTGCGCGTCGCGGAGCGCTTCGCGGCGGTCGGCTCTAAGCGTCGCGTACATCAGCCTCACCTCGCGCATGCGTGCGGCCTCGGCGCGAACCCGGAGGCGGCGCTCCAGTTCCTCAAGCCGGCTGCTTGCCGCGTTCACCGCCCGATCGTCGGCCGTATCGGAGCGCCCCGGCCCAGGACTTATCTGCAGCGGCGCAGGCAGTTGCGGCATGTCTCGGTCCGACTCCGAGGGCATGCGTACGGACTGACGAACGCCGCCAGGCTCGCGTCCAGCATAGGCCGGATGCCGAACGATCAAGCTGTCAAGCGACACGTATACCGTCCTCGGCGGCTTCTTGGCAGATGAGCATCCTCCTGCCCCGACGAGACCCAACGCCACCCCTATCGCGATGCCGTATCGTGGCAAATGCGCCACTGAGAAGCAGTCCTATTTGGAGTTCAGGTCCTTCACCACGTCATCGGTGATGTCGGTCCCGGCGAACACCGCCACCTGGACATCGAAGACGATGGACAGGCCCTTCTTCTCGGCAACACGTTTGACAGCGGCGCGGAACTCCTTCGTGAGCCTCTCCTGGTTGGCCATGCCGAACTCTCGAAGCTTCGCGTCCTCTTCGTCTCGGATCCCGGCGATCTGACTCTCGAGACGACCGCGCGCGGCGTCTGCATCCTTCATGCGCTGGCGATCTGCATCGGTCAGCTCGGCATCGGGCTTCTGAGCAAGCGCGGCAATCTCGCCGGACAGCTTAGTGCCCTTGTCGGTGAGCTCTTTCGCCTTCGCCACTTCGGCCGCTGTCCTGCCGGCGGGATCCTTGGCCTCGATTTCGTCTAGCTGCTTGTGTTCTTCATCGCTCAGGAACGGCATGTTCATGCGGCGCTGGATGCGCGCATTGGCCCTGATCTGCCGAGCCTCAAGCTCGCGCTGAGCCATCTGCATGGCTTTGTAGTCTTTGGTGACACGCTGAACATCCACCGTGCCGAACCCGCCCGTCGCGGGGGGACGCCCTCCCTGGCCGAATGCCGCGGCAGCGATCACTCCGCAAATAGCCGCGCACCCTAGCACCAACAGGCGCCAGAACCCCATAGATCCCGTCATTACATACTCCTTCCTCGTGTGAGCCTCGCCATTATAGCACTGGTCCGACCGGGCTCACCGAGCCGCCCGCCGTCAGAAGACGTGTCCTATACTGAAGTGGGTTCGCGCGCCTTCGCGGCCAAACCCCTGATCAATCCGAATCGGCCCGATGGGTGTGACGACGCGCAGGCCGAAGCCGAAACCGAACTCGGGACTGAAGCCCGTGTGCTGCACGAAATCGGAGAAGCGAACCCCGGAATAGGGGCCGCCCCACGCGTCCGCCGCATCAACGAAGATCACCCCGGTCAGGCTCGGCGCCAGAGGCGCTCGCAGTTCGGCAGACGCCAGCATCATATGCTTGCCCCAGAACCGATCCTCATAGTATCCGCGCAACGTTTCGGCGCCGCCGACGAAGAACTGCTCGAAGAAAGGCGCAGTGCCCGACGTCGTTCCTCCCGCGAGCCGGAGCGCCACGGTCGTGCGCCTATCCTTGGCGTCTTTGCGCGGCCCTTGCAGGCTTATGTAGCGCCGTGCGTCCACCTGAAGCTTCTGGAAGTTGACGACTCCGGTCACCAGTCCGACCTGCGAACCTGAAGCCAGAATGGGCTTGAGATCGGCACGGCCTATGTCCAGGCTGTAGACCTCGAACCCGCCGGTGGCGGGATCAAGGTCGAGATCGCGCGTGTTGTGCGTCATCCGCACGCTCGCCGCCATCAGCGGACCTTTCTGCAGTGCGGCCGCATCATTGGGGTTGAGCTCAAGCGCCGGAAGCTTAACGTCATCGAACCGCAATCCCACGGAACCGCGATAGGCCTCGCCGAAGGGCCGGCTGAGCGTCGCCTGGGCGCCGGTGCGCACTTCGTAGTAGTCGTTGCCCGTCCCGTCCGAGACACCCGAGGTGCTGTAGATGCTCCGGGCGAACCGATAGACCGTCTTGTCATACACACTCGCCGATAGCGACGTATGCTTGCTGTCGAGCCATGGCTCCGTGAAACCCACTTCCAGGCTGTTCCGGTTGGCCAGACCGCCGGTGTCCCAGCGGAGGCTCACCCCCTGTCCTCGTCCCATCAAGTTGTTCTCGACGATCTCGGCGCCGCCAACCAGGCTGTTTCGGCTGCTGTAGCCGATGAACACCGCGACATTGCCGCTTCGCTTCTCCTCGACGTTCAGCGTGATGTCCACGAGACCGGGTGACTTGGGAACGATGGCTGGCGAGATATCGGCGAAGAGGTCCGTATTGAAGATGCGGTAGTAATCCTTCCGGAAGACCTCGGCGTTATAGTATTCGCCCTTCTTGAGCCGCATCTCGCGCGTTACGACGCGCGGCTTGGTCTTGTGGAGCCCGGTGATCTTCACCTCATCCACTTTCGCCACGATGATCGGCACCTCGAGGATTCCGTCGGGCATCGCGAGATCGCTGGAAACGATCGCCATGTATCCTTTTGAAGAGTAGTACTCCTGGATGGCCATGGCGTCGCGGCTCAGCGTGCCGAGGTTCAGCACGAAGCCTTCCTTGGTCTGCATCAGGTCGCGGATGACCTTGGCAGGCACCGGTCCCGACCCCGTGATGTTGATGCCCTTGACGACGTCGTTCTCCTCCACCTCGATGGTAACGTGAGCTCCAGCCGAATCCACCGTGGCGGTGATCCTGACAGCATTGTCAATGTCATCAACACGATTGGCGCCGAACAGGTTGGTCTGAATCAGGCGTCGTTTGGCATCGTCCAACGCTGCCTGGTTGACCGTCGCGCCGACACGCAGCCCCGATGAGGTTACAATCGACTCCTGGTTGAGGTTCTTGTTGCCCTTAACGGTGATATCGGCGATCACCGGGTCGTTCGTCTGACCAGACGCGGGAGCCATGGCAATACCAAGGCACGCGACCGCCCACGCTCCCGTACAGAGGCGCAGATACCGCATCATCGCTTGTCCCAAGTGCCCCTTCCCCTTCCTGCATGCATGATAGCCTTCCATAATGTGCGCATGTGAACCCCATCGGTCTACGTTTGTTCGGCAGCATGTCAGCACGAAGCCGCCGATCTTGCCGACTGTCATTCCGGCGAATAGTAATGCTCCAACCGGCGGCGGAGCATGGCTCTCGCTCGGGATAGCCTCGTCTTAACGTTGTCCATGCTGAGACCCGTCACGGACACGATCTCAGCGTAGGACATTCCGTGCATCTCCCGCAACACCACAACTTCCCGGTACTCAGGGGGCAGAGCCTCAATTGCAGCCGCTATCTTCTCGCGCATCTCCTTCTGCTCGAGAGCGACATGCGGTGCGCTCGAGGAATCCGGAATCTCGCGCGGTCCGACCTCCTCGCCCTCCGCGGATCGCGGCGCATCGAGAGACTCTACCCCAGCAATGTCGGGACGCTTCCGCCGCCTTAACCTGTTGCGGGAATGGTTAACTGCTATCTGGTAGAGCCACGTGTATACGGAGGCGTCGCCGCGGAACCTGCTGAAGCCGCGATAGGCGCTGATGAACGTCTCTTGAGTCACATCGGCCGCCTCATCGTAGTCGCCGAGAATCCGATAGATAACATTGAAGATCGGCTTCTCGTAGCGCGCGACAAGCTCGTTGAAATCGGCGGCGCCGGCTCGCTCGGCTTCAGGGTTGTCACGCATCCACAGGCACCTACGACGAAATCGGTCCGGCCGCGCAACCGGCCTCTCGCGTCAGTTCGGTATGTCCTTTCCGTGCGACCGGATATCCCCGCCCGGCGGCGTTGTTCCATTCAGAAACTATAGACTCCTTCCAGGCGATATACGTTCGTCCGTTGATCGTTGACGGTCCAGGTCAGCCTGACGCGCTTCTGTAACCGAGCTCCCAGCCGCAGCTCCCAGTCGCCAACATCCGACAGCGCCATGCGCTCGCCGGAGATGTGCTTCCAATAGCCGATCTCAAACGGCCCGGGCAAGTCCCTCGACAAACGAAGGACAAACGCGCCTGCTCGACTGTAGTCCACACTGAACTCGCTCAGTCCGAGAGCGCGACCGACACCTGTCTGATCCACCAGATCCGGCATCAGCGCGCCTCCGAGGTAATCCACCACCTTGCCCATCAGGACTCCGCCGGCGCCTCGCTGGTTTCCAAAGACCGCATTGAGCGCATCCTGGCCGCCCAGCAGCGCTGTGATGCGCCTCGAGAGTCCCTCATTGCTCAGAGCGAGATCCGGCGGATCCGCGCGATAGGTCAGCTTGAGGCGTCCCTCGCCAGGCCCTGCCGTCGTTGGAGGCGGTTCCATGAGGGGTCCCCGTGCCTCCACCGTGACGAGATAGCGCCGGAGTCTCCCCGTAACCGACTCTGCCGACAGTCTCGCCTGCGCCGTTAGGTCAACGGAGACATCGAGGCTGGGCTCGTCGGAGCCCAGTGAACTCGGGGCCGGATAGCGCATCGCCACCGTGCCGCCACGGTTGATGGTGAATCGCGCCGTCGGAAATGTGAGAGTACCAGATGAGATCGCCAGCGTGCCGTTGAGCCGCGGCTCGGCGAGACTGCCGGTCAGCGCGATGGGCTGACCCGCAGGCGTACCCAACGTTGCGCTGAGCTGATTGGAGCGGACCTTGGCGCCGTCCTGCACGACAAGGCGGAGATCGAACGTCGGATTGATCGCGGGCACGGGGCGCTTGGCTCTGACAGTGTCCTCCGTGACGGGCAACCTGATGCTCGCGTTTCTCAGAGCCGCCTCGCCTGCCACATGAGGCTGCAAGACGGTTCCGCTCACGGTGATGACCGCGCCGGCGCTCTCGTAGCTCTGGTGTCCCATGCCCGAGGGCGCCCCGGTGATCTCGCCAGCGAAACGACCGGTACTGAAGCCAGGAAACGGGGCTTCGTCGAAAGCGAGACGCGGGATCGTGAGCGTGATGCGATCGCTGCCTCCGCGGCTCTCGGTTATCGGCAGCGTTCCGCTCACGATCACGGCACCCGTTTCGGCGGGAACCTCCGAGCGCGGACCGAATGTCACGATGCGTGCTGCAGGTTCCCCTTCTGCTGTCGGCCCGATGCTCAGTTTGTTCTCGGCCACACGGACGCGCACACCAATATCCGCCAGCGCCGTCCGCATCTGGAGAACGCGCAGGCGATCCGCCTTGAGCCAGAGCTCGCCTTCCATGTCAACAGGTAACGGCTCCTGGGCCTCTCCCGAGGCGAGTCGTTCCAGATCAGCTCGCGAGGCCCGCACCCTTAGCTCGCCGCCAGCCGCCCCAGCCGTATCGAGCGCTGAGGAAGGGAAGAGGCTGAGCAACGATCGCAGATCGGTCTCGGGCAGTCGCACCGTAAGCTCGCCCACGGCATCCGGCTGAATGAACGGATCGCTCCATGCAAACGGAATCCGCCCGGAGGCGTGCAGTTCCAGAGGCCGCGGCCCATCATCCCCTCCGGGCACGGCTCCGCGCCGGATGACCACCGCCAGATCATCGAAGCCCAGCAGCCCCTCACGCACAGAGACGCCCGACAGTCGGACCGCCGGAGCCATGAGCGCAGACGCCTGGCCATCCTTGCCGCTGGCAGACCCGATGCCGACGTCGCGCGCCGCCAGGAACAGAGCAATCTCCGGGGAGTCCGGCGAACCGGTGATGTCGGCAGACACCGTGTCCACCTGGCCTGTGATCCCTCGCAGCGGGCTCTCAGCCGGTAGCCACTGCTCCAGCGTTGCCAGATCAATGCCCTGGGCCGATAGGCTGGCCCGCACGCGGTCACCGAACACCCACTCACCCTCAGCAGCCACGGCGGCATCGCCTGTCTGGAGTTCGGCGCTGCTCAGGCTCACGCGCTCGTTGGTGGCAACGACACTGCCGACGAAGCGGTCCGCACGAAACGCGCCGGCACTCATGCCAGAGCCGTCGAACGCGATGTCAGCCTGCCACGCATCGGGAGTACCGTTTACCGGTCCCCTGAACGCCATCCGCCCCTCGAGGGGAGTCAGGGCGGCCAGGGCTCTCGCCACGGCTTGCTGCTGACCTCCGGATACAACCGCCGGGCTTCGTTCAACGGCCCGCCGCAACGCCGCTACGGGAACCCCTTCGGCCTGCACAAGCGCGCTGAAGCGTTGGGTGTCGAGATCGTATTCCAGCTTCTCGAGCGAAACGTAGCTCCCTTCGTCGCCCCAGCGCAGCGCGGGATGCGGGCTTGCGGAGCGCTCTCCCGTGAGGACGCCCCCGTTCAGCGCCAGCCTGGCGGTCAGGTCCCCGAAATCCTCTTCGTTGACCGTGAGCTGGTGCGTGGCAAGCGCCAGATCACCGGAGGCTTGCAGGCGGTTCTCGCCGTCGCGATGGCCATAGAGGTGAGCGCGGAAATCCGCCGAACCTGTCAGATCGGCATAGCCGCTCGTCAGGCTGCTGACAGCATCGAACGGAACGGCATCGGCCCTGATGTCGGCCTCGAACGCGCCGGACCCCTCGACGAAGGCGCTGCCCGTGAGCGTCCCGCCGCCCACTCTGGCAGTCGCCTGGTCGACACGCATGGCCAGAGCGCTGTCGTTGCGACGAATGGATCCCGAGGCCCGCACGTTGTCCACGGTGATTTCGCCCGCCCAGACACGATCGGCGACAAGCGAGAACTGCCCGCTGCCGATCTCAGTCACAGGCGAGTGGAGCAGGGCATCGGCTTCCGCAAGGCCCGACAGCGGCTGCCTCAGGCCGCTTACATCGCTCACATCCGCGAGATCCACGTCGCGAGCATGAGCCATCAGCGAGATCCACGGCGCTCCCGTGAACGGGCGCCTCACCATCCCATTCAGCGTGAGTACCGACGGCACGCGAATGGCCTCCCCGTCCATCGTGATGGCGTCGGGCGTACCCTCCAGCGCCATGACGGCGTAGTCCACGTCCCGATTGTCCACCTGAAGACCGCGAGCGAACGCGGTGCCGCGCAGGTGCGGCCTCCTCAGATCACCGTCGAGCCTAACATCCTGGAGCGAGACAGTTCCGCCGACCGGTACAGTCGGGTGCGCACCGGCCCAGTCCAGCATTACCGGAATGGGCCAGTCGCTTGCCTCGGCTTCGATGGAGCCGGTCCAGTCTGGAATGTGGACGTCGCCGCGCGCCATGGCAGTCGCGCCGCCGCGGCATACCCTTAACGCGTCCATAGTCAGCGTCCCAGCGCCGAATCGGCCAACCGCAACGATCTCGTCGAGATCGACATTGTCTAGTTTTGGCGCTAGAACCTGTACAATCCCGCTGCCCCGGGCCACCGGTTCTCGCTGGCTGCCATATAGCAGTAAATCAGCCGAGATGGACCCCGATGCGCGCACTCTGTCCAGGCCAGCCCGGTTGTCGCTCGATCGTCTTGTGGAGGCCACAAGACGATCTGCCTGTCCCATGATGGTTGCCAGGTTCGCTCCCCGGATCGACAGTGCGCCCTGATAGCCGTAGGGTTCATTGACGCCAACCGATCCTCTGAGGCTCCACCTGCCATCCGCCAAGCCCCCCATGCCGGCCACGTGCAGGCGTCCCTTGGCGACACGGCCGACCAGGCGCAGGTTGCGCAGATCCACGCCGTGCACGGCGAGGCGCGAACCGCGCGTATCGGCGCGAACCTGAAGATCATTCCATGGCCCCGCCACCGAGATGCTCGCCCTGGCAGGCGATATCGCGACGGCTCCGCCTGCCATCGTGCCTGAGACTTGCAGCCTGGTTTCTGCCGTAACGACGGCTCGCGTGCCCGAGCCATCCAGCCGCACCTGCATCGGTCCGCTCGCCCTCAGCCCGTCCAGAGCGCTGCGGTACGACTGCGCCGGGACCACCTCGCGGAGGACGGTCTCGAGCCGGGCGTTTGGCGTGGAGAGCCGCACTGAATAGCGCGGACGAGCGAAGTCACTCAGGCCGCCCGTGAGGACGGCTGACGTGCCGCCGACGACAACCTCGCATCGACCTTGGACGTACGCGTATCCGAATGCTACGGAGCCGTTGCGCACAAGCGCGCTTCCCCGCAGCCAGGGCGTAGTGACGGATGCCTCGGACACGTCAACTTCACCTTGCCAGTCCAGCGGATCCCGCGCTGAAGGCGACCATGCGAGGGCGAACCGACCGCCGACCGAAGCGCGATGGACAGCGTAGCCGCGAGGGAGGAACCGGTCACACCACTCGGGATAGTGCAGCATGGGGCTGGAGACCGACAGGATCACGCTGCGCCGGCCCGAGTCGTACCTTCCTGCGGTGATGACGCTTCCTTCAGAGGCGCCCGCCAGCAGCACATCGCCCGACCATGCCACCGATGTCGGATCATCCAGCAGAACCCGTCCCTCCCGAATCAACCCGCTGACGGTTACGGTTGCGTTGCGGCGATCCGCATTGCGCGGCATAGCCTCGTCCACATACCGGGCGCGCATGCCCATCACGCGAAGCGTACCAATCCACGGACGCGAGGGAGCGGCTGCGCCCGGTCGGATCAAAGCCGCGAAGTTCCAGCGTCCGGACCGATCCCTGGCGATGACTGCCCCGCCCCCCTCCAGCTCAACCTGATCGAGAAGTGGAACAGAACCTGACTGCAGCCGGGACACCACATCGCGGGGAATGCGGGCAGAGACACGATCCACGCGGAGCATCGGAGCCCCCCGCGGATCCGAGGGATCGCCGAGCGTGAGGTCTCTTACCTCGATAGCGAATGGAGATACATCCAAGCGTCCGACGGAGACGGGCGCACCTACAATGCGCGACGCCTCCTCCGCTACCGCATCACCCAGTCGAGGCGACCAAACGCGCCACAGGGCAGCGAAGGCTCCGCC
>Ga0067045_1032011_pt1 | contig 11028 bp, 8 predicted proteins | sample TerdegcTABiofilm_FD_59184 | JGI IMG/M metagenome (GOLD analysis project Ga0067045, IMG submission 59184) | Combined Assembly of (Gp0054472, Gp0054536) Wastewater bioreactor microbial communities from Singapore -Terephthalate degrading...
CCGACTACCATCATCTTTTTTTCATGAGCTTTATCAACAGCTTTAATAATATTACCTGAGTTACCGCTAGTGGAGATTGCAATTAAAAGATCACCTTCGTTACCAAGACCTTCTATACTTCTTGCAAAAACATTTTCAAATCCGATATCATTTCCGCCGGCTGTTAAGTTGGAAGTGTCGGTCGTAAGTGCTATTGCAGGAAGAGCCGGACGTTTTACATCATGACTTAACCTTATCATTAATTCGGTAGCGATATGCTGACAATCGGCAGCGCTTCCGCCATTACCGCAAAGAAGAACCTTTTTACCGTTTCTATACGCATCAACCATCATATCAACGGCTTTGAACACTTCATCCTTGCATTTTTTTTCTATTTCTAATTTAACTGATGAGCTTTCTTTTAATGATTCCGAAAAAAATTTTTCTCTCTCCAAAACTTCACCTTTTTTGATTAGATTTGAACCGTGTCAAAAATAATAAAGTTTGGTATCAAACTCTCATAAGAAATGAAATCGCATCATTCAAAAAAAGTAAAATTCGATTTTCCATTGTTCTGCGATTACTCGTGTAAATACTCTTCATTCAGCGCACCATCATCAATTGGTGCATGCAGAAAAGAATTAGCCGTTTGGTGCAAGCATTTTAAGCGATTTAACAATAAAAACAACAGGTGCTTCAATAGAACAAGATCATGAACAAGATCAAGATCATGAACAAGATCAAGATCATGAGCAAGATCATGAACAAAGCATGATTAGAAATCCAGCATCAAGAATCCAGCATCCAGTTTTATTTTGAATTACACAATCCGAAAACCGTTGTTCAAAAGGTTAACATTTCCTATGTTGCGGCATAATTTCCTAACAAATTTGAATCCAATATGAAAAAAATTGTTCTCTTCTGGATTATTGCATTTATTTTAACCGCAGCATCAGCAGTTTTTCAAAGAATGACTGGTCCAACCTATCCACTTTCCGGTAAAGTTACATTCGATGGAAAAGAAATAAAATACAAGTTCGATAGAAGTCACTCTACTTCAGAGGATTGTAAAATAAGTATTGTTGTGAATGATGAAACCATAACAGGTGTACTATTCTGGCGGAAATATAAGTTCGATAAAGAATATAACCGTGTAGAAATGACAGGAACAGACACATTAACAGCTTTTCTTCCAAAACAACCTTCAGCCGGTAAGTTAGAATATTTTGTTGAGCTTTATAAAGAAGATAAGATGATAGATGTACCAAAGGATCGTGCTGTTGTTATGAGATTTAAAGATGATGTTCCGCTTTGGTTATTAATTCCTCATGTTATTTTTATGTTTGGTGCTATGTTACTTTCTACAAGAACCGGTCTTGAATATTTTAACAAACAACCGAACTTTAATAAATTAACTGCCTGGACAATCGGATTTATTTTGATTGGTGGATTCATCCTGGGTCCACTTGTTCAACAATATGCATTCGGTGCCTTGTGGACAGGATTTCCATTCGGATATGATCTCACTGATAATAAAACTTTGATTGCTGCACTGGTCTGGATTTTTGCATGGTATAAAATCAAAAAATCTGCTAATCCAAAAGTCTGGGTCTTAATTGCAGCGGTAGTAATGCTTATAGTTTTTCTGATACCCCATAGTGTTCTTGGAAGCGAATTGGATTACAGTAAAATAGAAAGTCATTAATTAATTGTAGAATTCTAATCCTTTAATCAGGAGTAAAAATGAGTTCACACGAAAAACCAACATTAACGGGATTACCGCACAATGCGTATACCGAGTTAAAGCCGGGGGAAGAATATATTCCTGTATTGTCTCCAAATCAGGAATATCCAGAAGTAACACCTTACTCTGTATTTACCGGAATAATAATGGCAATAATTTTTACAGCTGCGGCTGCATATTTGGGTTTAAAAATAGGGCAAGTATTCGAAGCAGCAATACCAATCGCAATTCTTGCAGTAGGACTTTCTGCCGCACTAAAAAAGAAAGGATCACTTGGTCAGAATGTTATTATTCAATCAATTGGTGCAACTTCGGGAACTATTGTTGCTGGAGCAATTTTTACAATTCCTGCACTGTATATCTTAAATCTTCAGGCAGATTTTTATCAAATCTTTTTTGCATCACTATTAGGTGGATTTCTTGGAATATTGTTTCTTGTCCCTTTCAGAAAATATTTTGTTTCCGAGATGCACGGTAAGTTTCCATTTCCCGAAGCTACGGCTACAACAGAAGTTCTTGTTGCCGGAGAAAAAGGAGGAGGTCAAGCATTTGTTCTTGTTGTTGCTGGATTAATTGGAGGTATTTACGATTTTATTGTAGCTGCATTTGGATGGTGGAGCGAGGTAATTACTTCTAAAGTCGTTGGAATAGGTCAAACAATTGCTGATAAAATAAAATTAGAATTTCGCCTTAGTTCTAGTACTGCAATATTAGGACTTGGTTATATAATTGGACTTAAATATTCTGCAATAATTGCTGCAGGTTCATTCCTTTCCTGGTTTGTACTTGTTCCAATAGTTGCTTATTTCGGTCAATATATTGTTGACCCTGTTGGAACAAATGTTTCTTTGCTTATTAAAGAAATGTCGGCAGAACAAATCTTCAGGTCGTATGTTCGCCATATAGGTATTGGTGGAATAGCAATGGCTGGATTAATTGGAATAATAAGATCATCAGGAATTATTAAGAAAGCTTTTTCGCTTGGATTTCAGGAATTATTCGGTAAAAAGGTAAATGAGAATAATGTAAGAACACAGAAAGATCTTCCGATGAAAATTATTTTTGGCGGATTGGTGTTTGTTGCTATTCTTGTTTTTATATTCTTCCTTTTTGGTGTTGTTGATAATTTGTTTCAAGCACTTGTGGGACTGCTTATAGTATTGATAATCTCATTTCTATTTACAACTGTAGCTGCAACGGCTATTGCAATTGTAGGAACTAATCCGGTTAGCGGAATGACATTGATGACATTAATTCTATCATCTGCAGTTCTTGTTTCAGTAGGATTAAGTGGACCTGCTGGAATGGTTTCCGCATTAATAATTGGTGGAGTTGTATGTACAGCACTATCGCAAGCAGGTGCATTTATTACTGATTTAAAGATTGGTTACTGGTTAGGTTCTTCTCCTTATAAACAGGAAAGATGGAAATTTGTTGGAACTATTTTTTCGGCGGCAACAGTTGCATGGATAATAATGGTATTGAATGAGACTTATGGATTTACTGGTGAAAATGCTTTAGTAGCACCACAAGCTAATGCAATGGCAGCTGTAATTCAACCACTTATGTCTAATCAGCCAGCACCTTGGATTCTTTACCTTGGCGGTGCTTTCCTTGCATTAATTTTAACTGTTCTTAAAGTTCCTGCTCTTGCTTTTGCACTTGGTATGTATATTCCAATGGAATTAAATATGCCACTCTTATTTGGTGGATTGATTGCGCACTTTGTATCTACAAGAAGTAAATATGATAAACTAAATTCTGCAAGACGTGAAAGAGGTACTTTGATTGCTTCAGGATTTATTGCCGGTGGAGCTCTCTTTGGTGTAATTAGTGCTATATTAAGATATGCTGGTTATAACTGGGTTCAAACTGAATGGCAGGAAACTCATTCTGCTGAATTAGTTGCTCTAATTATGCTTAGCTTAATAGCAATTTATATGATTTGGGATTCTTTAAGAGCTAAAAAGGAATCTTAAAAAAAATTGATTTGCCAATTATTACAATTAACCCCCACTAAATGTGGGGGTCTTTTTTGTGAATACCTTGAAAGAAAAAAAATTTAATTCATTCAAAGTTTTTGACTAATTTTTGTCCGCTCATTTAAACCTTTCGGGGGAAAATAGAACATGAAAAGATTTTTCATTTTAATACTGGTGTTATCAATGACAACTTCATTTGCACAAAATATGGAACGAAAAGACGTTCCTCAAAAATACAAGTGGGATAATTCTATTCTTTATAAAAACCTTGATGAATGGAACAAAGACAAAACTACAATTGAAAACAAAATAGAAAGTCTGAAAACATTCAAAGGTAAGTTGGGAGAAAATGCAGAAAGTTTTTATCAGGCATTGCGGGTTTATTTCGATACTTATAAGCTCTACTACAAATTATCGGATTACGCTTTCAGACTTGCTGACGAGGATTTACGTATTGGCGCCAATCAATCATTAAATCAGCAAGCAACAACTCTCGGTACTCAGTTTGGAGAAGCCGCTTCGTTTATTAGTCCGGAAATTTTAAAGATTGATCAGAATAAAATAAAATCGTTCTTCGATCAGAAAAAAGAATTATCTGAATTCAAGTTTTATGTATACGATATCTTGCGCTTAAAAGAGCACACCTTAAGCGAAAGGGAAGAGGAAATTCTTGCAAGTGCCGGACTAATAACTTCTACCATGAATGAAGTTCATTCGATATTTGATAATGCAGAAAAACCGAATCCGGTTGTAAAACTTTCCACCGGAGAAGATGTATCGCTCTCTTCAGCGGCATATTATAAATACCGCGCCGTTGCTAATAGAAGTGATAGAGAGAAAGTAATGCAAAGTATGTTTACAGAAGGGTATAAAAAATTTGAAAATACATTCGGCGCTAACCTTGCCGGAAAAGTAAGAGCAGATTATTTCTATGCGAAGAATAGAAAGTATAAATCTGTACTTGAACAATCTCTTGATGCAAATAATATTCCCGTTAACGTCTATGAAAATTTGATTACCGAGATAAATAAAAATTTACCAACTCTTCATCGGTTTCTAAAATTAAAGGCGCGTATGCTTGGTGTTGATCAACTTTACTATTATGATCTTTATGCGCCGATGGTTAAAGATGTTGATTTCAAATTCACTATCGAAGAAGGTCAAAATGTTATTCTCGATGCATTCAAACCACTGGGTAATGAATATGTTAATACGGTTAAAAAGTCATTTACGGACAGATGGATTGATTACATCCCGACAAACGGAAAAAGGAGCGGTGCTTATTCATCCGGTGCAGCTTACGATTATCACCCTTACATCTTAATGAACTGGACTGATGACTTTGAATCGGTTTCTACTCTTGCTCACGAGTTAGGTCATACTATGCACAGTTATTATTCAAATAAACATCAGCCGTTTGTTAATGCTCAGTATGCTACATTCGTTGCGGAGATTGCGTCAACTATTAACGAAGCATTACTAAATGATTATATGGTTCGGAAAGCAAAATCGGAAGATGAAAAACTCTATCTGCTTGGAACATATTTAGACTTATTACGCTCCACAATTTACCGACAGGTTTCCTTTGCCGAATTTGAATGGGAGATTCATAAGAAAGTTGAAAACGGCGAACCGCTTACCGGTGAAGAGATGAGCAAAATTTATTTTGACATTGTGAAAAAATATTACGGTCACGACCAGAATATTTGCGTTGTGCCGGATTATGTGGCTTACGAGTGGGCGTACATTCATCACTTTGTAGGATATACTTATTATGTTTATCAATATTCCACATCACTTATTTATGCAATAGCATTTGCAGAAAAGATTGTTAAAGAAGGGCAGCCGGCAGTAGATAAGTTTTACAACATTCTAAATGGCGGAAGTTCGGATTATCCGATTGAGCTGATAAAAAAAGCTGGACTCGATCCATTAAGTCCCGAAGCATTCGATCTTACAATGGCTAAAATGAATAGTGTAATGGATCAGATAGAAGAGTTACTGAATTCTAAAAAGTAGATTACAGTATTATCCTTGAAGGTTCTTTTCGGATCTTCAAGGTTGAGGTTTTATCTCCCCGTCCAGATAACAACGACACCTCCGGGCGATTTACCGCCTCCAAATTCATAAGGTGCTTGCATCATACTTGGATATACTTCAATTGCTTTTATCTCAAGCGGATTAATATATTCTATGGGGTTGGGTGGGGCGTTTAATCCCATAGGATTTGTAGCCCGTTGTTTACCAAACATTCCGCTGTATCTTTGCATGGAATCAAATTTATCCTGATAAATATAAACTACATCCAAATTAATAGAAATAATTAATCAAATAGAATTATTCTTAGCTGACATTTAGTGTTAATTAAAAAAAAGTAAGATAGGATAATAAAGTGAGCAATTTAAAATAGAGAACTTGCTCACATAAGCACTCGGGGGTGCCGGAACTGGAGGGGGTTAGTCCAGCCCCGGCTCTATTGCTTGCAAGCAAAGTTCTAATTTAAGTGGAGCTTCCTTAATGCCATACCGATTGCTGTTTCAATTGAATATCTTTCATTAAGGTAATCAACTACAAGATTAATAAAAGATTTCTGGACTTTTTTCGGAATCAGTACTCCATAAAATGCTGATGCTATTTCAAATATCTTATTCATGCTTCGGTTTATAAGTTTCTCACTATATTATCGAAAGTAATCCAAAAAAATTTAGTGACGGAATAACAAAATGAACATTGAAGAAGTCAGAAATCTATTCCCGCATCTTAGAACGGGACAAATCTATTTTAACCATGCTGCCATTGGTCCATGGTCTTCTTTAGTATTGAACAGAATTAATGAATATGCTAATCAGCGTAGCGGTGAATCAATAGAGAATTATAAATCCTTTTTGAATTGGAGTTTATCCGCCAAAACTAAACTTGGTAAATTGCTTGGTGCACAATCAGATAGAATTGCATGGATTGATAATGTTTCGAACGGTTTGAATGTTATTGCTCAAGGATTAAAGTGGAAGTCCGGTGATAGAATAATAATTAATGATATAGAATTTCCTTCCAATGTTTATCCGTTCCTGAATCTAAAGGAGTATGGGGTTGAAATTGATATTGTAAAATCGAAAAATGGCATTGTTGATTTTGAAGAGATAGAAAAGGTAATTACTCCAAGAACACGATTAATTTCAATAAGTGCTGTTCAGTTTCTATCGGGTTATAGAGCGGATTTATTCGCAATAGGGGAGCTTTGTAAGAAGAACAATATAATTTTTTGTGTTGATGCAATTCAAGCTACGGGCGTTGTGCAGATAGATGTCGTTAAATCGAAAATTGATTTTCTTTGTGGCGGAACACAAAAATGGTTAATGGCTGCACAGGGATTGTCTTACCTTTACATTACCGAAGATCTTCAAAACAGAATAACTCAAAAAAATGTTGGTTGGGCATCTGTAGAAAATACGTGGAATCTTCTTCAATACGATTTAACACTTAAAAATTCCGCTGAAAGATTTCAGAATGGAACGGTAAATGCTCTGGGCGTTGCAATGGTGGATGTCTCCCTTGATCTATTTGAAGAATTTAAAATTGATAAGCTTAATGACATTAGTATAAAGTGTTATGAGGAAAGAATAAAAGAGAACACAAATTATTTTATTGATAAGCTTCTTCAAATCGGTATCGAGCCGATATTAAAAAATGTTAATGAAAAAAATCGTGCAGGTATAATTACATTTAAGCACGAGAGAGCAAAAGAAATTTTTGAATTCCTGGAAAAACAAAAAATTTATTGTGCGGTAAGAGAAGGCATGATAAGGTTCTCCCCGCATTTTTATAATACAAAAGTAGAAATTGATATAGTTATAGATGAGCTAAAGAAATCGATTGCCGAATAGAGACCGCTAATTGCGATCTCTATCCATACTCTTTAATTATTTTTCTGGATTGTAGGAAAGCTCTACTTTAACATGAAAATCTGCACCGCTGAATAAAGTATATTTTACTTCACCGATTGTGCACTTATAATCTTCGCCTACTAAATCACTAATTACTTTAGCGATGGAAGACTCTAGTGTACCAATACTTACAGATTTCAATTTGTTCTTAAGTAATTTTTCTACATCTATTGCTTTTTCCTGCTCAGCCATAGTTAATCTCCTTAATTAAATTTAATTGCAAAAATTTAGACGATTAATCCGTTTCTTGGTTTTAACAAAATTCAATTTGAAATTCGCTTAATTCCTAATCAATTTCAATAACTCATCTGTTTTTTCATGCATCAATTTTTCATTGCGACGGGATTCAACGTTCAGTCTTATTAGTGGTTCGGTATTACTAATCCGGATATTAAACCGCCAATCAGGATATTCAACGCTTAGCCCATCCAGCTCATCAATTATTCCATTCCTGTACTTCTCTTTAATTACTTTTATTCTTTCGGCTCCATTGCTGACTGTAGAATTAATCTCGCCGGAACAAGGATATGCTTTTACCATTTCGCCAACTAAATCAGACAGTTTTGAATTTTCTTCTGACATCAGTTGAAGAATGAGAAGGAAGGGAATTAATCCGCTATCCGAATAGTAATTATCGCGGAAATAATGATGAGCCGACATTTCTCCACCATAAATCGAATTAACTTCTCTCATCTTCTGCTTGATATATGCATGTCCGCTCTTTGAAACCACAGTTTTTCCGCCAGATTTTTCAACAACTTCTATTGTGTTCCATGTAAGGCGTGGATCGTGCACAATTTTTTCACCCGGATTATGCTTCAATATGGATTTTGCAAGTAAACCGACTATGTAGTAACCTTCAATAAAGTTTCCCTGTTCATCAAAAAAGAAGCATCTATCATAATCGCCGTCCCATGCAACACCAAGGTCCGCATTATATTTTTTTATTGCATCAATTGTTGGTTGTCTATTTTCCGGTAGAAGAGGATTTGGTACACCATTCGGAAATTTTGAATCTGGTTCGTGAAATACTTTTATCATCTTGATAGGTAACTTCTTTTCTAATTGATCAAGCGCGGGACCAACACAACCGTTACCGGCATTAACAACAACTTTATATGGTTTAATTTTATTTGGGTCGTAAAACTTTCCTAAACTCTCTATAAATTCTTTCATTATATCCTTTGAAATTACTTTTCCTTTTACCGGCGCATTAGCTGGAATTTCATTTTTTAATATCATGCTTTCTATTTCATGTAAACCCGAATCATATCCAAGCGGAACAGAACCTTTCTTAACAAATTTTAAACCGTTATACTCAGGCGGATTATGACTTGCTGTAATCATAACACCGGCATCAGCATCAAGAAAAGGAGTTCCGAAGTAGATCATTTCTGTTCCGCACATTCCTAAATCGTAAACATCACTACCGGAATCAGTTATACCATTTGCAAGCGCTGCAGATAATTCCGGGGAGGATTCTCTGACGTCTCTTCCAATTACTACCGATTTGCAATTCAAATATTTTACGAGAATCTTACCAACTTTGTAAGCCAGATCTGCGTTTAAGTCCGATGGTACTTTCCCCCTAATATCATAAGCTTTGAAAGAAGCTATTTTATCCATACAATCTCCTTAATTGATTGATCAAAAATACTGATTTTTTGTAAAAGGTAACTTATCATTTAGGTAGCAAAAAAATATTATTTCAATGGATCAATATCATTCATTAATTTAGGATTAGTCGCAGATTTGTAATTTCTAAACTTTACAAAAAATAGAGGATTAATTTTTACATAGAATTCTATAAGTCTATCAATTATTTTTGAATCGCTTTTTTAAGAGGAGGTAACAATAGATACCAGTTCTACCAGTTCGTCTAAATTTGTCCAATGCAGTAACTCCAAGTGCCACTTAATTTTTCCTTGCGAGACAATTACTGAATATATTGAGGCAAATTATCTATGTCCGGTTTGCAGACATAAGCTCTTTACACATCATATTATTCAATGCAGTAATTGCGATACGATTGTTAATCTATTTCCAATTGAAGAAGGAGAAGAACCCGTTATATTTAATGTAAAAAAATGTCACCATTGTAACGGTTCCATTGAAGATGAAAGAAGAATTCAACCATTTATTTATCCCGAAGTAATGATTTAAGAAGATTTATTTTTCGGGTTAGTTGATATTTTATTCATCTCAACTTGATTAGATATTTATATCAGCCTGATATATTTTTACCTCCGCTAAATAATTCCCATCAACAAACGGGGGTTCGTATGAACAAACCTATCAGATTTTCAATTCAGTTATTAATTCTGTTCTTATTTATTTCTCAACCTTTTATTGCTCAGCAAAAATTTCTTGCCGATACCGTAAAAGCTAAAAAGTTTGATATCGGTAAGATGTGGACTTTTGAACATGCACCGGTTGATTATTTCTACGAAGCTTACGGTTTTAAACCAACCCAGGAATGGCTCGATCACGCACGCCTTTCAACTTTAAGATTTGGCGGCGGATGTTCATCGGGATTTATTTCCGAAGACGGATTATTGTTAACCAATCACCACTGTGTTGATTTTATTGCTCAAAGAATTCAGAAGGAAGGGGAGAATATTGCACGCGACGGATTTTATGCTGCTACATTGGCAGAAGAACGGAGAGTGCCTAACCTTTCTGTTACACAGCTCTCTTTAATTGTTGATGTTACTGACGAAGTTGTTGCAGCAATCAATAAAGGTAAAACCGACAAAGAAAAAGTTGATTTGAAAAATGCCAAGATACAGGAGTTACAGGATAAGTATTCCAAAGAAACAGGTTTGGTCTGTAATGTAACATCGTTGTATCACGGTGGAAAGTATTCGTTATACGGATTTAAGAGATATAACGATGTCCGTGCTGTAATTTTTATGGAACGGATCGTTGGTTTATATGGCGGTGATCCGGATAATTACACTTACCCGCGTTACAATTCCGACTTTGCAGTATTACGTGTTTACGATGATAACGGTAAACCGCTTAAGACGAGTAATTTTTTCAAGATGAATATTTACGGTCCTAAAATTGATGAACCGCTGTTTGTACTCGGATATCCAGGAACGACAAATCGATTGAAGACAATCGCACAGTTGGAATATAATCGTGATATTACTTACCGCAACAACACATTCCAGACTAATGGAATGGTAAAAATTTATGAAGAGATGATGAAACTATATCCGGAGCGAGCTGATATTTACAGAGGATTAATGTTTGGACCGGCTAATACTGCTAAACGTCAGAACGGTTTTATTGTAAACCTGTTCGATCCTTATTTAATGGCGCGCAAAAAAGCATTTGAGAATGATATTAAAAAAACAATTATGAGCGATCCGGT